>Ga0302265_1000108_pt1 | contig 53449 bp, 39 predicted proteins | sample III_Bog_E1_1_FD_194556 | JGI IMG/M metagenome (GOLD analysis project Ga0302265, IMG submission 194556) | Peat permafrost microbial communities from Stordalen Mire near Abisko, Sweden - III_Bog_E1_1 | ecosystem: Environmental > Terrestrial > Soil > Wetlands > Peat | place: Sweden: Abisko...
CGGCAGGGCAAAGCTGGCCCTTGAAATCGACCGCGCGATGCGGGAGAACGCTCCTGCGGGATGGCGCGGGGACGATACCCGAGAAAAGCAGGTCCTGAACGCCCTGTTCCCGCTGATGGCTCGCGACCGGCAGGCCACGCAAGCCGTCTTCGACATCATCAAGAACCAGCCCGATTACCTATGAGCGAAACGATCCAAATCGGAGATGTTTCCATCCTTGTCAATCGGAAGGCGGTCAAGAATGTGCACCTGTCGGTACATCCGCCGAGCGGACGGGTGACACTTGTGGCTCCGGCAGCCACACGCCTGGAAGTAGCGCGCGCTTATGCGATCTCGAAGCTGGGATGGATACGCGATCAGCAGTCGAAACTTCATAATCAGGCGCGAGAAGCACCGCGCAAATTTGTGGAGCGTGAAAGCCACTATCTGTGGGGTCGGCGGCATCTTCTAACCATCGCCTATCTGGATATAAAACCTTCCATCACGCTCGACCATCGGCGTATCACGCTAACGGTCCGACCAGGAAGTGATGCCATAAAGCGAAGCGAGGTCATGCACGAATGGCATAAGTCGCTTCTCCATCAGGCCGTGCCGTCATTGATCCAGAAATGGGAGTCGAAGCTCGGGGTGGGCGTCGAGCAGTATTTCTTGCAACGGATGAAAACGAAATGGGGAAGCTGCAATCACAAGGTGGGGCATATCCGCTTGAACACGCAGCTCGTAACAAAGCCCAAGGACTTGCTCGAATACGTCATTGTTCACGAAATGGTTCACCTCATCGAGCCGACGCATAGCGAGCGATTCCTGACTATCCTGGGTAAATACTATCCAACGTGGCGCGAAGCTCGTGCTGAACTTAACGAGTTGCCATTGGCGGCAGAATGCTGGAACGAATAGACGACTTCACCACAATTGCACGTGCCTGGCGAGTGTAGAAGGTTTGCGGGACCTCCGCTCCTTTGGAACATGGAAATAATGTATTGAAAAAACGCGGATGGTGCTGACTGCTGATAGCACCACCCACGGAAGTTCGTTGGGTTTAGGCTGCGCGCCCGGCGTCGTGGGGCTTGGATCTATGCTTGTCCCGGTAATCACGATCGTAGCGCATCTTAACGCTATGCTCGCTGCGGCAAAAGAGCGAGGCAAGAGTTGAGTAGTCGTCGGGATTGTCGGCCAGATGTTTGTAGGCGGCAATATCCTGGAACGCACTCGGAGGAATGTGGTGGAGGTAGCTCTCGGTTATATTTCCGACCAGCTTGCTAAAAGTGCTGGCATTTAGCGCACCTCCATCACGGTTAAGGAATAGCGTCCCGGGATCTTCTCCCTGGATCAGCTTGGGCCGGTAATCAAGAAACCGGATCAGACCCGGAAGGAGTTCATCGAGTAGCGGTCCTTCGATCGCTTCACGATTAGGAACTTCCTCCGCGGCAAAACGGAGCACCCTCATATCGTCGGAGAGCAAATACGGGTTTTTCGTCCTCTTAAGAGAGTCGGGCACAAGGTTGGGATATTTCGACGCCTCAAACAGATTCGGATTATCTCCATTGATCCGGCATTCGTACATACACCGCGGTGGGATGGGATAAGCTTTGAGCCATTGAATGAGGAATTCGTCGTGGAGCATCCAGCCAATCTCCATTTCGCTGCGACTATTATCAGACTCCCTCCATTCCTGCATCATTTCGGGCAGACGATCAATCGCGTGATAGTCGTAGTCAAATGCCCGATCCTGGCGCCGCGCATCAATTTCGCTCTCCAGTTCCTCGGGGAACTCCGCAAGGAGACCTGTGGCTGAAACTGACTCCTGATGTGAAAGACACTCAAAAGTCATCCAACTCCAGTCCTGTTGGGCAAAGGGCGGGTACTTGGTCAAGAACGAATGGAGGCTGTAGATGCGGGTCTTAATCGATGTCTGATTCGCCTTCTCCGTGCAATACAGCCAGCGTGCATACACAGTGATGATTGGACGGTTCAAACAATCGGACAAACTCGCGATCATGCCCACGTGCGGCAACCAGTTGGCGAAGCCGCAAAGAATTTCCAGCACCATCAAGAGGTTTTGCCGTGTGCTGTCGCTCATCCGAACGATTCCGGGGGCAACCTCTTCAGCAAGCCACGCTATTGCGACCTCCACCTCCTTTTTCAAGGGTGCGTCCATCTTTTTCAACGCTAGCCTGCGTGGACCGTGCAGCTCCGAACCCAAATCGACCAGAGGAAACATCGCCTTCAATTCCGGCGATTCGCCTATTCTCAATTTCAGGTTCGCGATAGCCTGGTTCGTTGCGGGGATGGAGTAGTGGTCGTCCCTACGCTCGGCGTAGAACTGCTCGAAATGCTGCTCGATGACGTCCTTCGTATGGATCATGTTGTCGATCAGAAACGTGATGACCATCTGGGCAGAACGATCCTTTCCGAAGAACGGGAGCTGCTCCCATTCCCGCTGGACGTTGAAGAGTTCGTGCGCGAATCCCATGCCTCGCGCGTAAGCAAACAGCAGCCAAAGATGGTTGCTGTGGTGCGTGGCCTCTCCGGAGGAATACCTTTTACGCAGATTGTAGGTGATGTCCGCGCGGCGGTCGATGAGGTCGCGAATGAGCAGATTCTCGGGGTTGACGCAATCGCCCAGAGAAGCACAAATCGCGATTATGGACAGGCGCAGGAGCTTTATCCATTTGTTCACGTGCTCCTTTGCGAGGCCGGTCGCGGTGGTCATCACTAGCTCAATGGCCACCATCAGGTCGGAGAGGTGTACGAGCGCCGACAGGTCGATCCCGTAGCTGGCGCTCTTACGAGCTAAGTTGTATTTCGCACTTTCCATATTGTTTCCGGCTCAGGCAGCCCGGTCACGCTGGGAATCCAGCTGAGCGAGCTGCTCTGAGGTTTCCTTTCTTTGGGTTTGCAATGAGGCACGATACTGCTGGTTGCGCATGGCGATGGCGGCCAGGGCTTTGTCCAGGTGGCTGTACTTATCGGTTGTTTGCTGGTCGATGTGCGCTAACCGCTTCGACAGCTTGCCAGGGTCGTTTTCAACGCCGATCGCGAGCAATTGACGGAAGTGCGTTGAGTAAACGTCTCTCCAGAGGTGCGGGGGCACAGCCTTGGCGGCGTAGTTCCGTGAGAGGCGCCGCACCAGGGCGCGCAGGCTATGTTCACTTAGCGGGCGAGCGTGCCGGTTCATGAACAGGGTAGTGAGCGGGCCGGTCTTTGGGGTGCCGAACTTCTTCTCCCACTTCTCGTGTTTCTTCTCGGCTTGCTCTTCGAGAAACGCACGAACATTCAGATAGGCGTTGAGAGTTTCGGCCGTTGTGAGTGTAAGCACCTCCTTTTGAGCGCGTTGTACCTTGGTCTTGTCCTCCGGCAGATCGAACATCAGGAACTTGCGCGCGTGCGAGGGATGATCGGCATCGTAGGCCACTTGAACGCAATCCGGGATTATGAGATCGTGCATATCTCTCGGGTTGAGTCTGCGCAAGACGAGGTTTGAGACAGCGGCACCCGGCCCCTCGCATTCGCGGATGGTGCGCTGGCGGAAAAGGAACTCAAGCAGGACGGAAATCAGGGCCTTATCGTGCAGAAGCCAGGCGACTTCGAATTCGCTTAGCCCGCCCGCATCGATGAGTTTCTGGATTTTGCCGGGGATTTCGGACAACGCGTCGTACGGCAAGGATTTCGCCTGCTTTTCAGCGTGCATCCAGTGATTAGGCTCACGAGGAACCTGCTTGATGTGCTTGCGAACCTTACCGCAGTCCAGGTTTGGAAACTGGTTGGCAAGAGCGAGGATCGAGTCAAGAATGCGATGAACCCCTTGGCGTAGCAGGCCGCGCTGCGTTAGCCAGTCGATCGAATCGCACAGGTTTGTGGTCGTGAAGATCTCCGCGAGACAGTTGAATGGTCCCACTCCCAGTTGATCCTCAAGACAGCCATAGATCGCGGAGACGCTGTCGACTGCGTTCTTGATCGAGGCGGGTCGCCAGGCTTTGCGAGCATCTCTGCCGGGCAAGTAAATCGGAGCCCGAGTCGCGACCAGCTTCTCGATCTCTGCACGGATTGCCGGTGCCCAGTCCTTCTTCCTCTTGCGATAGCTGGTTGGCTTCTTCGACTTGAGGTCGAGGTTTGGAAAGAGGCGCTCCAGTTGAGAGCGGCGCATTCGACGGCGGAAACGCATGAGAATGGCGTCCGCCGTCGCCGGAAGCATACGATCCTCCGGTGGGAGTTCTTCGGTTACGTGCGTATGCCAGGACTGAAGGTCTTCTTCTGTCGTTTCCGCCGGAGTCTTGCCGGTAGCGATCAGGAACCGCACCAACTGAAGAGCACAGTCCTTCGTGTGCTTGAGAGCTTTCTTAACCGGCTCCCAAGCCTCCATGCGCACGACGGCGTCACAACTCCAGCCGGAGTTCCGTGCGTATGCGATGATCTTTCGGCAGCAGGTCGCGTAGATGCTGGCGTGTTTGCGGTCGATCTCCTCTTCGAGTGCGACGCGGATAAGAACGTCATCGAGATTGAGAAGCTCCTCAAGCGCGATCGCGCCACGGGATTTTCCGAGGTGTAGGCAAAGGGTCTTTGTCGTCCGGCGAACCAGGAAGTAAGCGTTGCGCAGTTGCTCGTTCGTGCCGAACTTCGCCGGGTTGAGGCTCATGTCGGCGAACATCGAGGCGGTGGCGTCGGCGAGGGTGTCGATTTGCCTAGGGCGGGTGAAAACGGGGTCAAGAGAGAAGTAGGGCATAGATAAAGCCTCCAGAATCAAGAGTCGTCAAAAAAGCAGGGACGAAGGGACAGAGGGACTGAGGGACATGAGTGACGAGTTGTGTGGTTGATGTTCAACAAATCGTGGTAAGCATATTGGCCCAATAGGTTGCACGGAAACGAGACGAGGGGACTAGGAACCGGAGGGACTGGAACCGAGCGATTGGATCAGGCCTCGAAGCAGGCGACTCACATCCGCGCACAGCTTCTCCGCGGTTGCGCGATTTGAATCGACCCCGAAGCCCAAAGTCGCGGCGATCACCAACTGCGTCTCGACCTCGCAGTTTGAGCCGCGGGCATACCCGAGAAACTGGAGGTACTCGCCCCGAGTCGAGCGGCCGTATCCCTCCGCCACATTGCTGGCAACGGAGACCGCCGCGCGGCGTAGTTGATCCGTAAGCCCATACCGCTCCGACGGTGGAAAGGACTCGGTAAGCTTGTAGATGGCGACCGTCAAAGCGATCGCTTTCTGCCAAGCGATAAGATCTCTGAATGATTGGCCCATCGTGGTCTTCCATATCCGCATTTCTGCCTGAATTTTTTTCATCGCGGGCACGGTATCCGGACAACAGCTACCGTCCTTTGCGTCCGGCTTCCCTCTCGCCGGCGTTCCAGGTCTGGCCGTGCAGTCCCTCGCACCCGCAATAAAGCTGGCGGTACCACTGGGCCGTAGCGGACGGATCAAAACGGACCATGGTGCCCCAGCGAATATGCGGGATCCGAGGTGGGCACGCTCGTGCCGCGTCGTAAATTGTCGATTTTGCAGCCCCAATTATTTCGGCGAGTTCCCATGCCTCAAGGGGATGGTCAAAGGCTTCGATTCGTGCGGCGATCGACATGTAGTCGTACGGCGAACTGCTGCTGGCCTCAGCGTTTCGGCTAGAAATTGTGCCCTGACCCGGTCTCATTTCTCATTCCTTTCGAGGGCCCCAAGCAGGCCACCTTGCTCAATGCCGATGCAAGATTTCCCATTCGAACATCGTTGGTGGTACGTTCGTCATTAGAAGGGCCACACAACTTATATATACTTATATAAGTTGTGTGTTACTTTTATAAGAGCGAATGGGTGCAATGTCAAGGAACAAATCAGAGACGGTTGTTACCTCCCCGCAGAAGCCGGAATGGGCGGTGAAGATTCGGGCGCTTCGCGGCCCGCGAACCCAGGTCGAGTTTGCACGCCTATGCTGTGTCAGCCAGGTGGCCGTTTCCCGTTGGGAGAGCGGCATCGATAAACCCACGCCCAGTGCATATGCACGACTGGCAATGCTTGCCGGCGAGTCCTACCGTGGCTATTTCTCCGACCTCTCCGGATTGCCGCCTTCGTATCCTGGCGGCGAGAAGTGGTTTCAGCGCACTGAGGGACTAGCTGTATCTCGTGTGCCTGGCTTCATGAGGCAAAAGGAGCCGGTCGTAGAAGAGACGAAGAAGATTCCGTTTCTGCGAGACGCTGCCTTGGCAGGGACACCGATGGCGGCCGATGAACAGTTCATCGGGGAATTCCTCACTCTGCCAGCGCATTGGTTCAAAGATGAAAGCGAGTTGTGCGCCGTCATGGTCTCCGGTAGCTCGATGGAACCGATCATCAATGATCAGAGCATTGTGATCATTGACACCCTGCACAAGCATCCGAGAGATTTGGTCGGGTCCATGGTCGCTGTCCGTCACACCCTTGGGGTCGCAGTCAAGTGGCTGCGCCGCAATGCAAATGTGTATTTGCTGATGCCACAGCAGGCTTCGGCTGACGACCCTGTGATCGTGTTGCGACCTAAGAGCGATCTGTCCGTGATCGGAAGGGTCGTGAAGTGGATAGGGACTCCTTCGCCAGCCGAGGCTCGCTCAGAATAGAATTACGTTCTCGGCCTTAACGATCGGGGGCACAACTTCGCTAGACTCGATCCAGAGGTCGGCCACCAGTGACGTTCAAATCGCAATTCTCGGCCTCTCAAGAGAAGGCCCACAACCGGAATATCGCGACCAAGATCCACGAGGAGCTGACCAAGCTGCGCGCGGGCGTGGATGCATCGCCGACGACGCCAAGGCGCTGGGTCTGGGAGCTGATCCAGAATGCCAAGGATGTGAATATCGGTGGCAAGGTCCGCGTGCGCATCGAGGCGGACCTGGACGACGCAGACGCGCACGTCACCTTCGAGCACAACGGGGGCGCGTTCTCGGCGGAAAACATTCGATTCCTGATCGAGCAGGTCTCATCGAAGGACCGTACGAATGACGGTACCGGACGCCCGACAACGACCGGGAGGTTCGGTACGGGCTTTCTCACAACCCACCTTTTGTCCGAACGGGTCAATATCAAGGGCGTGACGGAGGGAAGGGGATTCTCGGCTCGGAAGTTCAAACTGTCGCTCGATCGTAGTGGCTCGGAACTGGAAGACATCATAGCCGCGGTGCAAGCCGCGAAGGACTCGCTCCAGGATCTCGATGATCGAGCGCCCTATAGTGGCTATACCCCGGGTGCGTTCAATACTGCCTTCCGCTACCAGCTTTCTGATAGGACCGGCAAGAACGTGGCGCGCGCCGGCCTCGCCGATCTCGATATCTGCCTCCCCTATACGCTCGCCTTCGTGCGAGAGATTGAGAGCGTCGAATACCCGAACCACCTGTCGAGCTTGGAAGAGCCTGAAGAGGCAAAGGTCGACGACGAGGTGCAAATACTTAACGTGACGGTCGCCGACCCGGACGGGTTCGGCGATCCAGAGGTCTTTTCGATCGCGGCGTTGAGCCGCGGCCTAACCACCATCGCCGTGCCGGTCAAGCAAACAGAAAACGGCATCCAGATCCTCCCGTTGACCCCGAATGTCCCACGGTTGTTTTGTGATTTCCCGCTGCTGGGAACAGAAGCTTTCCCGTTCCCAGTTATCATCAACAACCCGACTTTCAATCCGACGGAACCACGCGACGGCATCTTCCTCACCAGGACCGAGCGCCCGAATGCTCAGATAGACCACAACAAGGCCATCCTGAAAGAAGCGCTGGCGCTTTATCTCTTGCTGCTCGGCCACGCGTCTGAAAACGACTGGCAGAATCTTCATCTCCTCGCCGCCACGAAGATTGTTGGCACTGAGATCGCCAAGATGGATCAGCCCTGGTACAAAGCCGCGATCCTCACGCCGATGCGGCAGACCCTTCTGCATACCAGCATCGTGCGGACGGCAGCGAACACGCTGGCGCCCATCCATTCCGATGACGGCTCGAACAATATCTGGTTTCCGAGCGGCCTCTCCAAGGAGGTGCGCCGCGCCATCTGGCGTTGCTGCAAGAACTGGATTCCCGGGCAGCTCCCGGCGCTACCGGACGTCGAAATCTGGAACGACATCATCTGGGCCGAATGCAACAAGTTGACGCTCGACCAGGTCGCCGACTTCGTGGAGAAGGTCGGAACGATCGAGGTCCTGCAGGGCGAGCTTGACGGAACGAACGTCCACCTATGGCTCATGAACTTCTACGCCACATTGGAGACCGACGACACCGCCTTCCATGTGGTAGTCACAAAACGCGCAATCTTTCCCAACCAGAACGGGACCTTAAGGCGGAAGGCCGACCTCACCCGCGACGCAGGCGACATCGACGTCACGATGCTCGACATCCTCAAGTTATTGGGAGACGACCTGCGCGAGCAGCTTCTCGACGTAGCGATCACGACGGAGCTTGAGGACCTCGGTACGACGAACGGGGCCTTCGTGGTCAAGGAGATTGCGGCGACGATCGAGGAGAAAATCAACGATCGCGCCGCCATGAAAAGCATTCGCCCCGCGCTCGCGAAGCTGCTGCTGTGGTTCCGTGAATATCCCTCCAAGGCGAAGAAGCTCTTCCCAATGCTTCACGACCAGAAGCACCTGCTCTATGACGACGAGCAGATCCTCGACAATATCGAGCGCGCCGAGGAGCTGAGCGCGCTCCTCAGCGAATACAAGGTCAAGAACGTAGCCGAGCTTCGTGCCGTCATCGAAAAGCACGCCACAAGTTCGCAGCTCCTGCCGGTAACGCAGCAGATCATCGCCAGCCTCGGCATCACCTCGGTGGAAGAGTGGACGAAGGCGCTCGAAGACAAGAACCTGGCGGCCCTGTTCTCGCACGAGTCCACGACGACCCCTGAGATGTTCGTGCTGGCGCAATCGCTGATTAGGAAAGCGAAGAAGCACGTAATCGAGCACCTGTCGACGCTCGGCGAATACGACCTCACCGACATGGACGAAACGGCGCCTACAGTCCTCGCGGGCGTTCGGAAAGCCGGCCGCGATGTGACCATCGTGGTGAGGCCGGCCTACGACGGCACCGTGATCATCTGCTATCAATCCGAGCGCGACGTTCTCGACTTTGTCGATCACGAGCTCTGGGTGGATATCGTCCCCGCGCCATCCCGCAGGAGCGTTCTCCCGCATCGCGCGGTCGATTTCAAGGGCCAGCTTTGCCCTGCCGTCATCGTCGGCGGGGCACTGGAATGTCGTCGCCGGGACGCTGACAAGATTGTTGAAAAGGACAATAGCGCTTGAATACCCGTTCAACATAGCGGGATGCTGGCCCCCGCCTTTGTGCGCCAGGCGCTGTACCAGTTCCTCCGCGCGCTTCAAGAACTCTTCGTAGGCCGCAGCGTCGGCGCGGCTTTGCTTGACGAGGTCGTCAAGCAGCTTCGACATCTCAGCATAAAAGCGCGGATCTGTAAGCTGGTCCCGAATGATCGTCTTGCGGACGTTGTTGATGATCGCCTCGGCGACGGAGTTGCGTGAGAGCTTCCCCTTCTCATTCAGCTTGCGCGCGATCGCATCATGGATACCGGTTTCAATGATCGCCTCGGTCAGCGACAGTGAATTGAGATTGCCCAGGTCGGCGGCGGGGTCTGCCTGAACGTAAGTGTTCAGGAGGTGCCGCATATCTGCTTCGTAAGGCTTGATGTCCAACTCCTCGCCGGAGTGCTTCTTGATCGCGGCGCGGGTGTCGCTGTAAAACTCAACTTCCTTTTGCAGGTCCGCAATTTCGGCGGCAGAGTAACCCGCCTCGCTCAGGTTCTGAGCTATATCGGAGTAAGCGCGGACGAACTTGGCAACGGTCTTATAGAAGGAGATGCGCAGCGGTTCGGTCTCGGCTAGCGCGTTCGCATTGCTGGCGTCGCCGCAGAAGTAATGGAGATATTGCTCCATTTCTCGCGGTGGCGGAACCGGATCGCAGAGGTAATGCAAAGCCTCGCGGGCGAGATCGAGCTGCCTCTTGCCCTCGACTAGCCAATCCTTGAGCTCGACGTTGTTGTCCCCTCCTCCTCCCTGGTCGATATCCAGCTCGTCTGAGCTATAAACCGCGATGGCCTCCTGCACGTCCCCGAACAATTCCTTGAAATCGACGATATAGCCGTAATCCTTGTCGTCGCCGTCAAGCCGGTTGGTTCGGCAGATGGCTTGGAACAGGTTGTGATCACGCAGTTCGTTGTCGAGATAGATGTAGGTGCAGCTTGGTGCGTCGAACCCAGTCAGCAGCTTGCTCACCACGATCAGCAGCTTCATGTTCGCCGGTTCCTCGATGAACCGCCGCTTCGCTTCATCCTCGTATTGCTTCGTGGTCTGGGCGTTTTTCAGGACGTGCTTGGTGTAAGTGTCGAATTTATACCGCTCGTCGCTATTCGCAGGTTTTCGCGAAATTGCGTTGTGGTTCGGTTCGTAGGACGTGATGATGCCGCAATACGTCCCGAAATAGGTATTTTGAAAGAGCCGGAAATAGTGGCAGGCGTCGTAGATGCTGGCTGCGACCAGCAACGCCGTGCCGCGGTCATTGTTGAGGCGCGGCTTGAGATTGAAATCGTCGATAATGCTGGCGATGATGCGCTGCTTGCGCTCCTGCGCGCTCATCAACTCTTCCATGTTGGCCCAACGCTTGCGGATGACGGCACGTTGGAAATTATTCAGCCCTTTGGTTTTTTGCTCGAACCACGCATCGATCGCAACCTTGGACGTGATACGCTGCGGCACGTCACGCGCCTCATATTTCAGATCAAGAATCACCTTATCGGTGACTGCTTCGTGGAATTTATACGTGTCGATGTAGGTGCCGAAGACGTCGCGCGTCATCTGCTTGTCTTTGCGGAGTAGCGGCGTACCGGTGAAGCCGATGAATATTGCATGGGAGAGCCAGCGCTTCATCTGCGTGTTCATGTGGCCGCCCTGCGTGCGGTGGCACTCATCCACAAACACGTAGAACTGGCCATGCACCGGCGGCGGTTCGCCCTTAAGGTCTGAGGGGTCGAACTTATGGACCAAGGCGCAAAGGAGCCGGGGGAGTGTTGCACCCAGCTTGGAGACGAACTCGGCGCGCGACGTAATGCGGGGATCGGGCGAGTCTTTGCCGATGACCCCGGCGTTCTTCATCACGCCTTCGATCTGTTTATCTAGCTCGTCCCGATCCGTTACCACCAGGACGCGGGCCTCCGGGTCATGCTCCATGATCCACTTCGCCAGCAGCACCATCAGAATGCTCTTGCCGCTGCCCTGCGTATGCCAGATGACGCCGCCCTCGCGCTTCTTGATGCGCTCCTGCGCCGCCTTCACGCCTTCATATTGATGAGGGCGCGGAACCTTCTTGATGCCGTTGTCGAAGATGATGAAGTTGCGGATAAGGTCCAGCAGCCGGGCCTTGTCGCAGATCTCAGCGAGAGGCCTGTCCAGAAGCGCGCCGGGCGTGAGATTGCTTGTATCGGAAGGTTTCCATTCGACGAAGAACTCCTCGCGCGTTGTGACCGTGCCGAAACGAAGCCCCTGGGAGTCGCTGCCAGCGAAAACGAACTGTACAGTTGCGAAGAAGTCTTTATTGAAGATTTCTTTTTGATTGGTGATAAGCTGCCGCACGCCGTCGCCGATCTCCACGGAGCTGCGTTTGAGTTCAATCACCCCCACGGCAACGCCGTTGATATAGAGGACCAGGTCAGGCCGGCGCTCGTACCCGCCGCGCAGCGTTACCTCTTCGGCGAGGCCAAAGTCGTTCTTCTCCGGGTGTTCCCAATCAATCAGGTGTACGGTGTCGTGCGGCTTTCCGGCGGCAATTTGGATAGGGATGCCATAGCGCAGCAGTTGATAGGTCCGCAGATTGGCCTGGTAAAGCGACACGCCAGTCGTGTCGGCTGCGGCCATCAACTTCTGCGTGGCGGCTGAAATATGAGCTGGAGAATAACCGCGCGCGCTCAGATTAGCGGTCAGCAGTTCGGTCTCGATGCAGCGGTTATTTCCGCGCTTGTGCCAGTCGCCGAGATATTGATAGCCAAGGTGACCAGGCCGCAGCTGTTCTGTGAACAGACTGATGACGCGGTTCTGCGTGCGGCGTTCGCTACGTGGTTGCTCTGGCATGAGATCCCCTAAATCGGCTGAAGACCGAGATGTTTGAGCGCGCTATTTACGGACTTGATTGCTTTTTCTCGAAGTGCAGTCAAATCGGACTGTAGCGCGGGCGGTATGATCAACAACCTACCCGACTCTTGAATGATGCCTTGGACAATACTCTGGTGAAACTGTTCCCGGAGTTTTTGGAGGCACTCATCGGTAGCTCGTAAGAGGTCACTTACATATGCATCCTCTACAGCGCGCCTGCCACCCACCGCCTTGCGTATAACACGGCGTGTCTCACGATCCTTTAGCTCTCCTGTGTTGATCGCATGCTGAGTGTCCTTGAGTGCCTGCAAAAACTCAGAGGGCGTTTCCAGATGAAGCGGTGTTCTGAATGCGGCCCGGGCGAACGCCTCGCCGAGCAGCTCAAGTATTATCTTGTCTTGATCTTCTGAAGAACGAACTTGAATGACCTTGTCGTAGTACCACTGCTGGAGGTCGTAGTGGCGATTGAGGTCCGTAATGAAATCATCCCAAAACCAGATTTGGATGCCAAATGAATCGGACTCCCGCGAACGCTTGTCAAGGTTAAAAGCATAGCGTTGAATGGCAGCATCGCGCTTAGCTGTTGTGGCTAGGACCCACGTATCGAGCCTCGGGGAAAACCCCCGCGCCTCCTTAGATGCAGCATCGAGAAGTTTCTTGGTAATTGCGCCCCCCGGCACCGGGTGGTTATTCTTATCAAGTTCATCCATACGCTTGCACTGGACGCCGATCAACTGTCCATTTCCTGACTCGTGACCGTAGACATCGACGCCATTCTGCGGCTGTCCTGGTCGCCCGAACTTCGTCGGCCTTGGGTCCCTGTATACCGCCTCAAATACTCCTACTGTCAGATCCTCAAATTGCTGCCAATAAAGCGGGGGCTGAAAATACTGCGTAATGGTGCTCATAGCAGCCTTGTCCTTCCTGTCAGTAAATCTTGCATCATGGCCTGCTTGAGATCGCGGGTCTTGGCGAGGCGCTGCTTCATAGCACCGAGTTCTTCATCCATGTCCGAGAGTGCGTTGGCGATGGCATCCTGTTCGTCTGGCTTGGGACATTTAACTTCAATAGACTCGATTGTCTTCGCGTTTAGGCTCGGTACACCGGATGCTTCGTTGTATCGTTTCCAATCAATCCGTTGAAAGAGGTAATAAAGAAACTTTGCGCTATTGTTGTTTTTGACGGCCGAGTAGAACAGCGTGTCCACAGTCCAAAACGGCGTGTCCATATATTGCGGTTGATCGATGGTTCCTTTTCGACCGATCAGAACGGAAGGTTTGTCGTATAGATAGCGATTTGATGTCCCAATTTGTCCACCAGTGGCAAGGATTGGATATGGTCCATCTTTTGCTTCAACTCCTCGCTGGCTCTTCCCATGGCAGATTGTCAGTAGTTCCCCAAGCTGTAGTGTCTGCCACTCGCCGGTGAAACCGGGAAGGCGTATCCTGCCGGTGAGGAGTTGCTGCACCGCGGCCTGCTTAATGTCGCTCTTTTTGTCGACCGCGAGTTCCAATCCATCTAGCAACGCGTCCATATCCCGTAGCACTGTTACGACCAAACATCGTTCTGGTAATGGAGGCAGCGCTACTAACCCGGATAATTCATGAAATCTGAAGTAGCGAAAGCCATCTATGCTACAAACATGTTGACTAGACAGTGTTTGAGGCACCTAGAAAGGCTTTCGCTTGAACGATTCTATCGCGACACAGTGTTGTTTGTTTTCCGGTTTTGATTTGCGGCCGGTTGTGATGCAATTTGACCAAACGCATGGGTCCAGCGATGGAGGAGCGGTCTTGCTGTCGGCGGCCAATCGGCGTTATGGCGATGGGCTGATCGAAGCGATGACGGAGTATCTTGATGATCGGCGGCAGCCCGGAAAGGTGGAGCATGCCGTCATCGAACTGATGAAGCAGCGCATTCATGGCTTGGCCTGCGGTTATGAAGACGCCAACGACGTGGCGCGGATTGGCGGGGATCCGATTCACAAGTTGCTGGCAGGGCGCGATCCGACCAAGGGGCGGGACCTGGCATCTCAGCCGACGCTGTCGCGTTTTGAGAACGCAGTGGGTCCGCGCGAGCTTTACCACATGGGAATGACGCTGGCCGAAAGCGTGATCGCGCGGCATGGCAAGCGGCTGGGCGGACAGGCCCGCTTGATCACAATCGATTTGGCCCCGACTGATGCGGCGACGCATGGAGTCCAGCAGTTGTCGTTCTTTAATGCCCATTACGACAACTGGTGCTATCTGCCGATGATGGGCTTCGTGAGCTTCGATAACGAGGCCGATCAGTACCTTTGCGCCGCGGTGTTGCGCCCCGGCAACGTAGGCGCGGCAGTGGGCGCGGTGGGTGTGCTGCGGCGACTGATCGAACTGGTGCGTGCGTCGTTTCCCAAGGCGAGCATCCGCGTGCGTTTGGATGGCGGCTTTGCTTCGCCCGCGGTGTTCGAGTTTTTGGACGCCGAGCCCAAGGTGGAGTACGTGGTGGCCATGGCATCGAACGCGGTACTGAACCGCAGGGCCGAAGAGGCTCTGGGAGTGGCACGAGTGATGAGTGGGCTGACGGACGCGACCGAGCATGTCTACTTGGAGACGCGCTATGCGGCCGGTACCTGGGAGCACGAACGACGCGTCGTCATCAAGGCCGAGGTGGTCAAAGCCGACGGCAAGGAGGCCCGCGACAATCCGCGCTTCGTGGTGACCAACATGAAGCAGAGTCCGCAATGGATCTACGAAGAGGCCTATTGCCAGCGCGGCAACATCGAGAATCGCATAAAGGAGCTGAAGGCTCTGGATGTGGACCGCACCAGTTGCACCCGCTTCTGGGCCAACCAACTGCGCGTGCTAATGACAGCCGCCGCATATGTGCTGATGCAGGAAGTGCGTCTGGCCGCCGAGTTGACAGCGATGGCAAGAGCCCAGGTCTGGACGCTGCGCGAACGGCTGCTCAAACTCGGCGCTCGCGTCATCTCCTCGGTGCGCCGCATCGTAGTGCATCTACCCGAATCATTTCCCTGGCGGAGCGAGTTCTACAAGGTGGCCCACGCGCTGGGCGCTACGGCCGGGTAAGGCGACACACAACTCCGCCAACTGAACCACCGCTCTCAAACGCACTCGTCGGGCATAGCTACGCCCAAAAAACCTTCCCGAAACTCCCCGATCCCTCAGAACAGGCCCAGCCGGGATGCTCATACGCACGGCGGCTAGGCCTACTTGCTTGCAGAACCTTCAAGAGCATGCCCAACTCAGGAAACGTAGACGATTATGCGCGTTCGCGAATGAAGCAGGCTAAGAACTCCTCCAGATTCTTCAAAGTAAGTCCAGGCTTACTTTGGCCCGATTGACTCGCCCAAATCTGAGGATTTCCTGGCGAATGAGGAGAGAGAAATCGACATACGAATTCTGCTAATGAGGCATCGAACAGTCTCACAAGACCCACATGCTGGCTGATATAAGCCTCGCCAAGATCTCGATCTACCCATGCCACATTACCTACGCTGTTGCCTGTGATGGTCACCAACAAATCATTCTGCTTCACGCGGGTCCTACTTCCCTCAGATCCAGCAGGAGGAAGGACTGACTGTTGATCGGTAAAGTCAAGACGTCCGTCTCTAACATTCTGACTGCGGATAAACAATGGGCCTTCTTCTGAATAGAATTTGGCCCATCCCCTGGAACCGCTCGTAATAAACTCAGATAATTTGGCTATTGGCCTCTCAACCCAATCTTCTGGAAAAACGCCAACCGCTGTCTTCTTGTATCCAGGTCTTAATTCCATGCCGCCCCCATTGTCCGGAGATGGTCATCTACCCGCTTGCTGAGCGCCATGACCTCAACGTTCAGCTTCGGCATCGGTGTCTCGTAACGCTCCCCAAGTTGGCGGATGCGCCCGGTCAGGTTCTGCGAGACGCGATCTAGTTCGTTCCGCAGACAGGCAGCAAGGTGAGTGAGCCATTTGTCATCGACAACCAGCGTCTTGACCTCCTCCTCGGTCAGCTTGGTGTATTTGGCGTCGAGCTTCGCTTCCAGGTCCTCCTCGGCACTTTTCAGCTTGGCTTTCACCTTATCCTTCTTATCGAGAAGATCGGCGTATTCCTCAAGCGCCGCGGACTCATCCGCGTAATCTGGGTCTTTACCGATCTCCTTGAGGCGCGCCTTTACAGCCTTCGCGGTGATCTTCTGTTTATCACCCTCGCCTTCGATCACCTCATTGAGCAGTCCCTCTTCGCCACTCTGCTCTTCACGTTTCTCGTCAAGCTGCTGGTCTATGTCGGCGAGCTCCGCCTCAAACTTCGCGATTGTGTCGCGCTCGGTGGTGAAGTAGCGGCCAATTAGAATCGCTGCCGGAACAAGATCGGACTTGAAGCGCCGTTTGCCACGCATGAAATCATGCTTTTCCGGCCAGACGAGTTTGTTGTCTTTGTTCTTGACCTGCACGATCTCACGCGGCTGTGCGCCCTGCTTCCAGCCATCCGTCGCAATCAGGTAACAATCGTCCTGCATGGTTTCGGCCCAATAATCCATCAGTTGCTGATAGAGTCCGTAGTGATCGAGCAGCGGCGCCTTCTTGAATGTATCCAGCAAATCCTCGGCTATCGTTTCGATCAGTTGCTTGGGATGGCCGTCTTTCTTGAATCCCTTGAGGCGCGGCGTATTCGTTTCCATCCACTTCTCGAGTAGCCGGTTGGCCCTTCTTTGAAACGCCGTGAACTCCGCATGATCGAAAATCGTAGGTTTGATCTCGGCTATCGGCACGCGCAACTGGCTGTAACCGGGCCGCTCCGACGGTTGGAACAATGCGTTGCGGACGTCAGGCAGGATGGACCAGTAAGACTTCAACCGAACAGGATCATCGATGTCGCGCTCCGGGATGCCGCCCCGTAGGTGTCCGTCGATGTCCTGCAAGTCCTCCGGCTCCGTGCTGTCGATATAGCGCGGCAGGTTGAGATTGTAGTCGTTCTTAGGATCGGCAATCTCCGCAACGGGCACCATGCGCGCATAACGCGGGTCGCTCTCATCCTGCCGCGTGAAGGTATCCACGATGCGGTGAATATCTTGCTCGCGCAGCCGATTTTTAGGTCCATCCTTCATAAAGCCTTTTGATGCATCGATCATGAAAATACCCTTGCGCGCCATCGCGTTTTCTTTATCGAGGATGAGAATGCAGGCCGGGATACCAGTGCCGTAAAAGAGGTTCGCCGGCAGTCCGATGATGGCTTTGAGGTAGCCCGATAGAATAAGTTGCTGGCGAATGACGGCCTCGGCGTTACCGCGAAAGAGAACGCCGTGCGGCAGAATGCACGCGCCCTTACTGGTGCTCCTCATCGAGCGGATGATGTGCAGCAGGTAAGCGTAATCGCCCTGCTTTCTCGGCGGCACGCCCCAGGAAAAGCGCTGGAACGGATCACCCTTGCCGCTCTCACCTAGCGTCAACCCCGTGGACCAGGTCTTGTCTGAAAAAGGCGGATTGGCGACGACATAATCATAGGTGCGAAGTCTTTCGCCGTCTTTAAACTTTGGATCAGACAGCGTATTGCCGTGCAGGATATTCGCCGTCGGAAAATCGTGGAGGATCATGTTCATGCGCGCAAGACCAGCGGTGGTGACGTCCTTCTCCTGCCCTTCGAGCGTGATGCGCCGGCCGGCCTCTGCCGCTACCTTGAGCAGCAAGGAACCGGATCCGCAGGTCGGGTCATAGGCCGTCGTGGACGCTTTGGTGTTTGCGTGGGAGATGCCAATGGCCTTCGCCATGATGCGGCTTACCTCGGCGGGGGTGTAAAACTGCCCCTTGCTCTTGCCACTCTCGCTGGCGAAGTGCCGCATCAGATATTCGTATGCGTCGCCCAGGATATCGTCGTGCTCGGCGCGATTCTTCGAGAAATCCAATTCCGGCTTCTGGAAGATAGCGATCAGGTTGGATAGCCGCTCGACCTTTGCTGGCCCCTCGCCGAGTTTGTTTGAATCGTTGAAGTCGGGAAAATCGCTGCGGGCCAGCCTGGAATTTGCGTCGATGAGTGGCTGGATGACCTGCGTGTTGATCTTGTTGCCGATGTCGCTGTTGCCCTTGAGCGCGACCATGTCCTTGAAGCCGGCTCCCTTCGGGATCACGACCGGCGGCGCGAAATCATCCGAATCTCCGTACTTGTCGGAGATGTACTTGATGAACAACATGAACAGGACATAGTCCTTGTATTGGCTGGCATCCATGCTGCCGCGCAACTCATCACACGAGGCCCAAAGCGAGGAATACAGATCAGATTTCTTAATTGCCATTAGCTAGCTACCCTTTTTGAACAGCCCAACTATGCTCATTCACGTTCATTTCTGGTTTATTTCTTGCTCCAACGCGGTGAGGACTTCCATGATTTCGCCAAATGGCGGTGGTTGTCCGAAGATCATCACGCTCATACTGCGATAGTCTCGCTCCAACGCTGCGCGCCGCACTTCTGTCGGAACGAGACGCAGGCTTCCAACTCGTGCCAGGTCATATTTTGCCCAGCCGGAGGGATAGAAAGTCTGCTTATGGTGTACGACCTGATCCAAGAGGGCAAGGTCGGCCAAAGCTTCACCGCGAACAGGGCTTTGAGCCAGCATCGCGAGATCGTAATAGTGGCGCGAATAGCGGTCCGGCAGCGCCTTCTCAGGCGGACGATAGAACTCGGCGTGGAGAATTGTCCCCTTTTCCCAAAAGGTGCGTTTCGCAAGAAGCGAAGTCACGGCCACGTCGGGCTCGGTAAACACGGCAGGGAACTCTTCCGCGGCAAAAGCACGCACCGTAAAGCGGTCGCGCGGCACAAATTCAGCATGGGTGCCGAGTTCCAGAATGACCTGGGGTTTGATGTAGTCGAGTGTCGGTGCCGCCGACGGATACTGGAAGCGGACCACATTGGCGTCCTGTTCGCTGACCGCTAAATTCCAACCCTCTCCATTACCGAGGATTTCTTCGCAGCGACCCCGAAGAACTGAGATGAATTCGCTGCCGATGTACTGCTGACAGGAAACCATCATGTCAGCCAGGATCGCCGCGCGTTTGGTTTTTGACAGCCCGTCCCTGCGCGGATCGCGTTCGCCAGTGAAGCCAAGGGCAACGTAATCCACGGCCAGATCGATGTCTTCGGAGAAGCGGTTGATTGCGTGATAAATTTTCGATAACGATGTGCCGCCTTTGAAAAGCAGACGGTCTCTCAGGGCATCAATCGCAAACAACTGTTTCAACGTCCAGCAGACCCAGAAGTCCTTTTCAACGACAGCTTCGGAAAGACCGCGCCTCTCCGCAGTTTCAGCAAACAGATCCGCGCGGTCGCGTTTCGTCATTCGTGCAACTTTGTTCACGCGGTCTCCTCTGCAATTCGGCTCGCGACTTCATAAATCCAATCCACGCCAAATCGAGCGTCCCGGACGAATTTCTTCCTCTCGGACGGCGTGAGCGCCGTCCGCAGCATTTCCATCTCGTGCGCCCCGACGTTTTCTTTGCCGAGATGACGCAATGCCTGGACGACGAGAGCGATCTTGCCCTCAAGACCAGCAAGCACCTTTGGACGAGCGTGTTTGAACACAATGCTACGTCGTCCAATGGGCACTTCGTTGTTCGGACCGTCAGTCAGGTAGATGATTTTCGAAGGCACCTGCGTCGAAAGCCCCAGCAGGTTTGCTGCCCATGCTCCATCCGGCACAATCTTCCAGCGTTGCCGCCGCGCGATCGCCCGCGCCGCTTCGTCGATGTCGGGGCTGAGCGTTCCCCCAAGAGCGGGATTGACGCGCGGCATGTCATAGAGACCCCGGCGGATACGACGCACCGTGCCATTGCGGGCCAGTTCCGCCAGCGTCACGTCGATAGTCGTCCGGCTGGCGATGTCAAGGAAGTCCTTCGCTGAGAAGGCCTTCCCTTCGCCGAGCCGACCTATCCGCGCAACTATCTGATCTCGCATGGTTTCCATGCGTTGTCCTCTCATGAGTATTAAGAAAAACTATACTTCTTTTTCTTAATACTGCCAAGACCTTTTTTGATCCTGGACCAGCTCCGGCACTTCCTTCGGGCATTTCATTCCTGACTCGCATTCCTTACAAGTTGTCGTGCGATTGAAACGGCCGGACTGCACTGATTAATACGGTGAGATTTCGACGGCCTGCGCCGCAATAGACACGAGGAAAACCCAAGAGCAATAATGACTTGCAACCGGATTTTCTTGAATTTCTGTGGCCGCATCGACGGAGCGGCTGCTACGGCGACAGCCTCTGGTTAGAACCTAACTGCGTGCCGGAAAAATGAGGGAGCGATGCCGATTCCTGACTACCAGACCCTGATGCTGCCACTGCTTAAACTGGCCGGTGACGGCGCGGTTCATTCCAAGCGTGATACTGTGCCGGAACTCGCATCGAAGTTTGGCCTCACAGAGGAGGAGCAGAAGGAACTGCTTCCCAGCGGTAAGCAGGAGATTTTTGACAATCGCGTCGGCTGGGCGCGGACATACCTGAAGAAGGCTCTCCTTATCGACTACGTTCAACGCGGCCAGTTCAGAATCACCGAGCGGGGCAAGCAGGTCTTGGCAGAGAACCCGCCCCAGATTGACAACGCCTTCCTGTGCCGGTTCCCCGAGTTCGTGGAGTTTAGGAGGCGCTCTCAGCCGACAGAGAATGGGGAGAGCACTCCTGTCGTAGCGGCGGTTGAGACGGATACCCCGGACGATCTCATGGCGACCGGATATCTAAATCGTCGGAGGCAAATCGAGGAGGATGCACTGGAGCGGGTCAAATCCTGCTCTCCGGAGTTTTTTGAGCGCCTTGTGGTCAAGCTGATAACGGCCATGGGATACGGCGGTTCTTTGGCCGACGCCGGAAGAGCGATTGGCAAGTCCGGTGATGGTGGCATTGACGGCGTAATCAAAGAGGACAGACTCGGGCTCGAACAGATTTACATTCAGGCCAAACGTTGGGGAAATGCCAGCGTTGGCCGTCCTGAAATCCAGAAATTCGTTGGAGCCCTGCACGGCAAAAGAACGAGGAAGGGGATATTCCTGACGACCTCTTCGTTTACCAAAGACGCCCACGAATATGCCACGGGTCTTGACATCAAGGTGATCCTCATCGACGGCCCGGAACTCGCCAAGTTCATGTTCGACTTTGAGGTCGGCGTTTCCACCGAGAGCACATACGTGGTCAAACATATCGACAATGATTTCTTTGAAGATGATGCTGGAAGCAATGGAGTTCACGAATGATCGCGCAATCGCTTCCGCTCGGTTACACATATGCTACCGAGCCGGAGCCTTCACCCACCAACATCGCACCACTGCGGGTCCTGAGGTCGCCAAGCAATGACTCGGACAAGTGGCCGAAAACAGTCTGGAGCGCTGCGGCCAACCGCATCGCTTTGTCGGCCGGACAAAGTTGACGCCGCTACACCTGTCTGCAAGGAGTCTCGGTTCGCTCACTTTCGGCCTGACCACTGGATCAAACAGCCCTCGATGGCTCTCGATTCGCGACTGAGTAGGTGAGAGAAATTGTGTTCACGGAAGTGACCCGAACGTGCTGGTGATCGTCGCGTCGGTCGCAAATAAGCTGCCAAACGCCGTGTCTGTGCTGGCGCGCAAAAGGGCGCATCGCAGCACAACTTCAAAGTTGTTGTACCGCTCCATCAGCGCAGGACTGACGTCCGTATAATTCGGGGCCCGGCCATGTACGTAAACCGAGCGGTCGTCATAGAGAGCCTCTGCTTCATCCGACGCAATAGCGAAACCAAGCATCTGCGCCAAAGCCGGCACACGTAATTTGAACTGGGCAGTTGCGGCGTGACGTTCAATTTTCAGCAGACTCTCAAATCCCGATACCAGGGAAGCGGTCCTCTGGTCTAGGTAGAAGGCGTGAAAGCTGTGATCAAGATGCCTCCGTGCCCTGCGCACACGCTCCGGCGGATTCTCGATATAGAGCGGCAAGGAATCGCGAAGCCGCTCTCCCTCGGCCTTCGTCAGCCAATCGCGCCACTGGGTGGCGACGATCCACACATGAACGAGATTCGCTTGGACCGCTCCCGGCACGATGGTCCTTAACTCGCCATTCTCAAGGAACAAGCGTGCGGAATAGAGGGGAGAAATCGTCGTGGGATGGATCAGTCGCGCGAGGAACATAGCTCTGTGGATCACTCCGTCGTGGTCCCATCGGAGATGCTCAGGGCCCCAGCTTGGTGGGAAGGCCTTCCGGCAATAAGCATAGTGGTAGTAGCAATTTCGAGATGGGCTAAAGTTCAGGCCCGGAGGTGAGCACGCTTCTACGATTGACTCGCCCGTAATACCCGCAGGAAGACTGCCAATCCAGAAATCAGAGCCTAAAGAAATATCGGAATCGAGCCGCGGATGCGTCTCCCAAAAAGTTTGGTTGAGGGGAAACCGCATCGTTGGATGCAGTACGACATCGAAGATTTCTTCAGACATCTCGGGGCTCTCGCTCCATTCTTCTTAGCTCTGCGAACTGCACCAATGCGAACTAGTGGCTGATCACCGTCCGAGTGACCTCAATGATCGAGGAAATCTTCGTCGCAGCGAGGATGTCGGATTTTCGAAAGTAGCTGTGCGTGATACCTAGGAGCATTGGGTCTGGCTTCCAGACTCTTTGCCCTGCTGTCTCGGCCATCACCCAGACACCGCATCCGCTGAACCCATGCGGCTCGATCTTGTCGAGGAAGCTGCCATACTCGATCAGAAAGTCCTTGGAAGCGGAAACGATACTCGGGAGGGAACGCCATCCTGACTGATTGAGCTCGCAGGAATAGTCCCGATTCAGGCAAGCTGCCCCGAGAAAATGGAAGGCGCGAGAGCCATCTCGGCCGACCATGCGCGAATTCTCGGTGGGAAAACCGAAAAGGTAAAGAGACGTCCCCTCAAGCTTGGCATCCGGCCAGGGCGTGAATTCGCGGGAGTGCACCAGGTTGTAGAAGTCCGGGCCGTCGGGAAGCTCGAAGGCGGGATCAAGCCTGAGAACGCCAATATCTAGGCGTTCGTCCAGCCCTTCGAGAGTAACCGGCAGGCAGGTGCCTTCGGTGGTCAATCCAATCTCCCAGTCGAGAGCGTCGCGCGCCGCTTTCTCCTTCATTGGAGCTGGAGGTCTAAGCCAAAAGCGAAGCGATTCCGGGGCACAGTCCCGAATCACGTGAGCGGCAGTGAGAATGCACCGGTTTTCATTCTGCCGGACAAGAACCCCGGTGCCAATGTTGAGGTTGTTGTTGGCGGCAATGCCGACGGTGAACCGCGCGATCCGCTCGTAGGCGGCAAGGCGAGACTGTTCATCGAGCGCGGTCCAGGGCATTCAGCAATCATAAATAGCGCACAGGCATTCTTGGGTAATGAGGCCGCTACGTGGGCTCATTCCGAGTTGCGAAGAAGGCGAGTAAAGCGTATTGTCCGCCCTGCCTATCTAAAGGGGTGAAAGAGTTCAATCCTCTCAGCGATTGCGCTCAGATGTTCGACGCCTTGAAGTCCAGGCGGCATGGGCGTCTGATTCATCTCGCGCCAATGTGCAGGCGAAGGCCATAGTGGCGTAAAGAGCGACTTGACACGGCGGCATTCAAACGGAATCGGCAGCATGGGAAAAGCGCATATCAATGCCAGATTCGGAATGGCGAGCACGATGATGTTCCCGGCTGCCTTTCCTCCTCCGATCAAGTCATGGATAACTCCAACCTGCATATGGGCAAAGCTTCTCTTTCCACTGATCGAAGCCACAACCGCGAACCGGCCGGGCATTCTTCCTCCGTTCGCGCGAATTTCCTTCAGATAATTGCCACTCACGGGGCATTCAGCGCCAACAGAGTGTGATTCAATGATTGCGGTCTTGCCAGCCCAGGCGGCTACGATTCCACACTCTTCCTCGGTTAAATCGGAGAGAGCCCGTTGCTCGCGGCTCAAGGCAAGAAGCAACGGCTTGGCATGGACTTCAAGCTCGGACATCCAGCCGTTATTGCACGCTTCGCAGATCGCTCCGAGTCGGAAGGACTCAAGCTTAATCTCGCAGCGGATCTGCATATGCGTGCCGTCACCGAATTGCCGGTAGAGCGGCATCGAAGCGTCGGGTTCGAATTCCTTGAGCATCCACCTTGCGAACACATGTTCGTTCGAGGGGCTCGAACTTGTCGGGCCGCAAGCAAGGCAGTCCATGCAGAAAGTCTATTCGACGCACCGTGTCGGCTCATCCGAATGCGCCCTCGCACTGGCAGACGAGTCGCTTCCTCAATCCGGCAATGTGGTCGCGAGTTGCGCAGCCTTCCGCATCGCGACTCAGCCCTTCGTCCCGTCGGGATCGCGGGTCCAGAGCTTGACTGATTCCGGCACCAAATCGGGTCGAAACAGTTGGGCGTGTCCGCACTTGTTGCAGATCGCGACCATCCAGTAGAAATTGGCGCGATTAGTAGGTCGAATCTCGAACGCGGTGAGTCCGAGCTCGTGGGAGATGTCGAAGTTCTTCCGCGTATCCTCTGGGCCGTTGCGAAACACATACTTACCCTGCCCACAAAAGGAGCAGCGATGGAGAAAATTCAGCAAGATGGGCCTCCCTCCAGCTTGGATAACATCGACCAGATTCCTGAGCGCCTCGACCGTGAGCTCCGCGCTCTGGTAGCGCTCCAGCGGGTCGAGGGTGATCATCCGGTCCAGCAGCTCGTGGACGAGTTCGTGCTCGCGGCGGTCGGCGAGACCTTTACCTAACATGTTACGTTCAGACCGATGATCTTCGCGGTCGAAGACACGGCCGCCGCTCAGCATCCAGTGCAGCAGCTTCCCCAGCGAATAGACATCCGCCGCCGGCGTGACGTTTTCCATGCGCCCATCGCGCGCCTCCGGCGCACCGAACCACCGCGCCGTGGCCACTTCCTGCGTCTCCGTAATACGATCGTCGGCGTCATCAGGTCCGTTGAGCAGAAAGCTCAGACCAAAGTCGCCCACGATGGCGGTACCTGATTCGTTGCGGAGAATATTGGCCGGCTTCAAGTCGCGATGGATCACGCCAGCATGGTGCGCGGCAGCGACGCCTTCGCACGTCCCCAGGAAAATGCGCAGCGTTTCAACGACCGTGCCCAGAGGCAGAAGTTCGCGGCGCAGCGCCCCGAGTGAACAACAGGGCGTTACAAAGTAGGGCAGACCGCTTTCGTCTTCGCCGTGATCCTCAAGGCGAAGGATGTGGGGATTGTTCAGGCTGCCGAGTATCCGGATCTCCTGCTCGAAGCGTGCGCGCCGCGCGGGATTGCGGTATTGCTCCGGGCGCATGATTTTTAGAACGTATTTTCTGCCGTCCCTGGCTCCGACTCTCTCCACCAGATGGCACTCGCCCTGACCGCTTTTCGCAAAGGAGTGTCCCAGCCGTTTCCAGTCCAGGATGTTGCCAGCCATTGCTTGTCTCTCTCCCCTCAGCGCGACCACCGATCTAAGGCACATCCGCTCGCCAAAGCCGTCGCAAGTCGGCAAGACGCCATTCCAGCCCTGGTATCAGCCAAGCAAAGGGTCCGTCAGTTGAAGGCAAACATACGCTCTCAGCCTAACAATCCCGGCCAACCCTTCGCGCCGCCGGCCGGTCAACCTTGTCACTCGCCCCGGTCTCATCGCCATAGGCACTTGGAGGTGTCGCACCGGATATGAGGAGTGGCGAGAGGCAAAGAGTGCTGCGGTTCCTTGTCATTCGCACCACTCCGGCCGGATCTTCCAGCTCGTCCCGGGTGGAAACACTTTATCGGTTGTAGTCCACATTGTTGTTCGCGGATCTGCTGTATTCATGCCCAATTCAGATACCTGCGACCACGAGGGCACCTTGTCCTCAGGCGTCAACTTGAAGAGGACGCGCAGGAGGAATTCCCGGGCGATAATTCCCATCTCATCGACCCGCTGTTGTATCAACTGTTCATGACCTTTGTCGAGAAGCGTCATGCCGCCGTGGGCCAGTTCGCTGCGCAAGTCCGAGAGAGACGCTTTGCTTTCCGGTGGCTTGATAAAGAGGGCTTCGAGATACGGGTGTCCTGCTCCAAATGTTTCGATGGCGACGGCCTTGGCTTTCACCTTCAGCCCCTTGATGCATTCGAAATAGGCCTGCTCGACAAAGTGGATCGGATTGCTTGCGTAGAGTTCCGAAAACTTGTCCGCTATGCAGGTCGCAGCATGAGCTCGTCGTTCCGCCTTGCTCGGCCGCTCGGGCGTGAAGGCACCCAGCTTTGCACCGTCGAAGACGGCGACTGCAACGCTTTCGAAGGCAACGTAGTAGCAAAGAAACCTGGTAAACGGATTGGTGGCGGAATTGCCCATGTTGTACCAATCGATTCCACCCGATAGCACGTTGCCATTCTCGCCGTAGGGAAACTGCTTAAGGAGGGCATCGACGGTTCTTAGCTCATCGTGGGTGGGTTTGAGGAGGCCAGTGCCGCCCAGGATCATCCGATATTTGTTGCGCCAGCTGTAGGTAGCCCCGTATGGGAAGAACATCATGCTGATCAGCCAGTTTAGTTGGGCAAGACTCTGTTCGATTTCGCCGACTTCTCCCGATTTGAGGTCAAGGACACCGTCGTAGACTCGAACGTTCAGGTGCGCCGAATCCTCATCCGGGGGGCATTTCCAGATGAGGACATCGTTGCTTTCCGTTCCGGTCCACTCCCCCGGCAACTCCATGTTCGATCGCAGCGCGAACTCAATACACTTGTGCCCTGTCAGCCGAAGATACATGAGGACGCCCTGAACATCAGGATCGTCGGAAAGCCCCAGACATTCTTGGATCAAATGCTTCGCGTCGCCCGGATAAATCAGCGGCTTCCACTCGCCTAGCTTGTTGTATCGTCCCCCAAACTCTAGCTCGTAGAGCCTTTTTCCGTTCACCCGGTACTCGTTCGAACTTGGCCCCATCGACATCATCAAGAATGCCACCGGTGGGCCGAACTCGACGTTCATACCTCCGATGCCCTGGGGCGTCCGGAAAAAATCTGCGCTGCACTCCTGCTGGAAATGAACGCGAAGACCATTGAGTCCACCCATCTCTTCGTCGCTCAACAGCTCGAGTACGTCAAGCGAGCCGGGAAGTTTGATGTACTTAGGATTCTTGGCCGCGAGAGCGATTTCCTCGAAGTATCGACCGAGAAGGTCCTTTAGAAAACTTGTCAGATGGTCGAAAGCGGACTCTAATTCATGGGAGGGACCAGCTTCGCTTTCAAACAACTCGGCTCGATAGCTCTTCTCAAAACGTGCCGCCACGGAATCAAATTGGCCATCGCGAAGGCGATTGGCGACAAACGCCAAAATCTCGGCGCCGGAGGGCTGAATCATGTTGGGATACGAGCCCGTGACCAAGCTGCGTAATGGGCTGATGTCGTAATGCTTGCTCTCAGCGCAGTTCACCAGATTCAAAAGGAGTTTGCGAGGGCCGGGGAACGAAGCGAGCTTCCGATAATTATCGAGAGTCGGCTGGAGAGCCGGTTGAGCGAGCTCGCGGCGGATAGCCAGAAACTCGTCCTCGTACCCGTCATAGGATTGAATTCCGTCGACACGCACAAGCGTCAAAAGAAACTCGATACCGCCGCCTTTGCGGGCTTTCTCAAACAGCTGGTCGAAGTCTGAAGCGTTCTTCGGTTGTTCCACATTCATGGGCTAACCTTCTTCGCGATGCATTGACATTATGGTAATCGCCCAGAATTGGAGGTCACGCGAAGGCGCAAGCTCATTACCCTAGCCCGCCCACGCCGCTCGCCGTCCGCGCGGCGGGCCTGTCTGCCTTGTCAACAACGGCGATGAAAGTGCACCGGTCAAAGAAGGTGAGTATCCAGAGAGAACTCAAATCCTTTTCGCTTGCGTCCCCGTAGCTCCTGAACCAATAGCGAAAAATATCAGACTCGCGCTCATGAAAGGTTCCCTCCAGCCAGAGATCTTCGGGCACCGGATAACGGAGGACATCGGCAAAGACCCGGGAAGGATCGATCTGGCTCTCGATCCCGTGATGGTGGGAGAGGCCACAGACAATCTTCTTGATGATTCGAATTACCCGTTCATCCTGTCCGGGATAGATCATGTGCCGGTCGACATCTTCAACTTGGACCGGCACTAGGCGTTCGTAAACATCTAAGACCCGCCGCTGCCCATCTTTGTGGGAGAAACTCGGCGCGGCTTTGGTGGTCCAAAGCTCTTTAACCGAATCATTCGGTTCACCGGCCAATAAGAGGACAGTGCGAAAATGGACTTCATCGTCTGACCATCCGCGATTGCAGGCGGGGCACTCCGGTACGGTGATCAGCTGCAGGCGGGAGGTCTTTCGGGAATCCGGGTAAAGGCTCTTGGGCACGACATGCCCGCGCTCCAGCGGAACACCCGCGATGCCGCAGAAAGTGCAAACTCTATTTCGCCTGCGCATTCCTTCCTCATTATCGGGCATCGGGTTTGAGAATTGCACGAGGTCCCCGTTCCCTACAATAAGGGTATGCGGTCGGAGACGGAGATTTTCAGCGAACTCGAGCAACTGTGCGGCTCCGCCGGTTACATCCATCTCTATGCCGACTTAGTTTTTCGGAACACCTTTGTCCGTTTTGCGGAAGGGATCAAAGGGGAGGATTTCCACGAGAGCTTCGGCAGGGACCATCTCATCCGAACCGAACTCACGACGCTTCTCGGGATGATCCTCAAACAGAAGATCGATTTCACCATCCCGAGTGCGGACCGCATGGCGGAGCTTGGGACGCGCACACTGACCCTGCTTGAAGAACTGCACACCGCTCTGGCCGGTCCTATGCGGCCCACTCCCGATACCGCCACCGCCGATGATTTCATGAAGATCGACTTCACCCGCGGTGCAGTGCTCCGTGAGCCGATCTTCTACACCGGCGAGTCCGCCTACGCGTCGCAGTACCGGGATTTCGCGTCACGCAAATACAGGGCAGACGAAGAGTGGCTAGAGGCCAATCGCGGCTTCACCATCGCCCAGGCTGCCAAGGTTGGAGCGGCGATCCTTGCCCTCGAACAGGTTCGTCTTGGAGAGATCTACAACGGCCTCCGCGCCGGGATTCCGGAGAATTTCACGCTGCTCCTGGGATTCACCTTCACGCCGCAGGAGGTTACGGACCAGAGCGGCGAAAGCGAAACCACAGTCCGCAATGTGCTGAACGCCTTCAGCGTCGCTGAAGCCGATCGCAATGGCACGTTTCAGGCGCTGAATGACTTCAACCTCGCCAATGCACAGCCAATCATTCGCGGAGAGTCCGGCACCTTCATTCTCTTTCAGGCGTACAGCTTCTACGAAGCCATCTATGAATCTCCGTTCTACTGGATGCTCCAGGACGCGAACTATAAAGACACCGCGCTCCAGCACCGCGGAGAGTTTACCGAGGAATTCTCAGCACAATGTCTGGCTCGCGTCTTCGGAATCGAGCACACACACGGGAATGTTCTTATCCAGGAAAACGCCGCCACGACCGCCGGTGAGATCGACAATTTGGTTCTCTTTGGCAATCGAGCCATCGTCGTGCAGGCGAAATCCAAGCGTCTGACAATGGAAGCGAGAAAAGGAAACGACGGCGCCATCCAAAAGGATTTTTCGGCAGGCATTACGGATGCATACCAGCAAGCTCTGCTTTGCGCTCGATATCTTCTGCGTAGGGAGAAACGCGTGGTTGGCAAAGATGGAAACCCGCTGGCTATTCCGAAGCTCAAGAAGATTTATTTGCTGTGCCTAGTTTCGGACCACTATCCCGCACTTAGTTTTCAGGCCGGGGAGCTCCTTACTCCGGTTATCTCGCCTGAGATTCCGGCACCGTTCGTGACGGATCTTTTCACGCTCGATGTCATGACCGAGATGCTGGTTTCGCCGCTGCATTTCTTGAGCTACATAGATCGCAGAACCGGATATGGAGACAAGGTCGTCGCCGGTCACGAGCTGACCATCCTCGGATATCATCTGAGTTCGAACCTATGGCTTTCGAACGACACGGATAGGATCTGGCTCTACGACGATCTCGCCAGCAGCCTCGATGCTGCGATGGCCGTCCGTCGTGACGGAGTGCCAGGCGAGCGGATGCCACCCGGGATTCTGACCCTCACTAAGGGATCGGCCTACGCCAGATTGATCGCACAAATCGACAACGATCCGCGAGGCGATCTTGTCGACCTCGGATTTATGCTTCTGCAAATGAGTGGTGAAGCCGCGGCGCAACTGAGCCAGGGAATCGACTATGCGACGCATCGAGCCCGTGAGACGGGCGCCGTCCACGATGTCAGTATGGGCAGCGGCAAGGATGCCGGGATCACGGTCCATTCCAGCTACCGCCCGTTTCAGGAAGGGATCGAGAGGCTCCAGGTCCATGTCCTGGCCAAGAAATACCAGCAGAAAGCCCCCTCGTGGTTTGGCGTCGCGGTCCATCCCGACGATCAATCGCTCCTCTATGGATACAACGCGCAATTCGAGTGGGAACACGATGAAGCTCTGGAGGAGGCTGCCCATTCGATGTCAAGCGGCCTGGGGATGAAATTTGAAAATGGAAAACCGCGCAAGCGAAAGATCGGCCGCAACGATCCGTGCCCATGTGGCAGCGGGAAAAAATACAAGAAGTGTCACCTGAACGATTGATCCGCTATTCTTCCCCAGTCACACGGTAGGCTCGGGGGCCGCTTCTTCTTTGAATGATCGCGCTATGGATCTCCGCGATTTCATGCTGATTCAAGATGCGCCGGCCGTTAAAATCTGGCGATTGAGCTTGGAGAGCCTGGGCAAACTCGCTCACGCAAGGCCAGAGTGCTGTGACCAGTTCGAAAGCCTCGCCTTCAAATTCCTGGTACAGCGCTTGCCTGCTCGAAGCAGAAAACGCGAGCAGCAATCTGCGGACTCGATCCATGTCGCCTGTGGCACGGGGATCGCGCTCAGGATCATGTTTCAGCGCAGCGGCAATTCCCGACAACCCGACGATGCATGCTTTCCGGTCTGCCGAGTCTTTCGTTTCAGATCTGGTGATGTCGAATTTAGTATCGCCCGCGTAGGAACGTCGCGCGTCGTAAATGTAGACTTCGCGTACGATGCATCCCAAGTGGAGCGCAACGGCGACGTGGCCACCTTCGTGAAATGCGCTGTGGCGCAGATCTAAGTCCGTGGGGGCTGTCATGAACACCTCAAAGCGCATTTGCCATGCAATGGCCGATTAACTGACTTGGGCGTTTCTCGCCCAGAGATTCTAGGCAAAGCTACTCGTTTTCCGCCGACCCTGGTAAGCTGCCGCGCGACAGCTTCGCATTGAGCGCCGAAGCAATTGCCGCTGACCTCCTTTCGACGAAAAGCTCGTAGTTATTGGTATCGACTCCGAAGGTTTCCAGATCGCCGATCAAATGACTTCTCAACGTTTGACCGATCTTCTTGTTGTGTTTTGCGAAGGCGCCTATGTAGGATTTCGGCGACTTCTTGCCGATCTTGTGCTTGTTTGAATATCCGTCAATGAGCGTGATGTTGGCGATCAGATTCGGTATACTCCCCGGTTCGCGTTCTTCGAGGTACTTCTTGGGGAAAAAGTGATGATAGTTCCGGCTGGTAGCGATCTTCAGGTTGCTGTTATCCAGGATGACTATACCGTTGGTATCGAACGACTTTGGCATCTGGTAGGCAAGCAGGCAGAGAATGGTCTTGCAGAAAGCGTTGCCGGCCCTGAAATCTGTTTCGCGGATGGTCTCGGCGCTGACTTCAAGTTCGGTCAGCGGGTAGCTCGGTTGCTTCCCCTCAACAATCTGATCGACTCGCAGGAGGTCTTCGGCAATTTTCGATTCCGTCGCCGAGCTATACCGGTATGTAATCCCGGCCCAGTAAAAGAATTGTTCAAGGAAAGACACACGAGTCAGATCCGGCTTCTTGTTTACGGATTGGTGAAAGAAATAGGTCAGCGGCACCAAAATGGCGGGATAGGGTAAGAGCTGGGATACCGGTATGCGCAATTCGGTTCGGACAAAATCCACAGCCATAAACAGGGACTTCTTCATTGGCTCCCAATTTGCAATGAAGGTCGGTCGTGAAATCTTTAGGATGTCTCTGCTGCGTACCGCCTTGAGAATGATGGCCGCCACACACTGCGTGACTACGGCCTCGGAGATGGTCTCGAACTTGGCCTCGGAAAGGCATTCCTTCTCCTCATCGTTCCCGCCCACCAACAGGTCATATTTCTCGGCAAGATCGAACGATTGGGTTTCGTCGTAGGTTTTGGCGACGAGGATCTCAAATAGCGATAGAGGCTTGCCGCCGGTATTGATTCGGGTAAATACCTCGCAGGCAATTTCGATCGGATAGTCCTTAATGGTGATCGAGGAGAAATCGTAACTCGTCAACTTCGTCTTGTAATGTTCAAGCTTGTCGGCCAGGAGATGAGGGAGGGTTTTGTAGAACTCACCCAGTGGACGGCTCAGCAATCCATGGACAGATTCATAACGCCTCCCATCCACCCGTTCTGTAACGACAATCTGATCGTCACTGGACGGATCGTAATCAAGGTCGATGAAGATGTCCTTATAGTCGATCTCCCGCCCCTCTTTGGACAGTCGGATTCCTTTGCGAATAGCGTACAGAGACGTGATGCGCTGCTGGCCGTCCAGAACATACTGAACGTAGTCCCCCTTCGGCGTATTCGGAAGCTTGTGATTGCCTAGGTTTCTGTAGCTGCGCAGCTCGTCCTTGGTCTTCCAGAAGATGAAGGTGCCTATGGGATAGCCCTTCAAGATGGAGTCGATGAGCTTCGCCGATTGCTCCTTGTCCCAGACAAATTCGCGTTGGAACATCGGCAACTTGATCTGGCCAGTATCGATCTCATTGAAGAGCGACTCATATTTCTTGTTGTGATTGTCAGGCTGAAGCAGTGTCGGCTCCAGCTTTTTTGACAACACTTCTTGATCCATCACAGGCTTATTCATTTGAAGGCTCTCACTTTGCGCGGTGGTGAACGGCATTCCAAGAGAATAGCTGGATTCCGGGCGCGGTTATGAGAACCAGATGGAGCCACCACCGGAACGCAGGCCTGGTCACCCCGAATGCGTCATCTTTTGGATGACATCATTCTACTAACGATGGAGAGGGACAGCGCGGCCAGAGGTCAAATCAGGCGCACCGCCAAATTACGGTTCATTCGTGCCGCGTGGCGGATTCCTGCGCTAGCGTGAAAGACAGAACCATGTCGGTGCATCATTTCCGCGGAACTCGGACTCGCTTGCATCTAGAGTTCTAGCCATGCTTCGGCTTAGAGTCAAAAAGCGACGGATAGATCGCATCCTGGCGGTAGCAGAGAATAGTTCCTACACGAGCGCTGGGAAGTCGCTTGAATTAAGCGAAGCCGCGATCCGAAATATCTCTTTGTTGAGTCGCCAACGAAGATGCGACAAAGTGAACCCCCACTCATACCACATTATGACCTGATCCGTACACGGCGTGTACGGATGTACGGATTATAGGCCCGTACATGGCGGATGTAATGCTCTGATCGTTCTGCATGGACGATACGCCCGAAAGACGCCCGCTGATTCTTAATGAGTTAAGGAGCGGGGCTTTGGTTTGAAGGGAATATTCTGTATATGGCGGAGAGAGGGGGATTCGAACCCCCGGTACAGCTTTTGACCGTACAACGGTTTAGCAAACCGCCGCCTTCAGCCACTCGGCCATCTCTCCGCTATTTTGGACTGCCTTCTTCAAACAGCGTACGAGGGAATCCTTCCCCCGTCCACCCGCTTCCGCTGCAACCCTGTTGCAACGTCGCATCTTGAGCGCCCACATTTCAGCAGGCACTCGGCGAGTCCGCGGCAGTCATGATTATATATGACTCCTGGGTCGCAACGGCGCTGCCCTTCAGACGGGTGGTCCGGCAAACCTCAATTTTCCCATAGCGAAAGATGACACCCAGCACTCGCCGCACGCGGCCGCGCGGCTTTTCGCCAATCCGCATCCATTCTGAAGGCAGCTTTTCTGTCCCACTCTCCCATGAAGAGGGTACGTGTGTCCTTCTACGAGAGTTTTCCCAGATCCAGCACATGGCCCTCGGTGGCCATTCCGGTACCCGCAAACAGCTTTTTCGCGTCGGCCAGCATCGCATCGAGAAATGCGTCGTCGTGTTCCGGATCGTGATGGAAGAGCAGCATGCGGCGCACGCCCGCGCTCTGGGCTGCCTGGGCGGCGTGGGCATAGCTCGAGTGGCCCCAGCCCACTTTGCCGGCGTACTCCTCCGGCGTGTACTGAGCGTCCATCACAAGCAGGTCTGCTTTGTTCGCCGCGCGAATCAGCCCCGCATCGACCTCCGCATTACCCCACTCATGATCGGAGGCGTGCACCAGTGCCTGCCCGTCTGCTTCCACTCGAAACCCCACCGCTCCCTGCGGATGGTAAAGAGCAAAGGCCTCCGCCCTGATTGAACCTGCCTGGAACGCTTGACCACATTCGATGTGCCTGAACTCGGTGTTGGACCCGACCTCCGCGAAGGGCACCGGAAAGAATGGAGGGGCCATCTGGAATTCGAGAAGCCGCCGCACCTGGTCGGCAGGGCGAGTGGCGTAAAAAGTGATCTCCACACCTGGCTGGAACAACGGAGCGAACGATGGCAGGCCCTGCAGGTGGTCCCAATGAAAGTGGGACAGCAGTATATGGATGCGCGAAACCTGGCGCCGTACAAGCTCCTCCCCCAAGGCGCGAATGCCGCTGCCGCAGTCGATGATGACCGCCTCTTTTTCGCTGGGGCAGCCGATTTCCAGGCAGGTCGTGTTGCCGCCGTAGCGCAGCCGGTCTGGCTCCGGCGTCGGAATGGAACCGCGGACTCCCCAAAACCTAAGATTCATCGCGGACTTCTCTTTCCGGTCTCAAGCCTGCTCTTCATCTTCCCTCGGGGAGACATTCCGCTCCGTCTCCGCCGGCACGAAAGGGAAGAACACGCTCTAATTTACACGCTCAGGGGATGAGGAACGGAGGATATAGCATCCTGCGGCTGGTAGACAAGGACTTTGAGCGGCAGGCGGTCTTCCGCCCGGAATCTGGACCCCGGAAAATCTCTTCTCCACTTTTCCTGTTCCATGGCGGTATGATGAATCGGCACTCCCCCGTTGAAAACTGAGAATGACGATGCGCCGCAATTACGTTAAGACGGTGTAGGATTCGAATCCCCTGGCGTGGAAGAGAGGTCGTATGCGGAGGCAACTGGTTTGGCTTGTCGCGCTGCTTGGAGCGGCGTCGCCGGCATTTATGGCCGGGCAGGGCTCCACGGGTGTGAGCCTGATCTCGATTGTTCTTGAACAGAGGACTGGCGACGCCGACCATCGCGTCGTCCAGACCGTCGATCCCACCCATGTGTTCGCCAGCGGCGACACGGTGCGATTCCGGCTGAAACCGTCGGTGGACGGGTACCTTTACGTCATGGACCTGAACACGTCAGGCAAATACGAGGTCCTATTCCCGCGCGCCGAAACGGGAAACGACAACCGCATTGAGCACGGACGCGAATATCCAATCGGCTGGTTTGAAGTGAGCGGTCCGGCAGGCTATGAGAAGCTCTATTTCCTCGTCAGCCCGGTGGCGCTCAGCCTCAGCCAGGTCCAGAACCACGCCACCAATATGCCTCCGCAGGGTACGGCCCCCGCGACCATGAAGCCGCGCTGCAACGATGAAGTATTCAAGGCGCGCGGCGAATGTGTTGATTCAGGAGCAGGCCCGAAGGCGCTTGCTCCCGGTGAAGCCCTGCCCCGCGATCTGACTGAGGCGGCCAACGGCGCCTCGCGGGACCTGAAATTCACCAACGATGGGTCGGGGACTACGGTCACCAGCGGCACTCCGCTGGGCGGTCCTGTAGTCTACGAATTCCTGCTCGCACATAAGTAGCAACCAATTCGAATTGCATCTTCCGGGGTTCGATCCATGAAACGTAGAACCATCTCACTCTTCGCGGCTTTGGCGCTCACTGCCGGTCCGGCTTTGCTGGCCCAGGCCGCTCCATCGGCCGCTCCGCAGCAGACCACGGCGCCGGATCAGCATCGCGACCTGACCTTCAAAAAAGAGGCGCCCGCGCAGCCGGCCACAACCACCGTGCAGATTCCGCGCAGTTACGCGCTGGTGATCGGCATTTCCAAGTACAAAAACCTGCCCCAGGATGCGCAGTTGCAGTTCCCGGATATGGATGCCGAATCCGTCTATACTGTGCTCATCAGCCCGGAGGGCGGCCAGTTTCCAGCCGAGAACGTGCACAAGCTCATCGACAGCCAGGCGACCTTGGAGAATATCCAGCATGAACTGGAAACGTGGCTTCCATCGGTCACCCATCCCGACGATCGCGTACTCGTCTATTTCGCCGGCCACGGTTTTGTTTCCAACGGAACCGCCTACATCGCGCCGCACGACATCGATCTCAAGAATATTGCCGGGACGGCCTATCCCATGGAGACGCTGGGCAAGGACATGGGCTCGCGCATCAATGGCAAGTGGAAGGTGCTGGTCACCGACTCCTGCCACTCCGGCGCAATTACCCCTGAGGCCGATCGCTCCACGGTCAACCGCACGCTCCTCGACTTGGATAAATCCCTCTTTTCCATCACCGCCAGCCGTGATCGCGAACAGAGTTTTGAGAGCGACAGGTGGGGCGGCGGGCACGGCATCTTCACCTACTACGTGGTCAAGGGTCTCGAGGGCGAAGCCGACACCAATGGCGACGGCATTGTGAGCGCGGACGAGCTGGCCGAATACGTTCACACCAATGTGCGCGACGCGACCAACGCCGCGCAGAATCCTACTTCGGAGCGCGGCAGCTTCGATCCCAACATGGTGCTGGCCTACAATCCCACCCACGTCACCGCCGCCAATCTGCCCCCGCCCAAGTACGGCACCCTGGTGATTGAAACCAATATGGACGGCGTGGAAGTCTTTGTTGACGGACAAAGCGTGGGCGTTGTGAACAAGGCCGCGGCTCTGCGGCTGCCCGGCATCTCGCCCGGCGCGCACACCGTTCAAGCGGTCCACCTGGGTTACGAGCCGGACGGCCCCCGCCAGGAAGAAGTTTATCCCGGCCAGGACACGACGGTGACCGTGCGCATTCTCATCGCGCGCAACCGCAACCATGCCGCCGTCGACCACTTCAATCACGGCCTCGAGTTCTACAACAAGGGCTACGAAGAGAACTACCGAAAAGCCGCTGCGGAGTTTGAAGCGGCGCTGGCCATTGACCCCAAGTACAGCCAGGCGGCACTCTACGCCGGCCGCACCTACAACGCCCTCTATGAAGACAAGAAGTCGCTCGAATACTTCAAACAAGCGATCTCGATTGATCCGGATTACCTTGAGGCTCGCTCCAGCTACGCCGGCGCGCTGCTCGATGCGGGCGATATGGATGAGGCCATCCGGCAGTTGAATGTTGTCACCCAGCGCGACGCCAAGAGCGGCATGGCTTACTACCTGCTCTCGCAGGCCTTTGCGCGCAAGGGCGATTACGACGACGCCATTCAGGCAGCTCGCCAGGCCATCGACCTGACGCCTGGCAACGCCGAGGCGCATTTCTGGCTGGCTGAATCCCTGCGCCAGAAGCATCAGTCCCCGGAAGCAGAAGCCCAGTACAACCAGTACCTCGCGCTCTCCAACTTCGATAGCGGAATGGCCGGTAAACTCAGCTACTATCTCGGTGGATACCTGCTTGGCTACGGCGTAAAAAAACGCGCCGCGCAAGCCGACATCTGGAAGGAATTGCGTGGACAGGCCAACACCGGCCTCTGCGACTGCGAGTGGCTGCAGAAAAAGTTCGACTCGGCCATCCATTATTGCCAGACCGCGCTCACCTTCACGCCAACTGACCTTTTCACCAACTACCGGCTGGGCATTCTGTACTCCGAGCAGTACAACAGTTCGGGCAGCGTGGCCCTGCTGGCCGCCGCGCGCAAGCACTTTCAGAATGTCATCGAGCAGAATCCCGACGCGAATGAAGCCGACCGCTCCCGCAAATACGTCCGCAACATCGACGCGGTGCTCGCGCAGCAATCCTCCCTCTCTCATCCATGATCTTCTCAGCCAAGTTCCGAGCCCAGTTCCGAGCCAGATTCCGCCGCCCGCCAGAGCACGTCATCGTTGCCGCCATCGTGGCTTTGGGGCTTACCGTTCTCGTCTCCATGCTCGAGGACTGGACCTCGTATGGCGATCTGACCAACTGGACCTACGACTTCCTCGTCAATCACGGCAGCTACGCGCCCCAGTCGCAAGACATCGTCTTTGTCGACTTCGACGACGCCTCGTTTGAAAAAATCGACAAGTTTCCGATCCCGCGCTCCACGGTCGCCGACGTCATTGAGCGCGTGGGCAAGGCGGGTCCGGCCGTCATCGGCCTCGATATTCTGCTCTCTGAAGCTCGCGGCCCGGACGAAGACGCGGCCATGCAGCGCGCCCTGATTTCCGCGGGCAACGTGGTCATCGGCGCGCAGGCCGCAACCGGCCAGCTTCCCGCCGTGTTGCCCTTGACCATGTTCTGCCAGCCTGAAAATCCTGCGCTGGCCACCGGATTCTGCGCGGAAGGCAAGCCCGGCGCATTCGGCTACGCAGCCGTCAACATGCCGTTTGACAGCGACGGTTATGTGCGCGATGCCGAACTGCTCACCTGGGGCAAGCAGAAAGCGGAGAGCTTTCCCGTCTTCCTCGCGGAGCAGTACCTGGCGCAGGTCGATCCGCGGTGCAGGAACTGCACATTGCAACCGCTCAACCGCAACACCGCGCTGTTTCGCGGCTATCGAGTTCCGTTTCACGACCCGGATGCGGGCACGTTTCGCATTGGTGACTGGTCGCCGCACCCCGCGCGGCACATCGCGGCGTGGGACATTCTCTCTGGAACCGTCGATCCTGCCCGCCTGCACAACAAGCTCGTCCTGATCGGGCAAAGTAGCGATGCGGCCCGCGACCGCGATCTCTCCCCGCTCTTCCGCGTCCGCCAGGCCGACGGCAAGCGCGAGCAGATTGGTGGAACCGAACTTCATGCGGCCGCCATCGCCACCCTGCTTGACGGCAACGCCATCGGCGAAGTCCCAGTCTGGCTGCAGGGTTGCATCAACTTTGTTCTGCTGTTCGGCGCCACTTGGATCTTCACGCGGATTCAACTCAGGATGGCTTTCGTCCTGGCCGCGGTCTTCATGCCCGTCATTTACGCCGCCGCGCAGATCCTCTTTACCGCGTTTCATCTCTGGTTCCCTTACATGGAGACGCTTCTCGGCGTGGCGGCGGCGCTGCCCTGCGGCGTGGCCTGGCAATATGTCAAAGCCAACCTGCTGCGCTCCGAGACCGAGCAGCAGCGCAAGCAGTTGATGGAGATGTTTTCGCGCTACGTCGATCCTGAAGTCGCGCGCTCCATCTGGCTCCGTCGCGATGAAGTCAGTCTCGAGGGCAACGAGCGCATCGCCACCGTGCTCTTCAGCGACATTCGCAACTTCACCGGCATCACCGCCGGCAAGCCCTCGCGCACCGTGCTTCGCTGGCTCAATCGCTACTTCACCGCGATGGACGAGGTCATTCGCGCCCACGACGGATTTCTCAACAAGTTCATCGGCGACGGTCTTCTGGTGGTTTATGGCGTTCCGCTTTCTCAAGGAGAAACAATGGACGCCTGCAATGCCGTTCGCAGCGCCCTGGCCATGCTCAAGCGGGTTGAGGAGTTGAATGCGGAGCAAACCGGCGACGAGGACTTTCCCGACATCCGCATCGGCGTCGGCATTCACACCGGAATGCTCACCAGCGGAAGCGTCGGCTCCTCCAACCGGCTGGAATATTCCGTCATTGGAGAAACCGTCAATCTGGCCTCCCGCCTTGAAAGCCTCAACAAGGAATTTGGCACTGAGATTATCCTTTCTCAGGGCACTTATGAGAGAGTGAAGGACAAGATGGCCGGAATTTATCCGCTGGGCGCTACGGATGTAAGAGGATTTGACGAGCAGATTACGATATACGGTATAGGGCCGCGTAAACAGGTAAAATCCCCCGCAGGCGGGGTCAAGCAACCGGAGATTCTGGCATGAAAGCACTGGTCATTGCAGTTGTAGTCGCAGGATGCGCGGCACTCGGCAACGCGCAGAGTATAGCTCCAGCCAAGCCGGGAGCCTCTGTCCCGCCCCCACCCCCATCGTCGCAGGGCCAGCAGACCCATCCCCGCCGCGCCCTGGCCAAGCTGGACGGCTTCGACCTGGCGCCCTCCAAGGCGACCGCCAACCAGATTGGTGGAGCGTCGCGTGGGGTCGGCTCCGCAAAGCTTGTCCTCTATGCGCCGCACAAGGCCAGAATCTACACCCTCCGTCCCGCCTTCTGGTGGAAGGGCGACCCGACCGGCCAATACAAACTCCACATTCAGGATTTGACCGGCGGATTCTCATGGAATCGCGAAGTGACCGGAACCAGCCTCGCCTATCCCTCTGACGCGCCGCCGCTCGAGCCCGGCGTTACCTACCTGTGGAAGGTCGAACCCATCTCGCCTCTGCTGGGACCTCCGCCGCCGGCAGCCATGGTTGTCGTCGTGGGCGGACCCGAGCGCGTGCAAATGGAGGCCGATATCAGCCAGATTCCTGGCAACGGCTTCGATGCCGACCAGGGGAGGGCCAGGTACTTCTTCGATCATCGCCTGTGGTACGACGCCGTGATGGTTTCCTCCGACCTCATCGCAAAATACCCTGATCGGTCGAACCTTTACGAGATGCGCGCCATGCTCTACTACCAGTTGCCGGAAACCGAGTCGCTGGCCGATGCGGACTTAGCTCACTCGAAGTAGGCGATTTCTCTTCTAGATAGAAATCCTGTTACACCGTGCTAAGTGGCAATTTCCTCCGGGAGATTGCCACTTGGCGGTAGCACCAGCTTACCGTCACGCCGAAGGACGGGTACGAGCCGCTCCTTGAGCAAGCGCCGCAATGCGCCTCGGCGTGAAAATTCAACGCTTCTTTGAAGTATTTTCGGCCCCAGGTTTCACGCGCTCGAACTCTCACCGTACTTTCATCTGATTCTGTAAGAAATGATTGACGGCAGGGTCACAAACAGGTTAGAGTTCCGGCATTCTCTGCTATTCCTAACTCCAGGAAGCCCCCGTTTCCGGAGCGCAATTGAAGGACGGTTGACCCCTTGACATCGCGTTCTCACCCGCAGCGCTTAGTTCGTCGTTCTGGAGTCATGTGCCTCGCATGCCTGTTGGTTTCCGGCTGCGGCACCAATGCGCCAGGTTCCTTGACCAAAGGACTGGGAGGTGGCGGTTCCGCCGCGACGCCCAACGTCTCCACCGGCGCGCAGATGGGCCTGGTCTGGAACTCCGCCGATTCGACGCTCCGATCGCTGGTCGGCGTGCCGGGTTCCACCCAGCTCGGCCCTGCCTTGTTTCCCGCGGGAGCATACACCGCGGGAGCCTTCGCAAGCCCCACGCAGACCGCGCTGCTGATTGACCCCAAGGGCAATCTGCAGAGCCTGGTCTTGCCCGCGACGCAGCCGGAAACCCTCACGCAGAGCGTTTCTCCGGCCTCGTCAATCGTCTTCGCTCCGCGCGGGGCGTATGCGGCGGTCTTTGTTCCAGGGTCGGCCTCGGTTCTGGTGGTCGGCGGCCTGCCCCAGGCGCCCACTGTGAATACGCTCACCGCGGCCGCGGCGATTCAGGGCGCCTCCATCAGCGACGCAGGAACGTTGCTGCTCGCCACAGGCAAGGCCAGCATCACCGTTACATCCTTCACCGCGGCCGGAACCCACTCCACCCTGGCGACTCTGGCCGGCTTCGGTGGCATGAGCTTCATCGCTGGTTCGGAAGATTCGCTGCTTGCGGATTCGGCAGCCAACACTCTCACGCGCTTTCACAACGGAACCGCTTCCATCCTTGCAACCCACGCCAACGGCCTCAACCAGCCCTTCGCGGTCGCGGCTTCGCAAGACGGCCACTGGGCGGTAACCGCCGATCAGGCCGACGGCACGCTGTTACGCATTGACCTCACCGGGACGACTGCTCCCACTCAATCCACCTGTGCCTGCTCACCCAACCAGTTGTCGGCGCTCAACGGCAATGCAGTGTTTCAACTCACTGCTCCAGCCGCTGCGCCGGGATGGATGATCGAAGCCGACGGCCCGGCGTCGCGTGTTCTCTTTATTCCCCCGGTTCGGAGTGGGCAATGATGCGCCGTCTTTCTCTACTCGCCCTCGCGTGGATTCTGGGCATTGGAATTCCCACCTCGCTCTACGCCCAAACCACCCCGCTCACCGCTTTTACCCTTGGAGCCTCGCCCAATCCGGTCGGCGATCAGTTTTACACCACCCTGACGTCCTTCGTTTTGGGCTCGAACAACGTCGACGGCACCTACATCCCCCCCGACGGCTCTGTCGCCTTCTATGTTTCAAACAGTTCGACCTCGTGCTCGGCCTACAGCGGCGGCAGCAACTACGTCGCGGCAGTCGGCGCCAATGGCATTGCCACCGTGAATTACTATGGCGGCTCGGCGGGAACCTTCCCAATTTGCGCCAGCTACATCCCCGGGGTCAGCGACGTCTACGCGGCAAGTACCGCCGGCGTTTACCTGCTTACCGTCAATCAGCCCACCATCTTTACGGTCAACGTGCCTGCCGCTGCCATCCAGGGAACCCCGATTACCTTCACCTTCGGCATCACCACGCCTTCCGGCCAAACCCCGCCCACCGGCACCGTCACCCTTGAAGACCCCAACCTCGGCGGCTTGACCATCGGAACGGCTACCGTCACCGGCGGCGTGGTTTCCCCCACATCCGTCTCGGCCACCCTTTCCAGCAACAGCTATTACGCCATTTACAGCGGAGACAGCAATTACGCGTCCGAATCGGTCTCCGGCACAGTCCTGATTGAGAATGCCCTCAGCTCCATTGTCCCCGCTGCCGTCACCGCCGGCTCCGCCGCCACCAGCGTCACGCTCAACGGCCTGGGTTTTACTGGAAACTCACAGGTGGAACTGCTCACCGCCGCCGGGCAAGTTGCGCTTCCGGTCACAAGCCAGACCACCACGCAGATCCAGACCACCATCCCCGCAACCTACCTCCAGAATCCGGGCCAGGTGAGCCTGGAAGTTGTCACTGGAACGGTGATCGGCGGCCCTGTGCAGTTGCAGGTCTACGCCCCTTACACTGACTCGATTGCAATTTCTTCGCCCCCCACGGCGATTCCCTACGGGTCCACCGCATCAGCCACTCTGAACGCGATCGTTACCCGCGGAGTGCCCACAACCGACGCCGCTGTCCCCGCCGGCCAGGTCAGCTTCAACCTCACCGGCGCCGGCTACAGCGCCACCCTCGGGACCGCCCCGCTTTCCCAGGTCTCCTCGCAGGGAACCTACCTGAATCCATTCACCGAGCCAATGGACACCTTCGGAACCGGGAAGCTGATTGCGGCCGACCTCAATAACGACGGTTTCGTGGATGTGGTGGGCCTGCCCTCCTTCGGTCCCAGCCAGGGGGCTGCCTCGCCCTTCCTTCAGGTCATGCTCAGCACCGGCGTCAATGCCTTCCAGACGGAAGCCCAGGTCTTTACCGGATGCCAGGAGAGCGATTTCGCCGTCGGCGACATCAATGGCGATACCATTCCCGACCTCGTGGTCGTGTGCAACAGCACTGGATATGCCAGCGGCTCCGTCAGCAACCTGGTGGCCTATTACATGCTTGGCAACGGCGACGGCTCCTTCCAGCAGCCTGTCGCTTTCGGAGCCAATTCATTCATCGGCTCACCCACCCAGGTAGTCCTGGGCCAGTTCAATGCCGATGGTTATCTTGACATCGCGGTCATCGACGGCGTCAACGGACTGGTACAGGTTCTCAGTCCGTTCGGCAATCCGGGCAATCCGTACGGGCCGGAAGTCGGCTTCGACGTCTCGTATGGCAGCGTGGTCACAGCCGGCGCAGCCGACTTCAATCAGGATGGGCTCAGCGACATCGCGGTTGAGGAGTACTCCTACCAATACGGCACCGGAGCGGTTTTTGCGCTCCTCAGCCAGGGCAACTTCAACGGCTTTTACGTGCCCAGCGAGTCGCTCTTCTCGTCCAACGCCTATTACCTGGGGAACATGGCCATCACCGACGTCAACGGCGATGGGTACCCCGACATCGCCATCGCCGACCCCGGCATTCCCTACAGCGATGGGGATACCGGCAACCTGCTGGTCTTCGAAAACGACCAGTCCGGCAATTTGAATGAGACCTTCGACGATCCGGTGAACTCCATCTTCTCGGTGGCCGGCGTGCCCTTCCCTGCCATTGGACAGCCCGCTCCCGGAGCCGCGGTGGCTCCGGGCTGGAACCTGGTGCTCACCTACCTTGGCGCCAATAACGATCTCTGGGTTTCAGAGCTGCAGCGCCAAAGCGTGACCAGTTGGACCGGGATCGGCTCCTTTGACACAACGCTCCTGGCTTACAACAACGACAGCTCAAACCTGCCGGACTACATCGTAACCGGCGACATGAATGGCGACGGCTACCTGGACTTCGCTCTGAACGGCACCACGTACACAGGCATCAGCCAATGCCCCGCAAACGATTGCGACCTGCAGCCCTGGTATTACAGCAACGACGCGCAGGCCAGCCTCACCAGCTCCACGCAGTTGCCCACGCCGGGCGCCTACACGCTGAACGTGAGCTATCCCGGAGATCAGCTCTATCAGCCCAGTTCGACAACCACCGGCAGTACGATCCAGATCGTCCAGGCTACCCCCACCGGCGTTCTGCTCGGTCCAGGGACCATCACCTTCGGCGCCACTGCCACCTTCTACGCAACCGTCAACGGAGTGAATAACGGTGTTTCGCCCAGCGGAGTGGTCACGTTCTATGACGGCGGAAATCCGATTGGAACCTCCGGCTTGACGCCAGCCGGCGGAGGAAGCGCTACAGGACAGTTTTCAACCACTCTGCTCGCGCCTGGACCACACACCATCACCATTGGCTACAGCGGTGATGCGAATTACCTTACGGCGAATCCGATCGCATCCACGTTCATCCAGGTGAGCGCAACCTCCATTTCGCTCGGCCTCACCAGTTCAACCACCGCAACTACCTCCGGCGCGATGGTCAACTTCCAGGTGCAGGCCAGCGGCCCGGTTCTGCCCGCGGGCCAGTCCGTCTCCCTCACCGGTCTGCCCTCAGCAGGGGCTATCACCGTCACGCTAAACAGCGTCGGCTTCGCCAGCTTCAACTACGGCCTCTTCCCGCCCGCCAACTACACCATTGGAGCGGCCTTCGCCGGAAACACTTCCTTCACATCCGCGGTTTCCAACACGGTCGCGCTGCAGGTAAGCGCGACGCCCGTCAGCGTCTCTCTCGCTTCCGACGCCAACCCCGTCACCTACCCTGCGACATTCGATCTCACCGCCACCGCCTCCACCAACGGTCTCGGCGTGCCCACCGGCGCCATCGGCTTCCAGAACAACGGCGCCCAGTTCAACACAGGCACCCTCGCCACAGTCGAAGGCTCCAGCGGGCTCACCAGCGTGGGAACCATCGATCCCGTCACCGGGCAGACGGTCATCGCACTCGCCACCGGTCACTTCAGCAATGTAGGCAATCAGGACATCGCGGCGCTCGAGACCGGCGGAGGCGCCGCAACCCTTCTCATCTCGGTCGGCAACGGGGACGGAACCTTCCAGGCGCCGGTCACCTATAGTTCCACGACATTTGGCTTTGATCCCACTTCGGTCGGCATGGCAGCCGCCGACTTCAATGGCGACGGCTACACCGACCTGGTCATCATTGCGTCGAACGGCGAGATTGCAGTCATCCTCGCCGCCGGGGACGCCGCGGGCGATATGAACATCGCCCAGGCCCAGCTCATCCCGGTGTCCTACACGCCCATCGCTGTCGCCACCGGCGATTTCAACGGTGACGGTAACCAGGATTTCGCGGTGATCGGCTCAAACTCTGTCACCGCTTACTATGGCACTGGCAGCACGCCGGCTAACTTCCCGGCCGCAGGTTCCTGGTCCTCAACCAGCAGCACCTCCAGCTTTACCGGCATCGCGGTGGCCAACTTTGACCAGGGCATCCACGCCGAAATTGCGGTCAGCGATAACAGTGGCCCCGATGTTGCGGTTTACCTCTGGAACGGTGCAGTCGGCACCTTCGGTTCCGCGCAAACCTATCCAGTTGGAATCTCCGCCACCGCCATCGCGTCGGGCGACGTGGATGGCGACGGTTTCCCCGATCTGGCTGTCGTCAGCAACCTCGACTCCACCGTCGATGTCCTGATCAACATCGGCACTACCCAGGACGGCGGCGCCGGTACATTCGGCCTTGCAACCTCCTACGGAGTGGCCACGCAGCCCGCCGCAATCACCATGGCCGATTTCAATCAGGACGGCTACGCCGACATCGCGGTCTCCGGCACCGGCACAGGCCAGGGCGGCGGTACAACCATCCTGCTCGGTTCTTCCACCGGCGCCATGGGTGGAGAGACATCTCTGCCCACTGCCCTTGGCCAGGCTATCGCCAGCGCCGACTTCAACGGGGACGGCAATCCCGACCTCGTGGTTGGATTGAGCGGCGCCGCCAGCGGTGCGGCAACCTTTGTCGATAGCGCCGCCCAGCTTACCGCAAGCGCAATTGCCCTGCCCGCAGGCACCGCGCCGCTCACCGGCGTCTACAGCTCAACCTCCGGCCAGTTCGCCGGAGCCACATCCTCCATCCTCAATGAAGTCGTCAACCAGGCCACGCCCCTCATTGCCTGGGCAGCCCCGGCGCCCATCACATTCGGCACGCCGCTCAGCCCTACCCAGCTTGACGCGGTACCCTCCGTACCCGGCACTTTGACATACTCGCCCCTGTCCGGAGTCGTCCTTCCCGCAGGCCCGCAAACCCTGACGGTGAGCTTTGTGCCCAACGACGCGGTCGACTACGCCGCCACAACCGCACAGGTGCCCATCACCGTCAATGCCGCCGCAACCACCGTCACATGGGCCAATCCCGCCCCTATCACCTACGGGACCGCTCTCGGCGCCGCGCAATTGGACGCGACCGCTTCAGTCCCTGGAACCTTCACCTACACTCCGGCTCTCGGAAGCATCCCTCACGCCGGCCTGCAGACCCTGACGGTGGCCTTCACGCCGAATGACTCCACTGACTACACAGGATCGACCGGAAGCGTAAAGATCCAGGTCAACCAGGCTATCCCGCTCATCACCTGGGTCACGCCTGCGGCCATCACCTACGGCGCCAGGCTGACCGCCGCCCAGTTGGATGCTACCGCCTCTACCGCAGGCACTTTCACCTATACACCGGCTCTCGGAGCGCTTCTTACTGCCGGAGCGCAAACCCTCAAGGTAAGCTTTGCACCGGCTGACGCGGTGGATTACACCACCGCGAACGGCTCAGCACAGCTCCAGGTCAATCAGGCTGCCCCGGTCATCACCTGGGCCAACCCAGCCGCCATCAGCTACGGCACCACGCTGAGCACAACCCAGCTCAATGCGACCGCGACCCCCGCGGGCGGCACATTCACCTACACCCCGCCCGTAGGCACCACTCTGCCCGTGGGTTCGCAAACCCTGCGTGTCAGCTATACGCCTCCCGACACGGTTGACTACGCCGTAGCAAACGCGCAGGTGCCAATCACGGTCAATCAGGCCACAACCACCGTCAACTGGCCCACCCCGGCAGCCATAACCTACGGAACGCTGCTCAGCGCCGTCCAGTTGAATGCCACCTCCTCGGTGCCTGGAACATTCACCTACACTCCCGCTCTCGGAGCCCTGCTGACCGCAGGAACGCAAACGCTGAGGGTTACCTTCACGCCAAACAACGCCGGCTATTCCGGCGCAACCGGCAGCGTCCAGCTTCAGGTGAACCAGGCAACCTCAGTCATCACCTGGGCTACGCCTGCGCCTGTCCCCTATGGCACCAAGCTGGGCGCAACTCAGCTCGACGCCACTGCATCGACGGCGGGCACACTCACCTATACTCCGGCTGCGGGAACCGCGCTCAGTGGAGGGATCCAGACCCTCCGGGTGAGCTTCACTCCAAACGATACCGTCGACTACACCACCGCAACCGGCTCCGTCCAGATCCAGGTCAACCCGGCCACGCCGGTCATCACCTGGGCCAACCCCGCCGCCATCAGCTACGGCGTGACGCTGAGCGCAACCCAATTGAATGCGACGGCAACCCCCACAGGCGGCACCTTTACTTACACACCGCCGGTGGGCACCACCTTGCCCGTGGGCACGCAGACGCTGAAAGTCACCTACGCCCCCTCCGCGGCCGATGCAGCCAACTACACATCGGCAACTGACTCGGTCAGCATCGTGGTGAACCCTGGCCTGGTGCTCACATCGATTCTGCCCACCAGTGCCAGCTACGGCGCCGCCGCCACCACCATCACCCTCACCGGCACCGGCTTTAGCGCCGGCTCCATAGTGAACCTCAATGGCGCCGCCATCCCCACCACGTACTTCAGCGAAACCAGGTTGACCGCGGTGATTCCCGCCAGCTTCCTCACCCAGACCTCGCCCGGCAACATCACTGTAACCGGCGGAGGTTTGACCACATCTCCGGTCCCCTTTACCGTCACGCTGCCGAACATTCAGTTGGAATTTACCGGCCCGGGCACCGAACCGGCCGGCCAGCAGCCTACCCTCAACCTCGCATTCCTTGAGGGGTATCCGTTGCCCCTGCAGGTCTCGTTGACGCTGGCTGTCAAGCCCGCAACCTCGGGCGGCCCAGTCGATCCGGCGGTGCAGTTCTCCACCGGTGGCGGCACATTCAGCTTTACGCTGCCGGCAAACTCCACCACTGTCCCAACCATTCAGTTGCAAACCGGCACACTCGCGTCCACCATCACCGTGACGCTCACCCTCGAATCCGACGGTCAGGACGTGACGCCAGCCGGCCTTGCGCCAGTCGTGATCGTCGTCCCCCCAGCCGCCCCAGTCATCACCAGCGTCACCCTTGAGCGGAACGGCACCACGCTCACCGTGATTGTCCTGGGCTACTCCACCACGCGCGATATGACCAGCGCCGACTTCACCTTCTCCCCGGCTTCAGGCGATACCATCAGCGATCCGCAGTTGGCCGTCGACCTGGGCACGTCCTTCACCGGCTGGTACGGCCAGGCTGACTCCATCCTGTACGGAAGCGCCTTCACGTACACGCAGAACTTCACGCTGAACAACGCCGCCACCACCATCGGAAGCGTCAGCGTAAAGCTCACCAACTCAATCGGCACATCGGCTGCCGGAACCGCAAATTAGGCCCGCAAATCAGGATGAAAACCTCTATGTCCAACACGACTCATACAGGATCCAGCGGGCGTCTGGTCGCATTGCTGGTAGCTTCGCTGCTGTTTCTTGAACCGGCCGCGGCTCTCCGTGCCGAACCCCTGCCGCTTGCCGATGCGCCGCCGCAAAGCCTCCAGATCGTGATCCTCGAAGGCGAAGGCGCGCTCAACAATATCAGCGAGCGCACCGCGCGCGAACCTATCGTCCAGGTACAGGACGAGAATCACAAGCCGCTCGCCGGGGCCGCGGTTCTCTTTGCGATTCACGGCGGCGGTGAGGGCGCCGGAGGCGCCTTTGGCGGCGGAGCCAGTTCCCTCTCTGTCGTGACCGATGCCAACGGCGTCGCCCACGCCACCGGTTTGGTTACCAATGGAGTCAAGGGAGCCTGGCAGCTTCAGGTCACCGCTTCCTACGGCAAAGTGACCACCACCACGACGATTAACGAGAGCAACGTCACACCCACCGTGCAGAGTAATCTAAAACCGCAAAAACCGAATTTTCACTGGCCGCTCTCCAAGCCTACGACCATTGTCGGCGGCGTGCTGGTGTTCGGCGCCATCCTGGCCATCGTGGTTGTGACCAGCAATAGCAACAATTCGACCACCATCACCACCGGGACCGGAACAGTCGGCGCACCCGGCGGAGCCGTTCGCCCCGGAATCCGCATTCATTTTTGAGGCGCTCTCTCATCGACGGCAAAATCGTAGCGCTGCTCTCCAGACCGGCTGTCCTGAGCGTCTCCTGACCCTCAGCGACTTGGCCGAGTCATCCAAGTCGCTGCCCTGAAAGGGCACGATAAAGACGAGTAGGGTCTCAACCCCTGCCGGATGTTTCCTGGAACGCGTTCGACGACGACGCTACTTTCCTCAGCCCTGCGCCGCTGCTTCCAGCGACGGCGCCTGCCAGGTCTGCACAAACTTCACTGCCGCATCGAACGGCAGGGGCTTTGAGAAGAAATAGCCCTGGATGTACTCACAGCCCAACGCCTTCAACCGCGCCGCATCCTGCGCTGTTTCCACGCCCTCCGCAATCACGTTCATGCCCAGGTTCTGTGCCAGTCCAATGATGGACTTCACCAGCACCAGGCTGCCCGGATGCGTCGACAGCGAACGAATGAAGCTCTGGTCGATCTTCAGCGTATCGATCGGGAAATAATGCAGGTAATTCAGCGAGGAATAGCCGGAACCAAAGTCGTCGATCGAAATATTCAAGCCGATCGCGCGGCACTTCTCCAGCTCCGCCCTCGCCATCTCCGGCGCGTCCATCAGCAGGGTTTCCGTAATCTCCAGGTGAATCTGCTGCGGTGCGATCTTCTTCTCCGCAAAGGTGGCCTTCACCTGCTCAAAGAGATTGGCTCCCGCAAAATCCTTCACCGAGAAGTTCACTCCAACAAACAGCGGACCGTCGCCGATCAGGTCCTTTGAGGCCGCCGCCTGCAGCTTGATCGCTCCATCGCACGCCAGGTTCAGCGCCAGCCGCGAGAGGTCGGTGATCAAACCGCTCTCTTCGGCAACAGGAATGAACACCCCCGGCGAGATCATGCCCTTTTCCGGATGGGCCCAGCGCATCAGCGCCTCGAACCCGCCTATTTTCATGTTTTGGACATCGATAATCGGCTGGTAAAAAAGCAGTAATTCGCCGCGCTCCAACGCCAGTTTCAGTTCGCTGTGCAGACGGATCGAGGTAACCGCCGTGTCGTGGCTGATGTCGCTATTCTCGGCGGCTTCGGCAGCGGGCGTCGGGCCCACTACGCGAATCGCGTTGGTCCTCCCGATCATGTCCCGGTAGCGCGCGGTCACCACACGCATCACCATCTTGATCACCGGATCGGCGCTCTCTACCCGTTGTGCAAATTCCTCGCGCGTAATCTCCAGCACGGTGCAGTCGTCGAGAGCCCGCACTGTCGCCGTGCGCGGCTTGTCGTCAATCATGGCCATCTCGCCGATCAGAGAGCCGGGACCGCGCGTAGCCACCTGAATCAGCTGACTGTCGCGCAGGACAACAATCTCCACGTTGCCGCTTTCAATGATGTAGGCGCACTCCCCGCGTTCCCCCTCGCGGATCAGAGTCTCGCCTTTGCTGAAGCGCTTTTTTGTTGCGCTGGGCATGTGTTCCTCGCTCGTGGCTCCATATTACGTCATATGCGCGGCCGTCATCCGCCAAATTCAGTTTTGCGCAGCCTGCGTATCTCCTTGGTGGCGCCGCGGCAGCTCTTGTGACACGACGTCACCAAAATTCATCCGCGCCGCCGCCAATTTCCATCTCACAGCGCATGAAGCTCCGTGCCCCATCCATTCCGCTTTTCTGCGGAATGGGTGGGAAGCAGTAAGCCAGTGCGAGCCTCCCGCGAGCTGCTGCCCCACGCTGTGGTGCGAGCCCCGCGAGCTGCTGCCCCACGCAGTGGTGCGAGCCCCGCGAGCGTCTGCTCCATGCAATGGCTCCGTGCCCCATCCATTCCGCTTTTTCTGCGGAATGGGTGGGAAGCAGTAAGCCAGTGCGAGCCTCCCGCGAGCTGCTGCCCCACGCAGTGGTATTTTTTCCTTTCTGCATGGGGCTGGGGTTGTTAGATTCGCATAGATGCCCCTAACCCTCAAGCCGGCCGGCCGGAAGATGCGCTTTCTCCCGCTGATCGCCGCCACCTACTTCATGGTGTCCGGCGGTCCCTACGGCATTGAGGACATCCTCGGCGGCGCAGGCTTCCTGCGCGCCATCCTGATGCTTCTGCTCTTGCCCATACTTTGGAGCCTGCCCACCGCGCTCATGATCGGCGAACTCGCCTCCGCCATCCCTGCCGAGGGCGGCTTCTACGTCTGGGTGCGCCGCGCTCTCGGCCCCTTCTGGGGCTATCAGGAAGGCTGGCTCTCGCTCTCCGCCAGCATCTTCGATATGGCCATCTATCCGGCCATTTTTGTTCTCTACCTCGGCAAATTCTCGCCTGCAGCTACCGCAGGCTGGCGCGGCTACGCCTGGTCGCTCGCGGTCGTCGTGGTCTGTTGCATCTGGAACCTGCGCGGCGCTCCAGCCGTTGGCGACGATTCGATGGGCCTGTTCGCATTGTTGCTGGCGCCGTTCGCGGTCTTCGTCGTCCTCGGTTTCTGGCGCGGCCTCACGCTGCACCCCGCCGTCCAATGGGGCGCCGCAACTCCAACCGGCGGCTTCGGCCCCGGCTCCGCCTTCTCCACCGCCGTCCTGGTGGCCATGTGGAACTACATGGGCTGGGACAACGCCTCCACCGTGGCCCAGGAGGTGGAAAACCCGCAGCGCTCCTACCCCCGCGCCATGATCGCCGCAACCTTTCTGGTAGCAGTCACCTACATTCTCCCCCTGGCCGCAATGGCCCTCAGCGGCCTCTCGCCCTTGAGCTTTTCCACTGGGGACTGGACCACCGCCGCCCGCTCCCTCGGCGGCCCCCTGCTCGGCCTCGGAATCGTTGCCGGCGGAGCCATCTCCGGCATCGGCATGTTCAATGCCCTCGTCATGAGCTACTCCCGCCTGCCCATGGCCATGGCGGAAGAGCGCATGTTGCCCCTCATCGTCGCCCGCCGCAACAGCCGCGGCGTACCCTGGGTCAGCGTTCTGCTCTGCGGACTGGCCTGGGGACTCGCCCTCAAGCTGCCCTTCGAGCGCCTCATCTCCATCGACCTCATCCTCTACGGATCAAGTCTGATTCTGGAATTCATCGCCCTCGCCGTCCTGCGCATCCGCGAGCCCAACCTGCCGCGCCCCTTCAAAGCCGGCAATCTGGCCTTCGCCATCCTGCTTGGCGTCGGTCCCACTGTGCTCATTGCCTACGCGCTCTACGCCTCGCGCGATGAGAAGCTCACCGGCAACATCTCCGCTCTGCTCTTTTCCGTCGTTGTTGCCCTGCTGGGCCCCGTCCTCTACTGGACCACTGCCCATCCCCTTGCCAACCGGCGCATGTCAAAGCCGTCCGCTGCGGATTAACAGTGCGCCGTTTCGATATAACTCCATATACAACAGGCAAATAGTGGCCAACTCGCGTGGACGAGAATTCACTTGTCGAAGTTCAATATTCCAGAGTAAAGTTGAGCCAAACACTTTCCCGGCGTTTGGGCCACGCTTCCATTTCCACCCCCAGTTTCCATCGTCCAACGACTTTCAAAACCTGATTCCCCACACCTTGTCCGCATCGACC
>Ga0302265_1000113_pt1 | contig 52679 bp, 22 predicted proteins | sample III_Bog_E1_1_FD_194556 | JGI IMG/M metagenome (GOLD analysis project Ga0302265, IMG submission 194556) | Peat permafrost microbial communities from Stordalen Mire near Abisko, Sweden - III_Bog_E1_1 | ecosystem: Environmental > Terrestrial > Soil > Wetlands > Peat | place: Sweden: Abisko...
TAATATCAAACAATTCTCTTCAATTATACAGGAATGAAGTTAATCTTTCCTGATTCCATTTTTCCTTTTGAATGTTATTATCTGTTTAGCCGGTTAAAGCAAATAGTTGTATGTTATTTTGATATTAAAATTAAATTTTAATTCAATTACCAATATCTTATAGATTTTAGATTGTAAAAAGACAGTGGCTATAAACCACTGTCTTTTTTGATTCATTCCATACTTAATTATTTTAAAATGATAGGTTTAGGCACTTAGACCGCCCATTTTTCTTCATCAATTGACTCCTGCTTTAGCTGGAGGATTGAAATTTAAATAGTGATTGAGGCTTTAGCCAAATTCATATCAACAGATATTAAGTCGATTGTGAAATAAAACATTTGGCTAAAGCCAATATTTAATGCAATTGAAAACTATTAACAAAAGTCGGTATTATTTGATGAAAAGCTCCCTTAAAAGATATCCTGTATTTTATTATATTATTCATAATCAATCATTTAATTTGGTTGGCTTAAGCGCAAATAAGTATTTAATAAAACATTTATGCTTTAGTTTATTATTATTTTTGAAGACACATTGTCTGATTGAGTAATGCAATTTACAACATATACACCCCTGGGTGCATCTGTATTTATAATTGCCCTGTCATCTGAATTGAAATTTACTGTTTTAAGGACTCTCCCGGTTTCTGCACTACAGAGTACCAATCTACCTTTTTGGGCACTCGCATTCTCAATATAAATATTCTTATCTGAATAATAAATCCTTAAATTTTTGGCACCTGAAGTTGGTAGATTCAATACGGTCGTTACTGAAGATGTCGTATTAGTGCTGTCATTTAAAACAGTTGGATTCGAAGTAACAATTTTAAATCTTTTAACAGGGGCTGTAGTTATCGAAGCTGTAAATGTGTATTTAGTTCCGGATTGATATATGTCAACTGTTTTATTTGCCACCGAATCTATTAAATAAAGTTGCTGGTAGTCTTTCGCTAAATTTTCATTAGTAAATGTAAAAGTATAAACTGAATCTATTCCGGCTGAAAATCCAAGAAATGTATTATTAAAATCAGGAATTGCATCTACCTGGTAATCACCATCGGGTTCTATTGCAAAAAGTTGAGGGGCAAGTGGACTGCCAAACATTTTAAAACCATCCCAACCGTTATCGAAGTCATTGGTGCAGGTTGCAACTGAAAAAAGCCACATTTGATCGGAAAATCTGGCACCTTGTACATCGATGCGTGTACCAACCAAATCTTGTGAATATGCATGAAAAACTATTATCAAAAGTGCCATATTTACAAGCAACAATTTAAGAAGAATTGTTTTCATAATTTTGATTTTTAAAGAAAAGTTTAGGCATTTTATTGAGATAAATTAGTGTGTAACAAACGATACAAATATAATCATTATTTTATAAAGTGTTGATATAAAGCTATATGTAATACTTAATCGGGTTCTGTAGTAATAAATCCAATTTATAGTAAGTTTATAAAAAGTTCATTTTATCAACTGTATAGTTCTAATTTTTGGCTATTGAAGTAAAACCTCATAAAAATTTTATAGGAAAAATTAATATGGTAGTAAAGACATTTTATTTATTTTTTAAAGTAAAATATCTATTACATATTTCACTAAAATAATATATTGTTTAAACTGTAATTTGTAAAATATCAAACAATTATGCCGATCAAAAAGAAATTTAAAATAACAATAAATAACAATGATGGTTTATATATTAATAAACATTATTATTATAACTGTTGAATTTGTGTCAAATTGAACATCAATACAGACTATTTACACTCTGAATCATAAATATTACTAGTTGTGTAATAAAAATGATGACCAAGTAAGACGGGATCGTCAATTTGTATTGTTGGATGACACTATTGTTTGGAAGGTTGATTTAATGTTGTGTTCTGAAATGCGTTTGAAAAGAATTAAACTTGAGGAATGAGGAAGAGGTGAGCAAGATAAGTAAGAAGCAGTACAGGTTACAGTTAAAGTGAAGTACTCGTTATAGGAAAATGAAGACCTAATTAGGGTCTGCTGAAAAATAGTTATATTTCAGATTAATATACAATTACAAAGTATTTTTTATTGTTTGTTGCAAGGTTTACTTTGTTTTTTGTTTAAAACTTATGCACTCAAATTATTTGGAGAATAAAATCCTGTAAGGATTTCCTATGAATATGGCACAGGTAACTCCTCTGGAGTTATTCAGCAGATCCTATGTAATAATGCTTTGAATAATCCTGCACACACTATATCCAAACCAGTCTTTTCTTTTAAATTTTTGTCCCGATCATTGTCTGAGAATAATTTTTTTACCTACTCTTTCATTATTCGTTATAGCATTAATAACGTAAGTGCCGGAAACCAGACCAAACTGGAAAGCAGAAACACTATCAGGATTAAAATTCGCATCTTTAATATTTCTACCCATCATTTAATAAACAATTAATTTGCCATTTTGATTAGTTGAGTTTTGTACAAAAACCGTATTCCTGAACAGAACACATTGATTTGTGAAATCTCCACTGACCCGATATTATCTATGTTACCGGAAGTAGCAATGATAAATCTTTTTACTGGTGTAGAAGTTGATTCAACTGTGAATGAATATGTTGAACCGCTTTCGGTTATATTAATTGGTTGATTAGTTAATTATGTGATTAGTTAATCGGTTGATTAAATGGTAAAACTTTCTGCTATTGAACAATAGCAATTTGGTAAATTTAAAATTAACTGTCGTGGACTTCATTATGCCTTAATCCTTTCTTGAAGACTGCATAACATGCTCCAAACACGACAAATAATCCCCAGCCATCACCAACCGGAATTGGATTACCAGTAGGATCACCACCCGGGTCGGTACCACCGCCATCGTCTTCTGTGGAGGCGGTAGTCATTTGTTTAGGAGTTGTAGCATTCAAATTGCTTGTTAATGACAGGGTTGTTATGCCGCTTGTCATCGAAAAACCGGAAGAGGCAGCACTACTCCCGGATCTTCCGCTTACAACGAATGAACCTCCACCACTTCCACTACCGGAAGAGTTGTTGTTCTGATAACTTAGTGTTTGTCCACCACCATAATAAGATCCCTGTGAAGTGGAAACAGGCGTTGAGCTATAATTGCCAGCAGCATAATTTGCATGTAAAGATTCACTTATATCGGGTAATTCCGGTGCATCGTCGTTATACTCCTGTGATGATTTTATTTTGGAGGCATTCGGTATTGTTCCTTCGTTTAACGTCACACTTTGATATTCAGTATAATAATATTTTGAGGTGTATAAATCAGGACTTCCGATAGGGGAATACAATACTGCTATGAACAATACTGCCCATACTAATATCCATACCAATTTCTTTTTTTTATTTCTAATCACTATCATTGTCCAATAATAATTTTTTTACATACTCTTTCGTTATCCGTGGCAGCATTAATAATGTAAGCACCTGAAATAAATGATCCGATCTGAATAGCAGAGATACCATAAGGTCCAAATTTAGCATTCTTAAGATTTCTACCCATCATATCATAAAGATTTAATTGTCCATTTTGATTACTTAAATTCTGGACAAATACCGTATTCCCTGAATTGAAAACTTTTAATTGAGAATTATCACCGGAACCTGTATTATCAATGCTGCGGGTAGCAATGATAAATCTTTTCACAGGGGTAGGGGTTGATTCTGCAGTAAATGAATATGTTGAACCGCTTAGAGTTATATCTACAGTTTTATTGTCTACTAAATCCACCAAATACACACCGGCATATTTGCTTGTAATGTTCTGATGGGTGAAAGTAAGTTTATACTGCGTATCTTCACCTGCCTGAAATCCTAAAAATGTATTATTAATATCATCTACTGCATCTACCTGATAATTACCATCCTCTTCTTCGGCAAAAATCTTAGGTGCAAGCGCATCACCAGGCATTTTAGCTCCATCCCAACCATTATCGAAGTTCCGTGTACAGCCGGGTTGTGCGAATAACCACATCCGGTCAGAATTACTTGTCCCGTCTAATTCAATCGATGTTCCTATCAAACTATCTGTTACTGAAACCTCTTTATCACCTTTCACTCTTTGTTTGTCCGTATTGTACATCACAACAGAGTTATAAGTAATGCCAAAAGTGCTGTTGACAGTACTGGTTGGGGTCATTACTTTTACCAAAAATGCCTGCATAGATGGAACCTGTCTGGGTAGGCCGCTATTTCCCGCTGTGTTTTTTGGAATTGCAGTATATTGACCAGCACTTGTTCCGAGAGTCGTATGTTGAATTGAATCGTTTTGCCACTGATTGTACGTCCCTGAATTATATAAATAAACGCTTGCTTCAGTATCGCTACCAAAAGTTAATTGTCTGATGTCAATTGCTGCTGTATAAGGATTAGCAAAAATATGCTGCCCCGGGTATAAAGCATTCGAAGTAACTGATAATTGGCCCGAATTATAATTACTATTCACCAGTTGTCCCTGAAAAAGGATCGTAACCGGATTTTGTTGCGTAATTTCATACCCAAGAAATGGGGATAATACAGAATAATTGTTTAAACTAACCCAGTGGTTTGTAATTGACGTCCCTGTTTCATCCCAACTGCGTACATAAGAACCAAATAAAGTTGGGTTAGCAGTCATTGTACTTATTGGAATTCCAAAATATTGCCAAGTATATTTGTTATTTATTGCTCCGTTAGGATTGTAAAAAGCTAACGAATACATCTCCACCGAGGCATTTACAGGTGAACCTGACGGGTTATTAAATATCAGGGAACCATTAGGACCAGTTGAACTTGATTTTATAAAAATGCGACTAGGAATGCCGTCGGTTGTAATTGTATTGTTTACTATAAGTCCCAGTCCTGCCGGTATAAACAAGGCCATTGTGGTCGCATTGACAAGGCTGCCTATAGTACGGTTCTGATCTAATAGCAGATTATTAACCGCATCATGGCCCCAGTCATTTGTGGACGAAGCATAGACAACATCTAATCCGGGTGCAGGGATAGCATTCCCCGTCCAGTTAGAAATAGTCCCCCAGTCATTTCCTTTAGTCCCGGTAGAGCCCATCCAGAAATTTGTACGTTTTAATACTGTCAATTGATTTGACGTTGCCGGGTTTCCTGTAGCGCAGGAATAGTTTGATGTCAACACACAAGTGATAATATCTCCTGTTACCGGTGTATAAGTATAAGTAGAACTAGTTGCACCTGATATGGGTGTTGCATTTTTCTGCCACTGGTAGGTAGGTGTTGTACCGCCGTTGACAGGCGTTGCTGTAAAGGTAACGGGTGCATTTGAATATATAGGGTTAGTAGATGCCGTAATACTCACGCTCACTGCTGCCGGTGTGCTGACAGTCAGGTTCACTGTAGCGGAAATAGGAAAGGCTTGTTGGAATACCACGTTATCCAGCGCAAAGTCATTACCGCCCGTGGCGGTGTTCTCATTTATTAAAGCTAGTTGCAACACAGTATTTGTTCCCGAACTGACGTTATAAACAAACTGTTTCCAGCCGTAGCCGGCAGTGGTTATTCCTCCCGCAGGTAATCCGTTTACATATAACTGCAATATAGAAAGATTTTCTTGACCTACATCATCCACCCAATAGCTAAACTGGTAATTTGCACCGGGAGCTACAGATACCGATTCGGACCAGGCAATAATTCCATTACTTTCAGCTCCGTTTACAACCATTTGATATGAACCTGATTCAGCTGTGACACCGGTGAAATGTGAATTTAAAACAGTTGCAGATCCATTGGTTATGGAATAAAGGCCTTCACCATGATTACTTGAATAAGGCCCACCGTTCGCAAGTACTTGCGAACCCGAAGCTACATATCCGTAACTGCTGCCAAAACCTGTATTCAATAAATCGAAATCACCGTTAGTAAGCATGTTCACTCCACTAAATGCACTTCCTGTTACCGTGTAGGAGCCTGCATTGGCTGCAGTAACGGCCCCTAAACCCGGACTTGGCAGGGTAGAATAAAAACTGTTCGGACCTGTCCAGTATATATTTAATAAACCTGTTCCTGAGCTGGTCAGGGTTACAGTTGTGTTTGCGCAAACAGATGTTGAGGGTGTTGCACCGGCGGTAATAGTCGGAGCCGCAATTACTATTCCAGAGCAGGATACGTCCTGCTCGGCTGCAGTCAGCTTAATAAAATTTGTTGCCGGCAAATATGATCCTATACTTAACCCTTTTTTCAAACGAACATAGACCGGTACGGCATTTACTAAGCCGCCTGATTGGTGTATGGTCAGTGCTGTTGTTACAAAAGTAGTAGTATCTGTTGATAAACTGATTTCAAAATTTGTTGTAGTTGGTGTAACTGTAATATCTGCATTTAGTGATGTGCCACTCACTGTGAACGATTGTATCACCGAAGGTCCGTAATTAAGGGGATATACAAATCCCGTCAACGTGTTATTCGAACTTATGCTTGCAGCAGTACCTGCCGAAACCACTTTCCCGCTAAAGGCTATGTTTTGCTGTATTGCTGCTCCATTGGTGCATGCGGCTGTCAGGTTTACCGGTCCAACAGTTCCGACCGCCAATCCAGCTTTCATATGAACGTAAATAATAGTTGTTGCCACTGTTCCGTTTGCATCAGGAGTGAGCGAAATTGCCGCCGACCCGAATCCACTAGTCGGGGATAGCGATATTTCAAAACCGGTTGGGGGTGTTAAAACTAAATTGACCGGAAGGGTGCTGCCGCTTACCGTGAATGATTGTACTCCCGAAGATCCTGCTCCTAAGGAGTAAATAAATCCTCCCAAAGCAAAGGTAGATACATTAATCATTGGTGATCCTACCGAGCCGATACAAACTACATTTTGGGTGACCGGAGTAGAGGATGTATTGCTTGTCACTACAATATTTTCATTGTAAATGCCCCCTTGTAATGTTCCTTTTAACTTAACGTAAATAGGGATTGGGGTGGTGATTGATCCTACATTTCCTCCTGATTCTGTTAATGTAATAGGAGTTGATGTATAAGTACCTCCTGAAGTTGAGCATATCAGATAATCAGTCGGGGGAGTAATCACTATATCGTTTGTCAGGTTCGTGCCATATACTGTAAATGACTGGGAAGGAGATGGTCCACCCGATGCAATCGTGTAATTAAAAACGGTTGAGGGTTGGGTTACCGTAATAACAGGTGCAACTGTCACAGTTCCGCTACATAAAATATTTTGTGTGGTTGCATTGTCGGATGTACAGGTTATAGGCAATTTTGGAACAATACTACCTAATGCAAATCCTGCTTTCATCTGCACGTAAACATTGGTGGCCGCAACCGTTCCGTTATTTACCTGTAACGTGATCAGGCTTTGTGGAATAAATGAAGCCCCCGAAGTCAGGGATATATCAAATGAGTCTGTTGGTAATACCGTGATGTTCGTAGTCAGATTAGTTCCACTAACGGTGAAATACCTAAGCTGTGTTGATGGGCCATAACCCACAGGGTAACTAAAATCGTTTAAGGCCGTTGGGTTAGTAATAGTAATTATGGGTGTTTTACTCCCCGCGATGGTAAAATAGGAAGTCCCCGGAAATGTACAACTTGTAGTATATAAACTGCCGGAAGAATTGGTTAACGGGTATTCTGTGGTGCCTCCGTTACTGAAATTGCCATCATTATCTACCAGAAGAGTGTAAATTCCCGAACCGGGTGCAGGGTATCCCGAAAGGTCAATTTGAAAACTTACAGCACCTGCAGTTCCCGTGCTCTGTGCTTTCCAAACCCTGTTTACAGCTAAGTATGACCCGTTGTTGATCCATGCATTGGTACTACCGCCGTTATGACCCCATACAAGGTATTGCCCTCCGGTCAGTGAAGTTGTTCTACCCGGAGCCATATTCCCTGAAACAAAGTCGTTGGTAGTCGCCATTACGATTTTTGAGCCTGAAGCCGTGTTAACGCTTGATGATACTTTTTGATTTAATCCGTAAGTTGCATCGTATCCCAGACCTGCAATATCGTTTGCGTATCCGGTAATAGCATATACTGTAGTACCCGAGCCATTGGTATAATTGTTTGACAAGGTAACTCCATATTTTAAGCCCAGGTACGATTCAAAGTTTTGACGTGCAGTAGTTGAATAGACACTGTTATTTCCATAAACTTCACTGATATTCCCTACAAACTGGGCAGAGGAATTGTAACTGACCTGATTTCCAATTCCTGATTGTGTTGAACCATTTAGGCTTGTTCCATCGGATGTTGCGGTAGCAGCTTGTGTCCCATTCACATAAAGAGTTATATTTCCTGCTTTTTGGCGGGTTACCGAGACGATTTTTGCTATTCCGTCATTGTAGGTGCCCGGTGTCTGAGCATCAAAACCGGTTCCTGTTGTTCCTTTGAAGGAAAGGTTTCCATTATTCGTGCTGAGCGAGTAATCATTTGATATTCGAACTGTTTCGCCTCCAATAATTGCAGGAGTTAATAACGGGTTACTATTACCTGTCGACTGGGTTGAATTATATACGGCAAAGAAAGTCATGTCATCGGCAATCTGGTTTGATGCAGTAAGATAATATCCGTTTGAAAAATTAATGGTTGGATTAAAATTCGAACCTATTGCCTGGTAATTTGGAGTAGTAATGTTACCGGGACCGGGGGTAGCATTATTTGCTATTCCCGATTGATCGTTCCAGGTGCTTACAGAGTTCCCATCAGTGGTAGTGCCGGTACCGGCATCGGCTTTCAACCAGATTGATGTCCTGGTTGTCTGAGCCAATACAAAAAATCTGTTTGTACCGATAGATGCTGAGGCACTGACACCATTACTGCCAAACGTCCCTCCTAATGAGGTATATGTTCCACCCAGAGTAGTACTTCCACCGATAACATTCAACGGACTTATGGGTGTTGCAGGCCGGGATACAGAAACAGAACTATTTGTAAAATTACCGGTTGTAGCCAAAGACCAATATTCCGTTGTGCTTAATGAAGTTAAACTACCGGGTGTTCCTCCCGAATTTCCGCTTGTTGCCTGTACCTGAGCCGTAATTGGAGCTGTTCCTGTTGTCGGGTTTACCAACGAAAAAGGCAAATAAGTAGTATTCCCAACAGGGAAATTATAGGTAGTACCCGTTGCTAAACTTGCAGGTAAAGTCCATACAACCGGACCATTAATGTAAGAGTTGACCGAACCACCCGTGATAGCCGCAGATGCCGGATTCGTCACTGAAAGCATATTGGTAGGAGTAGTAACCAATATACCTGAGGTCAGGTTAAGTATTACTGAAACGGAAGCAGGCATATTGAGAGTAACCGTGTTATTGCCTGCAGCAGCCGTGTTAGCTATTGAAATGTTGTTAAATGTCGTAGATGCACTCCCGCCAATAGTCTGTGCTGTAGTTCCATTGAAATTAATCGTAGATCCGGTATTTATAAAAGTACCTCCATTGTTGATCCAGTTTCCTGCCACATTATGGGTAAAATTACTACCGGAAAAGGTACCCGCCTGTAGTATAACATTACCACCAATGGTTAAACCTGTAGCTGCAGTAGCTGTTGCATTTCCATAATAGGGAGAAAACTCTAAATTCCCGTTAATAGTCGAGACACCTGTAAGAGTTTTTGTTCCGGTACCTGTGAGAGTAAGATTATTATAAGTTATTGGTAATACTGTTTGTGCTGTTCCATAATAATTCACAGTATTACCAACAGCTGTAGCTGTTAAAGTAGAAATAGTTGAGGCAGATTGAATATAAAAGATTGAATTTATTCCTTGAGTAAGTCCTCCCAATCCGCTAATGTTACCTACCAATAGAGCGTCGTTATTGGTTACAGTTGTGCCTGCTGACACAGTCATTGACGGAAAATTGAAAAATGTTGAAACATACTCTACTCCATCGTTTTTACAGGTAAGAGCCTGATTATTTGTCGTGAACGACTGTGTGCCCGAACCGCCTGAGAACATATATGTATAGGTTGGTGCTATGGTTATTCCTCCACGATACTCTACGGGTGAATTAGAGTTGTTGGTCCAGGTTGCACCATTTGAAATTGTTACAAGTCCGGTGAAAAGCTTTGCACCTGTAGCCGAACTGAAATTTAAGTTTCCACTTACTCCACCTCCAACAGTAGTGGTTCCTCCGACTGTGAAATTATATCCTCCAATATTGAAGATGGATCCATCACCAATATTTAAATTCCCGTTAATTGTCAATCCGGTACCGGTTGTAGTAATACCGCCGCTACATGTTAAATTATTAAAAGTAGTAAATATAGTAGCAGGTAATGTATTTGTGGTATTCATAATGACAGTACCGGAGCCCGGTGTCCATGTATTTCCGGTTACTGTATTAACAGCTAGACTCCCTGTTATGAGGGTTCCTCCTGCAGTCATGTTTATTATTCCTGCAGCAGGTGTTCCTGCGGCGTTTCCCAAAATAATACTTCCTGCATTAAGGGTTGATCCACTGATAAATAAGATTGTTCCTGTCCTGTCTGTACTTCCATAACCTCCAACTTGTAAAGCGCCGCTAACAGTCAGTGTTGGTGTAGTACCCGAAAAAGTAAGCGCACCTGAAAGATAATTTCCGGGACTCCCAACTGTCAGGGTTGTACAAGCTGCAGTTGAATTATTCACTGTTACTGTATAGCCTCTTTCAATCACAACAATATCTCCGGCTTGTGGAAATACTCCGGATGCAACCGGAGTTGTACTTCCTGAATAATAGGACCAGGTAGTATTATTATTCCAGTTACCTGTTGCAATGGAATAATAGATTGCTTGTGTTACTGTTCCTGAAGCAGTCACGGTGATTGAAGTTGCTCCGATAGATGAACAAACTATATTTTCATTCGTATATGTACCGATTGGTGTGCCCGCTTTTATCCTTACGTAGACAGTCTGACTCACTACTCCATTGGATTGAGGGACTGTAAGAGGAGTTGATGATTGATACGAAATATTATCTAACGATACCTCAAAATCTGCTGATGGCGTAACTAAGAGAGGACTCGATAAATTAGTACCGTTCAGGTTGAATTGTTGAGAAGCCGAAGCACCTGCACCATGAACAACCGTAAATCCTGTCAAAGAAGTAGTGGTTGTAGATAAAGAAGGTAATCCCATTCCAGTGAAATCTCCAAAGACTGAAACTCCATTAGCCGTAAGCGTATTTGACCCAAGTGGAGAATAATTTAGCCATGGGAGGGAACCTGTATATTCAACAGCTGTCGAAAGATTCTCTTGTCCTGCGACATCTGGAGTATAAACATAAGTCCCTGAAACATTACATAAGAATGAAGTGATACCTGATTGACTCACAGTCCAATATCTCCTAAGGTAATTTACAGGACTCGTATTATATGTATGTTTGGTGTTTTTTACATTTACGGCTGCATATGCACTACCAGCATAGGTACCTTGAGTAAAATTCAACGTGATAGGCGAATAATTAGGTGAGCTATCCCCAATTGGGAAAGTATATGAAGTAGCATAACTTCCAGGCGTAAATAATTTTCTTACTTGTCCGGTACCATCGGCTACAATCATATTCGCACTATAGAATGAGGACGCTGAAACAGCCGGAGCCGATACACCCAGAATTAAATTATACGCTCCGAGTGTCAAAAGTCCATTCGTTAGAGTTAATGTACCGTTGACAGTTGTTTGATCAATTCCAAGGATGATAGTAGCGCTATTACCGGTACCAATCGTCAAACCCTTAAATGTAGTGGCTGCACTTCCCTGAATATATTTTCCAATACCGTTCATAGTTACCGTACCGGTACCGGGAGTGAATGTTCCGCCGTTATTATTCCAGTTACCGGACACTGTGAGGTTAGTTCCGGCAGTGAAAGTTCCAGATGTTAAAGTTAAATCGCCTGTGACAGTCGTAGTTGCAGGGGCGGTAAAATTGCCTGTAGTTTCTGTGAATGTCCCTGCAACGGTTAATGTTGTAGAACTCCCTCCGAAACTGACAGTCTGGCCGGCAGTTTTTGAAATGATAATATTGTTGAAGTTTTGTGTAGCATTAGTTCCGGTAATTGTTGAACTATTTCCAGTGAAATTAATTGTTCCTGTACCTGGAGTATATGTAGCCCCCCAGCCGTTATTTATCCAATTACCACCTACATTATGTGTAAAAGCTCCATTTGTGAAAAAATTATTACTTTCTAAATCAACATTTCCACCTATGGTTAATGCAGAAACTGCAGTAGTTGAAACACTTCCATTCAAAACAAAGTTTCCTCCAATAGCTGTTGTTCCTGTTTGTAAAACATCGGTACCACTCCCTGAGAGAGTAAGATTATAATAGTTAGTTGAAATAACGGTTTGTGATGATCCTGTAAAATTCACTGTATTGCCACTGGCTGTTAAGATTGAGGAACCTGATATTGAGGAGGTGCCTCCTATATTTAAAGTGGCATTGGTTGCTTGAGTTACACCTCCTGTTCCCGACAAGGCTGTACCTACTGTAAGGATATTATTGTTGGTTAATGTTACTCCGGTAACAGTTATAGTTGGAATACTAAAAGTGCCTGTCAGTGCCTGGTTGTTTGTGTCAAAAGTATAAATGCCGCTTCCTGCCGTAAATGTACCTGAATTTGTAATTCCACCTCTAAACTCTACTGCAGAATTCCCTGAATTATTCCATGTGGCACCTGCTGCAATGGTTACAAGTCCGGTAAAAAGTATTGTCCCGGTGTTAGACGTGATGTTTAAGGTTCCGTTTGTTCCACCCCCAACAGTCGTAGTTCCAGTAACAGTTAATGCATAACCGGCTGCATTGAATATAGTTCCATTACCTATCAACAGGTTGCCATTAATTGCAAGTCCTGCAACAGTTGATGTTGTTACGGATCCACTCAATGTCATATTACCACCTATTGCTGTAGTTCCTGTTTGTAAAACATCGGTACCACTTCCTGATAAGGTAAGATTATAAAAGTTTGTAGAAATAACTGTTTGTGTTGCTCCTGTGTAATTTACTGTATTACCACTGGCTGTTAAGTTTGAGGAACCTGATATTGAGGAGGTACCTCCTATATTTAACGTAGCATTGGTTGCTTGAGTTACACCTCCTGTTCCCGACAAGGCTGTTCCCACTGTTAGGATATTATTGTTGGTTAATGTTACTCCGGTAACAGTTATAGTTGGTATACTTAAAGTGCCTGTCAGTGCCTGGTTGTTTGTATCAAAAGTATAAATTCCGCTCCCTGACGTAAATGTACCTGAATTAGTGATGCCACCCTGAAACTCTACACCCGAATTCCCGGAATTATTCCATGTGGCGCCTGCTGCAACAGTTACAAGCCCTTTTAAAAGTTTTGCCCCTGTGGCAGAAGTAACATTCAGTACCCCGCTTGTTCCACCACCAACAGTTGTTGTACCGGATACCGTAAAAGCAAAACCTGCAACAGTAAAAGTAGTTCCATTACCGATATTCAGATTTCCGCTAATAGTCAATCCGACCACGGTTGCTGTTGTTGCTGTACCGCTTAATGTTAAATTACCTCCAATCGTTGTTGTACCTGTTGGCAATGTCTTTGCACCTGAACCTGAAAGGGTAAGATTGCTGTACGATTGTGCTGAAACTGTTTGAGCACCATTATTATCATAATTTACAGTACTTCCTGTGCTTAATGTGGTTGTGAACCCAGTTGGAAAATTAGTTGTTCCTCCCACTATCAATGTACCGGAAGAAGCTACAGTCAATGTGCCTGATCCGCTCCCTGTCAGTGTATTGGTGCCTACATCCAATGTCCCGGAAATGATATTTAAATTGCTTGCACCGGCATTACCGGTAAGTGTAACTGTATTTCCATTTAAGATGGCAACCAGTCCATCCGAGCTTGTAGGAGTTGTTGTTGCAGCATTCCATGTTACACCATTATCAATTGATTGATTCCATGTTGCTATATCCGACCAATTACCGTTTTGTTTGGATTGGAATTGTTTTAATATATAGGTTACTGTACCTGTAGCAATAATATTAGAAGTATATGAACCTGTGAAATGAGATAATGATACTACAGTTTTGTTCCCAAATGTAATTACTGCAGTTGACATATTATCATTTACACCTCCAACCTGTATAGGACTTGAACATGAACTAAAATCCATTGATGTTCCATTAATATTTGTCCCGGCAATAAAAGTACAATTTGGAGCAGTACAGCTACCGGTAATTATAAATGAACCTGATTGCCATCCGGCAGCATTGTTATTCGTAAATGTAGAACTTCCCGTTTGACAGTCAAAATTACCGGTAATAGTCAAACTGGTTTGAGGTATCATAGAAACTGCCGTACTATTTGTTAATCTCAGGTTAGGAATACTATTACCACCTCCGGTGCATAAATTGATTGTTTGAGTAGTGCCATTTAATATAAGATAACCTGTTGTAGTTGTAAAAGTTCCACTATTACAATTGAATGTTAAATTTCCACTTGCTGAGAGATTGTAAATTCCCATTGCAATACGTCCTGTATTAGAATTTTCAAGATTAGTACAAGCAGCATTTGCAGTTAATGTAATTGTGAATGCCTGATTTATAATTACATTATCGGCTGCAGTTGGGGTTCCGGCACCACCCCATGTTGAACTGCTATTCCAGTTTCCACTCTGAGTAGCAGTATATGTTGCCCCGTTCATACTCCCCATACCCCACACCAATAGCAACAGGCAAATGATGAAACTCTTCGACCATTTAAGAGAATGAGAGACTCTTGCAAGTAGAACTAATCTGTTATAAGTAACAGTAAATAAATGATTTGGAATGAAAGCCGTTGTAGCCGAACTTTTAACTACAGAAAGAGAATTGCTGGGAAAGGTTCGAGTAAAAGGGTTAATCTTTTCCATTAATAATGTATTAAAGGGTAGTAGCCGAAACAGAAAAACAGAAAAACATACAAATATAACCAAATATTATGAAATTAAACAAATTACCATATAATTACGAATAATTAACTACTCTCTGTAGTATTAAATCTATAAATTAAGTTTTCATTACGCGAATATCACTATAATAATGCATAAAGTGTCTGATTCAGTTGGCTTATGTTAGGATATATAATTAAATATTCACAAAATAATCAAGATCTCGTAAGATTTAAATAGTGAATTAAAAAACGTACAAATATAAAAATAGTTCAAGAAATTATACAATGTATTCTGAAAATAACGAAGATTAACTATAAAAAGTAGTATAACTTGTAATAAAGAGTAATAATTGCTACAATCACGAATATCTAATACTACATATCTATAGCGTTAAATGTGTTTAAAACAAGGTGAACTTTTATGTAGCAGGATTAGTTAATTGGTTGATTAGTTAATTGGTTAATTAGTTAATTGGATAATTGGATAATTGGTTGAATGGTAAATTGGTTGGTTGGTTGGTTGAGTTGGTTATAAATTTAAATGAATAAATTGTAAATACTACATGAGCAATTCAGCCCATGTAGTATTCCGTTTTTATGAGTATCGGGTATTGTACCTAAAATTCGCTTTTTTGTCTTTTTGGATTGATTAGATCATTTGATCTTCATTTAAATAGACATTTTATCGATAATTACTCCGTAGGAGTATTCTTTGCATATGGCACATTCCGACAAGTCGGAATGTACCATATGCAAAGGGTACACCTACGGTGTAATTTGTCAGTTCATATCTGATTGTAACTGCGAATACAGTACAAATTTACAAATTATTGAAAGTTAGGTATAGAACCCGATACTCATTTCCGTTTTTTAGGTAAATTCATTGTCAAAAAACAATTTTTCTAGTTACTCTTTCGTTATCGGTGGCAGCTTTAATAATATAAGCACCCGAAATAGTCTCTAATTGAATAGCAGTAACTCCATAGGGACCAAAGGTTGCTCTTCTGATGTCGCGACCCATCATGTCATAAACTATCATTTCGCCATTTAGTTTCCCCGGATTTTGAATAAATACAATATTCCCTGAATTGAATACCTTTAATTGAGTTGAAGCAACCGGACCCACTTCAGTAGGATTGGTTACAATTAAAAACCGCTTAACTGGAGCATATGTGCTATCAGTTTCAAATGCATATTGGGTGCCGGAAGTAGAAATATCAATTACTTTATTTGCAACCAAATCATCCAGATATATACCTGTATATTGAGTTAAAAGGTTCTCACTATAAAACGTAAGAGTGTCTTCCAAATCCAATCCTGCCTGAAAGCCCAGGTAGGTATTACTCATATCACTGGACGTGCTTACCTGATAGTTTCCACTATCTTCCCAGGCGAAGAGTTGAGGTGTACCTAAAGTGCCGCTGAGTTTATACCCATCCCATCCATTATCAAAACCATGCGTTGTGCCCGGTTGATTGATAAGCCACATGCAGTCCCCGGTGCGTTTGCCTTTTAAGGTGATCTCCATATAGACTTTATCTGAAGCCTGTTTGACCTCCGATGGCGCCCGCTGTGGATTTACATTCTGCGTAATAACAGAACTGTTGTAGTTTATAGTTATACTCCCGTTTGCTCCGGGAATAGTGTCTCTAACCAGAAATCCGGACATGGACGGAATATCGTATGGAATGTTGTGTGGATACGTACCTGTCCCTGCATTATTTTTAGGAATTGCTAAATATTGACCCGGTAGTGTAAGGCTTGGATCTGTATAGGGACCTCCACTACTATTATACCATTGAGCAAAAGAACCTGTATTAAATAAGTAAATTGTTTGTTCGGTATTTGCTCCAAAGATCAGCTGGCGAATATCAATTGCCGCAGTAAATGAATTTGATATGATGTTTTGTCCGGGATCATAAGCCCCTGGCGTATTTGTCAAAGTGATCGTTTTATTGCTGTTCTCTAATACTCCCTGAAATACAATTGTTGCCGGGTTTACTTGTGTGATTTCATACCCCAGAAATGAATTTAACGGAGATAAATTATTTAATTGGGCCCATTTTTTGTATTGCCCTGTACTATCTTCGTTATACGCCCTGACATACGATACGTCAAAAGTAGGACTTGCATTGGCAATTGAATGTACAGGAATGCCAAAGAACTGCCAACTATAATAATAGGTCGTGCCGTCGACTGTAACCCCTGTGCCTTTAGATGCCTGCGAATACATTTCTACTGTTGCATAAACAAGTGAAGTAGTAGTGAAAATCAACGTACCGTTCGGAACAGATGGACTTGATTGAATATAAATCTTAGTTGGATCGTTATTGGTATCAATAGCGCCATTGATTGTCAGGCATTTCCCCGAAGGAATAAAAAGTCTGTTAGAAGAAGCATTAGTCAGGTTGCCTATTGTCCTTTCGCCATCCAACACCAAATCATTTAACGGAGTCGTAGCAAAAGCAATATCTGCTCCCGATGGAGGAACCATCCCGTTCTGCCAGTTAGCCGGAGTATTCCAGTCAGTGCCATTACTTAACGAAGTACCCACCCATATATTTGGAGTTACTGTAATGGAAATTGTCAGTGCAGAACTTGTACTACAATTATTTGTTACCGTTACACTTAACGTACCACTTGTGGCCGTATTACTATAATTTACAGTAACAGAATCGGTTGTTCCTATAATAGTAGCACCGCTTCCACTATAACTCCAGTTATAAGATGTAGCCGTAGGATCGTTTGGCACCGCATATAATACTCCTGTAGTTCCCTGACTAACGACAGTTGTGCTGTCTGTAAAACCGGAAGGCTGTGCAGCTAATATAGGGAAGATAATATTCACATAGTCACTCGATGTACAACTCCCGTTGCTTATGGTCCATCGAAGCTTATAAGCAGAGCTGTTTGTACCGGTAAATGTACTGGTTGCGATGGTTGGATTTGTAACAGTACCACCTGCACCGCTCACGATACTCCATTGACCTGTTCCGGTTGTTGGCGTATTACCTGCAAGGGTTGCACTGGATACCCCACATAAAGATTGATCCGGTCCGGCAATGGCAGTTGTCGGCACAGCATAAACGGTGACGGAAGTGGTATCTAATACACCGGCGGCTCCACCATTATAGGTAAACCCGGTTATCTGATAAACGCCACCTAAAGCATCCGTTGTCAACGTATAGGGAAACGATAACGGGGCAACAGGAGTTTGTGCAACCCCTCCCTTTGTATAGCTTATCGAGTAGGGTCCTGAAGCACTTCCTGACAATGTAACCGGTATTCCCGAAGTACCGCAGACCGATCCGGTTGGCGAAAATCTCACTCTGGGTTTTGGTGTGCCGGTGCAAGCCAGGGTATAATCGTAATTTCCGGTGGCCGGAATTGTTATCTTCGATGTTGTTTGCGCGCTACCGTTATAATTATCTCCGGTTTGCGTAGAAGCCTGTTGTACCCAATAAGAGTTAATGGTATCGTATTGGGCTACATTCATACCCGAAAGACCATTCGAGGTCATCAAAGGGGTAAGATCGCTGGAAGGTATCCATTTAATATTTACGATAGCCTGATTCCCTGACACGGATGCCACATTCCAATACTCTTTTGAAGTAACTTCAGTTAATGGTGACAAAACGGTCAGATAACTATTTGGATTAAAATATTCTACCGTCCAGTTTTGCGTCCCTGGTTGAGATGCTGACAAAGTGAGTAAATTACCCAGGTTATCCCCCTTCCCAACCGGGAAAACAAAGTTATCACCCTGAATAATTGTTTTTGTAAGCGGTCCGCTGACAAAAGATGCAGCACTACCTCCGGCTGGTGTAACGCAGTTGGTTGATAGGTTCGATATAGTCATAATGGACGAAGTCGTTGTAATATTTCCGGCAGTTAATAACAAATTGCCTTTCACTTCGGCTGTTCCGCTCAAAGTAAGACCGCTCACATTATTTATTTCAAAATTATTGAAAGAATTGCTTCCTGAAAAATCACCTAATGCACCACCCATTACCTGAGCCGATGAACCGGCAAAGCTTACCATTGCTCCTGAGCCTGTACCACAGATAAAAACTCCGGTATTGTATCGTTCCATGGTACCCAAAATGGTGAGTTTTTTATTGTAAACGCTATTGTCAACAGTTGGGCCATCTATTTTAAGCTGGATACAAATAATAATGTCGTTATTCGGTAAGACGCGTGTTCCTGTACCGGTAAAAAACAAATAAGGCAAACGTAGAAATAAATATCCTGCTAATACAGTATACGTACCTGTACCGCCAAATTCCAATGTTCCACCCGTATCACAATCAAAAAAGCTGGTATAATTACCGGCAGGTAATCCACCACTTTCCATGTATAAAGTCCCGGTTCCATTAACCGTTCCAAAATTGTGATTAATATAGGGAGAAACTACTTTAAGAGTTCCGTTAATAGTGGTCTTATAAGCAGAGCAAGAATCTGCATTGGCAGTAACCACATCGGACGTTCTGATGGTAACAATAAAACCATTAGGCCCACCCACAGGACATGGAAAGTTTGTTCCGTTTATTTGAGTCCAAATCGTGTTGTCACTCCAGTTACCTGTTTGATTACTTGTATATTGAGGAATGGTAGCAGGTATAGCAGCAAAAGCACCGGCTGTATATTGACCGGTTATATTCCTTGTACCGGAAGTGTATTTGAAATATATAGTATGATTAGTCTCATTAACATTGTCGGTGCCTGATCCGGTAGGAGCCTTAATCCAATTGGTTCCCGGAACAGGTAATTCTGCTGCTACATAGTTACTTTCAGTTCCTCTAACATCCGACGCTATGTAATTTAACAATAAATTACCTGTAAAACCACTTAAATTTGAACTTTCCACATCCCAATAATATTGCAATACATTGGTAGGATCTAAAATTGCCGGATGATGTGCACTAATATTGTTTACCCGCACGAAACCAACAGATTCATTTGCAGTAATTGTTAATACAGCAGGGGTATATTTGCCTCTCGTACCCATTGGATACGTAAATGTGGAGGCTCCTGTTTTGAAAAACTTTTCAACCCCGATATTGCTAAATACCCCATCAGAAATAATCATTCTGGTGTCATTAAAGGCGGTTGGTTCGATATTACTATTTACCCCCATGATAAGGAGATATTGAGACAAATTGATAATACCGTTTGTCAGTTTTAAGTTCTTTTCGAGCGTAATACTGTTTTGGAGTATTGCTCCTGAAGCATTATTTAATTCCAGCCGTCCAAAGGTACCATTACCCCCAATATATTGTTGTCCGGTAGTTCCATTCAGTATAATTCCTCCGGTTGTAAGACTTCCTGTATAAGTACTACTAGTAGTATAGGTAGCATTGTTGACAATGTTCCCCAGTAAACTGATAGTATACGCATCAGTAGTACCACTTCCATAATATAATGTCCCTGAATTTAATGTAAGATTATCATTTATGGTAAGTTGATTGCTCAATGTCAGCGAAGTTACAGGATTAACCAGTAAATCGTAAAAATTGGTTATCGAAGTCCCACTAATTGTTTGTACACCTCCATTAAAAGTCGTGTTGTTTATGCCATAAATATAAGTACCATTATTTATTAGATTTCCGTTTATGGTCAGGTTAATATTGTTGGTACTATTTACGGCATTTAAGATACTGTTAGCGTTGCTCAATGTTAAGTTTCCATTAAGAACCAGCGGACTTTCCATAAGATTTACCTGGGCATTGCGGGCAGTTGCAGCAGTTTTTCCTGAAATGGTCAGGTTATAAAGCGGTACATTGGCATCCAGTAAATATGATTGATCCAAATCTACAACGGGACCGATAGCAGGTGACTGGGTAAAATTAATGGTTCCTCCCGTTACCGAACTTGCAGCCGGTCTCAGGTAAAGATCGCCAAAAGTAACGTCACCACCTCCACGTACGATAGTAATGGTACCACCCGACATATTGAACACACTACCCGTATTGAGCACTTCAAGTTTCGCATTGGAAGTTAGCGCAGCTTGTCCGTTTATCGTTACGGCTCCACCGGTTTGAATATAACTTAAAACACCTGCATCATTCGTAGGATTTCTTCTTATGGCACCGTTTACAACCAGGTTACCTCCATCTACTTTTATTGCCGAAGCACCTCCACTTGAATATTCTATATCATTATTATTCGCTGTAGTCCCATTTGTTGGACCAACATAAACATTGCCATTGCCAACGTTAAGTTTACCGTATAAATACAAATCGTTTGTACTTACTGCACTATTTGCTATTAATACATTGACATTATTGGCATTACCCGGCATATTCACAGTTAAACCGGCAGTAGCAGGTATGGTAAATGGAGTTACTGTGGAAATGGTAAAGTCAGCACCAGGATCAGTACGGTTGTATTGGAAGGTACCGTTTTGCAGAGTCAACCAATTGTCTGTAGGAGTACTTAAGGTACCTCCAATATTCAGAGTAAGCGTTGTTGCTTGTGAGTTGCCCTTGTTTACAGTCACATTATTAAATATAGTAGTCGGACTTGTTCCTGAGATTGTAGCATCCGTATTTCCTTGAAATATTAAGTTGCAATAATATCCACTATTAAGTAATCTTACAAAAGAGCCTCCATTTGAATTATTTGTCAAATTACCACCTATTGCCATAGTATTGGCCTGTGGTGCACCTGCAGGAGTACCAGTGGTAGCCGGTTCAACATCAATATAACCGTTTGCACCAACAGTAACATTTCCGTCAATAACAAGATGTTGAGGAACTATTTCAGGCATATATATTAAGGTGCCCGTATTAACATTAAGATTACCTGTGATATGTACTGTTTTTTCAACAGTAGGATCATAAATTCCCGAATAATATGGCCAAATATTGGTGTTCCAGCTCACAGCAATCCACGCAGAAGAATTATCTCCCCCACAAGTCAGGTCACCTTTAATAGTTGTCAAAACATTATTAGGTAAAACAAGGTTATCTCCACCTTTTGCCGTAACCATCAGGTTTCCGTATGTTGTTACATTTGCTGGTAAAATATAAAGTGCACCCTGCGTCCCATCGCTATCATAAAATTCTGTTGTTCCATGATTGTTATTAAAATCAGTAAAATCGCTGTTTGACGGAAATGAAAATACTTGAGGACTACTTACACTAGGCGCTGTAGTTGCGGTTAACCTGAACAAACCATTCCCCAAAGGACTATTTTCAACTCTATTAAAGACGCTGCCCGGATTATTTTCTATATCTAATGTAGCTCCGGCATCTATCCGAAGTGAAGCACATTTCACACTTGAAGTGTTCAAACCATAGGTGCCATTGGTTAATGATACTGTATGATTATTGCCAATAATAGCAATATCGTTCATCCCCGGAACGCTTCCAGCCTGAGCTCCTGTATGAGTGGGGCTAAAAGTCCAGGTAGCATTATCACTCCAAAGCCCGGTTGCAAGACTATAATATACTTTAGGAGTTCCAAAAGCACCACCTCCCGTTGTATTGTCGCCTGCTGTATAGTCTGCATCTAAAATGTTAGTACTGCCTGTCCAGTCTGATATTGTATTTGTTACGGTATTTATATTTCCAGCTGTGCCATTGTTCCAGGAATGCAAAGTCCTGTTGTAAAGTGAAGGTATATAATTTGCCTCGGTACCAGCCACATCACTTTGATCGTAAACAAAAGTATGTGTCACCGAATTTGGTGCTATACCTGAAAATCCAGATGACGAAACATGCCAAAAATACGTTAAACTTTGTCCGTTTACGGTAGTAGCAGGAAGTTCGTAACCAACAGGAACTACCGTAATCGAACCGTAGGTTGTTGGTGCACTCGTGAAACCTATTGTTGCAGGCGCATAAACAGGTGTTGCTGTATGACTTGCTGAAACCGAACCTACCGGAAATACAAAAGCCGTAGTTGTTGCATAAACTTTCGTCAATCCTCCATCACCCGAATTACCGGCCGTTTGTATATACCGTACATTGCTTCCACCCACTATAGAAGCACCCGAATTTAAAACTAATCCATAGATCCCTATATTGAATAATTTATCTTGTGAAAAAGTCAGGTTCCCATTAATCGTTGCATTTGCTGTTAATGAAACCGGGGATGCTGCGGCATTGGTATTATTAAGTTCAATATTTTGGAAAACGCCGGTGCCACTGCCTCCAATTGTTTGGGTTGCAGTTCCGTTAAGTTGTATTTTACCTGAACCGGTGTGTGTGCCTGAATTGGTAACATTTCCTGCAATGAAAACATTTTTTCCACCATCGGCAAACGTACCCGAGGTTAAATCGAAATTCCCCTGTACAGTCAGTGATGCTTGTGCACCGGCAAGACTTACGGTATATCCGGTATTTTTGACTACCAGATTTTTAAGCCCCGCCGAACCGTTGTTAATCGATCCGTCAATTGTAAATATCTGGTTATTATTTCCGTTGAATGTTGTTGTATTGGTTCCTGAATTATACACACCGCCAGCGCCAACATTAAAATTAGCTCCTACGGTAATATTAAGATTTTGAGCATCAAGGATTCCTGACTGTATGTTGATATTTTGTAAAACGTTCAACGGATTCGTATTGAGTTGTACTAACGAAGTTCCACTTGCATTGTTAACGATAAGATTTCCGAATGAGGTTGTTGAATTTATCAAATAATTTGCATCTGCAAAATTTGATCCGGTCGTAGGAATAATTTGTAATGTTCCCCCGGTCACATCTATATTCGCAATGGGACAATTCGAATAAAATGCATACGATGTTGCTGTTGTGCCACAAACATCATATATATTCAGTGTGCCGGCACCCATAGCAAAACCACTACCTACATTTGAGTTTAGATGAAACGTGCCATCTATTGCATTAATTCCATTCGCAACCCTTGCTGTATTGAGATTTGTATTTACTAAATCGGAAATTGAAGCATATGCCAGGTGATGTTGAAAACGGCCACGAAGATTGACCGTACCACCAACTTGAAAATAGGAAAACTGTCCGGTATTTGAACCCGATGCATCATCTATTTGTTTCGTATCCAGCGTACCATTATTCATGATTAATTGACCGGAACCATAACTCCAATAGGTTAATCCGTTCGATTCACGAGTTGATAGATATCCATTATTGATTTGCAATAATCCTAAAACAGCAATACCGCTATTTCCGCCTATAGTAGTCCCATTTACCAAGCCTGTTCCTCCCGAAACTCCATAAGCGGTATTTACCTCACCATAATCATCGGCAGTAGCTAACACAATCACTTCTGTCCCATCTACGACTAAAGCTGCATTTGAAGGAATTATAAAATCACTGGTTGGCCAGGCACTTGTAGCACCTTCTGTAAGAGACGGAATTACAACAAGACCTTTCAAATCCAGGGTGCCGTTACGTAACCATAATGCCTTTTTAATATTCGGATTAGCATTCGTTGTTCCCGAGATATCAGCGGGAGCTGTATTTGCTCCAAATAAACGAAAATAATTGTATTGTGTTGAAGTCAAAGTTAAAACAAACGTTATGTCACTCCCTTTATCTACAACAAGGTTATAAAAATCGGTTATACCATTACAAGTTAAGACATTATTAGATGAACCCCTGAAATAAACAGTTGCCATACCGGTTGTTGTGCCAACTGTTGTTGATGGGAAAGTATTATAAACAGGATATGTCAGGTTGGTAAACCGAACGGTACCATTGTTGGTAAAATCGCCGGAAATAACAACCCTGTGCGATTGGGTATCGTAGTAATTGATAAATGGCGGTGTTCCTCCTACTGCTACTGCGGTTGGATCTGTTGTTGTATTGGTAACTCCTGTTCCCACGGTTACGGATGCACCGCTGTTTACTGTAACATTACCATTCACTGTAAGTTGCCTTATGTTTGGAGTGTTATCGTTAATTTGAAATGTACCTTGTTTAACAAGTAAATTACCATTTAATGATAGGTTGCCGGCTTGAATTACCGTTCCACTTGTATTTATTGTAAGATTATTATAAGTAGTCTGTGTTGCTGCTGTAAGACTTATGCCTGTATTATATTCCACCGTCCCACCGCCTGTAGTTACAAAGGTGTTAGCCGTTACAGCAGGAAAAGAAGCTGAAGATAATTTTAGAACTCCTTGTCCACTTAAGGATGCCAATGTCGCGAAAGTGAATGTTGACATATCAATTATACCACCTCCGTTGATGCTAATACTAAGACCGGTCTGAGTCACATTCGCTGTAAGTGTTACCGTACGTCCGGATAAGATTTGAATAATATCGCCATTGGCGGGAACTGCCGGGCCATCCAGCGTTGTTCCACCGGGATCCGTAGTCCATGTATTTGGATTGTTCCAATTTCCTGTTTGATATGTATAATAAGTTGCCCCACACACTCTCCCCGCACTCCCCACCAACAATATAACGCAAACGATGAAGCACTTCAACAATTTAAAGGAATGAAAGGCTCCGGCAAGTAGAAAGATTCTGTCAGGAGTAACAGGAATGGAATGATTTGGAATGAAAACCGCTGTAGCAGAACTTTTAACTACAGAAAAAGAATCACAGGGTAAAGTCTGAATAAAAGGGGAAAACTTTTCCATTTAATAATATATTAAAGGGTAGTAGCCGAAACAGAAAAACAGAAAAACATACAAATATAACCAAATATTATGAAATTAAACAAAATAACATATAATTATGAATAATTAACCACTCTGTGTAGTGTCAAATCTATAAATTAAGTTTTCATTGTGCGAATGTCACTGTAATAATGCATATTGTGTCTGATTCAGTTGACTTATGTTAGGATCTGTAATTAAATATTCACAAAATAATCAAGATTTTCTGAGGTTTAAATAGTAAATTAAAAAACATACAAACATAAAAATAGTTCAGGATATTATACAATGTATTATGAAAATAACAATGATTAACTCATAAATGTAGTACATAGTGTTATAAAATGTAAAATATGCTATAATAGAACATATATAATACTACTTATTTATAGTGTTAAATGTGCTTAAATATGGTAGGCAGGTTAATTTGTTAATCCCGTAAACGGGACGTCACTTCGTTCCGTTGGTTGGTTGGATGGTTGGTTGAGTGGGTATAAATTGGTTGATTGAAAAGAAAACATAGAATATTAAATAAGCAAACAGACTGCTTTTGATGTTCGGGAGGACAGAATTCCGATTCTGTCAAAAGTGAGTGATTCCCGGTTATCCCTGGCAGAGTCGGAACTCTGTTCCCCCTGTCCTTGCTTAAAGAGTCGGTTGAAAAGAAGAGGTAGAGACATTCATTGATCAAACAAACAGTCTGTTTTGATATTCGGGAGGACAGAATTCCGATTCTGTCAAAAGTGTGTGATTCCCAATTATTCCCATGACAGAGTCGGAACTCTGTCCCCCCGGTCCTTGCGCTAAATAGTTGAATGAAAGGGAATAGTATGGTCATTCATTAAATGAGCAAACAGTCTGCAACTGATGTTCGGGAGGACAGAATTCCGATTCTGTCAACAGTGAGTGATTCCCAATTATTCCCTGACAGAGTCGGAACACTGTCCTCCAGGTTCTTGCGCTTAAAAGTTGAATGAAAGGGAATAGTATGGTCATTCATTAAATGAGCAAACAGTATGATGCAGATATTCGGGAGGACAGAATTCCGATTCTGTCAAAAGTGTGTGATTCCCAATTATTCACTGACAGAGTCGGAACACTGTCCTCCAGGTTCTTGCGCTTAAAAGTTGAATGAAAGGGAATAGTATGGTCATTCATTAAATGAGCAAACAGTTTGCTTTTTGATGTTCGGGAGGACAGAATTCCGATTCTGTCAACAGTGAGTGATTCCCAATTATTCACTGACAGAGTCGGAACACTGTCCTCCAGGTTCTTGCGCTTAAAAGTTGAATGAAAGGGAATAGTATGGTCATTCATTAAATGAGCAAACAGTCTGCAACTGATGTTCGGGAGGACAGAATTCCGATTCTGTCAGAAGTGAGTGATTCCCCAATTATCCAAGACAGAGTCGGAACTCTGTCCTCCCGGTTCTTGCTTTAAAGAGTTGATTGAAAAAGAAAGGTAGAATATTCATTGATTAAGCAAACATTCTGCTTTTGATGTTCGGGAGGACAGAATTCCGATTCTGTCATTAGTGCGAGATTCCTGATAAACATTAACAGAGTCGGAACTCTGTCCTCCCTGTCCTTGCTTAAAGAGTCGGTTGAAAAGAAAAGGTAGAGACATTCATTGATTAATCAAACAGTTTGCTTTTTGATGTTCGGGAGGACAGAATTCCGATTCTGTCATTAGTGAAAGTTCCCCGATCATTCCTGACAGAGTCGGAACACAGTCTTCCTGGTTCTCCTGGTGCCCAAATTAATAGGGTTGGTTGAAAAGAAACAATTTAGTATTTTACCGACATTTCGCACTTAGCGAGTTCATCTATTTATAGGAAAGTACTATTTTCTTATGTCAGGAAAGTTCCTACGTGTTTTCTGCAAGGATTTTTTTTTATAAACTGCATAACACATTCCAAAGAGGATGAAGATTCCCCAACCGTCTCCAACAGGAATCGGATCGCCTGTCGGATCACCACCGGGGTCTGTACCACCGCCATCATCTTGTGTGGAAGCGGTTGACATTTGTTTAGGAATACCAGAACTCAATTTGGAGGTTAATGACATCGAGGATATACCGCTTGTCATTGAAAAACCGGAAGAGGCAGCACTCCCCCCTGACCTTCCGCTTACAATAAATGAACCTCCGCCTCCGGCAATACCGGAAGAATTGTTGTTCTGGTAGCTTTGGGTTTGTCCGCCTGCGTAAGAATATCCCTGCGAAGAGGAAACAGGTGCTGAACTATAATTGCCGGAAGCATAATTTGAGTGTAAAGATTCACTTATATCGGGTAGTTCAGCTGCATTATCGTTGTAATCTTGTGATGATTTAATTTTAGAGGCATTCGCTATTACTCCATCTTTGAACATTTCACTCTGATTCCCAGCATAATAATTCGGAGAGGTATATAAATCGGGACTTCCAATAGGGGAATACAATACTACTATGAGCAATCCTGCCCATACTAATATCCAACCCATTATTCCTTTTTGTTTTTTAGTCAACTTTAATTTCCTAATATAATTCGTTTACTAACCTTTTCAGTCGCGGTTTCTGCATTTACAACGTAAGCACCCGGAATAGTGTTCACCTGAACAGCAGAAACCCCGTAAGGACCGAAGGTTGCTCTTTTTAGATCACGACCCATCATATCATAAATCACCATCTCACCATTCAGGCTGCTTAAATTTTGTACAAATACCGTATTCCCTGAACTGAATACTTTAATTTGAGTATTGGCATCGGTTGCATCTGTATCGTACGGAAGTGTAATAATCATAAACCTCTTTACAGTAGTTGGAGTTGATTCGGTTACAAACCAATAACTGGATCCGCTTTCCGTAATATCCGTTGTTTTGTTTTCCACTAAATCCAGTAAATACAAACCCTGATATTTGCTTAGTAAATTTTGGTGCGTAAAGGTAATAGTATAATCCGTATCTTCACCAGCCTGAAATCCTAAAATTGTATTATTTATATCATCCACTGCATCTACCTGGTAATTATTATCCGGTTAAATGGCAAAAATCTGTGGAGAAAGAATTTTCCCTGATAGTATATTCGTATTTGAATTATATAAACAAGATTTCTGTTACGCTGATTTTGAAAATAAGTTGAATTCAGACTTCCTGACTACCTGCAATTTTAGTTAACATATATTTTATTTCTATTACACAGATAACTTAAGTTTAATTCTTATAACTATAAAAAAATTACATATAAAATAAGACAAATTTACGATATGTGCAACAGTCAAATTTGCAAAATGGACATTGTAACTTATCAACTTAACAACCAATCAATCAATAAACCAATCAATAAACCAATTACCAAATCAACCAATAAGCCTGTCAACTAAACAGAATAATTTCAGTTGACAGTCTTATGAAATTTCAGTTTCTATTGCATGAAAGAAATGCAAGGTATTTATTTGAGCAACACTTTTTGAGTGATTACATCATTGTCAGTGATAATCTTCACAATATAATACCCATTTGGTGATTTATCCATATTAAAAGTTTTCAAACCAATAATGTTGATCCCTTTTTCAAGTATTGAACCTAGTGTATTGTAAATAAGTACTTGCTTCGCATTTTGTGAGAGATTTACAATAATGTTTTTGTCAGTAGAATATACATTCATTAACATTTTATTTTGATCAATGGAGGTGCCTATTGTAACCGACATCGTAACCGAGTTTGAAGTGGCAGGATTTCCTGTAATACATGGAGCGTTTGAAGTCATGACAACTGAGATATTATCCCCATCGGTTGGGACATATGTATAAACAGATGAATTTGTTCCAACCGATTTTGTACCATTATACCATTGGTAAGTGGGTGAAGATCCACTATTCATTGTGGTTGCAGTAAAATTAACATTAATTCCTGCATTTACAGGGTTCTTGTCAACTGAAATACTTACACCGGCTGTCAAAGAAGGAGTTTCGGTAATAACTGCATTCCCGTTCATAACAGTATTTGCATTGTTTAACGTACCCTGAACAGTATAAGTGCCATCCGGTTGATTTCCAAAAGTAATGGCAGAACCTGTACCGGCAACAGTAGGTGACTGGGCAACCGAGTTATTATATAAAGTATAGGTAACGCCCGTTTGAGAACCATCAAGTCCAACAGGTAAACCCCCTGATCCTGAACAGATAGAACCGGTTCCCGTGACATTAAATGTTGTTGCACCCGGGTTAAGTATAGGTTCCCCGTTTACAATAGCGTCATCTCCGGAGTTTACAGGCAAATTAGTTTCTAAATTATTTGAATAGTAGGATACACCTGTAAAATATAATTCCTGATATGGATCCGGATAGTTGCCTGTAATAAATACAAGATCAGGAACTGTATTCGAAACAAAGTTCACAGAATTTGTTAAGATATAATGAACTAGTTTTGTTCCCGGGGCGATTGCAGAAATAAGGGTTCCATTTCCCAACCCCGGCGGGTTTAGTGGTGATTGTTGAAGAAGTGTCTGATCCGGATAAGCTCCCAAAGAAGTGGTAACCAGTGACCCTGAAGGACTAAATTGTTGATATGCTTTAAGTCCGGACCCAACATTACTTAATGATAGTGAAAGGGTTCCACTCCCTTGAATAGAAGCATTAATTAAAAAGCCAAGTTGAATTCTGGCAAGTTCAAAATTTGTACCTGCCGGTAATGTATTCAACAGATAAACATCAAACTCCAGTACATTTGGAGCCGTCTGAACAAGATTCTGTACAGATAATGAAAAAATGGAGGAAGATTCTTCTTCTGTATTTCGAATTTTATTCTGTGCATTTATTATCGATAAAGAACAAATTATTTCAAAAAAAAGAATTGTACTTAACAGTCGTGTAATAGTTTTGCTCATAATAATAAAATTATTAGTTAGTATTTTTAATAGTTAATGATATGATAAGAGATTGATTTTTATTTTCAAAGTAATTAATTCTACTATCCTAAAATAAAAAACAACAAAAACTTCTAATAGTCACAATAGTAAATGTCTGATATTGTGATCAAGTTGTATTAAATTGTAAATGAATAAATTGTAAATTATTCTAAATGTCTTTCTATGTGGTCTTTTATATTAAATTGTAAATTAATAAATTGTAAATTAATATTGTGTTCTTCTATTGTGGTTATATATTTTGTATTCTTGTGTCCTTTTGTAGTTTTAAGTTTTTCAGAATAGCAGAACTAATCAGTCACCTAATATAACTCTTTTACTCACTCTTTCGTTACTTGTGGAAGCATTCACCACATAAGCACCCGGAATAGCACTAAGCTGAATTGCCGTTGTACCTGATGGACCAAATTTCGATCTTTTCAGTTGACGACCCATTATATCATAAACAATCATTTCACCGTTCAGAGTACTTAGATTCTGTACAAAAACCACATGCCCCGAACTGAATACTTTTAGTTGAGTGTTTGCATCAGGCGCATCTTTTTCGATATTCCGGGTTGCAATCATAAACCGATTTACCGGAACAGGAGTTAGTCCGCTGACAAATGAATAAGTTGATCCGCTTTGAGTGATTTCAACTGTTTTGTTTTCTACCAGATCAAGTAAAAATATCCCTGAATATTTAGTGGTAATGGTGTGGGTAAAGGTCATGGTATATTCTGTATCTTCTCCGGCCTGAAAACCAAGTATCGTATTATTGATATCATCCACAGCATCCACCTGGTAATTTCCATCGGGTTCAATGGCATAAATCTGAGGTGTAAGAACATTCCCAGTCATTTTACGACCATCCCATCCGTTATCGAAGGTTCGTGTACAACCGGGCTGGGTGAATAACCACATCCTGTCTTCATAGTTTGTACCTCTAAGATTAATCAGGGTTGATACTCTGGTATCGGTTGTTACATCAGTCATTCCCTGTACCCGTTGTGGATCGGTATTATTTATTACGACAGAGTTATACGAAAATCCAAATGTACAATTAGGTGTAGTGGCTGGAGTCATAGCTTTAACCAAAAAACCCTGCATGGAAGGTATTTGACTTGGCAACCCGAGAGATCCGGCTGTACTTTTAGTAACTGCCGTATATTGTCCGGGGAATGTGCCCGGAGTACTTACCCCTAAAGGAACCCAGTCTTCAAACGTTCCTGTATTATACAGATAAACTGTTGCTTCGGTATCACTCCCAAAGTTTAATTGAGTGATATTGATGGCCGCTGTATAGGGGTTTGCATAGATATGCTGTCCGGGGTATAATGCCGTGGATGTAACTGAAATTGGTCCGGAATTAAAATCACTGTTTACCAGTTGTCCACGAAAAACGATAGTTACCGGAAATTGCTGCGTAATTTCATAGCCATAGAAGGGTAATAATGTTGAACTATTAATCAGGCTTACCCAGTGGGTACTGATAGAATTTCCGGTTTCATCCCAGCTGCGGACATACGATTGATAGAATGTTGGGTTGGCAACCACCGAACTTAACGGAATACCGAAATATTGCCATTGATACTTTCCGTTGAGAGGCCCGGCAGGATTGTAAGAAGCCATAGAATACATCTCTACGCTACCAAAAACAGGATTACCGGCAGGATTGTGGTATGTCAGAGAGCCATTTTTACTTAATGGAGCTGATTTTATATAGATAAGGCCCGGATCATTATTCGTAGTAATCATTTGATTGACAATAAGTCCTTTCCCGGCAGGGATGATAAGTGACTTGGTTGTTGCGTTAATCAGGTTCCCAATAGTACGATCCTGATCCAGTTGTAAATTATTAACTGCCGGTGTGCCTGCGCCATTTGAAGCTGTAGCGTATTCCACATCATTTCCCGGGGCAGGTATACTTCCAGCCGTCCAGTTAGTCGGGGTACCCCAGTCCGTACCATTCGCTCCCATCCAGTAATTTGTGCGCGAGTTAACGGTCATCGTAACCGAGCTGGTGGCTGTTGGAGTAGTCGTACAAGGAAGGGAGGAAGTCATAACACAACTAACTATCTGTCCATTAGTAGGTGTTGAATTATAGGTTGAACTAGTGGCACCTGCCACAGATACTCCTCCTACCGACCACTGATAGGTTGGAGTTATTCCCCCATTGGTGGGTGTGGCTGTAAAGGTAACCGGAGTATTTGTATATACAGGATTACTGGATGCCGTGACTACCAGCCCGGGAGTTAAAACAGGATTCACAGCGAGATTCACCGATGACTGAACCTGAAAAACCTGTTGAAACACCATATCGTCCAGGGCAAAATCATTACCTCCTGCTGCTGTATTTTGATTGATCAATGTTAATTGTAATACATTATTAGTTCCTGCATTGGTGTTGTAGTAATATTGATTCCATTGACAAGTAGTGGTTGAAGCGGTATTCAATGTCCCGGCCGGTGCCCCGTTTACATATAATTGCAGTTGGGATGGATTGGAAGGATTGACACTTTGTAAAAAATAGGAAAATTGATAATCAGCATTTTTTACAACAGAGACTGATTCTGACCAGACAATCACTCCTGCTACTGAAGCACCATTGATCACCATTGAGTGGGTACCGGTATGATAACCGCAATTATCATAACCGCCATCGTTATCATGCACACTATTTGGAGTTGTAAAAGTACCATCACCAATTATGGTATAAACACCTTCAGGCATAAGAGCACCGGTTGAGGGTACAACATACCCATAACTGCTACCGAAACCGACATTCCCCGATTCGAAGCCCCCATTGGAGAGTATGTTCACTCCGCTAAGTACGCTTCCTGTTACGGTATATGTTCCTGCATCGGTTGCTGAGACTGTTCCCCCTGTGATTGGTACAGGAGGATTGGAAGCCTGTGAATAATATCCGTTTGGACTCGTCCAGTATAAATTTGTGACCCCACCCGCTGATGTGCTGCTTAGAGTGACCGTATTTCCGATACAAACGGAAGCACCGGGTGATGCACCGGCTGTTATTGATGGCACTGCCAGCACCTGACCGCTACAGGGGATAGTAACAGCGGTCGCTGTTCCGGAGGTTAAAACAAGGTTCCCTGAGTAAGTGTTTATCGGCAACCCGGTGATCAGACGGATATAAATTAATGTTGGATTTAAAGTGTTACCAGATGGTTTAGTAATTGTTAATGCCCCGGTAGTGTAAGTAACTCCACTAGTTGAAATCTCATAATTTGCCGGAGGTGTAAGTGTAATGTCAGCAGTCAGGGAAGCACCGCTTACAGTAAATATCTGAGGGCTTGAAGGTCCGGTGCCAAATAAATACATAAACCCGTTTAAGGTAGCAACCGAACTAAGTATGGTAGCTGTATTCACTACATTGCCACTGCAAATAACATTTTGAGCGATTGATCCTGTAGAGGAGGCAGTCAGATTCACAGGACCATAAGATGCTACTGCCAACCCGGTGATCAACCGTACATAAATTTTAGTTGCCGGTACGCTACCGCTCGTAGGCGTAAGTGTAATAGTTGAAGAATATGTTCCTCCGGAGGTTGTACAAATTTCAAAGTTAGCAGGTGCAGTTATAGTGATAGTAGTGGTGAGGTTTGTCCCGGATACTGATACAAACTGAGACGCTGATGGCCCTGAACCTAAAGTATAAATAAATCCCGCTAAATTAAATGTAGAAACCGAGACAATGGGAGCTGTCACTGAACCTGAACAGAACACATTTTGTGTGACCGCAAAGGATGATGTGAGTACTACATTCCCTGAATAGGTATTTACTACCAACGCGGTTATTAATCGAACATAAATTGGCGTTAACGGGACGTTTCCACCTGATTGAGTCAGTGTTATGGATGAAGTATAACCACTTCCGGAAGCTAAACTAATCTCATAATTTGCCGGAGGAGTGATAGTGATATTTCCTGTCAGATTGGACCCTGAAACATTAAAAAATTGAGAAGCAGATGGACCCGCCCCAAAGTTATAATTAAACCCTGATAATGTGGATGTACTTGTTGTAATAACAGGAGCAACAATCACCGATCCGCTACAGGCAACATTTTGTGTGGTTGCCCCTGTTGAGGTAAGTACAATATTTTCAGGTAAATCTAAAGGGGTCTGTGTCAAGCCGGCTATCATACGTACATGAATAGTAGTTGTTGCTACAGTACTGTTTACCACATTCAACGTAATAAGGCTGGAAGGGACAAATGAAGCGCCCGTACCGGTTGAAATTTCAAAATTTGCAGGTGGTGTGATCGTTATATTTGTTGTAAGATAAATGCCACTCACTGTAAACGATTGTTCCGTTGAGGGTCCTGATCCGGAAACATAGGTAAATCCTGTTAAAGTACTAACCGAGGCAGTGATAATCGGTATCCCAATTATAGTTATGGTAGCGGCATTTGATGTATTTGTTGCCACATACGGATTTGGTGAAATATTATTGGTGCTGCTTAGGACTGCATTTCTGTAAACATAATAAATACCCGGCGTATTAAAAGGTGCTGTGGAAGTATTGGGAGTAAAAGTAGCCCCGGTTGCTCCGGTAATATTAGTTGTTGTACCTCCGGAAGTAGTACTGTAGACCCATTGATAACCGGTACCACTAAGCGTAATGCCTGTAGGTAAAGTACTGTAAGTATCACCACTAATGGCTGCACCGGCACTACCGGTATTAATGGTCTGAGTAGTGTTTGTTGAAAGGGTATTGCCCAGTATCTGCGTTATGTTTTGGAATATTACCTGATTTCCTCCACCATTTTCGTAATAATCATATATCAACGAACTGGAGCCGCTTAGGCTCATTAATACACTAGCTCTGGTTGTGAAACTCTGATCATTCCAATTATTATACAAAAGTGTTCCGTCAACCGTCAGGCGGCTACCATCATCTGAACCTAAATCAATTGCATATAATCCCTTTCTGCTGGAAGTCATCAGGTAACGAACAGCGAAGTTAACTGTATTTATTGAAAGTGCATTTGAATTTGAAGTAATACCGAAACAATAATTATCATTACCGTTTCCGAAGCTTTCATTAAATGTTTCCGACTCAGTGTAATGCCCATAATAAATATTATTGGCAAAATTAGTATCTCGTCCACTATATACATATCCAATCCATGAACCTACACCGGGTGTTTGCGTGTCGGTACATACCGAAGGGAAAGTAGCCGTAACCTGTGTCCTTGGACTTTCACAGCCTGTGGCATTTAGTATGGTAACCCAATAACTGGTAGTAGCTCCCAGAACCGGGGTAGTATAGGTATTAACTGTATTATCCGTGCTTGTATACAAAGGAGAACCTCCTGTTGCTGCACTATACCAATTGTATTTCTGCCCTGAAACTGCCCCTGAAGCAGATAAAGTGGTCCCTGCAACAGTCCCGATACAAATATTGGCTCCGGTGGTAGTGGGTGCTGACGGGTATGGAGTTACAGTTATAGTAACCGTGTTGGAAGTGGCAGGTGTGCCGGCTGCGCAAGGTGAAGCATTTGAAGTTAACACACAGGTTACTAAATCGTTATTTGCAGGTGTATATAAGTATGTTGAGCTGTTAGTGCCTGCATTTGTTCCGTTTACCTTCCATTGGAATGATGGAATTGTACCACCGTTAGTTGGTGTAGCAGTGAAAGTAACTGAAGTTCCCACACAAACAGGATTTGCTGATGCGGCAACTGATATGCTGACAGGTAGTATAGGATTTACTAAAAATGCCCCTGAAGCTGTACTGGTAGCTGTTGCACAAGTTCCGGTAACTATACAATAATAATAAAGTGTCCCTGCTGTTGTTGACTGTGGTGTATAGCTGTTGGTTTGAGCTCCATTAGTTGCCACAAGTGAAGAGCCACCTGTTGTGGTAGCAGTAGCATTACTATACCATTGATAGGTTAATGTTCCGGTTCCGGTTGCAGTTACAGTTATGGGCGTAAAAGAACCTCCTACACATTGCGTTTGTGCATTTGTTGATTGACTGCTGATTGCAGTTGCCGGATTTACTAAAAATGCGCCCGAAGCTGCACTGGTAACTGTTGAGCAAGTTCCGGTAACAATACAATAGTAATAAAGTGTACCTGCAGTTGTTGCCTGAGGTGTATAGCTGTTGGTTTGCGCTCCATTTGTTGAACCTAGCGAAGTGCCTCCTGTTGTGCTGGCGGTAGTATTACTATACCACTGGTAAGTTACACTCGCTCCTGTTGCAGTTACAGTGATGGGTGTAAAAGAACCTCCGACACATTGAGTTTGTGCAACTGTTGACTGACTGCTGATTGAGGTTAACGGATTTAATGTTAATGTCGTACCGGTATTATTTGGTGCTGCTTTAAGAAATCCATCACCTGCATAAGAATAAGTAATAGTATTAGCCCCTACCGGAACAGAAGTTAAAGTATAATTCAATGAAAATCCTCCAACACCTCCTGAAATAGTTGTGGGTTGTGTGGTTCCTCCATTAATTGTGATGAAAACTGTTTCGCCATTTGCAGGATAAACCGGACCTGCAGCACTTACGGTTCCGCTTAAAGTTACAGTAGTTGTACCATTACATAAACTTTGGCTGGAAGTTAATCCCGTAAAAGATGGAGTCAATGATCTGGTATCGGTTCCAACATTTACCATTCCACTAGTGGCTGCAAAGTAAGTGTCATTTTTATACGTTGCAGATGAAGTTGAAGAACCCCAGTTTCCGTTCACTGTATTTAATCCGCCTAATGTGAGGCTACTTGCATTAACTGTAATTCCGTTGTTTATGCTGGCAGTGGCCCCGGAAATACTGAGATTGCCTGAAACCGAGGTGCCTGTAGCTATCGTTTTTGCTCCTGATCCGGAAAGAACAAGGTTGTTAAATGTTGATGACACCGGAATTGTTTGTCCTGCTGCAGCATCAAAAACAACTGTTCCTCCCCATGTTTTACCTGTTGTTAATGGAGTTGCTGTTGTGTTTTGTGTCCTGATTGTACCTGTGTTATTGGGGGTTGTTACTGTTAAGGTATTCGTACCCATATTCAAAATGTCAGCAGCATTGGTATTATTATTCAGGGTAGTTGCTATTATATTTCCTCCTGCTGTCTGGGTCCCACTCGTATTACCCAAGGTTAATGTTGAATAGGTTCCCGTAACTATTGTCTGAACTCCTGTAGCAGCATCATAAGTCACCGTCCCACCCCAGGTCAAACCACTTGGAATAGGAGTTGCACTAGTGTTTTGAGTACGGATAGTACCTGTGTTATTGGGGGTTATTACTGTTAATGTATTCGTACCCATATTCAAAATATCGGCAGCATTGGTATTATTATTCAGGATAGCTGTTGTAATATTTCCACCTGCGGTCTGGGTACCACTTGTATTACCCATAGTTAAGGTTGAATAAGTTCCGTTAACTACTGTTTGAGCTCCGGTAGCTGCATCATAAGTCACAATTCCTCCCCACGTTTTACCTGTTGATATTGGAGTAGCTGTTGTATTTTGAGTCCGGATAGTACCGGTGTTATTGGGAGTTGTTACAGCTAATATATATGTAACCATATTCAAAATATCTGCAGCATTTGTGTTGTTATTCAGGGTAACGGCTGTTGTATTTCCACCTGCTGTCTGGGTACCACTGGTATTACCCATTGTCAGATTATTATAGGACGGGACTGAATAAACAGTTTGACCACCAGTAGAATTATCATAACTCACTGTACCTCCTGTCATTGTAAAAGTCGTAAAATTAGTCGGGAAGTTACTATTACCTTGTCCACCTGTCGTTCCACCTAATAAAAGTGTTCCTGCAACAGTCAATGTTCCATTTGCTATCGTACGGTTAATCGTAAAAGTATTTAAATCAAAGGTGCTTCCTGTATTTATAGAAATATTCCCATCTGGGGTTCGGTTTTGATCAAGTGTAAGTGTCTGTCCTGAAGTTAAAGTAACCGTAATATTGTTTAATCCTGTTCCGGATAACTCTGTACCTGTATTATATGAATTGCCGGTATAGATGACATTATACGTGCTTGCATTTCCACCTTTAATATTGCCTGACATTGAACCTCCGCTTCTATTTATAGTAGAAGTTGCTGCACTCATAGTCAAATTTGTTCCGGCTGCAAACACACCGGCAACCAAATTGATTGAACCTCCATTTGCTACAGATTCGGCATTACTTAACGTTACAGTATTTCCTGGGTTATTTATTGTTAATGAGCTAGTTAAAGCCGTAGGTAGTCCAGTCCCTGTTGATTGAGCTGCAGTCCCATTATAAACATAATTGGCTCCCGTACTATACGATATTGTTCCGGTTACTTGTATATTCCCGGCTGATCCATCTGTTGTTATTCCTGCTGTTGAACCGATTTGAATTGTTGCACCTGATGCTAATGTAAAACCTACAGTGCCGTTAATAATTCCTGCTGGAGCCATTATCAGGATGCCATTATTTGTAAATGTAAAAACACTTCCTGTTCCGGGATCCATATTAACAATACCGTTTATAGTTCCCGTAGCTGTTGATAAAAGTGTAAAATTCAATCTTGTTGTAGCAATAGGACCCAATATTAACGTTATACCTGTAGATACACTAAAAGTTGTAGAAATAGTAAGAGTATTACCATTCGCAGGAGCTGCCAGACTACAGTTTCCAGAAATAGTTAGACTATTTAATGTAATAGTCGGTACATTCGTAATATTTGCACTTTGATTACTATTGATAATAACATCGTCACCTGTAGCTGGTGCACCATTGGGGCTCCAATTTCCTGCAGTTGTCCATATGCCACCTGCTGTAGGAACCCATGTTTTAGTTGCTGCTTGCACACTTCCCACACCCCACATTAACAATATCACACAAATGAGTAAACTCTTCAAAAGGTTGAAGGGTGCATCGGCAAGTATAGAACTGTTTTTTTGTAAAATAAAATGAGAATGTCTGGGAGTAAAAAAAACCATATTCAAACTTTTAATATTGATTGATAAAGTGGCTTATGTTCGTTTTCTTGATCAAAATTCACCAAATAATCAAATTATTAAAAGCTGAAATCATAACACAAAAACATACAAATATAATAATAATTTACGAAATTATACTAAGAAATATGCAATTAATATATATTAACTGTGATATGTAGAACATAATGCAACTAAGTAAAATAAATGCTACAAAGGTACTAAAATATTGCAATATATTTACCTTTTTATTGTACTCGTATAAGTTTGTAATTCTAAATTGAAAGTGGACTGGTAACCAATTAATTATAGATTCTGACAGATCCATCATATCTTCTGTTCGCAGCTATTGGATAGATAGATACGAAGTAAAGTTATTTCCTGATACTTCATCAGATAATTATTTTATAAAAAAATTATTATGAATCCTATTATCCAAATGGTTACAATTATTCAACAGTAAAAATAAACTTTGCTATTGATCCCGGTAAAGCTTTAGCTTTTTCGATAAAAAAAGGAGTAAATTTATATCCCGGATGATCGAATAATCCTGTGTGATCACAGTAAGACAAAAATTAGTTATTTAGAAATTTAATAGAACAGGATAAGTGTAGAGTTGAGTCTCTAAGTACCGGGTGTATATCATACTGATTCATAATTTAAAAGTTTATGGATGTTGTTTCTGTTCAGATAAACAGTAATATTCAAAATAAAACGATTTGTGCGATACTCTTATTCATTTTTATCCTCTTTCACTTAACTTCAATATTAACACAAAAAGACGAATAAAAATTTGGCTTTTCAACTGAAAAAGAATAATTTTGTACCTGAAAATACATAATTAAAAAAATCCTGTTTTCATCTTACAATCTATTCCATCTCCTTCTTACCTCTTGCCACTTACTTCTTTTTCTTTTTTACCGATCATCAGCCGGTACCGATCTTCCTGTGACACTCCCATCACATTCCGGGAAAATAATTGAACCAATTTAGAAATAATTTAGATATAACAAAGACATAACATAGTTCTATATAGGGGTATGTTATTACTATGTCATCACTATGATATATGTATGTTATATGTATTTTATCCCCGGAATGTGATGTGAGTGTCACAGGAGGCAGACTGGAATGTCTGAAACGGATTTTAAAGCGGATCGGGATGTTTTTTGTTGAAAAAAAACGGTTATGGAAAACTGTTGGAAGAACATTTGAAAGTGTACAGCTATTCTGATTGAAAGTGTACAACTTTAAAGGAGTTTTATTAACTGCAAAAATAATAGGATTTATTTTATTTTCCAATTAAATTTGTATTTTTAACACAATAAAAATGCTATAAACGGAAGAACCGGGTTGCAGCAAATATAGTCGCACTCCCACGTCTGTATTTACAGCGGAGTTTGGTTGATGAAGCATTAAGATCTCTACAGAATGTTCGGTTGAAGAGTAAGTGGGAGGGCGACCGTCCGGCTTGATGTCGCCCTCCCACTTGGTCTAAATAGCACATACTGTTTTCAATCCTTACATATTTTAAACAGCAGAAAAAATGTGCCTTCAAATGTGGGAGTGCGACTAAAAAACGGAAGAACCGGGTTGCAGCATACATAGTCGCACTCCCACGTCTGTATTTACAGCGGAGTTTGGTTGATGAAGCATTAAGATCTCTACAGAATGTTCGGTTTAAGAGGAAGTGGGAGGGCGACAGTCAATCCTGTAGTCGCACTCCCACATCTGTATTTACCGCATTATTTGGTTGTTGAAGCCACAAGATTTCTACAGACTGTTCGGTTGAAGAGTAAGTGGGAGGGCGACAGTCAACCGGATGTCGCCCTCCCACCTGGTATAAATTACACAAACGGTTTTCAATCTTTACTTATTTTAAACAGCAGAAAAAATGTGCGACTAAAGGGTTAATTTGTACCGTGTTTGAAGATTGAAGATTGAAGATTGAAGAGTTCAGTTTTTTTATTTGATTATAAGTGAAACCCTCACTCTTTTTTTTAGGGTTAATGAATAATGGATATAGTGAGGGTTTCACTTCTTCAATATCCACTAAGTGAAGACCTTACTCAACATTCCGTCTGTGTAAAAACGGGAATATTTTAAATCATAACCTGCAAATTTAAAGTTGGTTAATAATCCTAAGATATGGTAATAAATATTTAGGTATAGGCGCTTAGGCCGCCCAAATTAAATGATTGATTTTAAAATGTATAATAAAATATAAGATCTCTTTTAGGGGAGCTATTCAGCAAATGATGCCGACTATTGTTACTAATTTTCAATTGACTCCAGCTTTAGCTGGAGGATGATTATGCATTAAATATTGGCTTTAGCCGAATGTATTATTTCTTAATCTATTTAATATCAGTTGAAATGAATTTGGCTAAAGCCTCAATAACCATTTAAATTTCAAATTTTCCAGCTAAAGCAGGAGGCAATTGATGAAGAAAAATGGGCGGTCTAAGCGCCTATACCTATAAATATTTAATCGTATTTACTCAGGTTGCAGACATTCATGCTGATGGAGATAACAAGAAAAATTAGTATTTCAATGATTTATTACACGAATGATTTGGTCGTGAACGGCAATATGCACTTTGAAAAACATCAGGAAAAGCCAATATATTGAAAAACCTTCAACAACCCGGTATGGAACTCGATGAAGATATTTTAAAACGGGTTACAGAAAGGGTTATTGAATTGGGAGTCAAAAAACAGATGGTTTCACTTGATGAGCTTCCGTATTTGATCTTTGATGTGTTGAAAAATGAACAGGAAGAACAAATTGTAAAGATTCTGAATTATTCATTATCGCTTATATACGTACTAAATCCAATGGATACAGTCAAAATGGAAGTAAATGGAGGTGCCTATGAACAATCAGTTTCAGGTCATGGACAATTTAATGCCGTGTCAAAAATAATGTGGAAGATTTATAAAAGTCTGAATAAACCCATACCTGAGCTGTTGAATTATGTAATTGTCATTCCACCCGGAGGACAAACTAATGCTTTTGTTCAAACTATCATAACCTGGAGATTTAAAAATAAAGTGTTTAAAACACTGGGATTGGATGGTGTTCAAACTGTTGCTGCAATAAAAGCAACTATCAAAATGCTGAATAATTTTGATTGATTTTCAATAATATTTATTCGTAAGCTTTTTGATTGAGAATAAAAATGCAACAAGCAACATATAATGTAAAAGAAATAATAACCACTAAAGCACGAAATATTTTTTGATGTTTCTGTACTTTTGTAATGGATTTAAAAACAGCAGTAGTTATAATGGAAATAAAAGCTCCAATCGTGATTAATACATAAATCATAACTATCTAGTTTAAGTTGAATTTTACAAAGATAATACTATTTACACAAAAAAATGATTTCAATCGTTTAATAAATAAGAATATATAAATTAAAATTATAAAATGTTAGAAATTACATAAAATGTCAACAAAATGAGTGTTTTGAAGAATGAAACAAAAAATTTAAATATAGCTGTCTTACCCGGTGATGGCATTTGATCTGAAATAATTGAACAGGCTTTGAATGTTATCAAAGCAATCTGTCAGAAATTTGGATATACTTTAAACTATGAATTTGGTATTGTTGGTGCATATGCCATTAACTAAGTGGGAGGGTGACTTAGACAGTTTGAAGAGTTTGAAAGGGTTAAGAGTTTTTATTTATCTTTTAGCAAGTGAAACCCTCACTACACATTTTTTTTGGTTAATGCCTCATGGATATAGTGAGGGCTTCACTTTTACACCACCAAGTGAAACCCTAACTACACATTTTTTTTGGTTAATGAATCATGGATATAGTGAAGGCTTCACTTTTACACCACCAAGTGAAACCCTCACTACTCATTTTTTGGTGTTAATGTATCATCGATATAGTGAGGGCTTCACTTCTGAAATCACAACAGAATAATGGGTTTTGATTGCAGAAGTATTGAGCTTGCAGTAGTGGGAGTGTGTCTTTCTTTTTGGAGGACTCAAAGAAAACAAAATCGTTTTGTACTAACTACTTTAGATATTTTTTTAATGCAGAAAGATCTTTGTCGTTGTCAGGTTAGAATGAATTCTGACATTAAGAAATCACTTATATGGTTTCAACTTGTATTACGATTATAATTTAGGGTAAAAATGCAAATAGTTATAAGTATGTTTATAATAATGAATAAAAATATAAAAAGTTATCGTTGTATCTGCAAAATTCATTTATTATTCAATCCTATTTTTTTTCAGAAGGAGAAAAAGGAGAAATGCGTTCCGTGTTCCATGTTTGAAGTTTGAAAGGTTTGAAGTTTGAAAAGTTCCGATAAATCGGAATGTCGCTTACTCCATTTGAAAAGTCCCGAAAATTGGGATGTTTGTTATCAGCGTCTAACCGTTTCTTTTCCGGTTTGACGCGTAACAGATCTAAGCGACAAAATATGATTAACAGAGAACTTTGGATACCCTCACTCAATATTGGTGTTGTATGATTTCCATATTGTACATTAAAAATCCAGGTCCTCGTATTTCGCGATATGGAAATCGCAGAGACCCAAAAGGAAGGGATTGTAAAATATGAAAATTAGTTGCACTCCCACTTCATTTTTCCAGAATGAGGAGTAAGAGGTAAGGAAGGAGTAAGAGGTAAGGCGACAGTCAGCCTGATGTTGCCCTCCCACTAGGTTTTGATTTCAGAAATAATGAGCATATTTTAAACCTCAAAACGTAGGAAGTTCTTTTGAGCGTTTTCTTTTGTGATGAAGAAAACGTTTTTGTGTCTCGTACCTCGACGACAAAAAGTTTAGCATTGAAACCCTCACCCTTTTTCGTCCAAGTATATTGATAATTTGCTGACAGTGGATACAAATTTACTAAAAAAACGATATAATAGTCTTCTCCGATAAGTAAAATCATCAAAAATACGCTAAGACTCAATGACGCAAAGTGCTGTAATTGTGATGTGAAATTTAAGCGTAGTCTTTGAGTATAAAAACACTTTTCGGAGAGGACTTGTTTATAGTGTTTATTTGGTAGTCAACTGATAGATGTCTGGAAATCTGCGACTGAAATAATCGGGTAACCGGTCTGTCATTACAATTAGTTTTCCTCTTCTTATTTGTAGGATGTTGGTATATACATCATTGGGTTTAGAATTATCCACAATAAGAATATTATCAAAAAAGGAATAATGAGTGTTTAGATTTTTATATCCGGCTTTCCATTTGAATGCAATAGTGGAGTTATTTACAAAATGACCTTTAAATTCTGTTCGTACCTGTATCCTATGCCTGGCGATTTTCTGATTATCAAGGCAAAAGAAAATAAGATTGATTGTGTAACTGTTTTTCTTGAATATCTCTGCCCAATAAAGGGGATTAACATCAAAATTTGTTTCATAACAGAAATCAGTCTTGCCGGCTAATGCTTCGCCAACAGTTCTCTCAAATTCTTCAGTTGTTTTATCTTTTGCAAGTTCTTCCCTGAGTTCACTGTCGGTAAGTTGATTATAATTCTTCAAAAAAAGCTTGTCATAATCGAACGAGATGAGTCCTTCGGGTAAGAATGAGGGGGCAAAAGTTGACTTCCCTGCTCCATTACATCCTGCGATGATTGTCAAAACAGGAATTTGCATGTAATGCATTATGTAGTTCGTTGCTCAATTGTCCTTTCTTTTTTCTATCCTGAAACAAGCTTTCCTGAGGGAGTACTTGTTTGTTCAAAATATCCCTTGCCTTTGCCATTTGGTCGGTAACTTTGATTCCCGTAATTATTTTCTGTTTACTCATAAGGCAAAATTTTGTTTATATGTAAGTCCTGGTTTAACGTTTTATAAACTGAAAAACGTTTTTTTAAAGACCTTGCAAAGATAATACTTATTTTTCAATATGTGATTTATTGCACCTAAACCACTAGTATCCTTCACTTCAAAAGTAATAAAAAATCAACATATGAGTCTTCTCCGATAAGTAAAATCATCAAAAGGTACAGTAAGACCCATTTTCCTCCAAGTATATTGATAATTTGCTGACAGTGGTTCCGCGTTCCGTGTCACAAAGTGAAACCCTCACTACACATTTTTCGGGGTTAAAGAATCATGGATATAGTGAGGGCTTCACTTTATTAGTCATGTAGTCAGTCATTAATTGAAACCCTCAATCCCATTTTCTAAGGGTTAATATATTATTTACTAACATTTCGGAAAAGTTTTCCCCGTGAAATGGTACTTATAGCGATATATATTAGTTAAATGTTTTATTTATAAGATCTAAATTTTAGATATATAATGAAATACAATCATATTTCCAAAACCAAAGAATTAATTGACTTATTGTGGTTGAAATCAAATGAAGCACCCATTTTGAGTTTATTTCATAGCTTCTTAAGCAAATTGGATCTTTCAACAATGTTACTCTAAAGGATAAGAAATAAATGACTTTCAGAATAAAGTATATTTTGTTAGCTTGTTATAAAAAATCAATTATTGTTCATATTACTGTTTGATTTAACTTGTGGCAATAAGTTGTACTTTTCTTTGAAACTTTGAATACATGTTTTATAATGATGATAATTAGATCCATAAATTTAAAATCTATAATATCAATCAGTTGATTATCAATAAGTCGAAAATATAATGTAAATATTGTAAATATCTATTATTCAAATAAATTAAACTCCTAAATGAAAGTTATAAATATACATTTATCATGTAAAATGAAATAATATTAATATATTTATAGAAATATAGATATTTCTATAAATTAAATGATTATTTTTGTAACGGTTAAATAAGTGACATAAATTATGATCAGTGAATGTAATCTCATGTTTCACATATCATTTTTTCATGGTGTTTTCACATAGATGTATGATTGTATTTGTAACTAAATATTTATTTTTGTATTTTAAATTATAACACATATAAGTTATGAGGAAAAAACAGATACTAATTGATGCACAAAAATCGGGCAAGACTCTTAAAGTAAAATATACTTATGGTAGTCAACCAAATCATGCCCGGGAAATTATTCCTCTTAAAATTGGAAATGACAAAGTTATAGCTAAATGCCTGAATTCAAAAACTGAAAAAGTTTTTAAAATTTGCAAGTTAAAACTTTTGAGCGATCAACAGTATGCTAAACTTGAAAAATGGGAACCAAATTCTAGCTTTCTAACTGATTATGAGTATTATGTAATTCAAAAAGGTAAACGAGATAAGTATATTCGCTATTTTTTAATCGGTTTTGTTCTACTTGTAATATTGGTCTTATTTTTTAAATTAAAGCAATAAATAGGATATGTTGAAAAACTCAGACCACATTTATATTAATAAATTGACGAGAGTATCTAATTGATTAACTATCATTTGTTTGCTTTCGATCTTTGTTTTAAGAGCTATTATCTTTTCGTTGAAAGTATTTAGATTTTCCATGCCAAGACGCTTGCGAAACTCTACCAATAAAGATGAATCAAAAGGCGTTTCATTCGTAAAACCTGGATAGCCAAGAAAGTATTGTATATAAATGTCCTCTAAGATCTGGTCAAATGTCTCCCTGTCATCAAGATTACCCCCATTTTTGATGATAAGTGAGCCTGGAACGATTCGATGACCTAAAGGTGGTTGTCCTGTCGGATCAACTGGAACGAATTTTCAGATAAAGATTGCTGATTTCATCTCAGAGAATAAGATGGACTAAAATAACCCATCGGTTTGTCGGGTTCAATTTTTGATCATATGGAGACTCAAAACCAGCCAAAACTAATTGATTTGGACCGACATAATCGGGTACTTGTGCACATTTCTTAAGGGGTCTATTCATATATCCTTGCATTTAGTTGTATACCAATAACGATAAAATATTGAATAACAAATAGTTTATGCTTTTTCAATAGACCCTGTTTATCTGCAAATACACATAAATTGTATTCTATAGAATACATATTTTGAATGCTTTTGTATTCTATAGAATACAATTTATCGAATTGCAGAATAATTAATAATAAATATGAGTATTACAATAATCGAAGATTTTCGATAGTATCTGTTACCCAATTAGTTACATCCTTTCGCTTTTAAACGACGGAATGTAAATTCTGTTTGTTGCTATCATTCAAATTTGCTCGATACAATCAAACAACTTGCATCACACTTTAAACTTGCTCTAATTATTGTTGGGTTTGTATGACCCTGGAATTCTCTTGAGGGCTTTGAAAGGTTTGAAGAGTCCCGAAAAAACTGGATGTCGCAAGCTCCATTTGAAAGGTTTGAAAGGTTTGAAAGGTTTGAAGTTTGAAAGGTTGAAGAGTTTGTGGTTCCGGAATAGTCGCCCTCCCACTTAGTCTAAATTGCACAACCGGTTTTCAATCCTATCCTATTCTAAATGGCAGAAAAAATGCGCTGCAAAAGTGGGAGTGCGACTATAAACGGAAGAACAGGGTTGCAGCGTACATAGTCAACCGAATGTTTAAACCTCAAAACGTAGGAAGTTCTTTTGAGCGTTTTCTTTTGTGCTGAAGAAAACGTTTTTGTGTCTCGTACCTCGACGACTAAAAGTTTAGCATGGAAAGTTGTAATTCCATTACATGCTATTCATTAAATATTTATATGCAGGAACAACTTCAATTTCAAATTCATGTTCTTTTATTAAATCGGTATTGGTGAAAGTTATTATCTTTCCTTTTTGAATATTAAAAAATTTCATTGCCTGCATGATTCCATTCATTTCTCTTTTTAGATTATCAGGGTTCAAATCATAACAAACCTGCACAAGCTCTTGTACAACTCCATTTTTCATAGCCACAAAATCACATTCTCCTTTTTCATCGAAATAATAAAGTTCTGTATATTTTCTTCTGAGATGCAAGAATATGAGATTCTCTAATTTTCTACCAGAATCATCTGTCATTGTATTCGAAATGACATCTACTAATCCTAAATCAATAGCATAAACTTTTCGGGGATTAATAAGTTGTGCTTTTGTAGAATGGCTAAACATGGGTAAAAACGACACCAGATAAGAAAGGTCTAAATGGGAAAACCAACTTAAAATAGTACTTGTTGCTCCGATGGAAAGTGGTTGTTTCAATTTTGTTGCCGAAATTCGATTGCCAATGTTTGAAAACAGGTATGAAGCCAATCGTTGAAGGCTTTTTATATCTTTTATGCCATAACGGGTTACAATATCACGAATAAGCACATCTTCGAAAAGTGTAGAAAGTTGTTCTTCGTCACCGGTTTTCAAAAATTCAGGAAACCCACCTGTATGCATGTACTCTTTTAAACTTTGAACCCCGGGTGTCAATAGTTTGAATGAAAGAAACTCACTATATGAGAATGGGAAAAGCTCCTGGGAAATATGACGCCCGGTAAGCTTTGTACCCAATTCTTTGCTTAACAATGAGGCGTTCGAACCTGTAATTATAATTTGAAAATTTTCGTCCAGTTTTTGCCTTACATACATTTCCCAACCTTCCACCAATTGTATTTCATCAAAAAAAAGGGTGCTGATTTTTTTTTGCGAGATTACATTATCCAGCCTTGCAAAATCAGAAAGTGAAAATTCAAATAGTTGAGGAGATTCAAAGTTCAGGTAAAGAACCTTTTCACGATCCATGCTTTCTATCATTTGCATTAAAAGTGTGCTTTTCCCACAACGTCTCACACCTGAAATAATTAAAGCATGAGATGATAAACTCCGGGTAGCTGGAATAAGTTCACGCTTCAAGCCACTATCCCGTGATGACATACGAGTCTTTTGTTGTTCCACAACATACGCTATAATACTTTCTAATACCATAGATATAAATTTTGTTCGATACAGAAATACAAATTTGTTCGATACAAAAATACAAATTTATTCGATACAATCAAACAACTTTGTATTTTATCACACATATAGGTTTTAAAGGTATGAGTTTAAAGAGTCCCGAAAAAACCGGATGTTGTAAGCTCCATTTGAAAGGTTTGTCAGAATAATCGCCCTCCCACTTCTGGATTTACAGTATGGTTTGGTTGTAGAAGAAGGAGTAAGGAGTAAGTAGGAGGGGGGACCGATTAGCTTGATGTCGCACTCCCACTTGTTCTGAATTGCACAACCGGTTTTGAATCCTTTACTATTCTTAACAACAAAAAAAATGAGAATGAAAAGTGGGAGTGCGACTAAAAACGGAAGAACCGGGTTGCACACAAATAGTCGCACTCCCACTTCTGTATTAACGGCAGAATTTGGCTGTATAAGCTTAATGATCTCGACTGAAAAACAGGTTGAAGAGTAAGTGGGAGGGCGACAGTCAATCCAAAAGTCGCACTCCCACTTCTGTATTTTCAGCATAGTCTAGTCGATGAAGCATTAAATTTCTAAAGAATGATCGGTTGAAGAGGAAGTGGGAGGGCGACAGTCAAACGGATGTCGCCCTCCCACTTGGTCTAAATTGTACAACCGGTTTTCAATCCTCTATTTTTCTAAACAGCAGAAAAAAAGTGCATGCAAATGTGGGAGTGCGACTATAAACGGGAGAACCGGGTTGTAGCATACATAGTCGCACTCCCACATCTGTATTTACAGCTTTTTTGGTTGCTTAAACAGGAGTAAGAGGTAAGAAGTAAGAGGGAGGGCGACATTCAGCCCGGATGTCGCCCTCGCACTTGGTCTTGATGGCAGTATATTGTGCATGCAGAAGTGGGAGGGCGACTTTGCATTGTACGGTTGATCAGAAAGTGTGAGGGCGACTATAACATGGTAGAGATGTTTTAGATCATGAGGTGCAACTGTCAATAGTAGAAACTATCTTATTGCAACAGCAATTACAACCATTACCCACTACCTGCTTTTTACTACCGACTACCAACTACTAACTACCGACTATCATAAAATGATATTTTTAGTTATTATCCTGCTTTTGGTAATTCCTTTTGCCAGGTAAATGCCCGTAGATAAATCAGTTGGGATAGTAGTTACTCCCTGCGCTGTAAAATTGTAGATATGAATACATCGTCCTGTCATATCATACAGATACAGGGATCCGGTTTCATCTGACTTATTATCAATATAGACAGTATGTCTCGAGCTGAATACATTCAGTTGTGTACTTCCTGAGACCGGGGTGATTACATTGGTGGTAATATCCGTATTTGTTATAATTTTAAAACGCTTTTCAATGGTGTCGGTTGGAAGTGACATGAATGTGTATTGTGTTCCACTTGCTGTGATATCCACCGTATGTTGAGCTACGGAATCTACAAGATATACATTCCCGTACTTCAAACCCATATTTTGATGGGTAAAGGTGAGGGTGTACACACTGTCTTCCCCTGCCCGGAATCCAAGATATGTATTATTGATATCGTCCACAGAATTCACCTGATAATTTCCATCCTGTTCCATGGCATAAATCTGGGGTGTAAGGCTTGAACCCATGAATTTCTCCCCATCCCATCCGTTATCAAAACCATGTGTACAACCCGGTTCTGTAAAGATCCACATACGGTCGGAAAAACGGGAACCTTTTACATCGATGATAGTCCATACTTTGTCCGAAGAAACATCCGAATTGAGTAACCCGGGTGCACGTAATGCAAAAGTGTTAGGAACAACAGTACCAACAGAGCTGTAAGGTATTGATATGGTACCTGTATTATCTTTGGTTTTTACCAGAAACGCCTGCATGGAAGGAATTTCATATTGCAATCCTGCGTTTCCTGCCCAGGCTTGCGGAATGGCAGTATATTGTCCAGCGGTAATGTTGCTATCAATCGAGTCTCCTGATTTTGAAGTCCAGTCGGCTTTTGAACCGGTATTATAAATATAGATTGTTTTAAGTACATTACCACTAAATTCAATTTGTGAAATTTCAATAGCGGCTGTATAAGGATTCCCAATCAGATTCTGACCGGGATAAGATACTGCTGGTGTAGTGGTGGTAAATGTAAGTTGTAAATTTGTAAGTGGTGCATTTTCCAACAGACCTTGAAAAATATAGGTAGTGGGAGTCGTTTGTGTGATTTCATAACCTTTAAACGAAGTCATACTCGAAGTATTATTCAACTGTTCCCAATGAAATGGGCTATCGTTTTCATGCATAAGGCGGACATAGGCTCCATCAAGAGTAGGACTGAGCGGTGACAAGGAATGTAAAGGAATACCAAAAAACTGCCATCTAAAGTTTGTTGGAGGAGTACCGGGAGTTAATGCAGCCGCTTTTGAATACATTTCTACGGTTGCTGGCACAGAAGGATTAAGCGCGGGCTGAGAAAAAATTAGTGATCCGTTTGCCAATGTTGGACTTGCCTTAATAACAATGCCCGAAGTACCGGCTGAGTTTGTTATCGTACCTCCCACAGTAAGCGTTTTTGCCGGCTGAATAGTCAACGCGGCACCGGAATTTACGGTAAGATTGTTGTTTGCAGTAAAATCAGTAGTCTGATTAACACCGGCTGAAGTATTGGCAATACTCAGGTTATAGGTCTTATTTTCTAATAATAGATTATCTGTTATAATCTGCGCACCCGTTCCGTTGTATTGTAATGTAGTAGTCGTTACATTTGGTACAATAGTGCCTGTTGTTGTAGCAGTTCCTTCCAACGAAAGAATGCCTGTTACAGTGACTCCGGTGGTAGTCTTTGAACCTGACCCGGAGAGTGTCAGATTAGTATAAGTTGCTGGAAAAACGGTTTGAACTCCGGAATTATTGTAATTTACAGTGCTTCCTGAACTCAATGTGACGGTATTAAATCCCGTAGGAAAATTTGAGGTACCGCCAACCAACAAAGTGCCGCCGGAAGCTATTGTGAATGCATTTGATCCTGTTAAAGTGTATGTGCCGAGATTTAATGATCCATTAATAGTTAGACTACTTGCTGCTGCTGCAGCATTAAGTGTGACCGTATGCCCGCTTTGAATACTGACAGGACCATCTGTTATTATCGGGGCAGCTGTTGTGGTGGACCATGTCGTGCCTCCATTGGTTGATTGGTTCCAAGTTGAAGTTGCACTCCAACTGCCGGAAGTTACAGATCGAAATTGCTTGTTTGGACTACACGCAGAATTAATGGTATTTCCCGGAATTGAAATAGTAACTCCTGAAGGTGCTACCGGACCGCAATTTTGGTCGAATACCGTTGAAACAGTTAAAGTGCTTCCTCCTGCTTTTGTAAAACCTGTTGTTGGTTGTCTAAAATTAGGTATACTTATTGCATCATTTGCAGTAAATGTTTTTGCAGTTCCTGACATAATTAACCATCCTGAACCTGAACATATAAAAGGTTGAATTCCACCACTACCAACTCCAGCATCAATTTTGCCACCTATAGTTAAATTACCAGAACTATATTCAATTCTCGAAAAATATGGATTATTTGTATTTGAAAAATCACCATTAATTGCTA
>Ga0302265_1000123_pt1 | contig 51296 bp, 52 predicted proteins | sample III_Bog_E1_1_FD_194556 | JGI IMG/M metagenome (GOLD analysis project Ga0302265, IMG submission 194556) | Peat permafrost microbial communities from Stordalen Mire near Abisko, Sweden - III_Bog_E1_1 | ecosystem: Environmental > Terrestrial > Soil > Wetlands > Peat | place: Sweden: Abisko...
GCGGGATTGTCGTCAATCAATCCTTCATGGCGGGCGGCACCGAAAGCCGAGCGCAAAATTTTCAGGGTCAGGTTGGCCGTGCTCACGGCCAGCCGCCCGGCAATGGCGTCCCGGAATTCGGCAACGTTGGTTGGCGTGACCTTTTTGATGTCGGTGTCGGCCTTGGGTCCGAGATGAACAAGAAATTGATTCACGACGCCGGTGTAGCGTTCGTGAGTGCCGTCGTCAGCCTCCAGCGATTTGCGATTGAGCCATACTTGCAAAAATGCGCGGGTGTTGGAATTCGGCAACACTTCGGTGTTGGCGAGCGTGTAAATGTCGGCGATGACTTTGCGCGCCCGCGATTCGATGAAGCGACCGGCGGCGGCTTCGCGGGCGGCGTCCTCGTATTTGATTGCGATGGTGAGCGCCTTGCGCTTATCTTCGGTGCCGGTGCTGCGTTGCGTGCGGCGACCGTCCGGTCGCGCGTAGCAGGCGAACCAGAACGGCGAGCGGTCTTTTTTTCGGAGCGATGCCATGATGTGCCTTTCGTATAATTCTAGTGGCAACAATAGTGGCAACGTTTGCGGGTGTCGAGCAAGTTTTTTGATGCTGAAAAGCCAATAAAATCGTATATTTGAAGCGGGGAGTCGTATCGGGGGTTCGAATCCCCCTCTCTCCGCCACTTTTTATTGGGAAATCGGAAGATGACTCCCGAATAGACTCCCGAAATCCAATCCCTTCCTGTCCCGACCTGACGCGAATTGTCACGGCTTGGGCTAAACTTCCGGCCCCACTTAAAGCAGCGGTTCTCGCCATCATCAATTCAGCGGAGGGCCGGCCATGAACTTAAATCCGGCTACGGTGCTCAATCCCGTATTCAACTTTCTCGACGCCCTGATTGCGGATTACGGCGTTTATCTTTACCTCGTGTTCGTCTGGCTGTCCCTGGGAGCGATTGCATGGGTGTTGGGCGGCGGCTTGTGGCGGAAACGACCACAGGGAAACTCCGCCATGATTATTTCCGGCATCATCATCACGACACTACCGCCGATGCACCAACCACCGCCATTCATCATCGCCGATGTTGACCCGGCGCGGAATGACGACAACAAAATAATGGACGAACTATGATCACATTTCATTCCCGTCAACCAGACTGTGACCGGCGTGCTCGGAAAAATGAAAACTCCGACACGGTTAATTTCACCTCACAAATTGCATCGTTAATTTGCACAGCCACGTTCACAAAACGTGTCAAACCCGATGCAACAATTTTCAAGTCACGGTGCAGTCGCACGGTTTTGTGCTACCGCTTTGATAGGGTGGAAGCCTTACCCCTTGTCTGGACAAGGTTTTTACGGCTCGCTCATAGCTCGCCGAAAATTTCGCGGAATCCCGCGAGACGGTCGCGCGATGGGTGCGAAACATCCGGCAAGAAATCCGGCGAAATGTCTCGCGTCATGTCCGCGCAACTTCCCGGCAATGGCCGGACAGTGAGAGCAGCAATGCCGCCGAACGTCCGTCAAGACGACTCGCAAGACAACTTGCCTTGCGCCGGACTTGGCCGCGCGATGTCCGCGCCTGAAGCTTACGAGGCAACTCGCAACTTGGCCGCGCAACTGCCGCGAAACATCTCGCAAGATGACTCGTCAGAATCCCGCCGTCATGTTTTCAACCATCCCGTTCTAAAATTATGAACACCTCACCCACATCACCGACAACGCCCAATCTGGAATTGCTGCGCAAAGCAATTCGGGAATATCAACCCAATCCAAGTCGCATTCCATTCAGCAATTTGAAGCCGTTCCATGATTCCATCGTGGAATTGCGCGGCAAAAATGCGTCCTACGCTGCCATAGCTGAATTGCTAGAACAACATGGCGTCAAAACCAGCCGGGCGCGTGTGGCCGAATACGGCCGCATCGTCCTGGTAGGCGGCAAAAAACGCAATCGGCGGAAACGGGCGAAAACAGCGCCCGCTATCAATACTCCGGTTATCGCAGACGCAAAGATGCACGATACTTGCTCGTCCACGCCCAATTCGGAAGAGAAGATAGCCAAGGCAACTGCCGTCAGATTCCAAAGCAACAATTATCCGGCGAAGTTTTGCGTGCTCTTCAAATGCACCCTTGGGAAAAAAGCCTAATGTCTTCGCATTGAGCCGATGCAGCGCCATGACGCGTTCAAGGTGGGGCGTCGGAAAACCTAGGCGTTCAAGTGTGATTGGGTTGCTCACTGTTGACGTCAATATGTTAAGCCAATTATTGTCCACTGTGCTAGCTTGTAATAGCCGGCTGGATTAAGCGGCTCTGCGGCCTCTGTGGTTGAAATGATTTTGACTCCTCACACCCTGGCCCTCCCCGGTCGAAGCGGAGAGGAAATAATTTCCGCTTTTATGCAGATTATTCTGTTAAAAAGACAAGGCTGTTTTTTTAACAGCGTGGCGTTGGGTTCAACGTCAAAGTTTTTTAAGTTTCAGCGTTCCGGCAGCAAGGCGAGCAGTTTAGTTTTTACATGATCACCAGCCTGGTGCGGGTCATAAATAATTCCTGCCCGAAGCAGTTGATTCATGTCCGAACAAAATCCACGGTCGGCCAGGTGCGCGTCCAGCAACTCAATAAACTCGGATCGTCCGGCAACGCTGCCTTCCAATTTTAGATAATGCTGAAAAGATTCGATAATGCGGGCAGGAACAACTGCCGGTTTGGCCAGCGTCAGCGCCCAATACAGGTCGAATAAATCTCGCCCACGCCGACGCTGAAACAATGCCCGCATTTTTGTTCCCAGCATCTCATGGATGTCATAACCGCTGACATGGGTGCTGACCGCCGCATCCCGAAACGGAAATTCAAAGGGGATTTTAATCACGGGGAGATGCGGCGTGCGCTCGGTTACATTGGCTTCCACCACAATTTCCAAGCTCGTTCCCGGTTCCATAAGGGAGGGAACGGCGTAAGTCATTCGCAGCACTCGTGATGGTTTAACGGTGTTGCGGATGGCTAGTTTGAGATCACCCCAAACTGACTGTTTCGGAGTTCCCAGCACACCGCTCAAAACGCGATTGAGCGCCCGGCGAATATGGCCCTCCGGGCGATCACCGACCACAACCAGATCAATGTCCTCGCTATAACGCGCTGCCGGCGCAAGATGAACTTTGTGCAGCAACGTGCCGCCACGCATGGCAATCTGGCTCTGCAAAAAAGCATCGTTGAACAACGCAACCATCGTCTGGCACAACAATAAATCCTGCTCGACCTGACGCTGGCTTGGCCAGGGAACCGCCGCTTGATGAGCCAGGACATCCCGGCGGGTAAGTGTAGTCATAGTTCTCCTGAATTATTAAGAACCCGCCAACGCTCGACCACCGGTGCCGTCGTCCGGTCAGCCTTCGCCGGGGCAAGTGGAACCAAAGCGAGTTGAGAAGGCAGCCAGTCATGGATCGCCTCGGCCAATTTTTTATTTCCTGCCGTCTCGATGATATACCCCAACCGTTGTGCGGTTGCCGGTTCGTTCTCCGCTTCGAGCATTCGTTTGAGTTCGGGCACACTCATCAGCGGCAGCAGTGGCGTGAGAGTTTCAACCGCGCGCCCAATCCCGCCGATGCGCGACGCATACCGGACCAAATCAAACGCCGTTGCTTCGGGCGTGCTCACCCGCGCCGGGGCGAAAGCGTTCGCCAGCGGTCGCGTCGGCGTCTGTTCAATGCCGCGCTTGACGAAAAACCGAACCCGCAGGCGTCCGACTTCAATCTCGCGCCGTGAAGTGTCAGTCATCACTTGCGTCACTTGCAGTGCTTGCGGATTGGAACCGTAGATGCCAGCTGCCGATTGAAGTGCCAGATAATAGGGATGATCCAGCCAGCTAAAATAGTCGTCGAGCCACCAGATAACCGGGGGTGCGCCCATGGAGCGATGCTCCGGACTGACAATCAGGAAAAATTGCTGCAATCGCGAAACCCTGACAACCTGACTGCCCAACCGACGCAACTGATTCTTTGCCGCCGTTACAGTTAAACCCGTTTCCTTGACCAGATCAGCCAGAGGGAAAGACACGCGACCCGCCGCCAACCACGCGTCAACAAACGCAGCCGCAGCACCATACTGCCGATTTTTTTTAATGCTATCTTCCATTATTACGTATGCAGATTGTAGCGCCATACGCTCCAATTGGCAAATGATTTAATAATTGATCGGGAGGCTGCTCGAAATAATGGTTGACAACTGTATCTAGTGAGATACAATGTAAGAAATATGGGATTCATTGAGTTTCCATTCATCGAAGTGCCGGAAGATTTGCGCAAGATTGTCGGCGAGCCGACGACTGGCACGCGCGCTTATCGTCGAGAGGGGACGCACGCGGAGTGTGGTCAATGGATTGAAGACCTCGGCTTGCATTACAAAGGGGATGTCGGAATTTCACCCGCCGGTGTCACCATGTTCGTGCCCGTCCAGCGGGCGGCGGTTCACAAACGCATCAAGGAAGGCAAACTGACGGCGTTTTTCTTTTACATCACCCGCATCGAAGACACCTTTTTTGGCAACAAACGCAAAGTTAAAATGCGTCCCTACATCTTGCTGTCCGTGAGCGAATGCAAGGCGTGGGCGGCGGAAATGAAACGTCGGCTGGGCTATGAGGATGAGCCGGGCGCGACGCCCATGACACAAAGTGAACGTCTGCTGCAAGCGGGGGGCGGTGGCGAGGAGCCAAAAACTCCCGAGGAAGCCAAGGAAGTATTGGACTTCGCGGAAACAGACCCGAAGGACAAGGGCAAACCGGCGAACGGCAAGGCGGACGATCTGGTGCTGGCCAACGGTGTTCCCGACATGGACGAGGTTCGGACGGACTTGGAGAAGGCGGGGATACCGTTTCTGGACGAACGCGGACGCCGGATTGATTATCACGCATTGCGGACGACCTTCATCACGCGGCTCTCGACCATGAAGGTGCATCCGCGCGTGGCGATGGAACTGGCACGGCACAGCGACATGCGTCTGACGATGAAGACTTACACGGATGTTGGACAACTGCCGTTGCGCGAAGTGATGGACAGTCTGCCGGGCTTTGGTTCTGACTCCCGAATAGACTCCCGAAATTTAGGCCCGACGGGTCAAACGGTGTCACAGCTTGTCACTGAAACGAGGGAGTTGAAAACTGAAAATACCATTGCAAATAAAGGCGAAAGTCACAACTTGACTGCGGGTGTCTCGGTCTGTCACTCTGAACCCGAAAACGGTGTAGATGGGATTCGAATCCCCCTCTCTCCGCCACTTTGATTTTATTCAATAGAATCAAGCGTTTTGTGAAACATGGCGACTGGAAAACTGCCAAGGTATAACGTATCGGTATAACGTTGCCATAATTATCAGACGTATCATACCTGTTTCGTCTGGCATTGAAACCACGGTGTTCAATGCGGTTCAATGGTAGTTGCTTGCCGTCCATCCGCATCACGCAAGCCGCGCTTTACTCGCCTGTTTGCCGCGTCACAATGCCCGCCAGTGCGTTTGAATTGTTTGGCCGCGCTTCCGGTATGCCCTGTTTTGGCCGGTTCCACAGAACCAATGTTTGTTCCCTCAATCAGCACTTCACCTTCCATTGGCGTGTAAAGGCCGATCAAGCTTTTTAGCAGGGTGCTTTTGCCTGAACCGGTTTTGCCAAGAATGGCAAAGACTTCGCCCCGTCGCACCTCGAAGTTAATGTGTTCCAGAATGGCCTGACCAGCATAGCCTACCATCAGGTTTTGAACTGAAATCATGATGTTAGGCGGTGCGCTCATTTATTAAGAATGAACCAGAGGTTGGCGAATCCCGCATCGGCAATCACGATGAGCAAGATTCCGCTGACCACAGAACGGGTGGTGGCCTGACCCACGGCGCTCGGCCCCGACTTAGTGTGAAGACCCCGCAGACAGGCTATGCCCGCGACGATGATGCCGAATACAAATCCTTTACTTGTGCCGAAAACTATATCTTTGATATGCACACTCGATTCGAGTTGCGCCAAGATCGTGGTCATATTGAAACCAAGCGCCAGCATCACGAGCACACCGCCCAAGACCCCTGTGAACATGGAGTAGATGGTCAACAATGGCGTGAGCAGCAGGCTGGCGAGAAGGCGTTGCACGACCAGAAAACGCACAGGGTCCATCGTGAAAATCTGGTCAAAGGCGTCCGGCGAAAGAAAATGATTGTTGGGCCGCGCGAGCTGAATGCGGATCAGCAAGGCCTCGACGCCACCAGCGGCAAAAAAAACGAGCGTCGTCAGCAGATACAAAATGCCGATGCGTTTGTGATCCACCGTCGCGACCCAACCGAAAAGTCCGCGCGACGCGCTTGCGACGGCGGGAGTTTCAATCAGTGCGGGAGCTGAAATGGTTTCGCTCATTTGAGGGTCTCCAAATAACTCGTCAGCGCGCCGACCTGCGCGTCGGTCAATTTTAGATTCGGCATGAAGCATCCCGTTTTGATGGCCTGCGGATTTTTCAGCCAGCGAAAAAGATTGGTTTCCGTGTTGGCTAGAATTCCCGCGCCCAGAATTTTGCGGTCCGCCAGATGCGTCAAATCCGGCGCGGCGTTGGCCGCAACGGAAACGCCGCGAAGGGAATGGCAATTGATGCAGGTCAGCGTCTGGAAAAGTTTCAGTCCGTTCTGCGCTGAATCCGTGGCGGGATTGGCGGCGGAATTTTCCTGATTGTGCAACCACGCCGCGAAATCTTCTGGCGATTCCGCGATGACGAAAAATCGCATCCACGCATGCTGCACGCCGCAATACTCGACGCATTCGCCGGCGTAATTTCCCGGCGCGTCGGCCGCCAGCCAGATGTGATTGGTCTGGCCGGGAATCAATTGCATTTTGCGCGCGAGCGCCGGCACCCAGAAATCATGGATCACGTCCGCCGATTCGAGCCGGACGAGAAATTTTCTGCCGACGGGAAGGTGAATTTCATTCGCGGTCGTCACGCCGGTTGGCGGATAACGGATTTCCCACCACCATTGATGGCCGATGACGATCAGGTCAGGCTCCTGATTCGCAGGCGGATCAGCCTGACGCATCCCGCGCGCGGTGAGTGCGAAAAGGCAGACGACAATCAATGCCGGCCCGACGGTCCAAATAATTTCGAGTTTTCGATTTCCAAAAAAAGGTCTTGGCTCCGCCGCTCCCGTCTGCTGGCGGAAACGAATCAAGCTGGTTCCAACCATGCCGACGACGATCAGCAGAATTATTCCGCAAATCACCAGCACGATTTTGAACAAATCCGAAATCGCCGCCGCTGGCGCTGAAGCCGTGTCAAAAATCGGACTGAAGCTGGCTGGCATTGCTTGAGAAGTATCTCCGGTTATTTTTTTTGAGTTTTACGGTTCGGCTTTGTTCTGACTTGATCCACCAATAAAGTCGGCTGTGGCCAGCTGTGACCTTGGGCCAGCAGTCGCTGCGCGTCCTCCGGTCCCCACGTGCCAGCGGCGTAATTGGGAAAATCGCTGGGCAAGGTTGCCTGCCAGGCTTCCAATACTGGCATCAACCACTGCCAGGCCGCCTCGACCTGATCGGCGCGCATGAAGAGCGTGGCGTCGCCTTTCATCACGTCCCACAACAACGTTTCGTAGGCATCCGGCGAGGGAGCATCGAAGCTCTGGTGATAGCTGAATCGCATGTCCACCGGTCGCAGTTGCATCTTTGGTCCCGGATATTTGGCTTGGAAGCCGAGCACGATGCCTTCGACCGGCTGGATCGCCAAAATGAGCCGCGAGGCCTGCCAACCGAGCGAGGCTTCGGCAGGAAAGGACTGATGCGGCACCGCGCGAAATTGAATGGAAATTTCCGAGGCCTGTCGCGGCAGACATTTGCCCGTGCGCAGATAAAACGGCACATCCTGCCAACGCCAATTATCAATAAACAATTTCAAGGCGACGAACGTTTCCGTCTGGGAATCAGGTGCCACGCCGTCCGCCTCGCGATAGCCCGGAACTTTTTTTCCGTCGGCGCGACCCGGACCATATTGTCCGCGCACGGCGCACTGCGGAACCGCGTCGCGGGGAATGGCGCGAGCCGCGTGCAGCACGTCTACTTTTTTATTGCGGATCTCGTCGGCTTCGAAGGAGACCATCGGCTCCATCGCCACGAGACAGAGCAATTGCATCAAATGATTCTGCACCATGTCGCGCAGCGCGCCGGCGTGATCGTAATAACCGCCACGATGCTCGACGCCCACCGTTTCGGCGACGGTGATGGTGACATAATCAATGTAACGACGATTCCAGATCGGCTCGAAAATCGGGTTGGCGAAACGAAAGGCCAAAATGTTCTGCACGGTTTCTTTGCCGAGATAATGGTCAATCCGAAAAATCTGGGATTCGTCGAAGCTGGCGGCGAGAACGGCGTTCAACGCGCGCGCCGATTCCAAATCGTAGCCGATGGGTTTTTCGATCACGATCCGCGCGAATTCGCGGTCGCGCGCGAGTCCGGCTTTGCCAAGAAATTTTGGAATTTCGCCGAACATGCTCGGCGGCGTGGCCATGTAAAAAATGCGCTGGGCTTTGGTGCCCCATTCCTTTTCCAGCTTCGCGCATTGTCCACCCAAGGCGGCATAGGTGGACGCTTGCTTGAAATCGCCTTGTTGGTAATGGATATGTTGTGCAAACAGATTCCACGCGGCGGTTTTGGCTTTACCAAAGCGGGAGAATTGGTTGACTCCATCATGCCAACGGTTCCGCAGTGCGCCGTCGCTGAGCTTAATGCGGTCCACCGCGATGATCGCAAATTGTGCGGGCTGGCTGCGATCTTGCGACAAATCGAACAAGGCCGGAATCAGCTTGCGCCAGGCCAAATCGCCCGCGCCGCCAAATATAACGAAAATAATTGGGTCGAGACCGTCGTTGGTTTTCATAGGTTTCATGACTGCTCCCATTCCGTGTGAAATGTGCCCTTGGCATCAATTCGTTCATAGGTATGCGCGCCGAAATAGTCGCGCTGGGCTTGAACGAGATTCGCTGGCAGCCAACCACTCCTGTAAGCGTCGAAATAACTCAACGAAGCCATAAACCCTGGGGCCGGCATCCCTGATTCTGCCGCTTGGCATACCACTTGTCGCAAATCTCCTTCGTGTTCGCTGAGCTTGCGCGACAAGTTGGAATCCAGAAGCAGGTTCGGCAGATCCTTTCTAGCACGAAACGCCGCGCGGATGTCTTCCAGCAACGCGGCGCGGATGATGCAGCCGCCCCGCCAGATTCGCGCGACGGCTTCAAGGTCGAGGTGATATTCATATTTGGTTGAAGCCGCCGCCAAAAGCGCCATGCCTTGCGCGTAGGTAAGGATTATTGCGGCAAAGAGCGCATGGCCCAGTTGGTTCAAGAAATTGTCGCGGCCAGAATTGAATTGCCGCAGAGGTCGTTGATAAATCGCACTGGCTTGCTCGCGCTCTTTCGCCAGCACCGACATGTCGCGCATCGCAACCGCCAGATCAATCGTCGGGATCGGCACTTGCAATTCCATTGCGCTCTGCGAAGTCCACATACCGGTGCCGGTCTGTTTGGCCACGCCGAGAATCTCGTCAATCAGCCGCCGCCCAGTCTTTTCATCCGGTTTGGAAAAAATATGGCCGCTGATTTCCACCAGATAACCATTGAGTTCGCCCTCGTTCCATGAGCGATAAACCTCATGCACTTCATCGTTGTTCATGCCCAGGCCGCGTTTCATCAGATCATAAGTCTCGGCGATCAGTTGCATGATTCCGTATTCGATGCCGTTGTGAACCATCTTTACGAAATGCCCAGACGAACCGGGACCGAGATATGTCACGCACGGCTCGCCGTTGACCTTCGCGGCGGCGGCTTCAAAAATGGGGCGGACACGCTCATAAGCGTCTTTTGGTCCGCCGGGCATGATGCTCGGCCCATGACGCGCGCCTTCTTCACCGCCCGACACACCCACGCCAAGAAATCGGATGCCTTTTTCAGTCAGATTACCCGCGCGCAAGTCGGTATCCTTGAAATAGGAATTGCCCGCATCAATGATGAGGTCGTCTTTTTCCAAATGCGGCAGCAAATCCTTGATGACCGAATCCACCGGCGCGCCGGCGGGCACAAGCAGCATGATGGCGCGCGGTTTGCAGAGCAGCGCGATGAAATCAATGGCGTTCGCCGCGCCGCCGATTTTGTGTCCGGCGGATTCCTTCCGCAGCGCCTCAACTTTGGTTTGGTCTCTGTCATAACCAGCCACCGCGCATCCGTGATCTGCCATGTTCAGGACGAGATTTCGTCCCATGACACCCAAGCCGACCATGCCAATTTGATATTGTTGTTGCGGTTGCATTATTTTCATAAAACTAGGTGCAATAAACGTCGCTTTAAGTCTTAACCCGATTGAAAATTCAACTGCGGAGTAAAATCATCAATGCTGCAAGCCATCCACCACGACGACGCGATGAATCGGACTTATTTCAAATTGAATTGGTGAACCAACGTTCGCACCAGCTTGCAGGATTTTTTCCATAGCACGATGACCTAAATAATCAGGAAAATCATTCGGGTGCTATGGGGTGTTCACCCCATTTGTGTTTTTCACGGATACCCGCTACGTCCTCTGCGCCGGAGTCATTGAAGCTGGCATCCAATTTGCCACTTGCTAACGTAGAGGCGCTAATTTAGTAAAAGGTGAACAATTTTTTCATCGAATCCGCCCACCTTTCAACAAGTCGGCCAAGACCAGCAGGCGGAAACGCTGCGACCGGCTTCCGCTGATTCCGCTTCAGCCCGTAACATTTCCGCCTGCCCGTCTTGGCCAGATTCGTGAAGCGCAAAACGCGCAGGCTTCCGTCGGCGGTTGGCGGCGGCGTTGACCGAGGGAGGGTCGTGGATGCCCTCGTGAAGCTCGCCGTTGAAATCCATGAGGCCGTAGTAGAAGGGATTTTTGAGCGTCATCCTGATAATTTGACGTGGACATGGTTTCCCGCTACACCTACACGAAGGACGAGGCGACACTGCGGTTGCGGGAATTATAAAACCAAATTCACATCAATCATTCAGCAACGACTCGCATTATGAAGAAATTCTTTTTTTCCATTCTTCCACTCCTGATTGCCCTAGCTAGCCAAGCCCAGTTGAGTTATCCCGCGACAAAAACTGTCGAGGCCAAGGACACCTATTTTGGAAAGACCTACGACGATCCTTATCGCTGGCTGGAGAATCTGAAGGACAAGGAGGTTGCGACTTGGTTCAAGGCCCAGGCGGAATTGACGGACGGACTACTCGCAAAAATTCCGGGGCGCGATGCGTTGGTGCAGGAGTGGCTGGCGTTGGACAAGCTTAAGCCGGCGGCCTACTCGGACATCGGCTTTGAACACGGTCGTGTCTTTTACAAGAAGACTCTAGGCGGCGAAAATGTGGGCAAGCTGTATTTCCGCGAAGGATGGAATGGCGCTGAACAATTGTTGTTTGATCCCGCCTCCTATAAAACCGGTGTGGTGACAACCATTCAAAGCATCGTGCCATCATGGGATGGTAAACATGTGGTCATCGGGCTTTCCTCCGGCGGTGCCGAGTGGTCGGAGCTCCGGGTTTTGGACGTAGGGCGAAAAATTCTTCTGCCTGAAAGCATCTACCCTTCCGAAGGTCCGCTCGGATGGTTGAAGGACAACCAGTCCTTTTTCTACGATGCCGGCAAGATTGTGGACATCAAAAGTATTGAAATCGAATTGAACCGCAAAACCAGAATCCACAAGCTCGGCACGGACACCGCCACGGATCGGGACATCTTCAGCGACGAAAGCAATCCTGAACTGGGGATCACGGCCAAGGAATTTCCGGGTGCCTCAATTGATGAATCCTACCCCGATTACATCATAGGTTTCCTGCAAACGGTGCAGAATGAACTGCGGGTTTTCTATGCGCCCGTCTCCGAGTTGAAAAACAAGAAAATCAAGTGGGCGGTCCTTTGCCAACCCTTGGATAATCTGGTGCGGGGAATCGCGTTCAACGGGGATTACGTTTACGCCGTGACACACACGGACGCGCCGAAATACAAGGTCGTCCGAACCAGCGTGAAACATCCTGATTGGAGCCACGCTGAAACCATCATTCCCGAGCAGGCGGACTCCGTCCAATCCATCACCAAGAGCCGGCACTACCTGCTCATCGTCTATTCCGACGGGGTAGTCGGACGGCTCGTGAAATATGACCTGGCTTCCGGCAAGACCTCGGCAGTCAAATTACCCATGTCGGGAACCGTGGGAGTCAGTTGTCCCGACTGGAAAACCGACAATTGCCTGGTGAACATCACCGGTTGGACCGCACCGCTAACAATCTATGATTATGATGCGCGGAAGGACACTTTTGCGAAGAGCATTTTCAACACGGATGTCAAGTATCCCGGCTTCGAGAACCTAGTCTCCGAGGAAGTCCAAGTGCCCGGACACGACGGCGCGATGATTCCGCTTTCCATCATTCACCAGAAAGGGATCTCGTTGGATGGATCGAACTGTTGCATCCTGACCGGTTATGGCGCATACGGGATCAGTCTCGACCCCGCTTTCAGTATCCGTAATTGTTCTCTGGCTGCCCACGGGGTCGTGGTCGGCATTGCTCACGTCCGCGGTGGCAGCGAAAAGGGCGAGGCTTGGTATCGGGCCGGTTTCAAAACGACCAAGCCCAACACTTGGAAGGACTTCATCTCTTGCGCGGAGTATCTGATAAACAAGGGCTACACCAGTCCACAAAAGCTAGCCGGCACCGGCACCAGCGCGGGCGGAATTCTTATCAGCCGCGCCATCACCGAACGCCCGGACCTATTTGCGGCAGCGGTCTGCAATGTCGGGTGCGCGAATGCCATGCGGCTGGAGTTTTCGCCCAATGGCCCGGTCAACACGCCGGAATTTGGCACCGTGAAAGACCCGGTCGAGTGTCAGGGCCTGTATGAAATGGACGGGGTTGCGCATGTACAAAAGAGCGTGAAGTATCCGGCGGTCATGGGCGTGGGCGGCTGGAACGATCCCCGTGTAGAACCCTGGGAACCGGGCAAGTTCGTGGCCGCCGTGCAGGCGGCAACCGCCTCTGGAAAACCAGTCCTGATGAAGGTGAACTATGACAACGGCCATTTCACGGAGGAGAAAATCGTCACCTTCAAAAACTTCGCGGGTCAGTTTGCCTTTCTTTTGTGGCAGACCGGCCACAAAGATTTCCAACCTGTGAAATAATTGCGAGCAAGGTTTCAATTGTGAAAGAGGTAGCAGAAAAGACCATCGCAGCCGAGTCTGTAGCTAATCCAAATAGTTTCCTTCAAAGCATTGTGACCAGCCCGTTTTGCGGGAGAGCAGGCACGGTTTAATTTCGCCGAGTCGCTTTCCATTTGAAATCTCGTTTTCAAGAAAGGTTTCGTAACCGCCGTTTTTAATGCGATAAAGCCGGGGCGTTTGCAATTGGCCGAGTTTTCGGCACCACGCGTAATGAGGGTTTTTCATCAACAAAACGTCCAAAGATTTTGCAAGTTCATGTTGAACTGCGCCTTGAATGTAGAATGTGTAACAACAGCCTAAATGATTTTCATCGGGCGCGAGCAATGTGAAGCAAGGTGGTGTTGGTAAATTTCCCAGCAATTCTTGGAGAGCCTGTGCGACAAAAACTTCAGAAAGCTTCTCGCCGAAACGGTCGGAAACATTCCCCTGCCTGCCGAGGAATTTGAGCGTCGGTGTTTGTTCCATGAATCCAGTCACCTGAACCTCGTCATGCAATTGATAACGCCAAAGGCCGCCGCTGGTGGTGACGACGATTTCATAGATTTCATCTTTTCGCAATGCGTGTGCAAGATGAATGCGGCCTCGATCGTCAACAAATTCAAAAAAATGCGAACACAACCGCGAGTTGATTTACACGCTGAGTGAAGGGCGAGTGGTTTTTGAAGACTGGCGGCGGTATTACAACCAGGAACGTCCGCATCGTTCGTTGGGCTTGCAAACGCCGGCACAGTTTGCCAAGAATCAGCGTGAGCAAGGTTCCGGTTCCAGTCGGGCTACGCCCGCCTTCCACCGGAACCTTGAGTGGAAGCAAAACAACAAACTGAAACCACCGGAAACTATCCCATCACAGGTGGCTTAATGAACGGGGTCCAAGCACTTTGACATCGGGCCGACACACGGTTGGAGTAAGATTGCAATTTTCCGAAGCAACCACATTTGTTCTGCCACCAGATATGAGCAGTCCGAGTCTGAAAGTTATTAAAATTGCACAAACAAATTCCAATAGACAAATATTTGCAGAAACCAGTGCACTGACTATTTTTATAAAGACACCAAAATGACGATGCATTATAAGTCGCCGGAGCCAGCCGCCGTTGACGCGAAATCATGAACCTAAAACGCTACATCACCATTTACGCCGCGTTGTGGAAGAATTCCGTCGCGCGCGAGATGTCGTTCAAGGGCAATTTCCTGTTGTGGATCGTCGTGGAACTGTTGTGGTTCGGTTTGCAGTTGAGTTTCGTCAGCGTGGTCTATTCGCAGGCCAGCACGGTCGGCACCTGGACGGAATGGCAGATGGTGTTGCTCGTCGGCGCGAGCAATTTCATCCAGCAGGTGTATCAGGCGTTCTTCCTTGTGAACTGCACGAACCTCTCGGAACTGGTGCGCACGGGCAAGATGGATTTTTTGCTGCTGTTGCCCATCAACACGCGTTTCATCGTCTCGCTGCGGCAAGTGGATTTGGGCGCGTTCGTCAACGCGCTCTTCGCCGTGGCGGTAATGCTTTACGCGGCGGGGAAATTGCACCTGCATCCGACCTTCGCGCAACTCGCGGGCTTCAGCGCGTTGTGCGTGGTAGGAATCTTGATTCATTACTCGCTGATGTTCATGCTGGCGGCGATCAGTTTTTGGACGGTACGGGCGCAGGGCATCGTGTATGGCTATTACAATCTGTTCAACATCGCGCGGATGCCGGACGAGGCGTTCAAGGGCGCGTTCAAAGCGGTCTTTACTTTCGCGCTGCCGGTGTTGCTGGTGAGCAACGTGCCGGTGCGCGTGCTGGCGGACAAGGTGATTTCGCTCGAAGGTTTGCTGGTGCTGCTGGTGCTGGGCGTGGTGTGGTCGCTGATTTCAGAATGGTTCTGGCAGGTATCTGTGCGGCGCTACACGAGCGCGAGTTCGTAGCTGCTGGCAGAAGCGTTTTGATCAGGCGGTTTTATTTTTTTCATTTTTGAATCTGCTAAGTTCGCGTAACCTACGGCGAAGCAAATGAGTTCCACCCCTGCACATTTGAGCGCGGAAGCCGTCGCAAATCTGCCGCGTCACGTCGCGGTGATCATGGATGGCAATGGGCGCTGGGCGAAGTCGCGCCATCTGCCGCGCATCGAAGGGCATCGGCGCGGCGCGGATTCCGCGCGCGAAATCATCCGCACGGCGGGCGAGCTTGGCATCAAGTATCTCACGCTCTACGCATTTTCCGCCGAGAATTGGAATCGTCCAAAAGACGAGGTGGACGCGCTGATGAAATATCTTGTCCACTATCTCAAGACCGAGACGAAGGAATTGAACAAGAACAATGTCCGGCTCGAAGTCATCGGGCAGATTCACCGCCTGCCGGAAAACGTTCAGGAGCACCTCGCCAAATCCATTGCCACGCTGTCCAAGAACAACGGTCTCACGCTCATCATGGCGTTGAGCTATGGCAGCCGCATTGAGATTGTGGACGCCGTGCGGCAGATTTCCGAAAAAGTGAAGGCAGGCAAACTCGAACCGGGCGACATCACCGAGAAAGTTATTTCCGATCATCTCTGGACGCGCAACGTGCCTGATCCCGATTTGCTCATCCGCACCAGCGGCGAGATGCGCGTGAGCAATTTTCTGTTGTGGCAAATCAGCTATGCGGAACTGGTCATCACGCCGACGTTCTGGCCCGATTTCAAGAAGCCGCAGTTCTTTGCCGCGCTGGAAGAATACGCCAAACGTCATCGGCGTTTTGGCGGAGTATAAAAACTGCCGTTTTGCCGACGCTCAAGCTTTTACCGGCCAAGAATGGAGCGCACGGACGCCAGTAATTTTTCTTTGTCCAATGGCTTTTGAAAGCAGTCCTTGACCCCGGCAGCGAGAGCGCGTTCCCGATATTCGCTTGGATCAGTCGAGGAGATGATGATGACAGGGCATTTTTTGATTTCAGCCGTGTGCTGAATCCAGTTGATGACAAAAAAACCGTCTTGCAACGGGCCGTTGATGTTGCCGGCATCAAGGGGGAAGGACAAATCCACCAAAACCAAATCCACTTTTCCGCTGCGGATGATTTTTAAGGCTTCGGAAATATCTCCAGCCATCAAAACCTTATAACCGCCGTCCCGCAGGGTGAAATACACCGACCGCTGGATGACGCGGTTATCGTCAATGACCAGAATTTTTCCAGACTCGGGCGATGTCGCTTCGGCACTCACGCTGAAAACGTATCACGTTGCCCGACCGAATCCAGCGGGTTCTTTATCAGGTAAAACTTTTCCGCCTCGGTGCGAATATGCTAACTTGGCCGGGCTTGGATAAGTTATTTGCCGTGGTTCACGAAGATGACGATCTGCTGGTCGTCCACAAACCCGCCGACCTCGTCTGCCATCCGACGAAGGGCGACGAGTATTCCAGCCTCATCAGCCGCGCGCGGATTTATTTGAAAGCTGCCTCCGAGCCGCATTTGGTCAATCGACTCGACCGCGAAACTTCTGGGTTGGTGGTCATCGCCAAAAATTTCAGCGCGGCCCGCGAATTGGGAAAAATCTGGGAAATGCGCGCCATTCAAAAAGAATATCTCGCCATCGTCCACGGCCACGTCGCCGCGGAGCAGGGGATGATTGACGCGCCGCTTGGCAAAGATGAAACCAGCATTGTTGCCATCAAAGATTGCGTTCGTCTTGACGGAACACCGGCGCAAACGGAATTTTTTGTGGAGAAAAGATTCTTGCGTGAGTCTGCAAAATTTACTCTGCTCCGATTGCTGCCGCGCACCGGACGCAAACATCAAATCCGCATTCATCTCCAGCACCTCGGTCATCCCATTGTTGGCGACAAGATTTACGGCGGCGATTCGGATTTATATCTCGCGTTGGTCGAGGGACGACTGACCGACGAACAGCGTGCGCGTCTTATTTTACCTTCGCACGCTTTGCACGCGGGAGGTCTGCAATTTCACTGGCGCGAACGCGACTGGGATTTATCTACACCACCGGAGCCGCTGTTCATGGATTTTCTGAAAGAGTAATCGGAGCGACTGAAGTTTTCATTATTTTGGCTTGGGCGGCGTCGGTTTCACTTCGGGTTTGTTGAGGCGAAACGATTTCAATTCCGTGTAGATGGATTGCGCGAGACCGGACTTGGTGAAGCCAATCGCCTTCGCGCCTTTAACTGCAAAGAATTTTTCAAAGTCCGCGCCGGTAAAATGCTGCACTACGGGATAGTGGGAAAAATTCTTGAGCACTTCTTCGCGGCTAGCTTCGGCTATGTCGGTGGTGATGAGAACAAAATGCAGCTTGCTTTTGTTTGCACGCAGCGTGTCGCGCCCCACCAGTAGCCCGCGCGTCTTAACCACAAACGGAAACAGCCGCTCGACATTTTTTGCCGGAACCCTTGCTTCCGCTGATTCGATTGGCGGTTCATCGCTCATTACGCCAGTTTCACTTTTACCTTCTGGCCTTTGATTTCTGAACGGTTCAATTTTGCGATGATGCTGTTCGCGTGTTCGCTCGCGACATCCACGAACGCATGGCGCTCGCGCACATCCACCTTGCCGACAACTTTTCCGGGTAACCCGGTTTCGCCCGCGACGGAGTTCACAAAATCAATCGGCACGACGCCCTGTTCCGCGCCGAGGCTCATCCACAACCGCGTCTGGCCGGCCGGCGTGGCGCGGCTTTCCTTCGGCTTAGCCAGAGCAGCGGGCGCGGCTTTTGGCTTGATGAACAATTTTGATTCCGGTTTTGGTTCCGGCGTTTTCACTGAGGCGAGAATTTCCTCGTCGGAATAAGTTTTGACCGCTTCAACTTTCGGTTCGGCTGGCGGTTTAACTTCCGCAGGTGCAGCAGCAATTTTTGTCGGCGGTGGAATAATCGTTTTAGGAACCGACGCGACAGTGGCTTTCCACGGCGTCATTTTGGATTTTTTCGGGTCGGCGAACTTTGGATCAGGGCGCGGCGCGCGGTCAGCAAAACGGCTCGGACGTTCGTCGCGGCGATTATCAAATTGCGGGCGGCGGTCATCGCGGTCGCGGAAATTTCCCCGGTCGCCGCGATCGTCGAAACGGCCCGGACGTTCTTCGCGCTGTGGTCGGTCATATTCCTCGACCTTCGCGGCGGGCTTTGCAGCTTCACCGCTTTGCAGCAGATGAATCAACGCCGAAGTGATGTCGGACGAACTGAAATTTTCTTCGATGAGCGTTTCAATCAGGCGATCGTGCTTCGTGAATTCGCCGCTCGTGAGCAATGCCCGCAATTTGTCGGTGAAAACATTTTCGCGCGCCTCGGCCACTTCGTTTTCCGTCGGAATTTTGCCACGCTGAATCCGCATGTTCGTGAATCGCTCGATGTTACGGATTTGAAACAGTTCGCGGAATGGCACGAGCGAAATCGCGCGGCCACTGCGACCGGCGCGACCCGTGCGGCCGATGCGGTGAACGTAATCTTCCGGGTCGTAAGGCAAATCGTAGTTGAACACAACTTGCACATCGTCCACGTCAATGCCGCGCGCGGCGATGTCCGTAGCCACGAGAAATTCGAGACCGGACTTGCGAAACTTGTTCATCACGCGGTCGCGTTGCGCCTGTGTCATGTCGCCGTGCAAACGGTCGGCCTGATAGCCGGCGGCTTCGAGATGATCCACGAGATCGTCCACCATGCGCTTGGTGTTGCAGAAAACAATGCCGAGTTTGAGGTCGTAAATGTCAATCAGCCGCGTGAGCAAATCCATTTTGTAGCGGCGATCCACTTCGTAATAAACCTGGTCCACCGTCGGCACGGTCATCGCCTTCTGCTCAATCTTCACGTTCTCCGGCTCGCGCGAATATTTTTCGATGAGGTCACGAATTGGACGCGGCATCGTGGCGGAAAAGAACACCGTCTGACGTTCCTTCGGCGCATCTTTCAAAATTGTTTCGATGTCTTCGCGGAAACCCATGTTGAGCATCACGTCCGCCTCGTCGAGAATCACCATCTTGATCGTTTCCAGCCGCAAAGTGCCCCGCCGCATATGATCCATCACGCGCCCCGGCGTACCGATGACGATTTGCGCGCCTTGTTTCAGACCGAAGAATTGCCGTTCGTAAGATTGTCCGCCGTAAATCGGCAAACAATTGATGCCGCGTTTGAAAAACGCGAGCTTGTGGATTTCCTCGGAAACCTGAATCGCCAGTTCGCGCGTCGGGCAGAGAATCAAAACCTGCACGGCGCGCAGATTCGGATCAACTTTTTCCACCGCCGGCACACCGAACGCGGCGGTCTTGCCGGAGCCGGTCATGGATTGGCCGACGATGTCCTTGCCGGTCAGCAGCACTGGAATCGCGGCGGCCTGAATGGGCGAGGCCTGTTCGTAACCCAGCTTGTCAATGGCCTTCAGCAATTCGGCGGAAAGTCCCAATTCGGTAAAAAGTTTTGGCGTCATGAATGTCTTTGCGACTGCGCTAATAATAGCAGGAACGCGCGGTGCGGCGAGTGTTAAATAGGGGGGCTTGGGGACATTGTCACTCTGAAAAGGGCGAAATAGGGCGAAACAGCCCGAAAGACGGCGAAAATCAAGGGGATGCGACTGAAGGTAGGAATGAAGGCGGGACTGGAGGCGGGACTGAAGGCGGTTGTGATTGGAAAAACCTTGTCTTGACCCGTGGCGCATGTCCACCATTACGGTAAGTACGGGTAAATACCGGTAAAATATGGCTGCATTGCCAATGCGCCGGCGGGGTTAGAAATGGCGTGGCCGCAACAAATTAAAAGACAGTTCGGCATCGCCGGACGATTTGAACTGCAACAAACTATAAAACATAGGTTTACGCCGGTGAATTCACAAAAGCGTCAGCGGGTCGTGTGCGGCATGAGCGGAGGCGTTGATTCCTCGGCGACGGCGGCGCTTTTGCTCGAGCAGGGCTACGACGTCATCGGCATCACGCTGAAACTCTGGCCGCAGGATTGCGTCAACCGCGCGGAGGACAAGTGTTGCGGTCCGCAGGCGGTCACCGACGCGCGCGCCGTCTGCGACAAGCTCGACATCCCGTATTACCTCATTGACGAGGCGGCGGAATTCCAAAAGCACGTCATCCAATATTTCGCCGACGAATACAAGGCCGGGCGCACGCCGAATCCGTGCGTAATGTGCAACCAGAATCTGAAGTTCGGCAGATTGATTGACCGCGCGGATCAATTGGGCGCGGATTTCATCGCGACGGGACATTTTGCGCGCATCGAGCGCGCAACGGTTCCGGCCGATGATTGGAGCAGGATGCGACACGAGGGGTCGCCGGCCAGTTCCGGCGAAGACAGTCAGAGCCGCGCCGCCGCACCGCCGGCCAGACACCTGCTCAAGCGCGGACGTGATTTGCGGAAGGATCAAAGTTATTTTCTATTTTCGCTGCGGCAGGACCAGCTCGCGCGCGCGATTTTTCCGCTCGGCGAAAAAACGAAGAGCGACACGCGGGAAGTGGCGCGGCATTGCCAGCTCAAGACCGCCGACAAGGAAGAAAGCATGGAAATCTGTTTCGTGCCGGACAACAATTACGGCGGATTTTTGCAGCAGGCGAACCTCGTGCAAAAAACGCGCGGCGACATCGTGGACTTGCACGGCCATGTCCTCGGCCAGCACGACGGCATCGCGTTCTACACCATCGGCCAGCGCAAAGGACTCGGCCTCACGACGAGCAAGCCGGTTTACGTCGTGGAACTCGATGCGGACAATAACCGGGTGGTCGTCGGCGACGATTCCGCGCTCGATCGCGATGAATTTATCGCCGACCGCTGCAACTGGCATCCGTTCGACAAATTGACCGAGCCAATCGAAGTCACGGCGAAAATCCGTTACAATCATCCCGGCGCGGCGGCAACAATTTCGCCGCTGGAAAATAATCGCGTGAAAGTAAAATTGCACACGCCGCAACGCGCCATCACGCCCGGCCAGGCGGCGGTGTTTTATCAGGATGACCTGGTCGTCGGTGGTGGCTGGATCTGCCGCTGAATATTTGCTCGCCTGTTTCTTTCGGCTTTGGAAAACTGCCGTATGTCCACGCAGCGCGTTTCAAAATTTTATCCTTTGCCAATCGCGTGGTTGATTCTCGCGGGCTTTTTTGCCGTTGTTTTCCCTTGCATCGTCAAAGCCGACGGAATTTTTCCGCCGCGTTTCGTCTTGGACATGGTGCAGGACAATCCCGGCGAGCCACAGCAGCCGTCAGCGTTTCGCGACCCGCACCGGCTCGCCGATTGGGGTTACAATGGACAAGTCATCGAGGCCGAGGCGGATTCTTGCGAGACGTTCGATGCCATTGCGCCGGATATTTTACCGAACGGAAGTGAAGCGCGGAGATGGATTGAGCAGCACGCACAGGCGCTCGAACTTAAGGCGCAGCTCGCACACGCAGCGGGAATCAAAGCCTACGCATGGTTTCAATTCATCGTGTTGCCCAAGGCGCTCGTTGCGAAATTCACAAGTGACATCTGCGACGAGCGCGGGCGGATTGACCTGGAACGGCCGATGACACAAAAAATTCTGCGCGCGCAAATCGCGGAATTGTTCGAGCGTTGTCCTGACTTGGATGGTCTTGTCGTGCGCACCGGGGAAATTTATTTGCAGGACAGTCCGTTTCACGCGGCGAGCGCGAACACGAACGAAAGCAAGACGCAGAGCAGCACCGCGATCATCCACGGGCCGGACAGCCATATCGCGCTGCTGAAAATTTTGCGCGACGAGGCCTGCGTTCAGCGCAACAAGATGGTCATCTATCGCACTTGGGATTTCGGATATAATTTTCACGTCAACCCGCAATATTATTTGAAAGTCACCGACGCGATTGAACCGCATCCGAACTTGATTTTTTCCATCAAGCATCAGGCCGGGGATTTTCTGCGCATGACGCCGTTCAATCCGACGCTCGGCATCGGCCGGCACCGGCAAATCGTCGAGGTGCAATGCCAGCGCGAGGCTTACGGCAAGGGCGCGCATCCTTTTTATGTCGGCGACGGCGTCATCAACGGCTGGGAAGAATATGCGAAGATCATGCAAGCCGGTCAGCCACGCGGTTTGCGCGACCTCGTCAACAACACCAATTTCGCGGGCGTGTGGACATGGTCGCGCGGCGGCGGCTGGGAAGGGCCTTACATCACAAATGAATTGTGGTGCGCACTCAACGCCTATGTCATCGCCAAATACGCGGAAAATCCAAAACGCACCGAGGAGGAAATTTTCAACGAGTTCGCGGCGCAACAACTTGGCTTGAAAACCGATGACCTTGCGAAATTCCGCGAACTCAATCTGCTTTCCGCCGCCGCCGTTTTGCGCGGCCAATGCAGCCTCATCAAGCGGGTGGATTTGTGGTGGGCGCGTGATGATTTCATGGCCGCGCCGAATTTGAGCGCGTTAAACACGACCAATTTGATTTCAGACGCGCTCGCGGAAAAAGCCGAGGCGGTCGCCGATTGGGAAAAAATCGAATCGCTCGCCCGGCAAATTCATTTCGCCGATCCGGCGACGCAGGATTTTGTTGAAACTTCCTGCGCTTATGGACGGATCAAGTATTCCATTTTTGAGCAAGGCTGGGCGATTTTGCTCTATGGCGCGATGGGTGATGCAACAAAAAAATACGATTGCGACAAACTTTCCGCCGCCATCGCCAGCTATGACGCGCTCTGGAAAGAATGGCTCGAATTGAAGGCGACGCATCCGTGCTGCGCGACGCTTTACAAGGATGTCGCATTTGGCGACAAGCCCGGCATCGGCGCGGCGGTGGAGCGCTATCGGAAGATTTCCGCCGCCGGCAAGAAAATCCGCGTGCTCATCGTGGATGGTTTCAGCAATCACGACTGGCGGCAGACGACGGCGCTCATTCGGGGCATTCTCAAACCAAGCGGTTTGTTCGACGTCGCTGTCAGCACCGCCCCGGAGAAAATCAATGAACAGGCTTGGACTGCTTGGCGGCCAAGATTTTCCGATTACGATGTGGTGATTCAAACCTGCAATGACATCTTTAATTCCGGGTCATGGCCGGAACCGATGAAAAAAGATTTTGAAAGTTTTGTCCGCAACGGTGGCGGTGTTTATATTTTTCACTCGGCGGAAAACGCGTTTGTCGGCTGGAAGGAATACGAGCAGATGGTCGGGCTGTGCTGGCGCGATGCGGATTATGGCACGGCCATTCACGTGAACGATGACGGGACGTTGGTGCGGATTCCGCCGGGCGTAGGTGGCAGCACCGGACACGGCTTGCGCGGCAATGTGCTGGTCACGCGGCTTGGCGAAGATCCGATTCATGGCGGGATGCCGCGCTCATGGCTGTCGCCTGACATGGAGGTATATTATTATGCGCGCGGCCCGGCGGAGAGTGTCAATGTGCTGGCCTATGCGCGCGATTCCAAGCCGGGGCAAGGATTGTTGTGGCCGGTGGAATGGACGACGGCTTACGGCCAAGGCCGTGTTTATGTTTCCACTTACGGCCACGTCTGGAAAGGCGATGTGAATCCGCCAGCGATGAGATGTGCGGCAGTGCAGACCATCATTCCCCGCGCCGTTCAATGGCTCGCGAAAAGGCCGGTGACGATTCCCGTGCCGCAGGATTTTCCCGGAACCAATGCGGTTTCCATCCGCGCGGAAATTATTTCTTCAAACAATTCGCCGTCGGCCGACTCGCCCTGACCTGGGCGCATTTAAAAAAATCTCCGCCTAAACGTCGCCGGAAAGCTGCTGCATTTTTTCTAAATAGAGGCTTTTCCTGAATTTGTCTTTCCGGTATTTTCCGTCTTCGCTTTTTGCGCTGCGTTTGTTTTTCACCAAGGAGAAGGATGCAAACAAGGCGAAAACGGGCGGTGAAATTTTAGATGGCAAATTTTAGAAAACTATCTTGTCTTGTTGTTTTGGTTGCGGTGTGGGGAGGTTCAACCTTTGCGGCAAATGTGACCCTGGCGTGGAATCCGAGTTCGGGTTCGAACGTCGCGGGTTATCATATCTATTACTGGGTTGCGAAGAACGGTCACACCAACGAGATTTCCGTAGGTCAGGCCACGAGCGCGACCATTTCCAATCTGCAAGTCGGAACCACCTATGATTTTGCCGCCGCGACGGTCAGCCTGCTTGGTTTGCAGAGCCGGCTTTCCGCCACGATCGCCTACACCGTTCCGAACTCCGTCACGGCGGCATATCTAAATAATCATCCGCCCACCTTGAACGCCATGGCCAATCTTGTAGTCCGCGAAAATGCGGGCTGGCAAGAAGTCGACCTGTCCGGCATCACTTCTGGAGCTGCGTTCGAAAAGCCAAGGATGGCGGTCACAGCGGTCTCCAGCAACCCCGGTTTGATTCGCAATCCGAAGGTCATTTACTCCAGCCCGCGCCAGACCGGCACGTTAATGTTTGAGCCGGTGGCCAAGGCGGTCGGCATCACCACCATCACCGTGACGGTGAATGACGGTGCGGCGACAAGTAATATCGTCACGCAAACTTTCACCGTCCTGGTTGTGCCCAATAACCCGCCGCCAACGGGCCCGCCAATATGGGGCATCGGCAGCACGACGAAGGTTGTTTCCGCCGCGCTCATGCCAGCCACGGTGGCGACGGACACCATGAGCGCGAACAGCCGCGCTGCCGTCGTCGTCGCCAATCCGGCGGCCAGCCTCGCGGTGGTGTCTTCTGGCACTGGACAATTTGCGATAACTATAACGGGTGCGACCGGCCAGCCTTACGCGGTACAGGCTTCCACCGATTTGGTCAACTGGGTCGCGCTGCAAACCAACACGGCGCCGTTCATCTTCACGGACACTAATGCGGGCCAATTCAGCCAGCGGTTTTATCGGGCGGTTTATGCGCCGTGAACGGCGGCGGGATTTAGGTTCACTCCAGTTTGCGCTTGCGCCCGTTCCATTCATTGTTAAATTTTCGGCCGCGTTTCCACCCGCCGACCGAGGCGGGTTTTCCATTTTAACCAGAATAATAAAAATTTAACTCGTGAAAATTTTCAGCGGCACGGCAAATCAACCTCTGGCGCTCGCCATCTGCAAATCCATCGGCGTCGAGCTCGGCAAATGCACCATCTCGCCGTTTCCCGACGGCGAGACGTTTGTGAAGGTCGAGGAGAACGTGCGCGGTGAAGATATTTTCATCATCCAGCCGACCTCGCCGCCGACGAATCATAATCTGATGGAGCTGTTCATCATGATGGACGCGCTGCGCCGCGCGAGCGCCAAGCGCATCACTGCGGTCATGCCCTTTTACGGTTACGCGCGTCAGGACCGCAAAGACCAGCCGCGCGTGCCCATAACGGCGAAGCTCGTCGCGAATCTGCTCGTGGCCGCCGGCGCGAGCCGGGTGCTGACAATGGATTTGCACGCGCAGCAGATTCAGGGATTTTTCGACATCCCCGTGGATCATCTGTATGCCGCGCCGGTGATGTATGATTATCTGAAGAAAAAAACCTTGACCAATCTCGTCGTCGTCAGCCCGGACGCGGGCGGCATCAAGATGGCGCATGCCTATTCGCAGACGCTCGATGCGGAACTGGCCATCGTCGCCAAACGCCGCAAGAGCGCGACGGAAGTGGAAAACATGGCCGTCATCGGCGAGATCGAAGGCAAGAATGTATTGCTCGTGGATGATTTGACCGAGACGGCCGGCACGCTGACGTCGGCGGCGGCGGTGTTGAAGACGAAGGGCGCCAAAAACATCATGGCCTGCGTCTCCCACGCGCTGCTGAACGACACGGGCATCCAAAGATTGCGCAATTCTGCTATTGACGAGTTGATAACAACTGATACAGTCCAACGCCCTGCGATTGACGGTGTGAAGATCACCACGCTGTCCGTGGCGGGGCTTTTGGGCGAAGCCATCAAACGGATTCACAATAATTCGTCGGTGAACTCGCTCTTTGAATTTAAGGGCGGACGCACCAGTTGAGCGCTGCCAAGTAACAATTTTACAAAATGAAATCCGTCGCATTGAAAGCCTATCCGCGTTCGCAAGTGCAGCGCGCCGAAGTCACCAAACTCCGCGCCGCCGGCCGCGTGCCCGCCACCATTTATGGTCGCCAGGCCGCGCCGCAAAACCTCGAGGTCAACTCGAAGGAAATCGCCGACTTGCTGAACCACTCCGTTTCCGAAAACCTGCTCGTGGACTTGTCCGTCGAGAAAGACGCCCGCTCCAAGCGCCTCGCGCTCGTGCAGGAAGTCCAGCATCATCCGTTGAGCGGCAAAGTCGTGCACGTTGATTTTCACGAAGTCGCCGAGACGGAAAAAGTCACCATTTTTGTCCCCGTGGAAACGACGGGCGAACCGGCCGGCGTCAAAAACGGTGGCGGCACGCTGGAACACATTTTGCACAAGTTGAAAGTGCGCTGCCTGCCGAAGGATTTGCCGGAGCAGATCACGCTGGACGTGACCGCACTGGAAATCGGCAAGTCCATCCACCTCGGCGAAATCGTTCCGCCGGCGGGTGTTGAAATTATCGGTGAAAAATCCCGCACGGTCGTGGCCGTGGCCGCACCGCGCGCCGAAGAAGAAGTGGCCGCCACCACCGAAGCCAAGGCCGCTGGCGATGTCGAAATGACGAAGGAGAAGAAAGAAGAAGGCGCGGAAGGCGCGGCTCCGGCCGCGAAAGCCGATGCCAAGGCGGGCGACAAAAAAGCCGAGGCCAAGCCGGAAGCGAAGGCGGCGGAAAAGAAAAAGTAATTTTTGCGGCGCGAGCCGCCATCCCCGCGCATGGAAGATATTTTTCTCATCGTGGGCTTGGGAAATCCGGGTGCGGAATACGCGCAGACGCGCCACAACGCCGGTTTTTTGCTGGTAGAAAAACTGGCCGGGAAGTGGAAGGCCGGCTGGTCGAACGAACGCAAGTTTGTTTCCCGTGTGGCGAAGGCCGAGCACAATGGCAAGAAATTTTTATTGTGCGAGCCGCAGACGTTCATGAATTTGAGCGGCGAGTCGGTCGGCGCGCTGGTAAGTTTTTATCAGTTACCTTTGGTGAAAATTTTAGTGGCCGTGGACGATGCGGATCTGCCGTTGGGCGAAATTCGGCTGCGGAAAAGCGGCAGCAGCGGCGGGCATCATGGATTGGAATCCATCGAGCAGCATCTGGCGTCGCGCGAGTTTGCGCGCTTGCGGATCGGCATCGGGCGCAAAGACAGTTCGCGACAGATTGCCAATTATGTTCTCGGAAAATTTGAAAAGTCCGAGAGCGGATTGCTGGAAAAAGTTTTGGAACGGGCTGCGGATCAGGTTGAAACCTGGTCGGGAGCCGGAATCGAAAAGGCGATGAGCCAATTTAACGGAGTCGTTGACTCCCTGAACGAAGAAAAATGAAAAAATACGAAGGTCTGTTCATCCTGAACTTGAATGGCAAAGAAGAAGGCGTCAAAGACGCCCTTGACAAAATTTCCACGGACATCACCGCCACCGGCGGCAAGATTGAGACCGTGCAGAAAATGGAGCGCAAGGCTTTTGCCCGCGTCGCGGACAAGCGCCACAGCGCCGGTTTCTACGCGAATGTCATCTTTGACGCGACGCCCGGCGTGGTGGCGCAGTTGCAGAAAAAATTCTCGCTCAACGAGGACGTTTTCCGCGTGCTGTTCACGATTGCGCCCGCGCCGAAAGCCGCGAAATAATCCGCCGCAAGTTTTATGGCCAGTTTCAACAAAGTGATCCTCGTCGGCAACCTGACGCGCGATCCCGAATTACGCTACACGCCGAAGGGCACGGCCATCGCGAAGATCGGCCTCGCGGTCAACCGGGTCTGGACGAATGAAGCCGGCGAAAAAAAGGAAGAGGTCACTTTCGTGGACGTGGATATCTTTGGCCGCACCGCTGAAAACGTCGGTCAATATATGCGCAAGGGCCGCCCGATATTGATTGAAGGCCGGCTGCGCCTCGACCAGTGGGATGACAAGCAGACTGGCCAGAAAAAGAGCAAGCTTGGGGTTGTGGCCGAAACCGTTCAATTTCTCGGCAGCGCGCCCGGGGCCGGTGAAGGCGGCGCACCCGCCGCCGCGCGCGCGCCGCGCCCGGCACCATCCGCGCCCGCGAGCGAACCGGTCGAAGGCGACGGGCCGCCTGAAAGCGACGATGTTCCATTCTGATTTTTAACCGCAGCAATTTCAAAATTATTTTTTGTATGGCAAAAACTGAAGTTATCCTCACGCACAACATCGTCGGCCTCGGCGGTGAATCCGACAACGTCCGCGTCGCCGCCGGCTACGCGCGCAATTATCTGTTCCCGCAGCGCCTGGCCGTGCCCGTCACGTCCGCGAACAAGCGTCAGCTCGAAGCGCTCAAGCAAAAGCGTGCCGAGCGTGAAGCGAACGAACTGAACCACATGAACGACCTGGCCAAGGCGCTCCAAAAGCTGGTCTGCATCATCAAGGTCAAGACCGGCGAGGACGGCAAGTTGTTTGGATCCGTCACCAGCGGCACGATCGCGGACGAATTGAAGCACCAATTCGACATCGCGCTCGACAAAAAGAAGATCAAACTTGAACACGCCATCCGCGCCATCGGCGAATTTGAGGTGGAGTTGCATTTGCACGCGGAAGTCAAAGGCACCTTGAAGGTGCGCGTGGAAAGCACCACGCCGATCGTCGCGCCGACGGAAGCCGCGGTCGAGGAAAAGCCGCGCACCGAGAAGCGCGGCCACCGCGGCGACATCGTCGCCCCGACCACCGCCGAGCTCAAGGCCAAGTCTGAAAAAAAGCCCAAGGCCGAAAAGAAGGCGAAGTCGGAATAAGAGGATTATTTCTGCAAAAACCGTCCGGCCAACGCCGGACGGTTTTTTTATTGCCGCCTGGCGGGGACCCGGGCGCAATCATTGACACGCCGGCAAAGGGTGCGAGATTGGCTGTTGAAAACTGGTCAGGATTAAAACGATGCAAATGCTTGGCTTGCTTCGGTGGGGCCGGTTCTGTTTTAATCATTACATTCTAGCAATGCACCTACGCAAACCAAAGCGACAGCCGGCGCGCGCGGGAATTTTCACCTTGGTTCTGGCGGCCATGGCGGCGGTGTTGGTTTCAAAGGCCGGGGCGCAGGTCGTGACCAAGATCGCCGGCGGCGGCGACCATAGCCTGTTTCTAAAGAATGGCGGCAGTTTGTGGGCGATGGGTAACAACCAGTATGGCCAGCTGGGCGACGGCACGAACAACAACACCAACCGGCCGGAACAAATCCTGCCCAACAATGTCACGGCGATTGCCGCCGGCTACGACCACAGCCTGTTGCTCAAGAGCGATGGCAGTCTGTGGGCGATGGGCTACAACCAGTATGGCCAGCTGGGCGACGGCACGGACAACAACACCAACCGGCCGGAACAAATCGTGCCCAGCAATGTCACGGCGATTGCCGCCGGAGCCTACCACAGTTTGTTTCTTAAGAGCGATGGCAGTTTGTGGGCCATGGGATTGGACAGCGACGGCGAATTGGGCGACGGCACGAACAACAACGCCAACCTGCCGGAACAAATCGTGGCCAGCAATGTCACGGCGATTGCCGCCGGAACCTACCACAGCCTGTTTCTCAAGCGTGACGGCAGTTTGTGGGGTATGGGCTACAATGGCGATGGTGAACTGGGCGACGGCACTTTTGTTTCAACCAACCAGCCCAAGCAGCTTGTGCCGAGCAATGTCGTCGCCATTGCCGCCGGCCTCGGTCACAGCCTGTTGCTCAAGAGCGACGGCAGCCTGTGGGCGATGGGCAAAAATGGCGACGGCCAGTTAGGTGATCGCACCGATAACAACACCAACCTGCCGGAGGAAATAGTTTCCAACAATGTGACGGCGATTGCCGCCGGCTTTGATCATAGTTTGTTTCTCAAAAGCGACGGCAGTCTATGGGCGATGGGCGGAGACGATTTCGGCCAGTTGGGTGACGGCATTTTTGCCACGAACCCGCCGTTTGGCACCAACCAACCCGAACAGATCGTGGGGGGTAATGTCACGGCGATCAGCGCGGACTACGCCTTCAGTTTGTTTCTCAAGAGCGACGGCAGCCTGTGGGCGATGGGCTACAACCAATTTGGCCAGTTGGGTGACAGCACTTATGGCATGGCTCCATATTATGCGACGAATCTACCCGAAGTGATCATTCTATCATTGCAAATCAAACTATCGGGGACGAATGTCATGCTGAACTGGCCGTCCGCGGCGACCAGCTATGTTTTGCAGTCAACGGTTGGTCTTACACCGCCCGTTTCATGGACGGCAGTCACGAATGTGCCGGCGGTATCAAATCTTCAATGCATCGTCACCATCCCGATTTCCGGCGGCAGCCTGTTCTATCGTCTGGCCGGGCCGTAGTTTTCCACCACCAACACTTTGCCCAGACCGATTGAGCCGCCGGTCAGGTTGAATCCGGCGGCAATAAACCTTGCCATTGGCCGCTGATTCCTTAAATTGTCCGACCGTTTTTCAATTTATGCACATGAATTATTTGAACCTCATTTTGGCGCAAGCCGCCCCGACTGGAACGCCGGGTGTCCCCGTGCAGGCTTTGCTTTCGCAACTGCCGTTCTTCATCCTGATCTTCGTCATTTTCTATTTTCTGCTGATCCGCCCGCAGCAGCAGCGCGCCAAGCAGCAGCGGAAATTGCTGGAAGCGCTCAAGTCGGGCGACGAGGTCGTGACCGCCGCCGGCATCGTCGGCACGGTCATCACGGTCAAGGACCGGACCGTGACGCTCCGCTCCGGCGACGCGAAGTTTGAAGTCACCAAGGCTTCCATCACTGAACTCGTCGTTGACGCCAGCACTCCGGCCAAAGCGTAATTTTCCATGAATAAAAACAACAACCTTGGCCGCTTCCTGCTGGTCATCACCATCATCCTCTGGTCGCTGTTTGAAATTTACCCGCCGACCTCGCGCGATCTGGTGCAGGAATTCTCCAGCCGGGCGCAGAACCAGGATGCCGCCTTCAAGGACATCGTCGCGCAAACGCTCGCGTTACAGCAGGCGGGCACGAATGAGTTCACCGCGATCCAGCTCGCGACCGGCACGAACGATTTGCAGAAATATTTTCCGTTCATCCCCGCGAGCAGCCAGGTTCACCCGAATCTGTTCATCTTGAACCGGCTCCAGCGCGACGCGGCGGGCAAGATCAAGCTCGGCCTCGATTTGCAGGGCGGCACGTCGTTCCTGGTCGAGATGGACACGACGAAGCTGGAGAGTGTTGAAACGAGAACGAATGATGCGGGGCAGGTTGAAAGTGTCACCAATCGCGCGGATGTCACGAGCGCGTTGTCGCAGGCCATCGAGGTGTTGCGCCGGCGCATTGACCGTTTCGGCGTGGCCGAGCCGGTGATCCAATCGGCGGGCGGAAATCGAATTTTGATTCAGCTTCCCGGTTTGTCGCAATCCGACAAGGATAGCGCGCGTCAGCAGATTCAGAAGACGGCGTTTTTGGAATTCCGCATGGTCAAGGATGACAGCGACGACTACTTTGACAAAAATACTCACGAACTGATTCAGCCGGTTCCGTATGGTTACGAATTGATGAAGCACGTTGACCAGCAGGCCGACGGCACGACGCTGCTGGAGCAATACATCGTCCGAAAAAAACCGGAGAACGGACTTTACGGTGACATCGTCAAGAGTGCCTATGTTTCGCGCGACAGCCTGGGCCAGCCGCAGATCAATTTTGAGCTGACCGATGACGGTGCGAAAAAATTTGGCGAGACCACGCAGGAATATGCGCCTGATCCCCAGACCGGTTTCAAACATAAGCTGGCGATTGTTCTGGACGGCGAACTTTATTCTGCTCCGCAAATTGACAATCCAATTGAGACCGGTAATGCAATGATTAGCGGCCATTACACGATCGAGCAAGCGATGGAGCTGGCGAACGTGTTGCAGAACCCGCTCAAGGCGCCGTTAAGAATTGTTTATTCCAGCGATGTCGGGGCGACGCTCGGCAAAGATTCCATCCGCAGCGGCATCAAGGCGTCCATTTACGGCGTCATCTTCGTCTCCGTGTTCATGCTTTGCTATTATTGGATCGCAGGCATCGCGGCCAACATCGCGCTCTTCACCAACATCATCATTTTGCTCGGCGTCATGTGCTCCATCGGCACGACGTTCACCTTGCCCGGCATCGCCGGCGCGGTGCTCACCGTCGGCATGGCGGTGGACGCGAACGTGCTCATTTACGAGCGCATCCGCGAAGAACTCGCGAAAGGCAAATCCCTGCGCGGCGCGATCGACGCCGGCTACGCGCGCGCGTTCGGAACCATTTTTGATTCGCACGTCACCACGCTCATCTCGTCCATCATTTTGATCTGGAAAGGCACGGGCGAAATCAAGGGCTTCGGTGTGACGTTGACCATCGGTGTCGCCGCCAGTTTGTTCACCGCGCTCGTCGTGACGCGGTTGATCTTCAATTTCCTGCTCGACCGGAATCTCATCAAATCGCTGCGCATGTTCCATCTCATCAACAGCGCCAAGGTGAATTTCATGGGCATCGCCAAGCCGTTGTTCATCGTCACCTGGCTGTTCGTCATCGGGTCGCTCGGCTTTGGTTTGACGCGCGGCGAAAAATTGTTCGGCGTGGATTTCCTGGGCGGCGACAGCACGACTTACAGCTTCGCGCAAAAACTGGACGAACAGCAAATCCGCGCCGCGCTCACCGCCGTCGGCGAGAAAGATGCGCAGATCCAATACCAAAAAGATGTCGGCGCGGGCACGGAAACTCTGCGCCTGACGACCTCCAGCGGCTCGGTGCAGAAAGTCGAAACCGCGCTCGCGCGCCTGCCGTCGGCGCAGTTCAAACTGCTCGGCAGCCAGCAGGTCGGCGCGACGCTGGGCCGGGAAATCCAGGAATCCGCCATCATCGCCTCGCTGCTGTCGCTGTTCGGCATTCTGCTTTATGTCGCCTTCCGCTATGAATTTTCGTTCGCCGTCGCCGCCGTCGTGGCCGTGCTGCACGACGTCTTGTTCGCCATCGGCGCGTATTGCATCGCCAATTATATATCCGGCCGCCAGTTCAACGCGACCGTCGTCGCGGCGATCTTGACCATCATCGGTTTCTCCATCAACGACAAGATCGTCATCTTCGACCGCATCCGCGAACAGTTGAAGCTCGGCGTGCGCGGATCGTTCAAGGACATCATCAACATGTCGCTCAACCAGACTTTGAGCCGCACGATCATCACCAGCGGCACGGTGTTTTTGGCGACGCTCTCGCTGTTCATCTTCGGCGGCGGCGTCATCAACGACTTCGCGTTCACCTTCCTCGTCGGCATCCTCGTCGGCACTTATTCGTCCATCTACATCGCGAGCGTCATCGTGCTGTGGTGGCACAAGGGCGAACGGCCGAACATCGGCGGCGGATCGCAAGTGACGGTGCAGAACGCGAACACGACGGCGGTAAAAGTCTGAAAAATTTACGATTGGCGACTTACTGGCGACTTACGATTGAATTTGCAGTCCGCGCGTAAATCGTAAATCGTAAATCGTAAATGACGGAAATCACACCTTGGCACTGGACGGGTTTCATCCTGTTCATCCTCGCCTGCATCGCCGTGGACATGGGCGCGTTCAGCAAGCGCGCCCGCACCGTCAGTTTTCGCGAAGCCGGCGTGTGGACGGCGATCTGGTTTTCGCTCGCGATGCTGTTTGCCGCGCTGCTCGGATTTCTGCGTCCGCCCGGAGAAGCGACCGAGTTTGTCACCGGCTATCTGATCGAACTTTCGCTTTCGCTCGACAACATCCTCGTCATCGCGCTCATCTTCACCGCGTTCCAGGTGCCGCCGGAATTTCAGCGGCGCGTGCTCGTCTGGGGCATCCTCGGTGCGCTCGTCATGCGCGGCGCGATGATCGGCGTCGGCGCGGTGCTCATCCAAAATTTCAGCTGGGTGCTTTATGTCTTCGGCATTTTCCTCGTCGTCACCGGCGTGAAAATGCTTTTCGCAAAACGGACCGCCATCGCGCCGGAAAAAAATCCCGTCATCCGTTTTGCCAAAAAACTGTTTCCGGTTTCACCCGCGCTCGACGGCCAGAAATTTACGACGCGGTTGAACGGGCGTTTCGCGCTCACGCCGCTCGCGCTCGTGCTGATTTTGGTCGAGGCCACGGATTTAATTTTTGCCGTGGATTCCGTTCCCGCCGTTTTCGCCGTCACCCAAAAAGCCTTCATCGTTTTCACGTCGAACGTGTTTGCCATCCTCGGCCTGCGCTCGCTGTATTTCCTACTCGCCGGGGCCATCGGGATGTTCCGCCATCTCACCGCCGGCCTGTCGCTCGTGCTGGTTTTTATCGGCGCGAAAATGCTGCTCGACCCGCACGACCACGCGCCGCAATGGTTTCAAATCAAAATCCCGACCGTGACTTCGCTCCTGGTCGTCGCCGCGATTTTGTCCATCGCCATCGCGCTGTCCATCACCGCCGCGCGGCGGGAGAAAAAAACCAACCACGGATGAACCCAGATAAACACGGATGGAGGCAGAAGAAAGACAATTCCCTTTTTCCCCCATCCGTGTCCATCTATGCCAATCTGTTTGCATCCGTGGCTAAATTAAAATGAAATTCCGCTGGTCACTTGCGCCGCCGCAACCGCTCCTCGCGGAACCGCTGGCGGCGCAGTTAAAAATTTCCCCGCTGCTCGCGCAATGCCTGCTCAATCGCGGGATGAGCGAGCCGGTGGCGATTGAAAAATTTCTTTCCCCGCGCCTCAAAAATCTGGCCGACCCGTTTCTGCTGCCGAACATGCGCGGGGCGGTCGAGCGTCTGTTGCAGGCGCACGCACGCGCCGAGCCGCTCGTCATCTTTGGCGATTATGACGTGGACGGCGTGACTTCGACGGCGTTGCTTCTCGAAGTATTGCGCAAGCTCGGCTGGCGCGTGGAGGCGTATCTGCCGCATCGCCGGGACGAGGGTTACGGCTTGAGCCGTGACGGCGTGGAGAATTGCCTCAAGAAATTTCCGGTAAAACTGTTGCTCGCGGTGGACTGCGGCTCAACGGCCGTGGAAACCATCGCGTGGCTGCGCGGGCAAGACGTGGACGTCATCGTCCTCGACCATCACCAGGTTTCCAATCCCGCGCCCGCCGCGGTGGCGCTCGTGAATCCGCAACTTGCGATCAGTGATGAGTGGCAAGTGGCGAGTGACGAGAAAACTGCGCCGCCCGTCACTCGTCACTCATCATTCGCCACCAGTTTTACCGAGCTGTGTTCCGCCGGTCTGGCGTTCAAGCTGGCGCACGCCATCCTGAAACGCGGACGCGAAACCGGTCTGCCCGGCGCGGCGGAGTTTGATTTGAAATCACTTTTGGATCTGGTCGCGCTCGGCACGATCGCGGACCTGGTGCCGCTGGTCGGCGAAAACCGGATGCTCGTCACCGCCGGTCTGGACAAACTGAACACGACGCGGCGGCCGGGAATTCTGGCCTTAAAGGAAGTCGCGCAGTCGCCGGAAAAACTGGGCACGCACGATGTCGCTTTCCAGCTCGCGCCGCGTTTGAATGCTTCCGGGCGATTGGAAACGGCGGAGGCATCGCTGCAATTGCTATTGGCAGAAAATGTGGATCGGGCGTTGCCGCTGGCGCAGGATTTGGATGCGCGGAATCGCGAGCGCCAGAAAATTGAGCGCGGCATCACGGGCGAAGTCGCGGGTATCGTGCGCTCGAAGTTCGACGCGGAAAATGATTTTGTCATCGTCGAGGGCCAGCTGCTCTGGCACATCGGTGTGGTTGGCATCGTGGCGTCGCGCGTGCTGGCGGAATTTTATCGCCCGACCATCATTCTCGGCGGCGATGCGGAAGTCTGGCGCGGTTCGGGTCGCAGCATCGCGGGTTTTGACTTGGCGGCGGCATTGCGCGAGTGCGCTGACTTGCTGATCAAGCACGGCGGTCACGCGATGGCGGCGGGTTTGACGATCGCGCCGGACAAGGTGGATCAGTTCCGCGCGCGCCTGAACGAAATCGCGCGGCGCACGTTGAAGCCGGAGGATTTGCAACCGCCGCTGCGCCTGGATGCGGAAGTGGGCTTGAGCGAAATCACGTTGGCTTCATTGGCGGAACTGGAGCAGTTGCAGCCGCTGGGGCAGGGGAATCCGGCGGTGCAATTCTGCGCGCGCCAGCTCACGCAGAAAAAACCGCCACTGCGCATGGGCGCGACCAAGCAGCACGTCAAATTGTGGGTGACGGACGGCGCGGTGACGCACGAGGCGGTCTGGTGGAACGCGGGCGCGTTGCCGGACGGGAAATTCGACCTGGCCTTTGCGCCGGGCGTGAACGAGTTCAACGGCCGGACGACGGTGCAGTTGAAAGTGCTGGATTGGCGGGCGGCGGAATAATTTTCAGCGTCCCCAATTCCAGGGGTTGCCAAGTTGATTTTGGCGCGGACGGTAGGCGCTGCTGCTCTTCGCAATGATTTGACAGGTTGACCAAAAAGCAATCCCTGCCATCGCGCCGCTAAACAGCATCACGAACCAAAACGGCAAACCGCGATTGTCCATGCAGGTTAATTGATAGAGAGCGGGCGTTAATGGCGCGAGAATCGCAATCACCAAAAGAACGGTTTTAATGAAGTTTGCCTGCGTGTTCCAAATTGAAACGGCAATAAAAACACTGACGGGAGCGACGGCGAGCAGTTCAATTTTGAAAGATGAAATATATTCGCCTGCCCCAGTTTCCTTCCACGCCAGGGCTGTGAAAGCCAAAAACAAGGTGAGCAATGGTAAAATCAGAACAAATAGAAGCGTAGCCGCCAGCCTTGCGGTTGAGATCGGGAGCGTTCGTAAAAAACGCAAGTTATGTATCAAGTAAAATGAAAATATGGAAGACATGTAAATGAAACCGAAAAAGAAAGGAAGAAAACCTACGCCTGTGGTTCCCGGCAAATGATGCGGGTCAAACAGATGTTTTTTCGCAAAGTTAAAAAGGTTCATGCAGATGAAAACATAAATCCCCAAGCTCCAAACGCCGGAAAAAGCCGTCCAAAAAACAAACGGAATTCCGCCAAAACCGTTCGGAGATTTGAATTGTCCGCGTGAATTCTTGGACGGTTGCGAAGCGTTGCGATATTCACCGGAGTCGGCAATCATTGATTCCGCGCGCAGCCAGCCGACCATCGTCATGGCCAGAGTGCAAACATAGAATGCCAGCATCTCGACCGGGCTTTTCTGCATATTAATAAGGAAATAAAAGCTGCCCCCGATGCATGCCAGGGAGCAGATAACGGCCAAAAATCGCCGGAGCTTTTCCATCCAGTCAATCGAGGGCAGCCGCAAGTTGCTGCCGCTGAAGACGCCGCTGTAGAACCAAAACAGTGATCCATATAACAGGAGGCTGGCTGTCACATATTCAAACCAGTTTGCAAATGGGAACTCCTTTCCAGAAGACAAAATGTGACAGGTCATCCCCAAAAAACTGAAGGTGATCATTAAAATTCCGGCAACGCCGACCGTAATCCACCACCACGCCCGGCCAATCTGCCTCGCCGTGTAGGGCAGCGTGAGCGCAACGCGGGGATAGCCGCGTTGCAAATCCATCAGCCAGATGTTTGGCCCAAGTATAAATAAGAACGGGAAAATAAAAATGATGCCCAAGAATCCATAATCGACCCAGCCAAAAATGAATTGAACCAGACAGAACAACGCCCAGAAGAACCAGCGGCGTTTCATTTGGTCGAGGATCAATGGCTTCATTTGGCCTCCTCGTCTTGGGCGAGCGCGACGAATAAATCTTCGAGCGTAAGCCTTGTAAGTGATACATCTTTTGCGCCTTTGGATTGCAACCAATTTTGCGCATCACTTTTTTGATCTAGCAATGCGTGCCAGCGGTTTTCGTTTCGCTTCAAGATGATGAGGCCGTCGCGATTTGCGAGTGCAGTTCCATTTTCCGTAAAAAATTCGGCGAGCCGAAAGCGGTCAACAATTTCATCGGTGCGGCCTTCGAGCAGCAGCCTGCCATTTTTGATCATGCCGACGTGGTCGGCGAAGCGTTCGATGTCGCTCAAGCCGTGCGAGGAAATCAAAACCGTGCGTTCGCCATCCTCAACGGCTTTGAGCAACTCGGCAAAAACCTGCTGTTTGGAAACGGCGTCGAGGCCGGTGGTCGGTTCGTCGAGAATCAAAACTTCCGGGCGGCGCGAAAGGGCGAGGAGCAAACTCAACTTTGTTTTCGCGCCGAAAGAGAGCGTAGCGATTTTGTCAGAGTCGCTTAAATGAAATTCCTTCATCAGCGCGGCGCAATAGGCATCGTCCCACTTTGGATAAAAGCCGCGCACGAAGCGGATGGCCTTGCCGACCTTGCCCCAGACGGCGAAATTCAGATCGGGACTGACGTAGGCGGCGCGGCGTTTCAATTCCACTTCGTCGGTGCGATGGTCGAGGCCGGCGACGCGGATGCTGCCGGCGTCGTTCTTGCCCATGCCGAAAATCAGATCAATGGTGGTGGTCTTGCCCGCGCCGTTCGGCCCGATGAGTCCGTAGATCGCGCCGCGCGGCACGGTCAGATCGAGCGGGCCGAGGGTGAAGGTTGGATAATTTTTGACGAGGCCGCGGATTTCAATGGCGTTGTTGTTCATGTCATTTCTCCCTGATGATTTGGTGGGCGAGTTCGGAAAGTTCGGCGGGTTTCAAGCCGGCTTCGGCGGCTTCGCGGAAACCGGCGCGGAGCAGGTTTTTTGCGGTTTCAAGTTTGGCTTCGCGGCTGCGGTCGTGACCGAGGTCGGCGACGAACGTGCCCAGGCCCTGCCGCCGATAAATGATGCCTGCGCGTTCGAGTTCCTCGTAGGCGCGTTTGACGGTGATGACGCTGACGAGCAAATCTTCCGCGAACTGGCGGAATGACGGCAGCGCCACGCCGGGCTTGAGCCGGCCTTCGCTGATCTCGCGTTTGACGCGGTCAACGATCTGCTGGTAAAGCGCGCCATCCGCCGCCGGGGAAATCGGACCGATGATGAACTGTTTCTTGTCGGGTGGCATTGCGATTACTGTATATAGACAATATAAACAGTAGTGTCAACGGGAATTTTTTCAACTGGCGATCGGTGCGCCGAAGCAGCCCGTCAAATTGTGGGTGACGGACGGCGAATTGACGCCGCCGCGCTTCACGGACGGAATTGCGCGGGAAATTATTTTGAGGTGAAGGGATTGAAAGTTTTGGCGTGGCGGAAATCTTTTTCGTTGCGCGTGGCGACGGTCAGGTCGTGGCGCACGGCCATGGCGTCAATCCATTCCCTTTGTCCACGGCGCGGAATTGCTGGCGGCTTGAGCCGGTTCATGCGCCTGCAGGACTGACCGCCGGGGAAATCAAGCTGGCCGGCGCTGGCTGACAAAGGCCGTTGTTTTCGCGGCTGGCTGGTTTAAGCCTTCACCAAAGTTTTGACGCAATAGCTATTCAGGCTTTCACCGGCAGCGAGGGCTTTGGCGGCGAGACGGCGGTGGATGGCCGGTTCCACGCGCAACACAAACTTGCCGCTGAATGATTTCGCCGCCAACGGGTCGGGCAGAGGCACGCCGTCGCGGTGGAGCAATTCAATCCATTCCTCGACGACTTCGCAGAGTTCCGCATAAACCTTGGCCTCATCGCTGCCATGCACGCCGCCCAGTGCGAGTTCGGGACAGCGGCCAATGAAGCATTGATCCTCGTCGCTCCACTCGACAAATTTCGCGTAGCGCGCCGCCTGCTCTTTGATTTGCTTGCGTGTCATAAATTTATTCTTTCACCGTTGCCAATGCCCGCCGCACGTCCCGTTCCTGATAATGCTTGGCGTCATCGCCCGCCCCGCCGCTGATGGTCAACCGCAACCCTTTCGGATGCGTAAAATTCCGATGGCTGCCCTGGCCGCCCCGGTTCACAAAACCGGCTTTTTTCAAGTCGGCTATCAGTTGTCGCACTTTGCGCGGCATTTCAGTATCAAAATAGTATCATTCGATTTTATCGTTGTCAACGACAGGCGTTCGTCCGGTGATTGATCTTTTGAAGATCGTTTTCCGCAAATCTTCCGCCGCAAGATTTCCAGCAGTGAACTGCGGGAAGGACAAGGATTTTTATGCCAACAAATGCACCGCGCTCGACCGGCAAATTGACGCGCTGGTCCATGAGCTCTACGGCCTGACGGAAGCGGAAATCAAACTGGTGGAGGGCGCAGCGCCGTAGGCGCAGCATCGTCCGCACGGATGGCCAACAACTTCTCGAACGTATAGGGCTTGCGCAGAACGGTGGCGGGTTCGAGCCAGGGAACCTTAAGCTATTCGATGCTAAACAATGGTCAACTGGACGCTACTTTCGATGATGCCCGCGCCAATGGCGTAGCGGGTGAGTCCGGCGATAGTGTGGATGTTGAGCTTCTTCATGAGATGCTCGCGATGTCTTTCGACGGTTTTCATGCTGATGCCGAGCTCCGCCGCGATTTGTTTGGTGGCTTCACCCTCGGCAATCAGTTGGAGCACTTCCATCTCTCGCGAGTTCAGGCAGGCGTGGCGCAGCTTCGGCCGTCCGGCTTGATCAAACGACTTTCGCTCGCATTCGAGATGAAGCTTCGCAAAGAACGGGCAAAAAAAAGTATTCCCCTTGTTGACTTCCTGAATCCCCGCGCACAAATCAAGAATTGAAGCTTGTTTGAGCACAAATCCCACCGCGCCAGAGTCAGTCGAGTTTTTGACATACGCGCTATCAGTGTGTGCGGAGAGAATGATTATTTTGGTGCCGGGGACAATTTTGAGGATCTGACGGACGGCTTCCAGCCCATTGAGCAACGACATCCCAATGTCCATGACAACCACTGCTGGACGAAGTTTTTCGACCATGACGACCGCCTGACGACCGTTTTTCGCTTCGCCGATCACTTCGAGGTCATCCTCCAGTTCGAGCAGCTTGCGAATCCCTTCGCGCACAATCTCATGGTCATCCACCAACAGAACGGTGATTCGTTTCATGGACTCTCCAGTTTGTATTATTCGCTGCATTTCATAACACGGAAGAAAAACAGGAAAACCGGTTGAAGGATATGGGGTGTTCACCTCATGGGTGTTTTTTACGGAGGGGAGCCGGTTCATGCGCCTGCAGGATTGACGCCGGGGAAATCAAGCTGGCTGGCGCGGGCTGACAAAAGCCGTTTCCGGCGGCGCGGCGGAAAATTGAAAAGGGCTTGCCAGAAACGGGCGTTCCGCTAGAATTTAATCCGTCTGTAAGATAATTTGACCTTTCGAGCATGGTGAATCTTCAAGTGAACTTGGTTCAGTGATGATTTGAAACCCGGCAGTTCGGGAACAGACGAAAACGGTTAGTATCGAGCAACAAATCATTAAATGAGCACGAAATTGTTTGTGGGAAATCTTTCCTTCAACACCACGGAAAATGACCTGCAGGACGCGTTTGCCGCCCACGGTCAAGTCGTCGAAGCCACCCTCATGATGGACCGGATGACCGGCCGTTCACGCGGGTTTGCGTTTGTCACCTACTCCACCCCCGAAGAAGCGCAGAAGGCGATTGCGGCCATGCACGGCGCGCAACTCGATGGCCGCGCCTTGACGGTCAACATCGCGCGCCCGAAGGAAGAGCGTCCGCCCGGCGGTGGCGGCCGTGATCGCGGTCCGCGCCGTGAATTCGGCGGCGGCGGCGGCGGCGGTTACAGCGGCGGCGGCAGCCGTGGCGGTGGTGGTGGCGGTGGTCGTGACCGTTATTAATTTATCAGATAATCACTGGCTTGGGCAGCATCGTAAAAAGTGTTGCCCAAGCTTTTTTGCTAGCACAGTTCAATGGAAGAGCACATTGAGATCGAAGGGCGAATCTTGACGGTTCTGGCGGGCACGATGTTCCGCGTCGAGCTCGACAACAAGCATCAGGTGCTGGCGACCATCTCCGGCAAGATGCGGAAGAAATTCGTCCGCCTCACTTCCGGCGACCGGGTGAAGATGGAGATGTCGCCTTACGACCTCAACAAGGCGCGCATCGTCTGGCGCATCGGGTGAAGGTTCAAAGTTGAAGGTTGCAAGTTTCCTTCCGCGGTGGTCGAATTACAACCTGCAACTTTCAATTTTCAACCTGCCAGGCAAATGACTTCCGCCATCATCGTCGCCGCCGGCAAGGGCACGCGCATGGGCGCGAACGTGGACAAGCTCTGGCTCGAAGTCGCGGATCGTCCCATCGTCGCGCACACCTGGAGGGCCTTTAATGATGCAGGCTGCGTGGACGAAATTATTCTGGTCGTGCGCGCCGGGATGGAGTCGCACTTCGCCGAACTGGCGGAGAAATTCAACTTCCAAAAAAAATTCCAGATCGTGGCGGGCGGGGCGGAGCGGCAGGATTCCGTCTGGAACGGACTGAACGCCGTTTCGCCGGCAACGGAAATCGTCGCCATCCAGGATGCGGCGCGGCCCTGCACCGGGGCGGATCTGATTGCCGCCACGGTCGCCGCCGCGCGCGAAACGGGCGCGGCGGTCGCGGCGCAGCCCGTGACGGACACGATCAAGGAAACCGCCGACGGGAAAATCATCGCGCGCACGGTGGATCGCGCGAAACTGTGGTCGGTGCAGACGCCGCAGACGTTTCGCGTGGCCGTCCTCCGCCGCGCCATTGCCGCGGCGCGGGAAAAAGGACTGGTGCTCACCGACGACACGGCGGCGTGCGAGCTCATCGGCCAGCCGGTTCAACTGGTCAAATCCACGGCGCCGAACCCCAAGGTGACGGTGCCGGCGGATCTGCCGTTCATCGAAAATCTGTTGCGCTCTTAATTGGCAAATTCAAAGGGTTTGTGTCTTGGTGTCTTCGTGGTAAATTTCTGCGCGATGAAGCGACGTTTAATTTTTGGACTGGTGGTGTTGGCGCTGCTGCTCAACCTTGCGCTGGGCGCGAAGCTTTATCTTTCCGCCGCGCAGGCGGCGACGGACGAGGACAATCCGCAGGCGAACCTCGCGGTCTTCAACGACGCCATCCAGAAAATCCGCAGCGAGTATGTGGACGGAACCAACCTGACGTATCAACAGCTGGTCTATGCCGCGCTCAAGGGTGCGGTCAGCCAGCTCGACCCGCACAGCGAATTTCTTGATGCGGATGAATTCCAGCAGTTGCAGGACGACACGGAAGGCCAGTTCGGCGGCCTGGGTCTGGTGGTGGCGATGCGCGACGGCCATGTCACGGTCATCGCGCCGATGGACGACACGCCGGGCGCGCGCGCGGGCATTTTGAGCGGCGATTACATCACGCGGGTTGAGGGCAAAAGTGTTGAAGACCAGCCGCTGGCGGATGTCGTCAAGCTCCTGCGCGGCGATCCCGGCTCGTCCGTCACCATCACCGTCGAACGCCCGTCCACTGGCGCCAAAAAGGATTACACCCTTGAGCGCGCCATCATCCAGATGGATATGGTCAAGGATATCAACGGCAAAAAGGAGTTCCCGCTCGGCGCGGATAAGATCGGCTACGCCCGCATCACGCAGTTCGGCGACAACACGGCGGACGAACTGGAAACCGCCCTCGAAAAACTCCAGCAACAGGGCATGAAAGGACTGGTTCTGGATTTGCGCTGGAATCCGGGCGGCTTGCTGGATCAGGCGGTGGCCGTGTGCCAGAAATTTTTGCCGCGCGGGCAGCTCGTCGTTTCCACCGAAGGCCGGCGCGTGGTGGAAAAATATTTTGCGCAGGGCGACGGCGATGAATTAAAAAATGTTCCCATCGTCGTGCTCGTGAATCTCGGCAGCGCCAGCGCGGCGGAAATCGTCACCGGCTGCCTGCAGGATTTGCACCGCGCCGTCATCCTCGGCGAAAAGACGTTCGGCAAAGGTTCCGTGCAGACCATTTTCCCCCTCGACGACGGCTCGGCGTTGAAGTTGACCATCGCCAAGTATTACACGCCCAGCCACAAGGTGATTCACCAGCACGGCATCACGCCGGACATTCTGGTGCCGTTGAGCGATACCGACGAGGCGGCGCTGCTCCTTAAACGCTCGCCGGGCGGCATTGACGGCATGACGGCGGAAACCCGCGTGCGCGTGGATGAAATCCAAGACGAGCAATTACAGCGCGCCGAGGATCTGCTCAAGGGACTTTTGCTTTACGATCAACTAACCGCCGCGCCGAAGCCGGAGAAGCTGGCGGCGAAGTAATTGTTGTCGGTGGATCGCCATGACCATTCTTGCGCTCGAAACTTCCTGCGACGAAACCAGCGTGGCCGTCGTGCGCGATGGAAAAATCCTGTCCAATGTCGTCGCCTCGCAAGTCGAGTTGCATGCGGAATACGGCGGCGTCGTGCCCGAGCTGGCCGCGCGCGAGCATCTGAAAAATCTGTTGCCGGTCGCGCAATCCGCGCTACGCGAGGCGGGAATTTCCGTTGCGCAACTCGATGCCTTGGCCGCAACGCAAGGGCCGGGATTGCCGAACGCGTTGCTCGTCGGGCTCAAGGCGGCGCAGGCGGCGGCGTTTGCGTTGAACAAGCCGTTCATCGGCATCCACCATCACGAGGCGCATCTGTATTCGCCGTGGATTTCCGGTGAAACCCGGGCGGCAGATTTTTCAAATTTTCAGCCGAACGTTTCGCTCATCGTCAGCGGCGGACACACCTTGCTCGTGCTGGTGAAATCAGAATTGAATCATCGCGTGCTCGGCGGGACGATCGACGATGCGGCGGGCGAATGTTTTGACAAGACCGGCAAACTCATGGGCCTGCCGTATCCCGCCGGCCCGCTGATTGACCGGCTGGCGGAGCAGGGGAATCCAAAGGCGTTTGAGTTTCCGCGTCCGCTGCTGCACGACGCGAATGATGATTTCAGCTTTAGCGGCCTGAAAACTTCCGTGCGCTATTTTATCCGCGACCATCCGGCGTTGCTCGCTGACCGCGAAAAGGTTTGCGACCTCTGCGCCAGCGTGCAGGCGGCCATCGTCGAAGTGTTGGTGAAAAAAACCATCCGCGCGGCGAAACGCGAAGGCGTCCGCTGCGTGACCGCTTCCGGCGGCGTGACGTGCAACCGCGCCTTGCGTTTGGAATTGGAACGGGCGTGTGCGCGCAATGGCTTCGCCTTGCGGCTGGCGGAAAAATCGCTCTGCACGGACAACGCGGCGATGATTGGAATTTTGGCGGAAAGAAAATTGCTGGCGCGCGCGCCGTTGCCGTCGCTGGACGAAGAAATCAAGCCCGGCTGGGCTTTGGTGTGAGTTGGAAAATATTTTTTCGCCGCTGCACGTGTAGGAAATTCTTTACTCTTTTTTTGCAAATCCGCAAAGTATGCGCGTGTTGATTGAAAGCGATTCACGGGTCAATCCGGCGGCCGGTCTGCCGGACGACTCGAATTCAAGCGAGTTTTTTTCCGGGCTGCTGGCCGCCTTGAAGCGGTCCCAGGATTTTCTTTTGTCGGAGCAAAAGCCGGAAGGTTACTGGGTCGGCGAACTCATGGTGGATTCCACGCTCGTCTCGGACACGGTGGCGTATCATCACTGGAACGGCCGGGTGGACAAGGCATGGCAGCGCAAGGCGGTCAACCACATCTTCTCGAAGCAGTTGCCGGACGGCGGCTGGAACATCTACCTCAACGGCCCGTCGGAAGTGAACGCGACCATCAAGGCGTATCTGGCGTTGAAACTCGCCGGCGTGCCGGTGACGGATCCGCGGATGCTGAAGGCGCGCGAGGTGGCGCTGCATTTCGGCGGCGTGCCGCGCATGAACACGTTTTCCAAATTGTATCTCGCGCTCATCGGCCTGTTCCCGTGGGAGTTTGTCCCGACGATCCCGTGCGAGGTGCTGCTCATCGGCAAATGGTTCCATGTGAACTTCTGGGACATGAGCAACTGGTCCCGCGGGATGATCGTGCCGCTGGCGATCATCAATCATTTCAAGCCCACGCGTCCGGTGAGCGTCACGCTCGACGAGCTGTATCCGGAAGGCATCCACGAACGCGACCTGGCACTCGCGCCCGACCCGGAAAAGATTTCGCTGCGCAATTTTTTCCTGTGGCTGGACCGGCTGCACAAGCTGGCGGAATGGTTCGCCGAGCACGGCATCCATCCGTTCCGCAAAATGGCGTTGAAAAAATGCGAGCAGTGGATGCTCGAACGTTTCGAAGGCAGCGACGGGCTGGCGGCGATTTTTCCGGCGATGCTGAATTCGCTGATCGCGCTCAAGGCGCTGGGCTACCCGGACGATCATCCGCAAGTCGTGCGCGCGGCGCACGAACTAAAAAAATTGGAGCACGAAACCGAAAAGGATGTGCGCATCGAACCCTGTTTCTCGCCGGTGTGGGACACGGCCATCGTCGCCATCTGCCTGCGCGAATCGGGCGTTCCCGCCGATCATCCAAAGCTGAAGCAATGCGCCGAATGGCTGATGGCAAAGGAGATCCGTTTTGCCGGCGACTGGATCCACAAAAATCCGGCGAAGGTCGAGCCGAGCGGCTGGGTGTTTGAATACAACAACCAGTGGAATCCCGACGTGGACGACACTGCGATGGTATTGCTCGCGCTCCGCCTGATCCCCACGGACGACCCGCAGAAACGCGACGAATGTTTCAAACGCGGCCTGAAGTGGATGATGACCTTTCAGTGCAAGGACGGCGGCTGGGCGGCGTTCGACAAGGACTGCACCAAAAACATCCTCGAAAAAGTTCCCTTCGCCGACCATAACGCCATGCTCGATCCCGAGTGTGCCGACATCACCGCGCGCATCCTGGAATTGCTCGGCTACGAAGGCTGGAGCGTCGGTCATCACCGCGTCCGGGAGGCGCTGGATTATGTCCAGTCGCAGCAGGAAGCCGACGGCTCGTGGTATGGCCGCTGGGGCGTGAATTACATTTACGGGACGTGGCAGGTTCTGCGCGGGATGCGCGCCTTGAACCTTAACATGCAGGAAGTCTGGCTGCAACGCGGCCGCGCCTGGCTGGAAAGCGTGCAGCATGAAGACGGCGGCTGGGGTGAACGCTGCAACACCTACGACGACCCCGTCTTCAAAGGGCAGGGGCCGAGCACCGCGTCGCAAACCGCGTGGGCGGTCATGGGCTTGTGCGCGTTCGACGATCCCGAAAACCCGGCGCTGAAGCGCGGCATCGAATACCTCTGCCGCACGCAAAACGCCGACGGTTCCTGGACGGAAAACGAGACCACCGGCACCGGTTTTCCGAAAGTGTTCTATCTGAAATACGACATGTATCGCAACGCCTGGCCGCTGCTCGCGCTCGCGACTTACAAACAGATCTGCGAACGCAAGGCCATCAAACAAAATGGAAAATAATTTCTTCATTTTGCATTTTGCATTTTTCATTTGATACATGGGCTGGCTGCATAAAAAAATCATCCGTCCGCAGTTGTTCCGGCAGGACTCGGAAATCGCTCATAACCAGGCGGTCAATTCGCTTGCCCGCGTGAGCCGCCACGCGCTGGCGCTGGGCGCAGTGAGATCCATTTTCGGCTCGCCGGCACTGCCGGTGGAACTGTTTGGCCTGAAATTTCCCAATCCCGTCGGCCTCGCCGCCGGCATGGACAAGCACGCCGCCGCTGTGCCCGGCTGGGCGGCGCTGGGTTTTGGCTTTTGCGAACTCGGCGGCGTGACGTGGCACGCGCAAGCCGGCAATCCTCAACCCCGGATGTTCCGCGCGATTGCCGACGAAGCGGTCATCAACCGCATGGGTTTCAATAATGCCGGCGCGGCAGCGCTGGCGCAGAAACTTTCCGGCTGGAAAAAATCCGGCCGCTGGCCGCGGCATCCGGTCGGCATTAACCTCGGCAAATCCAAAATCACGCCGCTAGAGGATGCGGCGGAAGATTACGCCGATTCGTTTCGGGCGTTGCGCGACCTCGCGGATTTCTTTGTCATCAACGTCAGTTCGCCGAACACGCCAAACTTGCGGCAGTTGCAGGACAAAGCCGCGCTGGACGAAATCTTTGCGGCAGTGCAGCAGTTGAATTCCGTCCAGAAACCCATCCTGGTGAAAGTCGCGCCGGACTTGTCCTTCACCGCGCTGGACGAAATTCTGGAACTGGCCGCGCCGCGCCACCTTGCCGGCATCGTGGCGACGAACACGACGGTCGTGCGTCCGCCAACCAGCGACGCGGCGCTGCAAACAATTTACGCCGAGACCGGCGGCTTGAGCGGACGCCCGTTGCGTGCCCGCAGCACGGAAGTTGTCCGCCATCTTTTCAAGCAGACGAACGGCCGGCTCCCCATCATCGGCGTCGGTGGCATTTTTACGGCGGATGATGCGTGGGAAAAGATCGCGGCCGGCGCGTCGCTGGTGCAGATTTACACGGCCATGGTTTATGAAGGGCCGGGCGTCGCCCGGAAAATCGTCCGCGGCCTGGTTCAGCGGATGAAACAGGCGGGCGTCAGCGATTTGAAGGAAATCATCGGTTCCGCCGTTTGAGATTTATGTTCGAGCATCGCACCAAACCACTGCTGCCGCGCAAAGAGTATCACCGCCGTGTTCTGCATCACGCGGCGCTGGGAATCATGGTCGTCAGCGTCTCGCTGGGCATCGGCATGATCGGCTATCACTTTTTTGAAAAGCTGCCGTGGATTGACGCCTTTCTGAACGCGGCGATGATTTTGTCGGGCATGGGGCCGGTCGCCACGCTGCAAACCGACGGCGGAAAAATCTTCGCCGGGTGCTATGCGCTCTTCAGCGGCCTCAGCTTGATCGCCATTCTGGGGATCATCTTTGCGCCCGTCGTCCATCGCACGCTGCATAAATTTCATCTGGAAGACGAAGCCCGCGATAGCCGGTGATCCGGCGGGCGGCGCGTACTGAATTTTTTTCCTGACATCCGCCGATTCTCGGTCAGAATGGGCGTCCAAAATTATTTTATGCAAGCTACCCGAATTCTGCCCGATCTGCAATGCTCGCTCATGTGCGAGGAAGTCCGCCAGGAAGTGAACGGCAACCTGTTCATCATCGGCGTCGTCAACGTCATCCGCGTGCCGCAACTGCCCATCGTCGCCGGCCGCATCTGCGTCTTCAACCGCTGGGCGGCGGGCATCGGCGCGTTCAACGAAACCGTGCGCCTCGTCGCGCCCGACCAGACCACGGTGTTGAGCAAGAGCGAACTCAAATTTGAACTGCGCGATCCGGCGTTGAGCGCGACGAACGTCACCTTCTTCGGCCAGGTCAAGTTCGAGGCCGCGGGCACCTACTACATCGAAGTCCTGGTGGACGACGTGATGAAGCTGCGTTATCCCGTGCCGGTCATCCACGCGCCCGCGCCGAATCAGCCGCCGCCCGCCCAAAAACCGGGCTGACCGGACTGTCTGTCAGCCATCTTCGTTGTGGTGGGGCGAGCGTCCGCGCGCGCCGCGAACCAGTCATACGACGGCGCGCGCGGGCGCTGGCCCCACCGGTGTTAATGAACGTTTAACCCGCTGTTAATCAGTGTTCCATCCGTGCCCGTCTGCGGCTAGACTGCCAGCGTGAACGCGCTTCGCGAACCGACTTTTGCCTGGGAACCGCTGACGCCGCGCGGCGTGGCGGCGTTCGCCCGCGCCTCGTTCGAACGGCTCTTCATCGTGCAATCAATCTTCGCGCTCATCGCCGCCGCGGCGGTGGTGTGGCTGCTGGCCGACGGCATTTTTCCGGTGATCAACGACGCCATCGAGCAGTTGCCCGACGCCGGCTCCATCCACGGCGGCCGGCTCGACTGGCGCGACGACTCGCCCGTGATGCTCGCCGAGGGAAAAATTCTGGCCATCAGCGTGGATGTCGAGCACGGCGGCACGCTGCGATCGCCGGCGGATTTTCAACTCGAGTTCGGGCGCGACGACCTCCGCCTCTACTCGCTCTTCGGCGAGGCGTATGTGCCTTATCCCGACGACTACCTCATCGCCGCCAATCGCGGCGACGCGCGGCCCGCGTGGGGCGCGTGGGCGCCGGACCTGCTCGGCCTCGCCGCCATCGGCACGTTTTTCGGCCTGCTGCTCGTCTGGGCGGTGTTGGCCACGGTTTATTGCCTGCCGGTCTGGCTCCTCTGTTTTTTTGCGAACCGCGACCTGAACCTCTTCGCCAGTTGGCGGCTCGCCGCCGCCGCGCTCATGCCGGGCGCGCTGCTGCTCTCGCTCGCGCTGGCGCTTTACGAATGCGGCGGCTTCGACCTCGTGCAGCTTTGCTTCGCCTTCGGGATGCACCTCGTCATCGGCTGGATTTATCTCTTCGTCAGCCCGCTCTTCCTCAACCGCGCCTTGCCGGTGGAGAAGAAAAATCCGTTCCAACCCAAGACGTGAAGCTCATTGGCCGTCCGCCAAGGCCAGCGCGCCCTCGCCAATGCAATTTAGAAATTGGATTTATCCTCCATCTGGAAAATCAAAAACCGCCGGAACCAACGACTCGTTCCGGCGTTGCTGGGGTTTTGGGAACATCCATTTAGATGGCTATGAGCGAGGCCGACTGACTCAAGTTGCTTGGCCCCGCCGCGCCGACGGGCGGTTGGGTGGTATTTTGAAAAAAAGGCTTGGCAAGGTTTTGCGAAGGGCGTAAAACCAACTGTATCCAGCCACATTGATATGAAAACATTCGCCACCATTTTTGTTCTAAGCACGTTATTTTTTATCAAATCGTTAGCCGCAGATGCGGTTAGCATGTCGCCGAGCGCAATCGAGCTTGTCCTGAACTGTGGTATTCATTATGAGTCATCGCACTCATTTTATAGCATGGTTGAATTCAGTTCACCGAACATCGCTTTGGAAGTAACCTTTCGGAATGTTGGCGATAAATCGGTTTTTCCACATACCCTGATTCCTAATTTGAGCATTGTTTGGGATGGAAAGGTATACAAATACAAGCAGCCGAAATTGAATAGTGTTTGGAGTGAAATCGCCTTGGAACCGAGGTCATCAACAACTGATTATTATTCGCTTTCTGACTTTGATATTCCATCAGAAGTTCTGACTCGCGGTCGGCACACTTTAGCCGTAAACGATGTGTTTTCAGAAAGTGAAACATTTACGCACTATGGCTCAGCGAGGATTCTGTTCTCTGAATCAAACCAATTGATATCAGCAGAAACAAGCGCACTGACAATTTTTATAAAGACGCCAAAATGACGCTGCCTAACCAGTCGCCGGAGCCACAGCACGCATTATGAAAATCATCACCAATATTTTAATCCTATTCACAATACTTTTTTTAAAGTCCACTTCACTCGCTGCCGATACGCCTCGCGTGTCGCCAAGCCCCATCGAACTGGTCATGAATTGTGGCACTACTTATTCAAACAAATTTGATAAAGACACATTTATTGAGTCTGTTGACTT
>Ga0302265_1000127_pt1 | contig 50578 bp, 38 predicted proteins | sample III_Bog_E1_1_FD_194556 | JGI IMG/M metagenome (GOLD analysis project Ga0302265, IMG submission 194556) | Peat permafrost microbial communities from Stordalen Mire near Abisko, Sweden - III_Bog_E1_1 | ecosystem: Environmental > Terrestrial > Soil > Wetlands > Peat | place: Sweden: Abisko...
GGTTGGGTGCTTTTACTTTTCCAAACCGTCTTGGGGGAGGTGGGCGTTGCCGAAGCGGCTAAAGCGTTTCCGCCAAGACCCGAAGGAGACGAGTCGGCGATCCCAACCCCCACCACCACCGCCGCAACGGCCACCGCTCGGGTGAACCACCGTATCGCCGTTTGCCTCATCCCCTGATCTCCCTCCGACCCGTTGTCATCGCGACTGATTATTCCGATGCGATGGGCGTATTTAAATACGTATCCAATAGAGTTTCGACAGTGTTGCGACCAAGATCGCGTGTGATCACGATGATCCGACTGCGATGGTCATCATCTGGCCATCGGGATAGTGGAACCACCGGATGAAACAGATGTTGGACACCATGAATTACGAGTGGCGACGGGCTTTCCTGAATATTCAGCAGCCCTTTGAGGCGCAGAACTTTGTCACCATGTTCGGCAATCAGAGCATCGGCGAAATCCAGGAAACGCTCCCACGGCATCGGCTTATCCACCACTAGGCAGAAGGAGGTGATGCGTCGGTCATGCCGACCGTGGTCGCAGTCGGACGCGCACGCGTGGCCGTGCTCGTGGCCGTGGCCGTCATGCCCATGCCCCTGTCCGTGCTGGTCCGAGCGGTCGAGATAAGCGGCTTCGTTGAGCCAGCGCCCGACATCGGGGCTTTTGGTTGCGGGGTTATAGAGGCCAGCATCAAACACGGCGGTCGGAGAGAGGGAGCCTCGGGCAGCGGCGGTGATCGGTGCCGCTGGGTTCAGTCCACGCAGACGGCGCATCAGAGCTGCGACGACTTCGGGAGCGGCCAGATCGGTCTTGGTCACCACCAATCGATCCGCGACCGCCACCTGTTTGACGCTTTCCGGGTGCTGGTCCAACTGTCCGACACCGTGAACGGCGTCCACGGTGGTCACGACTCCATCCAGTCGATATCGGGCGGCCACCAACGGATTGCTCATCAAGGCATGCAGAACCGGCACGGGATCCGCAAGGCCGGTGGTTTCGATCACCACGCGGTCGAACTCGGGGCATTCCCCTCGAACGCGGCGCATGAAAAGGTCACAAAGCGTATCGATCAAGTCGCCGCGCACTGTGCAGCACAAGCACCCGTTCCCCAAAACCACCATGTCTTCGGTGCTTTTGGTCACCAGCAGGTGATCCAGACTGATTTCGCCGAATTCGTTGATGATACAGGCGACGCGAGACATTTCGGGGTGGCGCAGCAACTCGGCCAGCAGGGTGGTTTTTCCGCTGCCAAGAAAGCCGGTTAACACCGAGACCGGCAGTCGAACCGCCGCTTCGGCGGCGGGATCAGAGGCGGGGGATGAAGCAACAGCGGTCACGAGACGGCCTCCTGACAGGCTGGACATAAGCCGTGAATCTCGATGGTTGGACGAAGAACCTGGAAGCCGCGCGCCACCGCGCAGGTGGCAATGGCCGACGTGATACCGGGATCATTCAGCTCAAAGGCGACGCCGCAGCCGTCGCACACCAGGAATTGGCCGCTATGGCTGGCTCCCGGTTCGGCGCAACCGACATATCGGTTGAGGGATTCGATCCGATGCACCAATCCCTGACTGACCAGAAACTCCAGCGCCCGATAGACCGTCAGAGGGGCGGCTCGGCGTCCGGCGGTACCCATTTCGTCGCCCAGATCGTCAAGAATATCGTAGGCTCCGCGCGGGCGATGGCTGGCCCAAACCAATTCCAGGACTCGCCGACGCAACGCGGTCAAACGAGCCCCCCGCGCGGCACACAGAGCCTCAGCCTGCGCCAGCGCGCCGGTCACACAGTGGGCATGATCGTGCGGACACGACTCCCGTTGTCTTTCTACTATCAATTGCGCCACCGCGCCTCATCTGGAACCCCGTTGCCGCCGAGTCTACAACAACTCAGGCCGGCGCGCATGCTTTGTCGCATTCGATCCTGGTCAAGCGGGTGGCCATGTCGGCGGGTTTATGATTAGACTGGGATTTCGCGCCTGCTTCCGGGCAAGCGTTATCGTGTGTATCGGTGAAGATGTCGGCCTACGGGCTTTATTGGCGGGATTTCGGTGGCACAAATGCCTTTAGGGTCCATTGGGATGCGGGGTAAGGGGGGCGGTTGGGTGTCGAGAGTCCCAGAGAGTGTGGTGCGCTTGGATGGTGGTGGCGTTGGCCGGAATCGGATTTGGGGCGAGTCCGCCGACCGGGACGGGAGTCGACTCGATCATGCCTGATGACCGCTTTGAAGTGACTCCGCTGGCGTCTGCCGTCGAGATCGCGGCGGCAGCCAAGCGGGTGTGGGCGATTCTCACGGATTTTTCTGCTTATCCCCAGTGGAATCCGTTCATCGTGTCGATCGAAGGTCGGCTCAAGTCCGGGGCGATTTTGACGCTCCAATTGGCTTTGCCGGGCAAGCCAGTGATGACCTTCAAGCCGCGCCTCAAAATTGTCTCATCGCCGCGCGAATTGCGCTGGGTTAGCCAAGTCCTGGCTCCCGGTCTGTTCGAAGGCGAACATGGGTTTCGCATTGAGCCCTTGGCCTCTGACCGTTGTCGATTGCACTCCGTGGAAGATTTTTCCGGTGTTTTTGTTCCGATCTTAGTTCCGGGTCTTCAACAGGCCAGTCGGGCCGGTTTCGAAGCGATGAAGCAGGCGGTTAAGGAACGGGCCGAGCGCAAGTGATCCATTCCTGCGCCGTTTTACTGTATTTTTGACCTCGGGGTTGGCCTTTTGTGGGTATGGGCAGTGACTATAAAGCAACCCATTTGAGGATCTATAGGGCAAAAGGCTTCAAAAAGGTTTGTGGGCCGTTCAGAAGCCTAGTGGTATGAAGTCTCCTAAGACGTCGGCGCGTTGCGCCCAGCCATAAGGTCTCAGCCATGACCGTCCGTAATCTTGATTTTCTGCTGAAGCCGAAATCCGTGGCCCTGATTGGGGCCAGCCGCAGACCGAACTCGATCGGTCAGGTGGTGGCAAAGAACCTGTTTCACGCTGGGTTTGAAGGGCCGATCATGCCCGTCAATCCGCGCGAGCGGGCGATTGAAGGGGTGTTGGCCTACGGGTCGGTGGGAGATTTGCCCATGGCCCCGGATTTGGCGGTGATCTGCACGCCACCCGAGACCGTGCCCGGCCTGATTGCCGAGTTGGGGGCTCGGGGGACGCGGGCGGCGGTGGTGATCACGGCCGGTTTTGGCGAGCTGGGGGCGGAAGGGAAGGCCCTGCAACAGCGGGTGTTGGACGCGGCCCGCCCGCATTTGCTACGGGTGTTGGGCCCCAACTGCCTGGGCATCATGATTCCGGGCATTGGTCTGAACGCCAGCTTTGTCCATGTGGCGCCCTTGAAGGGTGACGTGGCGCTGGTGGCGCAGTCTGGGGCGGTTGTGACCTCGGTGGTGGACTGGGCGACCTCGCGTAATATCGGCTTTTCCCACCTGATTTCTTTGGGCGACAAGGCCGACGTGGATTTTGGGGATTTGCTTGATTATCTAGCGGCGGACCCTGGGGTTCGGGCGATTCTGCTGTATGTGGAAGCGATCTCCAACGCTCGTAAATTCATGTCGGCGGCACGGGCGGCGGCTCGACAGAAGCCGGTGATTGTGATCAAGGCCGGACGCAGCGACGAGGCGGCCAAGGCTGCGAGTTCACACACGGGCGCTTTGGCCGGTTCAGATCGCGTCTACGATGCCGCCTTCCGCCGAGCCGGCGTGCTGCGGGTGCGCGATCTGGACGAGCTGTTTGATGCGGTTGAGACGTTGGCCATGGGGCTGTCGGCCACCGGGGGTAAGCGGATCGGGCGCCGCCTCGCCATTCTGACCAATGGCGGCGGCATCGGGGTGATGGCAACCGATTCGTTGATCGAGGCCGGGGGGCAGTTGGCCAAGATCGGCCCGGAGGCGATGGTGAAGTTGGATTCGTTCCTGCCGCCGACATGGTCCAAGGGAAATCCCGTAGACATCATCGGTGACGCCACCGCCAAACGCTACGCGGACTCGTTCTCGGCTTTGCTCGACGACAGCGACGCCGACGCGTTTCTCGTACTCAATTGCCCGAGCGCGGTTGGTGACAGCTATTGGGCGGCCCAGGCGGTGGTCGAAACCGTCGCCAAGCATCCCCTGGGGCGTCAGCGGCCAGTGCTCACCAGTTGGTTGGGCGAAGGGGCTGCCGTGGCGTCTCGGGCTTTGTTCGCAAACAACCGGATTCCCACCTACGATACACCAGGCGACGCCATCCGGGCATTTATGCATCTGGTTCAATACAGTGCCAATCAGGAAAATCTGATGCAAACTCCGGACTCGATCCCCGAGGAATTCTCGGTGGATGAGGTCCGCGTGCGGGGCATTATCGACCACGCTTTGGCCGAAGGGCGAGGCTGGTTGACCGAGTACGAGGCCAAGCAGGTTTTAGCGGCCTATGCCGTCCCGGTGGTTGACACGCGCCGGGTGACGACTCCCGAAGAAGCCGCCGAAGCCGCGCGGGCGATTGGTGGGCGGGTGGCGTTGAAAATTCTGTCGCCGGATATCACCCACAAGTCGGACATCGGCGGCGTGGTGCTGGGGATTGCCGATCCCGAGCAAGTGCGGGCCGAAGCCGAAGGGATGTTGGAGCGGGTGCGGCTGGCTCGCCCTGATGCCGTTATCGAAGGGTTTACGGTTCAGCAAATGGCGGTGCGGGCCGGGGCCCATGAACTGATTATCGGCATGACCGACGATCAATTGTTCGGCCCGGTGATCCTGTTCGGTCAGGGCGGAATCAGTGTCGAGGTGGTGGCCGATCAGGCTTTGGCGCTGCCGCCGTTGAATATGCCGTTGGCTCGCGAATTGATCTCACACACACTGGTTTACCGGCTGCTGCGAGGCTATCGGAATCAGCCTGCGGCAGTGATCGACGATATCGCCCATACATTGATCAAAATCTCGCAACTGGTGACGGATTTTGCCGAAATCACCGAGCTGGACATCAATCCGCTGTTTGCCGACGACAAAGGGGTGTTGGCTCTCGATGCGCGGATCAAGGTGGCGCCGCCCAAGCGGCCCGGCGCGGCGCGGCTGGCCATCCGTCCGTACCCTAAGCAGTTGGAGGAGCAGGTTCGGCTCCAGAATGGTGAAGAGTATCTGATTCGCCCAATCCGGCCCGAAGATGAACCTGCCGTGCGTCGTGCCTTCGAGCGGGTCTTTAGCGAAAATCGTCAGTCGGACTCCCAAACTTCAATCCCGCCCCTGACCCATGCGGCGGTGGTTCGTCTGACCCAAATTGATTATGACCGCGACATGGGCTTGGTGGCGGTGGCGTCTCCGTTCCGGGGGCCGGTGGCTGAAATTCATGGTGGCGTTCGGATCAGCGCCGATCCCGATGGTCGAACTGCCGAATTTCGAGTCACGGTTCTGAGTGGACTGCAAGGGCGCGGTCTTGATCACATCTTGATGAGCAAGAGCCTTGCTTATGCTCGGGATCGGGGCGTTGGTGAGGTTTATGGCAAGGTTTCGCGGGCGGATGGCGCGGTGTTGGCTTTGTGTCGTGCTCTTGGTTTCCGCGAGATTGAGCCTGTCGATGGGGCCGATATGATTGAAGTGCGCTTGGCGTTGTCGTAGGGGGCGTGCCACAGGTGCCGGAAAGGCGGGCCTACACTGTCACGGGATGAGTGGTGTTCGTGGCTGTGGTTTTGTTGAGCTTTGCCCGACACACCCGCAAGGGGCTGACGGACTCTTTGCGGGGGGCGGGCGAACTCACGAAAGCGCCTTATTCGAGGGCCTGTGGGAAAGCCCCTCCTTTTGGGGGAGGGCTGTTTGCTGCGGGACAGAAATGACGATCCCACTCAGGGGCCGGTGGATGAGTCCCTTCGGCAGCGCGTGATGGCGTTGGTGGCGCCGTTGCCAGCCCCTAAGGTCCGCGATCTGTTGCGTCAGGTGTCCCGGCTGGCCTTTCCCGGTCACGCGAGTCGGGCCGAGATCGTCAAACGGACTGTGATCGAGTATCTCAACAGGCGGCGCCCCCAGCGTGCCCGCCGGCTGTTCACAGAGCTGTTTGAGCCGATTTTGGTCGGTGATCCCCTGTTTTTAAGGGCTCGGCGGGTGATTCCGGGCATGGTTCAGCGCGTTGATGTGGCGGGCCTGTGGGCGGCACTGGATCATACGGAATTCGCTAAAACGGCAGACATGGTTCAGCATCGCCTGGACGAAATGGCCGAGACCGAAGTGCTGGACGATGTATTTCACGAACCCGAGACGGAGATATTGCGGCAGTGTTTGTGTCAGCGGGCGGTGGAGGTGATTGGGCGTTGCCTGGGCGATCACCGAAAGCAGCTTGCCTTTTTGGAGGCTATTAATCTCAGGCGGTTGAGCGAGGCTCGCGAGGGAGCGCTGCACACAACCCTCATCGCGCCAGTTGAGGCGTCGTTTCTGCGTTTCGTCGTCGAGTATTTGGCAGCGGCGGCCCTTTGGGGTCCGATTTTGAAGGAGCATCTGATCGCGGCGAGCCATGATCATGATGCATTGCCGCTATCCGGTCGGGATGGGAGCGTCGAAGGGGATGATGCCGAGCGGGTGGCGTCGCAGTTGCGTCGCGGGGTTCAAGCCTTTCGCGATACCGTGGTAACGCCGCAAGCCCGTTCGGAGTTGGTTCTGCTGGTGCCGTTGACTGCGTTGAATGTTGGGCGGCAGTACCGGGCGGTGGGGTTATATCTGCGTCAGAATGGGTTTCGGGACGATGGCGATGATGTCTTCGTGATCGAGGCGATGATGACGCATTTCGCGGCATGCTGTGCCAATCTGTCGGCAATTCTGGGGGGGACTCTGAAATTTGATACCCGTTTGCCGGGGGCCTTGATCCGCTTCACTGCTCGAGAAAAGGCTGAACTCGAGCAAACCATGGACTGTCTGTTTCACGTCATGCCGGCGCTGGGTTTGGCCGGTTTCTTGGGCAATAGCGTAACCGGGCCAATCTTCGCTCATCTCTGGCAGGATTTGGGCCGTTTTTTGAGCGAGCGACTGGTGCCGGTGGTAATGCGGCGGCTGGCGGTGATCATGACCCAGCGGGCCGATGCCGCCCCGGATTACAAAGAGGTGGTGTGGCTGTTGCGTCTGATTTGGGGGTGGCATCTGTTCGCCCGGACCCAGGATCAAGCGTTCGGGGCTTTTGATGCGTGGTTGGATCAGGTGCGAGAGGATCTGGAAGCCTCCGTCGGCAAGGCCGTTCGGATGGAAGCGGGCGAGGCGGTGGCGGGGCGTTTCGATCATCTGTTGCGCCTGAATGAAATCGCGCTGGTGTTTAATCTGCGGCTTGCCCAATACTTATCGGTCTCGAGTCGGAACGTCGTTGATATGATGGCCTATGGTCTTGGTCAGCGCGCCGGGATGTCGCCTGATGAGCGGTTGCTGGTGGTTGATTATTTGGACTTGGTGCGTGCGGAAGTGAGCCGGTCGCGTCACTGGAAGAGCCCGGAATTGACCGATCTGCTGAAAGTAGCGGCAGCGCGGGGATTCTAAAGCGGTGAATCCAGCGGACGGCCTATTCCGTTGGCTTTCGTAGGCTTCCGTCCCGTACCCGCAGTCCCGCACGCCCTTGGCTTCGCGTCCACGAGGACGCGGGGCCGCCGTCGCGGCCCGATACCGGCGATGTGTCAGTATCAGGGCTCGCCGGTATCACAGGTTTAAAGGCTGATTGGCTCCTTGTGGGGTGGGCAGAGCCCACGAAAAGCCTTATCCTGGCATCCCTGGAGCCAAGCTCCAGGGATGCCAGGATAAGGTGATCTTAGGCGAAGGCGTGGTGATGAGCGAAACGGAAAGCCCGGTCGAGGTGTTTAAGCGGTCGACTGCGGCAGTGGTTCGGGCGTTGGCTGAACGGGACGACGTTCAGGTCGGTTTCGGCAACGATCCGGCGGCGGTCAGTGGTCAGAGAGTAAGGGTGCCAGCGCCGACTCGCGACCTCAATCCGGTTACGATCGCCTGTACCCGAGGTGCTGCCGATGCGGTGGGGTTGCGTCTGCGTTACCATAATTCAGACATTCATGCGGCACGGATGCCCGCTGGCGATGCGCCGCGTGCGGTCTTTGACGCCTTGGAACAGGTGCGATGCGAGGCCTTGGGGGTTCGCATGATGCCCGGCGTTGCGGTCAATCTGGCCGCAGCGGGCGAGGAGCGGTGCTTGCGTCAAGGATTGGACCGCGCCGTCAGCCGTGAGCAGGTGCCGTTGGCCGAAGTCTTACGGGCGCTGGCCTGGGAGGTTCTGCATGGTCAGCCGATCCCACTGGCGGCCCGATCCGCCGTGGCATTGTGGCGGCCCTGGCTGGACGAGCGGTTAGGGGAGGACTGGCGGGGACTGTCGGATAAGATCGGGAACCAGGAGGCTTACGCCCGAGGGGTGCGTCGGCTGCTGGTGGATTTGGGATTCGAAATCGGTGGTGAACCGGAACCACGATCCGAGCCGCCCGAAAATGAGGATGACGAAGAGCGTCGCTCGGATGAGGGCGACGACAGCACCAGTGCCGCCGCCGACGATCAAGGAAGCACCGAGACTGAAGTGCCCACCGGCATGATGGCCGATGGCGAGGACGAAGGAGAAGAGCAAGAGGACGCCACCGAGGACATGGATGGCGAGTGCGGCGAGACCGTCTCCGCCGACGAAGCGCAGCCCTCTGGTCCTCAACGGCGGCGGGCTCGGGAGCGTGGGTTAGATCTTGACGCCGATGCGTATAAAATTTATACGGCACAGTTTGATGAAGAAATCAGTGCCGCAGAGTTATGCGATGCCGAGGAAATGTCTCGGTTGCGGATATTGCTTGATAATCAATTAAAGAATTTGCATGGATTGATTGCTCGGTTAGCGAATCGTCTACAACGGCGGTTGTTGGCACAACAACAGCGGGCCTGGGATTTTGATTTGGATGAAGGGTTGCTTGACGCCGGTCGTTTGGCACGGGTCGTTGTCAATCCAATGGAACCATTATCCTTCAAGCAGGAACGCGACACCGAGTTCCGCGATACGGTGGTCTCGTTGCTGATTGACAATTCTGGGTCCATGCGGGGCCGGCCCATTACGATTGCCGCTCTAAGTGCCGATATTTTGGCTCGGACCTTGGAACGGTGCGGCGTTAAGGTCGAGATTCTTGGGTTTACCACCCGTGCTTGGAAGGGCGGGCGGGCACGGGAGGCGTGGGTGGCTGCGGGTAAGCCTCCCACGCCGGGGCGGCTCAATGATCTGCGTCATATTGTCTACAAGGCTGCCGATGCCCCTTGGCGCCGGGCTCGTAAGAACTTGGGCTTGATGCTGCGTGAAGGTATTCTCAAGGAAAATATCGATGGTGAGGCTTTGCTATGGGCGCACACGAGGCTGTTGGGTCGGTCGGAACAGCGCCGAATTTTAATGGTGATTTCGGATGGGGCTCCAGTGGATGACGCGACATTATCGGTTAATCCCGGCCATTATCTGGAGCATCACTTGCGAAGCGTAATTGCCGCCATCGAAACCCGCTCGCCGATTGAGCTTTTAGCCATTGGTATTGGTCATGATGTCACTCGTTACTATCATCGCGCCGTCACCATCAACGATGTCGAGCAACTTGGCGGTGCAATGGTCGAAAAATTAGCCGAGCTATTCGAAGAAGGGGCTCTTTCCAGAGATAATAAGAGGATTCGTTCTCGCGTTTGATGGGCACTCTAAGCCGACCTTACGATCGCGCCCGTGTATGACGGAGTTGTCTTGAAAAAGGCTTGTCCAAAGAGCGTCACGGATACCGCTGCACTCGCCTTCATCGGATCATTCTGTTCCCAATGGGCGGTTGCGGTAGGAAACGGAAATGGCTAAAAGACGGCGGTGGTTCGAACTGTTTTGTCCGGCGTGAACCCGATTCCGGCGGGTGCTATCGGGTGGCCCGCTTGGTTCGCCCGGCGATGGGCGGAGCCCGCTTTGATCGACAGGGTGCGCGGACAAGGAAAGACTCCCACATGCGGAAATCGGCGATCGCGGTCCTTCTGCTGGTTGTGATTTTAAATGCCTTGGCGTGGTCGGTGGCAAATTGGCCGGTCAGCGAGCGGCCTTGGGCCGGCGTGATCAGCGGCGTTGGTCTCAGTCCCTACCAGGCAACCCAGAACCCGATGGAGGGCGATCAACCCCAGGCCGATGACATTGATCGCGACCTCAAGTTGCTTCAGGGCAACGTCAAGAGCGTTCGGACCTATAGCGCCCTGAACAATGCCGATCTGGTGCCGGGGATTGCTCGGAAATATGGTCTGTCGGTCACGGCAGGGGCCTGGATTCAGGGGAAGCCTGAAATCGATGAACCCGAAATTGCCAATCTGATCCGCCTGACCCGCGCCAATCCGAATGTCAGGCGGGCGATTGTCGGTAACGAAGCGATCTTGCGCACGGACGTCACGGTTGCCCAGGCCATCGAGTACATCAAGCGCGTCAAACGTCAGGTCAATATTCCGGTGTCGACCGCCGAGCCGTGGCATGTTTGGCTGAACCATCCCGAGCTGGTGGATGCGGTGGATTTCATCGCCGTTCATATTCTGCCTTATTGGGAAGGCGTGCCGGTGGACGAGGCCGTGACCTATTCGATGTTTCGTTATAACGAGCTGCATCAGAAATATCCCAACAAGCACATCCTGATTAGTGAAATCGGCTGGCCAAGTGACGGTCCTTGGCGCCGAGGTGCCGAAGCCTCTTTGGTCAATCAGTCTAAGTTTATCCGTGGTTTTCTGAATATCGCCGGCCAGAACCATCTTGATTATTATATCATGGAGGCCTTCGATCAGCCCTGGAAGCGGACCTTGGAAGGCAGTGCCGGCACCTCGTGGGGGTTGTGGGATGCCTACCGTCAGCCCAAATTCCCCATGGCTGGCGATGTGGTTGAGATTCCGAGCTGGCCGATCTTGTGCGCGATCTCTAGCGCCTTGGCGTTGCTGCCGATGCTGTGGTTTGTCAGCCGACGAACCGATCTACGGCGCGTCGGTCAGCTGTTTTATGCCGTTCTGATCCAGGCGGTGGCCTCGGTGCTGGTCTGGACGGCGACGGCGGCTATGAGTTCGGGGCTGGCCACCAGTACTGAAATTGCCTGGGGCGTGTTGATTTTTGCCCAGTTGCTGCTGCTGATGATCATGCTGATCGATGGCCTGGAATTGACCGAAGTGGTCTGGCGCCGTCGCTTTGATCGCCAGTTCGAGCCGGTACGAGGGCCCGCACCGGCCAACGCACCCAAGGTCTCGATTCATGTGCCATGCTATAACGAGCCGCCACATATGGTGATCGAGACGCTCGATGCTTTGGCACGTCTGGATTATCCCAATTTCGAAGTGCTGTTGATCGACAATAATACCAAAGACGAAGCCGTTTGGCGGCCTGTGGAAGCCTATTGTCAGCAGCTCGGCCCGCGCTTCCGTTTTTTCCACTTGGCCAATTGGCCTGGATTTAAAGCAGGAGCCCTGAATTTCGGCCTGGAACAGACCGCACCCGATGCCGACTTCGTAGCGGTTATCGACAGCGACTATCAGGTTACACCCGATTGGTTATCCAGCACCATTCCGTTCTTTGAGCGTCCCGAGGTGGGCTTTGTCCAGTCTCCCCAGGATTATCGCGAGTGGGAAGGCGATGTTTTCAAGCGGATGATCAATTGGGAATATGCCGGCTTCTTTCACATCGGGATGGTTCAGCGTAACGAGCGAAACGCCATTATTCAGCACGGGACCATGACCATTATCCGCAAGACCGCTTTGGAAAAGGTCGGTCGTTGGGGCGAGTGGTGCATTACCGAGGATGCCGATTTGGGGTTGCGGCTGTTCGAATTTGGTTACGAGTCGGTCTATATGTCCAATAGCTTTGGCAAGGGGCTGGTTCCAGACAGTTTTTCGGGCTACAAGACTCAGAGATTCCGTTGGGCTTATGGCGCACTACAAATTATGAAGCACCATTGGCGGGAGTTTTTACTAGGTTCGAAACGTCTGACGGCGGGACAGAAATATCATTTTATCACCGGCTGGTTGCCTTGGTTTGCCGATGCTGCTCATTTATGCTTTGGCGTTGCCAGTATCGTCTGGTCGATTGGCCTTTTGACGTTGCCCAAGTATTTTGAGTTTCCACCGACCGTGTTTTTGGTGCCGACGCTGGCCGTGTTTGCGTTTAAAGTGGCCGCCAGCCTGTGGCTGTATGAAGCGCGGGTTCCCTGCGGATTTTGGGACAAAGTGGGCGCGGCGGTGGCTGGCATGGCGTTGACCCATACCGTCGGGCGGGCCGTGTGGCAGGGGATTTTCACGTCGGGTCGGCCCTTTGTGCGGACCCCCAAATGTGAAAATCAGCCGGCCTTAATGCAGGGTCTGCTCATGGCCTCGGAAGAGGTTATGTTGATGCTGGGCCTGTGGGTGGCGGCCCTGGCCATCGTTTTGGTGTTCGGTCACGAAAATCGGGATGCTTTCTTGTGGTCGGGACTGCTGATGGTGCAATCTTTGCCCTATCTGTCGGCTTTGATCACGGCGATGATTAATGTGTTTCCAGACCTGCATTGGGGACGCCGCCGTCCTGTCGAGACCGACACGGGAACCGCCACCGAAGCCGCAGAGTGAGCAGATGGGGGCACTTGTGCGTTATCCGGGGCTTTGATGTCATGGCCCCGCGTGAAGGCCGGGGGGGGATCATGTTCAGGACCGCCGAACTGGGCCGCAAGGTTTCAAGAGAGGAATTCGATGCCGTGGCGGCCAGCCTGCGCATCGAAATTCTGGAACTCCAGCAACAGCTTCGCACCGCCGATTTTCCGACGCTGTTTGTGTTTGCTGGAGTCGATGGTGCGGGCAAAAACCAGACCATCAATTTGTTGACCGAATGGATGGACCCGCGTTGGATTTCGGCCTGCGCCTACAGCGCCCCTTCTGACGAAGAGCGGGAACGGCCAGAATTCTGGCGTTTTTGGCGGGATTTGCCACCTCGGGGGCGCATTGGGTTGTTTTTGCGCTCGTGGTATTCGGCGCCAGTTTTGGATCACGCCTATGGACGCAGCAGCGAAAATGAACTGATCCGTCGTCTTGATCGGATCGTCGGATTTGAAACCGCCTTGGCCGAAGATGGCGCCCTGATTTTGAAATTTTGGCTTCATCTGAGCAAGGATGCTCAAAAGCGCCAGCTTAAGCGGTTGGCTGCGGATGCTCGGGACAGTTGGCGTGTTTCCGAAGCAGACTGGGAACACTGGCGGATGTACGACCAGTTTATCGGTGCGGCGGAGCGGACCATCACCCGCACCAGCACTGGCCATGCCGCATGGACCATTGTCGAGGGCGAAGACCAGCGGTATCGAGAATTGGCGGTGCTGACCACATTTCGCGATGCGGCGGCTCGTCATCTGCGGCATCGGGCGCTGTTGCGCGAGACGCGGAACCAGATGCATGCGACGTTGCCCTCATCGGTCACGATTCCGACCGAGCCCGATGCGGGAGGGGGGCCGCTTCGTCGGATTCAACCGTCGATCCTCGACACGTTGGACATGACCTTGGATCGCTCCAAGGAGGAGTATGACGCCGAATTGGCTCGCTTGACCGCCCGGCTCAATATTTTGTACCGCGAAGCCAAGGCGCTGGGCATTTCCACGGTCGTGGTGTTCGAAGGCTGGGATGCCGCCGGCAAGGGCGGGGCCATTCGGCGGATTACGCGGGCTTTGGATGCCCGCGATTATCAGGTGTTACCAATTGCCGCTCCCACCGATGAAGAGCGCGCCCGCCATTATTTGTGGCGTTTTTGGCGGTATCTGTCGCGGGCGGGGCGTATCACTCTGTTTGACCGGAGTTGGTACGGGCGGGTGCTGGTTGAGCGGGTGGAGGCCTTGGCGAGTGAAGATCAGTGGCGCCGGGCTTATGCTGAGATCAATACTTTTGAACAGCATTTGGCGGAGCATGGGATTATTCTCGTCAAGTACTGGCTCCATATCACCAAGGACGAGCAGGCCAGACGCTTTGAAGAACGGCAAACCATCCCGTACAAGCGTTGGAAATTAACCGATGAGGACTGGCGTAATCGCGATAAGTGGGATGCCTACGAGGTTGCAGTCAATGATATGATCGAGAAGACCAGCACCAGCTCGGCGCCTTGGACGCTAGTCCCAGCCAACAGCAAGCGCCACGCCCGTTTGCAGGTCTTGGAGACCTTCTGCCAGCGTTTGAAGACGGCGATTGCCGCCGCTGAAACCGGCAAAAAGGCCGGTCGGAAGCGTAAATCCTGAGCCTTGGCCATCTCCGCAAAAGACGCCCGCGCTCCCGTCATATAAGCTGAGGCAGCCCATTAGCCTCATACCATTGGGCCTCATACCCTCGAGCCTTGATGTTGACTCATCAAGGCTGCCCTCAGACGCCGGGCGGGCGCATCCGCGCCCTTGGCTTCGCGCGCATAGGCGCGCGGGGCCGCCGTCGCGGCCCGATACCGGCAGTGTGTCATCGTTATAGCTCGCCGGTATCATACCCTCGAGCCTTGATGCTGACTTATCAAGGCTGCCCTCAGACGCCGGGCGGGCGCATCCGCGCCCTTGGCTTCGCGCGCATAGGCGTGCGGGGCCGTCGTCGCGGCCCGATACCGGCAGTGTGTCATCATTATAGCTCGCCGGTATCACAGGGGAAAGCCTACCGCTGGCGGCGATGGCGCCAATTGTCGAAGGGGCGGAAGGTTTCAGGATAACGGCGCTTGAAACGCACGAACATACGGCGGGCGTCTCGAGAATTGCGCAATAAGATGATGGTGCCCACTAGGAATAAGGTGGTGCCCATAACCACCGGCGTCAGGGCAATCAGCAGGCCGGAAATGATCAGAGCCGCGCCAAGGCCCATCCAGACCAATTGACGGATGCGCAATGGCGGCAAAGTGGTGACGGATGCGAGCCATTTCATCGGGATATCCATGTGACCGTGGGGGATGATCGTGGAAAGGTAAGGTGCGGGGCCATGGGGCCGAGCGGCGAAGACGTGGGCGCCAGTTAATGCGGCGTATGACCGGGCGTCAATGGCCTCGCGGGCGCATCCGCGCCCTTGGCTTCGCGCGCATGGGCGCGCGGGGCCGTCGTCGCGGCCCGATACCGGCAGTGTGTCATCGTTATAGCTCGCCGGTATAACATGAAAGCTCGATACTCTGAGGTGGTCCGCTCATGCCTGAATTGCCCGAAGTCGAAACCGTATGCCGTGGCTTGGCGACTCGTTTGGTGGGCCGGCGATTGATACGGGTCGAACAACGGCGCCCTGGATTGCGCCAACCTTTCCCCGAAGACATGCCGGCTCGGCTGACCGGACGATGCGTGGTCGCGATTCGGCGGCGGGCCAAATATGTTTTGATGCATCTGGATGATGGTTGGGTGGTGATCCTCCATCTGGGGATGTCGGGGCGGATGGTGATCCAGGACGCCCCTGGAACACCGCCGGGTCGTCACGACCATGTGAGTTTGGAGACCGATGATGGTGCCATCGTGGTTTTCAATGATCCTCGCCGATTCGGATTGATGACCTTGGCCCTGGAGGCCGAGTTGGCAGCCCATCCGTTGCTGGCCGGGCTGGGGCCGGAGCCCTTGTCGCCGGCCTTTACGCCAAAGGTTTTGTCGGCGCGATTGGCAGGGCGCGGAACCCCGATCAAAACGGCTTTACTTGACCAGACGGTGGTGGCCGGATTGGGCAATATCTATGTATCCGAAGCCCTCTTTCACGCCGGGATCAGCCCTCTTCGTCCTGCGGCCATGGTGGTCGGGCCGGCGGCGGCCCGGCTGGTGCCGGCCATTCGCCGGGTTTTGACGGCGGCCATCGCCGCTGGTGGGTCATCCTTGCGCGATTACGTTCAAACTTCGGGAGAGTTGGGCTATTTCCAACATCAATTTGCGGTCTATGATCGTGCTGGCCAACCCTGTCCGGGCTGTGACTGTGACGTGGGCGAAACCGGCGGCATTCGACGTTTGATCCAAGCCAATCGTTCGACCTACTATTGTCCACGTCGCCAGGATTGACCAAGGCTGCCAGGATCGACCGGGATTGAGTCGCCAGCCGCTTTGTTGTAGAAGGATTGTCATGATCGCCAGATTTGTCCTTCTTGCCCTTCGTCCCGTCCTGGTCCTGGCCATGGTGCTGGGGGGAGGGGCGTTGGGGGGAGCCCTGGCTGCCGAGCCGTTCGTCGAAGGGTTTGCCGAGTTGCCCTTGATGCCCGGACTGACGGCGGTCAAGGAAGAAAGCCTGACCTTTGACAAACCCGCCGGTCGGATCGTCGAAGCTGTGGCGCGCGGGGCGGTTTCTGCCGAGGCGGTGCGCGCATTCTACCGCGAAACCGTGCCGCAGTTGGGGTGGCACCAGGGGGCGGGCGACGATCGCTATCTGCGCGACGGCGAGGCGCTGCATCTGGAGATTCATTCGACCCATTCCGATGGCGCCGGTCGGCCCCAGGTGCTGGTGCGCTTTTCGTTGAGTCCCGAGTGATGGGGCCGTGGACGCTCTGGTTCCGGCGGGGTCTCGGGAGCCGTGGTTTCAGTTTTCAAAGCGGCGTGGTGATTTTAGCCTTGATTGGGGTACTGATTGGGCCCTCTTCGGCGCGGGCGCAGCTTTTTGACCCTTATATCATCGGTATGATGGCGGGGCCGGTGAGTGATGGGCCGTCGGTGTTGGTGCTGAAAAAGCGCCAGGATAAGTTCATGAGCCTGGATACTCTGGTGATCGCCTGCGTGGCCGGGGCCGCGTCCAGTGTGGTCGCTCATGCCCTGCCGGCGATTGCGGCAGCGGCCTCGGGGGTTGGTCTGTCGATGGGTGTGGCTTCGCTGGTGAACTCGTCGGTTTTTGGCTGTTTGGTCGGGGCTGGCGGTGGGGCGGCAGCGATTGGAACACAGGCGACTCTGAACGGTGCCCGGCGGTTGGCGGGGCCCTGAGGGGGAGCGTAATGAGACTAGCCCCCCCCCTTGATTCAAGGCTCGATGGGTCAGGACGGGTTCAAAGGGCCGATGGGCTTTTTGTGGGTGTGGGAGGGGGCCATGAAAGTGGTTCTCTGGGGTCCAAGCGGCGCAGAAATTCACGCAGGATGATGCGATACAGCTCATCTTTTAACCGCAAATCCTCGCTACCAATGTCGATATTGGGGTTGTCATTGATCTCGATTACAAATATCCCGCGATCATTCTGTTTAAGGTCGACGCCATAGAGGCCATTACCAATTAGCCCTGCCGCTTTGACTGCAATCTCGACCACTTCGGGTGGGGCCTCTTCGACCAGCAAGGTCTTCCCGGCGCCTTGTTGAAAGCGCCCGTCACTGCCATGTTTCACGATTTGCCAGTGCTTTTTAGCCATCAGATATTGGCAGACAAAAATCGGCTGGCGATTCAATACGCCGACCCGCCAGTCAAAAGCGGTGTACATGAATTCTTGGGCTAAAATTACGTCGGATTCTTCGAATAGGGTTGCGGCAGTGGCTTCCAGTTCACTGCGGTTCTGGACTTTGAATATTCCTCTGGAAAAGGATCCGTCAGGCACCTTAAGGACAATTGGAAACGATATGTCTTGATCAACGATGGATAGTTTGCTACGATCAAATATAACTGTTTTTGGAACAGGAATTTTATGAGCTTTTAATAATTCTGCAAGATAAACTTTGTTTGTACATTTTAAGATGGAATTGGGATCATCGATTACGGGCATTCCTTCGTTTTCGGCCTTTTTAGCAAAGCGATAGGTGTGATGATCTAAATTGGTGGTTTCGCGAATAAAAAGAGCATCAAATTCGGCTAGTCGCAGATAATCTTTCTTCTCGATGACTTCGACATCAAAGCCCATGGTTTCGCCGATTTTAATAAATTTCTGAATCGTCTTGGGTGATGAGGGGGGCAGGGCTTCTTTGGGGTTATGAAGGATTGCTAACGAATAGCGAAGTGCACTTTTTACGGCAGGTTCGCGCCAACTGCTGCGGGTGTAGGCATCAAGAGCGGCTTCGAATCGGGCTTCATCATCGGGCTTCAGGTCATCTAGGGCCATGGCTTCGATCCCGCTGATACTCCAGTCTTCTTTCAGTCGAAGGTGGACGTTGAGCATCGGGCAGCGGAAGCGGTCGAAGAGGCGGCGGGCGAAGTCCGGGAAGCGGCGGTCGTCGGTGTGGCCGAAAAAGACCTTGAGGCTGAACGAGGCTTCAGGGGGTTGACTCAATCGACGCATTCGGCGCCGTAAACTTTCTTCCAGCTCGGGCAAGGCGAAGCGGTAAAGACTTTTTTGGCTCAGGTCTAAAATAGTTTTAACCGTCGGAATCACCTTTTGGCCGCGTGCTTCCGCCAACAAAGAACAGTAATAGCCAAATCCAAGATAATCATAATTGCGGCTTAGATTGATGACCCGAACCGCTCGTCCTTTTACAAGTTCAGGCTTTGTGATATATTCTTTAGTGGTGATAATTTGCAGGCTGCCGAGAGTTGCTTTAAAATCGGTTCGTCGATCAACGACAATCAGATGGGTGGACATTCAGGTCACCGATCGGGCACGAAGAATTAAGGAGGCTCTTAATTGAGCTTTACCGTAGCGGGCCATGTGTTCGAAGTCCTTTTTTGCGATCGGCATGTGAATGCGGTCAAAATCGGACTGGTGATGGGAGCCGCTGACCAGCGGGTCATGCGTGTAGATGAAGGTGTCGTCGGCGTCCGTGACAACAATCCAATGAGGGAATTTTTCTCGATAAATCCGGTAAGAGCTGATGAGGACGATCGGAATGGCGCCATCATCAATCGCGCTCGCTAAATCGGTTGGCGTTAAGGGATGAGGGATCAGGTTAATATCGGTTCCAGCAATGATGGCGGTGAAGTCTTCATGAACCAGCCGAATAACCTCCTTCTTTTCATCGCTGCGGACGCTGTCCAGGAATGGCGGGCCGTCATCGCTTAAAAACAGGTCCACTGCGAACCCCCGTCGCCAAGCCGCCAGCGCCAACCCATGGGGGCCGCAGCCGCCGTGACCCGAGGTCATGAAAATGGTGGTGGATTCGCGCCATAGCCGGAGTTCAAGTTGCCGACTCAGCTCGACCGTCGGATCCAATGCCTTCATGGCCATCATCAAGGCTGCTGGGCCGCAGGTGAAATCAAGGGTTTGGCGATAATAAGGCACAGCTCGCCCGCCCGCCGTGCCTTCGCTGCCGACGCCGGGGGCTAGCGGTTTTTCCAGGCGTGATGCCGCCATATGGTCTTCATAATAGTCGGTATAGACGCCAAATTCGCGGTAACCGTGCCGTTGGTATAGGGCCAAGGCGCCATCATTATCCCGCCGGACTTCCAATCGCAGAGAGCCGCAGCCTTCGGCCCGCGCGGTGGCCTCGATGGCGGTCAGCAAGCGCCGCCCCGCTCCTAGGCCCCGACAGGCTGGGTCGATGGCGAAGGAATAGAGTCGTGCTAGCGAGGTTCCGGTGTGAAACAGCACCAACCCATAGCCGACCACCCGTTCATCCGCGACAGCCACCAAGCATCGGGCATGTCCTCGGGTCAGGAGATGCTGAAAGCGGCGTCGAGTGAGGCGGTCGGTGGCGAAGCTATCGGATTCTATCCGCAACAGTTGCGGAATATCACTGGTGAAGGCCGGGCGGATGACCAGGGCGGCGGCATCTGGCCGGGATGGGGCGGTGAGGTCAGGCATGATCCCTCCGAGCGAGGTCGCAGTTTAGCGGCTTTGAGGGAGGAAGGACAGAGGCTCACGCCGAGGCCATTATATCCTCGAGCCGTAATGTTGACCCATCGAGGCGCCCCAGACGCCGGGCAAGCACGTCCGTGCCCAGAGGACCGGCGACGTGTCATGACCAATGGGCCGCATCAATGGGCCGCCGGTATTATACCGGCGAGCCTTGATACTGAGACATCGCCATCAAGGCCCGATGGTATTATTCCTGATTCTGTTCCGATTCCAATTCCTGAATCGTCAGCGCAATCACGTCTTCCATGGCTGAAGATAACGCAAGACAGGCCTCAGGCTCTTTGAGGCCTTGGAATTTTTTCGCGACGCTGACAACCCGGATCGCCCCGATATTGCTGAACATCCCGCTGATCGTGTGGGCAATTCTTGGGATGGAGGCAAGGTCGTTGTCGGCAATCGCAGTGTTCAATTTAGCCATCTCTTCTTTGGCGCATTGAACAAAGTCCGAGATCAGCGAGATAAAACTGGGGCCGTTCATCAAGGACTTTATTTGTAAGAACTGGCTTCGGTCCAGTAACGGCAGTCCATCATCGCTTGAGCTGGTTGGCGGATCAAAGACGGTGATGGGCGTGGGGAGGGCCGTTCCGGGCGCCGATTGATGGCGGGCCAGGACCGCATCCACTTCGTCCCATGCAATCGGTTTGGTCAGGAAATCGGTTAACCCGGTTTCCATGTAGGCGCTGCGATGTTCGCTCACAGCGTCGGCGGTCAGAGCAACGATCGGAACCTCTGAAAAAGGAGGCGCCAGAGACCGAATCAGCCGGGTTGCCTCGGTCCCGTCCATGATCGGCATCTGCATATCCATCAAAATCAGGTCGAATCGCCGTCCTGCCGCCGCTTCATAGGCCTGTAGACCGTTTTCAGCCACTGTGACCCGATGCTGGCGCTGTTCCAGGCCGATTTTGACGATCATCCGATTGATCGGGTTGTCTTCGGCAAGCAAGATACTCATGGGCTTGACGGCGAAAATCTGTTGGGGTTCGGGCGTCAGGTCGTCGAGGCTGCCATGCTCGAGGAGGCAGGTGAACCAGAATGTCGAGCCCCGTCCGAGTTGGCTGGTCACGCCAATATCGCCCGCCATCATATCGACCAAGCGCTTGCTAATGGCAAGGCCAAGTCCTGTTCCACCAAATTTGCGCGTTGTTCCTGTATCAACTTGAGAAAAGGGCAGAAAAAGACATGAGATGGCTTCTTCCGAGATGCCGATCCCGGTATCTTCGACCTCGAAACGCAGGCAGATGTGTTCGCCCCTCTCTTCTCGGCGCAGGCGGACGGTGATTCGGCCCCCCTTGGTGAATTTAACGGCGTTGCTGATCAGGTTGCCTAAAACCTGTTTGATCCGGGTTGGGTCTCCTTTGACCACCAGCCGTTCAAGATGGCCGCCATCAATGATGATCGTTGATGAACTCTCTTCAGCTTTGGCTGCAAATAACCGGCTAGTTTCATTGATTAAAGTAATCGCGTCGAACGAAATGCTTTCAAGGGCTAAACGATCTGCATCTATTTTTGAATAATCAAGGATATCATTCAGAACTGTTAGCAGCATTTTTGCTGAAGATCGCATAGTATTTAAATAGGATTGCTGATTTTCATTAAGCCTTGTTTCTGATAATAGGTCCGCCATGCCGATGATGCCGGTCATCGGGGTGCGAATTTCGTGGCTCATCATAGCCAGAAAGGCTGACTTGGTTCGGCTGGCCTCTTCGGCAGCTTCTTTCGCCCGCTGAAGCATATTCGCCTGATTGTCAAGAAAGGCGAGAGCGCCGTTGATGCGGGCTTCTAGTTGCAGCTTTTCGGTAATATCGAGCGCCAGAGCAATGCGAAGTGCAGGCTCGTCAGCCGATAATGGGCGGAACCAAAGATGAACATCAATGACGGTGCCATCTTTTTTAACGTGCTGTAATGTCTCCTCTTTCGCCTGCAAGGCGCGACTTGCAAAGGCTTGCTCTAGTCCAGTGGTCTCATCGCTATATCGAATATCGCTAATGGTTTTAGTCAGGAAGTCTTCCCTATCATATCCATAGTGCAGGATCGCAGCGTCATTAACGGATAAAATATGCAGGTTATCCCGATCAAAGATCCACATCGGCAGCGGACAACTGACGAATATATTACGATAGCGGGCTTCACTGTCGCGCAAAGCCAAGGTGCGTTCATGAACCAGGCGCCGTAGTGATTGTTCTCGTCCAGTAACCGTAAGAACAAAGGCGCCAATGATGCCAGTGAATAAAAATCCTGTCAGAAGAACTTGCCATGCTGTGGAAGAAAAGTGCCGAGCGAGGTAAATCTGAGTTGGTGTAACATGTAATATCCATTGTCTTCCACCGATGGAAATAGGAATCTCCGCGCTGATCGTGGCTACCGACGAAAACAATCCGTGACCGCTGAAGGTGAGAGGCGTTGGGGCGCCCTCGGTATTGCTATGCAGGAGAACCGGGGTGGACGGATCGGTTTCATCCCGTAGCCAATAATGAACCTCACTGAGATCTGTATCGGCGAAGGCTGTCTGAACCAATTCATTCAGTCTAACCACAGTGAGAGTAAATCCTTCCAATAAATCTCGCCGTGCAGCCAAAGTATCGGGAATTTCACCATGATGATAGACCGGCAGGATGATCAGGACCGCAGGTTGGTTATCTTGTACCAATTGAATGCGCCCAGTGGCGGCAATTGAACCGTGGTCATTGGCTTGCTCTAAACTTAATGCCCGCGTTGGGATGGACATCAGATCAAGTCCCAATGCGTGCCGATTCTCCTGAAGAGGCTCGATGAAGGTCACCGGGAAGGAATCGCGATCGGAATGGTTTTGAGGGTGGGTTTCTGGGTTGGCTGTTCGGATCGAAAAAAGAGTTTGAGTTTCCTTGCTGGCCCAAGCTTCAAAAAGAGATCGATCCGTGGTGGAAACGCGAGGAATCCATTCCAGAACAGCAATACTTCCCAGGCGGGCCCGGATATGCGAGGCAAAATGGCTGAATTCCGAAAAGTGAATCTGGGTACGACTCGAAAAAAACGCATTTAAGGCGCTGACAGCATCAATATGGAGGGATATGGCTCGATTCAAATTGGCCCCCAGCACTTCACTTTTCGTCGAGAAGTCGGAGGCCAGTTTTTTCCGTTCGGTGGATAAGATATGGGAAACGGCAACGGTGGTAAGGGCAAAGCAAATCAGAAAGGATATAATAATTGTTGCCGTCCGCTGCCATGATATTGTCGCAATTTCGGTTAGAACTAGGCAGAGCGGCGTAAAAATAACGACGCCGATGGTATCGCCAATCCACCATGTAATCCAATTATAAGGCATGTTTTCGGCTGGAATACGGCCCATAATGTTCAGGGTACCGACGCTGAGAGTGGCGTTGATGAGGCATGCAAGCATTCCACCAAAGACGAGGAGACGGCCAATTTGCGCCGGTTCCTCTAGGGATCGTGACACGCCACCAAAATGGTGTAACAAATATCCTCCAGACAAGGCCTGAGAGACGGCACCAAAAGCAATGATTGCTGGAAGAAGTAAAGAGTTCAATAGATGATCAAAAGATGTCGCGTCGAATGCAGGCCAGATATTGATCAAAAATGATCCAAGCGCAATGCCTGGCCATACACGGTGGCCCCAAAGGATCACCGCCGCTAATGCAATTCCAGACGGTGGCCAGATCGCGGTTGCGTAGCCGGGAGGGATGGCAAGCTGTAAGCCAAGCTCACCAGCTCCAAAATAGGCTATAGATACCAGAATTGCGTAAGGCAGGAGGGTAAATTTTACGCCAAAGATATTTATATTGGCATTGAAGGGTAGCATTATGATACCTATACCAGAGTCTATTCGGCTTAGATGTCGCTAAATCGTGATATCTCTTGCTCGGCGTGCTCTGCCACGCATGGCGTGTCCGCCGCCGTCGATTCACCGGCGTTGCGCAGAGGCGAGGCCCCGGACAACGTTAGGATCATCTCTCAATGACGCAAGGGTTGCTAGTGGGATGTCGCGAAGGCGAGGCGAATTCATGGAGAGTTCGCGATTGTCCGGGAAGCGGTGTTTGGGTCTGGGAGCGGGAAGGGGGGACCGTATGGAAAGCGTCGCAATTCCTCCGGCTTTCTGGCATGAACGAGGTCCGCCGGGCGAGAGTTTGCGGGGCGTGGGTGTGATTTCGGTGGTGTGGTCTTGGTTTGGGAATGGTGGGGCCGGTGATGAGCGCAGGGCTGAAGGTGCGGGAGTTCGAACCTCGCGGGCTGGACGTGGACAGTCTGAGGCGATCGTTTTATGAACGGCTGGTCTATGCCATGGGCAAAGACAAGCTGAATGCCACCCGTCGCGACTGGTTCAATGCGGTGGTGTTGTCGCTGCGGGATCGCATGGTCGATCGTTGGATGGAAACCTCGCGCGCCCAGTACCAACACGACGTCAAGCGGGTTTATTATCTATCCCTGGAATTCCTGATCGGGCGTTTACTGACCAGCAGCATGGCCAATCTTGGTGTGCTTGACGAATGCCGCCAAGCTTTGAGCGAAATTGGTCTTGACCTTGACGAGGTGCTGGCGTCTGAACCCGATGCCGCATTGGGCAATGGGGGGTTGGGGCGCTTGGCCGCCTGTTTCCTGGACAGCATGGCGACCTTAGGCTTGCCAGCCTTTGGTTACGGAATTCGCTATGAGTTCGGCCTGTTCGAGCAGCATTTCGAGCGCGGCTGGCAGGTGGAGTATCCCGAGCAGTGGTTGCAGTTTGGCAATCCTTGGGAATTTCCACGCGCCGAGGCGCTTTATCCGGTACAGTTCTATGGTCGAGTCGAAGAGGTGCGCGATGGGCCGCGCGGCGTGGCCCGGCGGTGGGTTGATGCCGATCGGGTTCTCGCCGAGGCCTTTGATACCCCGGTGGTTGGCTATGGTGGGCAGACCATCAACACGCTGCGGCTGTGGCAAGCGCGGGCGACCAGTGCCCTCAATCTGGGTCTGTTTGCGGTTGGCGACTATCTGCGGGCCGTCGAGCACAAGGTTCTGACAGAGAATCTCAGCCGGGTGCTCTATCCCAATGACACCACCGAGACCGGGCGTGAACTCCGCCTGAAACAGGAATATTTCTTCACCAGTGCCTCGTTGCAGGACATTTTGCGCCGTTTCCTGAAGCGCCACAGCGATTTGAGGCTGTTGCCGGAGCGGGCCGCCGTGCAGCTCAACGACACGCATCCAGCCATCGGCATCGCCGAATTGATGCGCCTGCTGGTCGATCATCACGCCGTGTCGTGGGAAGCCGCGTGGGAGATCACCACCAAGACCTTCTCCTACACCAACCACACCCTGCTCCCCGAAGCCTTGGAAACGTGGCCGGTGCGGATGATGGAGCGGGTATTACCGCGCCATATGCAGATCATTTACGACATCAACAGTCAATTCCTGCACAACGCCCGCGCACGGGCCGACGGGGATATGGCTCGGGTCGCGCGGTTGTCGTTGATCGACGAGCATGGTGACCGGCGGGTACGGATGGGCAATCTGGCGTTCATCGGCAGTCATAAGGTCAATGGCGTTTCGGCTCTGCACACCGAAATGATGACTAAGACCGTGTTTGCCGACCTGCACGCCGAATTTCCCGAGCGGATCAACAACAAGACCAATGGCATCACGCCTCGGCGCTGGTTGCTGGAAGCCAATCCGGCTTTGGCCCGTCTGGTCACGGCCCGGATCGGCAAGACCTGGGTCAATCATCTGGATGAGTTGTCGGCCCTCAAGCCGTTGGCCGAGGATGTGGAGTTTCAGCTCGCCTTCCGCCGGGCCAAGAGAGAGAACAAGGCGCGGTTGGCGGCGTACATCGCTCGGCAGGTCGGAATCGATGTCTCGATCGATAGTTTGTTTGATGTTCAGGTCAAGCGCATCCATGAATACAAACGCCAACTGATGAATCTTTTACAGACCGTTGCGCTTTATAATGACATTCGCGATCATCCGGATCGGGAGTGGGTGCCTGTCACCAAAATTTTCGCGGGTAAGGCGGCGCCGTCCTATCAGATGGCTAAACTGATCATTAAGTTGATCAATGATGTGGCCGAGGTGATCAATCAGGATCCAGTGGTTCGGAATCTATTGAAAGTTGTCTTTTTGCCGAACTACAGCGTGACGTCTGCCGAGCTGATCATTCCCGCCGCCGATTTATCCCAGCAAATTTCCACCGCTGGCATGGAAGCGTCAGGAACCGGCAACATGAAGTTGGCGTTGAACGGTGCGCTGACCATCGGTACGCTGGACGGGGCTAATGTGGAAATCCGCGAAGCGGTGACGCCCGACAATATTTTCATCTTTGGCCTGACGGCGGATCAGGTTTCGGCTTTGCATCGCAGCCGGAACTACGATCCACGCCAACGCATTGCCGAAAGCCCACGGTTGGCTCAGGCCTTGCGGATGATTGGCGAGGGAGCCTTCTCGCCTGACCAGCGCGATCGTTTTCTGCCAATCCTGCGGTCTTTGACCGATGGTGGCGATCACTTCATGGTCACAGCCGATTTCGAGGACTATGTCCGGGTTTATGGTCAGGCCTTGGGGCTTTACCGCAATCCCAGCGCTTGGGCCGAGAAGGCGATCGTCAATACGGCCAGCATGGGGTGGTTTTCCAGCGACCGGACCGTCGCCGAGTATGCCGAAGACATTTGGGGCGTTAAGGCTTTGTTGCCCCGGTCGGACGGTGGTTCTGACAATACCTGATGAGGGGCTTTTGGGACGGCCCTTCCCGGTCGGTGCCGTTCGACCTATCTTGCTGTCATACCATCGAGCTTTATGGTGTTGACACATTAAAGCTGCCCTCGGACGTCGGGCCGCCGTCGCGGCCCGATACCGGCGCTGTGTGAGAGATAGCAGTAGCGGGTGGAGTGGACTCATGACAGGGCACGCAGGCATCCCAAGAGCGGAGATCCCCGTAGTCGACCTGGGGACAGGCGGTTTTAGCCATTTGGTGGGGGATTTTCGTGACCGTCTGGACCTGATTCTCCAGGCGGCCCGCCGTCAGTACACCAGTCCGGTTCTATGGTTGGGTGATCGCCTGTCCCAAGAGTGGGCGGCGCGGGCCGATCTGCCGTATCTTGATGAATATGCTGCCGTAGCGGCGGCCATTGGTCAGCCTGGCGCGTGGCTGTTAAATTTTAGCTACGAGTGGGGTTGTACCGCCGCCATTGTCCCCGATGCCCCTTCGGGAGGAGGGCGGTTGCTGCGGACCATGGATTGGCAGATGCCGACTCTGGGGCGAACGCTGATGGCGATTCGCCGTCAGGGAACCGCAGGCCCTTGGATCTCGTTGGGCTGGCCGGGGTTTGTCGGGACCGTGCAGGCCGTGGCTCGAGGGCGATTCGCCGCCGCGATCAATCAGGCTCCGGACCCGGAGAGTGGGTTTGGTCGATGGGGGGACTGGGTGGCTGGCAAGGTGGCAATCTGGCGCAATGATCTGATCCCACCCGCCCTGCTGCTCCGATCTGTCTTCGACGAGTGTCGTACTTTTGCTCAGGCGCGGACCCGGCTGGTCGAGACTCCGATTTGCATCGGGGCCTTTTTCACCCTAGTTGGAGCGACGGCTGGCGAGTCGGTGGTCATCGAACGGACCCGTCGAGGAGCCGTGGTGCATGATGGGCTGGGAGCGATCGCCAATCATTGGCTGAGTCCCGGCATATCCGGCCAGTCTCGAAGCTGTTGCACTGTCGAGCGTTTGGCGGCGATTCGCCACCATCAGACCGTTCGGACGCCAGAGGCACCGCTTTTCTCCTGGCTGGTCCCCCCGATTCTTAACAATACCACTCGGGTTGCGTTAGAAGCGGTGCCTGCGACCGGCGCCTTATGGGTTCGGGGCTATGAACCCGAGGGCCAAGTCACCCAAACAGCCGCCTTGACCGCCTGATCACGGGAAAAAAGCCGGAAGATCGCACAAGACCCTTGACGGCGGAGGGGGGGCTTTATAAAGTCCGCGAACCTTCGAAAAGGGGGCTGGTGGTAGGCGTTGCGGCCTAGACGCAGTTCCGGTGAGAAGTCGCAAGAGCCGCAGCAAATCCGCCGCCGTAGAGGCGTAGGGCGTGGTTCAGCATCTCTAGGCCAACCTGACCGGGGCGGTAATGTCGCTTCGGCCATAGGTCTTTTGTCTGTAGCGACACTCCTCGGGCAGCGACAGATGCGCGGCGTCATCGTCAGAACCGGATTCGGTCGCTGTGAGGACGAAGAGTTTTCGATGCCCACGATCAATCAATTGATCCGTAAGCCGCGTGAGCCGTTAGCTGCGCGCAATAAGGTTCCGGCGCTGGAGCAGTGCCCGCAAAAGCGTGGCGTTTGCACCCGCGTCTACACGACGACGCCAAAGAAGCCCAATTCGGCATTGCGTAAAGTTGCGCGCGTCCGGCTGACCAACGGTTTCGAAGTCACCAGCTATATTCCGGGTGAAGGCCATAACCTTCAGGAACACTCGGTGGTGATGATTCGCGGCGGTCGCGTCAAGGACTTGCCTGGCGTTCGTTATCATATCATTCGCGGCTCTCTCGACACGCAGGGGGTCAAGGACCGTCGTCAGCGCCGGTCCAAATACGGCGCCAAGCGGCCGAAGTAAGGAGATACGCCGATGTCCCGTCGCCGTCGCGCCGAAAAACGCGAAGTCCTCCCCGATGCCAAGTATGGCGATCGGGTGTTGACCAAATTCATGAACTGCCTGATGCTTGACGGCAAGAAGTCTGTGGCCGAACAGATCGTCTATGGCGCGCTGGAGCGGGTCGAGGGTCGGGCCAAGGTTGATCCGGTCAAGATCTTTCACGACGCTCTGGGCAACGTGAAACCGCATCTGGAAGTTCGGTCCCGCCGGGTTGGTGGTGCGACCTATCAGGTTCCGGTTGACGTTCGTACTGATCGGGCGCAGGCGCTGGCCATTCGTTGGCTGATTAACAGCGCACGGGCTCGCAGCGAAAACACGATGACAGAGCGTTTGTCCGGCGAATTGCTGGATGCCGCCAATCAGCGTGGCGCCGCCGTCAAGAAGCGGGAAGATACGCACCGGATGGCCGAGGCTAACAAGGCCTTCTCCCATTATCGTTGGTAATCCCTCTCTGACGATTCAGAGAAACCTTGCGTGAGAATCGATCATGCCGCGCACTACGCCCCTCGAACGGTATCGTAACATCGGCATCATGGCCCACATTGATGCCGGGAAGACGACGACTACCGAGCGTATTCTCTACTACACTGGCAAGTCCTACAAGATTGGCGAGGTCCACGAGGGCACCGCTGTCATGGACTGGATGGAGCAGGAGCAGGAGCGCGGCATCACTATCACGTCGGCGGCGACCACCTGCTTTTGGAATAATCACCGAATCAACATCATCGACACCCCAGGCCACGTCGACTTCACCATTGAAGTTGAGCGGAGCTTGCGAGTGCTGGACGGTGCTGTAACCGTTTTCGATAGTGTTGCCGGTGTCGAGCCCCAGTCCGAGACCGTGTGGCGCCAAGCCGACAAGTATCGCGTGCCCCGGATGTGTTTCGTCAACAAGATGGACCGCATCGGCGCCAACTTCTATCGCTGTGTCGATATGATGGTGGACCGATTGGGCACTGTGCCGTTGGTTATTCAGTTGCCGATCGGCTCGGAGTCGGATTTTGTCGGCTTGATCGATCTGGTCAAGAATAAGGCGTTGATCTGGAAAGACGAAAGCCTCGGCGCCGAGTTCGTGGAAGCCGAGATTCCTGAGAATATGGCCGAGCAGGCGGCTGAGTATCGTCATAAGATGATCGAGACCGCTGTCGAACAGGACGATGCGGCTCTCGAGGCTTATCTTGGTGGCGAGGAGCCGTCGATCGAGACGTTGAAGGCATGCATCCGTAAGGGGACCATTGCTTTCAGCTTCGTTCCGGTGCTGTGCGGTTCAGCTTTCAAGAACAAGGGTGTTCAGCCGATGCTGGACGCCGTGGTTGACTTTCTGCCGGCCCCGACGGACATCCCGAACGTGGTTGGTATTAAGCCAGATACCGATGTTCAAGAAGAGCGTCATACCGACGACGGCGCGCCGTTTTCGGGTCTGGCGTTCAAGATCATGACCGACCCGTTCGTGGGATCCTTGACGTTCGTGCGCGTTTATTCGGGCACTTTGTCCACGGGCTCCTATGTGCTGAACTCGGTCAAGGGCGAGCGTGAGCGGGTTGGCCGGATGCTGTTGATGCATGCCAATTCCCGTGAAGAGATCAAAGAGTGCTACGCTGGCGATATTGTGGCGTTCACGGCTCTTAAGGGCACGACCACCGGCGATACGCTGTGCGACACCCTGAAGACGATTATTCTGGAGCGCATGGAATTCCCCGAGCCGGTGATCGAGGTTGCCGTCGAGCCCAAGTCCAAGGCTGACCAGGAGCGGATGTCCACGGCGCTTCAGCGTTTGGCCCAGGAAGACCCGTCGTTCCGAGTGACAGTCGATCATGAAAGTGGTCAGACCGTGATCAAGGGGATGGGTGAGTTGCACCTGGAAATCCTGGTCGATCGCATGAAGCGGGAGTTCAAGGTCGAAGCGAATGTTGGCGCCCCTCAGGTTGCCTATCGCGAGACCATTACCCGCAAGGCCGAAATCGATTACACCCACAAGAAGCAGACGGGTGGATCGGGTCAGTTCGCGCGGATCAAGCTGGTGTTCGAGCCCCAGCAGCCGGGCGAAGGATTTACGTTCGAGAACAAGATTGTTGGCGGCTCTGTGCCCAAGGAATATATTCCGGGCGTCAGCAAGGGGTTGGAGTCGTCCAAGGATACGGGTGTCATCGCCGGCTTCCCGGTGATCGACTTCAAGGTGTCGCTGATCGACGGTGCGTATCACGACGTAGACTCGTCGGTGTTGGCCTTTGAAATCGCCGCTCGGGCGGCGTTCAAGGAGGGCATCTCCAAGGCCGGCCCGGCGTTGCTTGAGCCGATCATGGCGGTCGAAGTGGTGACGCCGGAAGATTACATGGGCGATGTCATTGGCGACTTGAACAGTCGGCGTGGTCAGATCACCGGCATGGATCAACGGGGTAACGCTCGTGTGGTCGCGGCGATGGTGCCCCTGGCGAATATGTTCGGCTACGTCAATACGCTGCGCTCTATGAGTCAGGGGCGTGCTCAGTACACCATGCAGTTCCACCATTACGAACCGGTGCCACAAGCGATTGCCGACGAAGTCCGGGCCAAGCTGACCTGATGTCACGCTGGCCTGATAGCGAACCGCGGTAATCGAGACGAACGGAGACTTGGGATCATGGCAAAGGCAAAATTTGAGCGGAATAAGCCGCACTGTAACGTAGGGACCATCGGTCACGTTGACCATGGTAAGACGTCGTTGACGGCGGCCATCACCAAGGTGTTGGCGGAGACCGGCGGCGCGACCTACACGGCTTATGACCAGATTGACAAGGCGCCGGAAGAGAAGGCGCGCGGCATCACGATTTCCACGGCGCATGTGGAGTATCAGACGGCCCAACGTCACTATGCTCACGTCGATTGCCCCGGCCACGCTGACTATGTGAAGAACATGATCACGGGCGCGGCGCAGATGGACGGCGCGATTCTGGTGGTGTCGGCAGCGGACGGCCCGATGCCGCAGACCCGCGAACACATTCTTTTGGCCCGTCAGGTGGGCGTGCCGGCGATCGTGGTCTTCCTGAACAAGGTTGACATGGTTGACGACCCCGAATTGCTGGAATTGGTCGAGCTGGAAGTGCGGGAGCTGCTGACCTCGTATCAGTTCCCCGGTGACGACATTCCGATCATCAAGGGATCGGCGTTGTGCGCGCTGGAAGACAAGTCGCCGGAAATCGGTCGTGAAGCGGTTCTGGAGCTGATGAAGGCGGTGGACGCCTACATTCCGCAGCCGGAACGTCCGAAGGATCGTCCGTTCCTGATGCCGATTGAAGACGTGTTCTCGATCTCGGGCCGTGGCACCGTGGTGACCGGCCGCGTGGAGCGGGGCGTGGTGAAGGTTGGCGAAGAAGTGGAAATCGTCGGCCTGAAGGCCACCGTGAAGACCACGGTGACGGGCGTCGAAATGTTCCGCAAGCTGTTGGATCAAGGCGAGGCGGGCGACAACATCGGCGCACTGCTGCGCGGCACCAAGCGTGAAGATGTCGAGCGCGGTCAAGTGTTGGCAAAGCCGGGTTCGATCACGCCGCACACCGTGTTCAAAGCCGAGGCTTACATTCTGACCAAGGAAGAAGGTGGGCGTCACACCCCGTTCTTCAGCAACTACCGGCCTCAATTCTACTTCCGGACCACGGACGTCACCGGCCAGGTGGTGTTGCCCGAAGGCACCGAGATGGTGATGCCGGGAGACAAGATCGCGATGCAGATCGAGTTGATCGCGCCCATCGCCATGGATGACGGCCTGCGCTTCGCCATTCGCGAAGGCGGTCGCACCGTTGGCGCCGGCGTCGTCGCTCAGATCGTGAAGTAAGGCGAGTCGTTCTGTTCTTTGCCCGTCTGTGGTGTTTGATGCACCGCAGACGGGGATCGCCGGAAGCACCCAAAAGAACCGGGGTGATTTCGCAAAGTTGTGCTTGCTAACCGCCGTGACATCCGTTACAAGGGCAAACGCTTTTTCGGCACGGTCGGCACGGCGCACCGTGGCAGTGTCTTTTCGCATGACGGCTCTGATCACGGGGCGTTTGCGCAGAGAGGCCGTCACGAAAGGGCGGTGGGTGACACTAGGTCGGAAGGATGAGGGTCCGAAACGGGTCTTAGGAGTGTAGCTCAATTGGTAGAGCACCGGTCTCCAAAACCGGGGGCTGTGGGTTCGAGCCCCTCCACTCCTGCCATTTTCGGTTTCGAGTCCCGCTGGTCGCGTTCAATCCGGTGGGTTGGCGCGTCCTGAAAGGCTGTTCGGTGAATCACCGTTCCCTGCAACGCCGCCCCTGCAACGCTGAATGTAAAACAAGGCCATGAAGCAATCCCCCGTTGAATTCGCCCATGAAGTCCGCCGCGAGGTTGCGAAGGTAACGTGGCCATCACGCCAAGAGACCTTGGTCACCACGGCCATGGTGTTCGTCATGGTGATCCTGTCCGCTATTTTCTTTCTAGTGGTGGATCAGGTGATGTCGTTCGGTGTGCGTGAGTTTCTCGGCTTGGGGAGCTAACGCCGTGGCTGCGCGCTGGTATGTCGTTCACGTCTATTCGGGATTCGAAAAGAAGGTTGCCCAGGCGATCCGCGAAAAAGCGGCGCAAAAAGGGCTAGCCGACAAATTCGAAGATATTTTGGTGCCGACGGAAGAGGTGGTTGAGCTTCGCCGGGGCGCCAAGATCAACACCGAACGTAAGTTTTTCCCCGGCTATGTTCTGGTTCGGATGGAACTGTCGGATGATACTTGGCATTTGGTCAAGAATACGCCCAAAGTCACCGACTTTTTGGGGGGTGGCGGTCGGCCACAGCCGATCAGCCAACATGAGGCCGAGCGAATCATCCATCAGGTTCAAGAAGGCATAGAGCGGCCCAAGCCTTCCGTTGTATTCGAAGTTGGGGAGCAGGTGCGCGTCTGCGACGGTCCCTTTACTTCATTCAACGGTTCGGTCGAAGAGGTGGATGAGGAGAAATCCAGGCTCAAGGTCGCAGTGTCGATCTTTGGTCGTTCGACCCCGGTGGAGCTGGAATATAGTCAGGTTGAGAAGATTTAACGCCGTTGGCGGGGGCGACTTTCGAGTCGGCACCTGCTCTTCGCGTTAAGGCAGGCGCGGGAGGCCTTTCCCAAAAGTCCTAGGGAGGCCGGACCGCGCGCACCCGTGCCGCCATTGGGGCGGTGCTTGTTCGAGGTGTCAAGATGGCAAAGAAGATAACCGGCTACATCAAGTTACAGGTGCCGGCAGGTAAAGCGACCCCGTCGCCGCCGATCGGCCCGGCGCTCGGTCAGCGCGGTTTGAATATCATGGAATTCTGCAAGGCGTTCAACGCCCGGACCCAGGATTTGGAAAAGGGGATGCCGATCCCGGTGGTTATCACCGCCTTTTCCGACCGCTCGTTTACCTTTGTTACCAAAACGCCGCCGGCCAGCTATTTCCTGCGCCAGGCTGCCGGAATTGACAAGGGCTCGCAGACCCCCGGAAAAGGGTTCGTCGGTCAAGTGACGATGGACCAGATCCGCGAAATCGCCCAGAAAAAGATGAACGACCTCAACGCGCACGATGTCGAGGCGGCGTCGCGGATGCTCGCCGGTTCGGCGCGCTCGATGGGTTTGCAGGTGGTGGAGTAAGACCATGGCCAAGACCGGAAAGCGGCTGCGTAACGCCTATCAGGGGATCGATCGCAACCAATTCCTCGCGCTTGAGGAAGCGGTGCGTCAGATCAAGGCCAAGGCCAGCACCAAATTTGACGAGACCCTCGAAATTGCCATGAATCTGGGCATCGACCCACGCCACGCTGACCAAATGGTTCGCGGCATGGTGTTGCTGCCCAACGGAACCGGCAAGACCGTTCGGGTTGCCGTGTTTGCTCGGGCGGCGAAGGCCGATGAAGCTCGGGCGGCTGGCGCTGACGTGGTCGGTGCCGAAGACTTGGCTGAAAAAATTCAGGCCGGCCAAATCGACTTTGATCGCTGCATTGCCTCGCCAGACATGATGGCGGTGGTGGGCAAGCTGGGCAAAATCCTCGGGCCGCGCGGCCTGATGCCGAATCCCAAGCTTGGCACTGTGACCCCCAATGTCGGCGAAGCCGTTAAAGCGGCCAAGGGTGGCAACGTGGAGTTCCGCGCCGAAAAGGCCGGTATCGTCCATGCTGGCATCGGCAAGGTGAGCTTCACCGAAACGGCTCTGGTCGAGAATGTGCGGGCTTTCATCGCCGCCATCAATCGGGCCAAGCCGAGCGGCGCCAAAGGCACCTACATTGAGAAGATTTCTTTGAGTTCGACCATGGGACCGGGCATCAAGCTCGATCTTGGGACCATCGCCACAGCGGCGTAACGGGTCTGGTCAAAGCCAATCGCCGCTGTTCCGGGGCTGTTTAAAGCAGTCTCCGGAATTGGCGGCGCTAAGGACAGGGGCGCCTCGTTTCACGAAGTCTCCCCTGCCCGCCCTGTCCGAGACCGTGGGTGCCAAGTCGGCCTTTGGGCTGGTTGGGCTTAAAATCGAGATGCCCGCCGAGACGGGAGTTGCGACCGAAGACTGCCGATCCTCAGGATATCCTGCGGCTCGGTCAAGGGCGGTGAGAACTTCTGGGACAGGTTGAGCCGGGGCGAAACCGGAATCGGAATCGCCTCATGGTGCAACTGAAGGTACGGAGGCGATCCTTTGGATCGGACACAAAAGGAGAAGGCGATTGCCGCGTTAAATCAACGCGTGCAGGACGCGGCCTTGGTTGTGGTCACGCGCCATAACGGACTGACGGTCGCGGAAGTGACTGATCTGCGCCGGAAGATGCGCGCGGCGGGTGCCGGCTTCAATGTTACGAAGAACCGGCTTGCCCGTATCGCCCTCAAAGGCACCAGTTTCGAAACTCTGGACGGACTGTTCAAAGGTCCGACCGCGATCGCGTATTCGCGCGATCCGGTCTCGGCTGCTAAGGTAGCGACCGAGTATGCCAAGGCCAATGACAAGCTCACCATTGTGGGGGCAAGCCTTGGTACCCAGCGACTCGATGCTGACGGTGTGCAGGCGCTCGCCAAGCTGCCGTCTCTGGATGAACTGCGGGGCGGTCTGATCGGCATGATCAAGACCCCGGCGACCAGAATCGCGGGTGTGCTGCAAGCGCCAGGAGGCCAATTGGCTCGGGTGCTTTCGGCTTATGCCAAGAAAGACGAGACCACAGGCGAAGCGGCCTAGTGCAAAGACTCAATCCATCCCAAAAGTTTACGTTCTGGAGTTGACACATGTCTAAGTTAGAAAAGCTGGTTGAAGAGTTGTCGGCGTTGACCGTGATCGAGGCCGCCGAGCTGTCGAAGTTGCTTGAAGAGAAGTGGGGCGTTTCGGCAGCGGCTCCGGTTGCGGTTGCTGCGGCTCCGGTTGCGGCGGCGGCGGCTCCGGTTGAGGAGCAGACCGAGTTCACGGTCATTCTCGCCACCGTTGGCGACAAGAAGATCAACGTCATTAAGGAAGTGCGGGCGATCACGGGCCTGGGCTTGAAAGAAGCCAAGGATCTGGTTGAAGCCGCACCGAAGCCGGTCAAGGACGCCGTCTCGAAAGAAGACGCCGCCAAGATCAAGAAGCAACTTGAAGACGCTGGCGCGACCGTCGAAGTCAAGTAAGCTAAACTTGACGATCGCTAAGACACATACCGCAACGCCGGCCAACGGCGGATCCCAGGTGGTCCGTCGTCGGTCGGTGTTTGCGCCTTCTGCACGGGCGGCGGCGTCAGACGCGGGGTAGCGGCGTCGCCGGAGTCCGATCTGAGAAAGGTTCGGGGACATCCATGGCTAAATCCTTTACGGGACGGAAGCGTGTTCGGAAAAATTTCGGGCGCATCCCGGAAGTCACCCAGATGCCAAACCTCATCGAGGTGCAGCGGAGTTCCTATGATCATTTCCTCCAGATGGATGTGCTGCCGGAACGGCGAAGCAACGTCGGTTTGCAGGAGGTGTTTCGGTCGGTATTCCCAATCCGGGATTTCTCGGATCGCGCTGTGCTCGACTTTGTAAAGTACGAGCTAGAGCAACCGAAATACGATGTCGAAGAGTGCCAGCAGCGAGGGATGACCTTTGCCGCGCCGCTGAAGGTGACGCTGCGGTTGAGCGTTTTCGATATCGAAGAAGATACTGGCCTGAAGTCGATTCGAGATATCAAAGAGCAAGACGTCTATATGGGCGACATGCCCTTGATGACGGCCAATGGTACCTTCGTTATTAACGGCACCGAGCGCGTGATCGTGTCGCAGATGCACCGTTCGCCCGGTGTATTTTTCGACCACGATAAAGGCAAAACCCATTCTTCGGGTAAATATTTGTTCGCTGCGCGGGTCATTCCGTATCGTGGCTCGTGGCTGGACTTTGAATTCGATGCCAAGGACATGGTCTATGTCCGCATCGATCGTCGACGCAAGCTGCCTGCAACGACCCTTTTGTTTGCCCTAGACGGCGCCGAAACCGCGCGCCTGCGTGAAACGCGCCGGGAGCCCTTGCAACCTTACGAAGCGCAAGGCATGTCGAAGGAAGAAATTCTTTCGACTTTCTACGGCAGCATCACCTATGTCCGGGTGGCCAGCGGTTGGAAAACGCCGTTTGATGCGGAACGCTTAAAAAACGTCAAGCTTTCTTCAGACCTGATTGATGCCGCCACAGGTGCGGTTGCGGCAACAGCCGGAACCAAAGTCACGCCCCGATTGGCCCGCAAGCTTAAAGAGCAAGGCTTGGTTGACCAGTTGGTTTCAACCGAAGACCTGACCAGCCAGTATCTTGCTGCCGATTTGATCAATGTCAAAACCGGCGAAGTTTACTATGAAGCCGGCGAGGAACTGACGATCGCAGCCATCGAGAAACTCGAGAAGGCGGGGATTTCAGAAATTCCGGTTTTGGCCATCGATCACATCAATGTGGGCGCTTATATGCGCAACACGATGAATGCGGATCGGAATGCCAGCCGTGAAGATGCACTGATCGATATCTATCGCGTGATGCGGCCAGGCGAACCGCCAACTCTCGAATCCGCCGAGGCCCTTTTTCAAGGGCTCTTCTTTGATTCCGAGCGTTACGATCTGTCGGCGGTTGGCCGGGTCAAGATGAATGCCCGCTTAGGCTTCCAGACCGACGATCAGGTTCGAGTTCTGCGCAAGACCGATATTCTGGAAATTCTCAAGGTTCTGGTCAATCTGAAGGATGGCCGAGGGGAAATCGACGATATCGATCATCTGGGTAATCGTCGGGTGCGCTCAGTCGGTGAATTGATGGAAAATCAATACCGGGTCGGGCTTTTGCGGATGGAACGGGCCATCCGTGAACGCATGAGTTCGGTCGAAATTGACACCGTTATGCCCCATGACCTGATTAACGCCAAGCCGGCAGCGGCAGCGGTGCGGGAATTTTTTGGGTCTTCGCAGTTGTCCCAATTTATGGACCAAACCAACCCGCTTTCGGAAATCACCCACAAGCGCCGTCTTTCGGCTTTGGGGCCGGGGGGTCTGACCCGTGAGCGGGCGGGCTTCGAAGTTCGCGACGTTCACCCGACCCATTATGGCCGCATCTGCCCGATTGAGACCCCTGAAGGTCCGAATATCGGTCTGATCAACAGCTTGGCCACTTATGCGCGGGTTAATCAGTACGGTTTCATCGAAAGTCCGTATCGGAAGGTCCGCGACAATATTGTTACGGACGAGGTTGTTTACCTTTCGGCTATGGAGGAAGGTAAATTCACCGTTGCTCAGGCAAATGCCGAGTTAGATGATGACAACCGTTTCAAAGCTGACCTGATTAGCTGCCGACGCGGTGGCGAGTATTTGATGGTCAAGGCCGAGAGCATCGATCTGATTGACGTCTCGCCCAAACAGTTGGTGTCGGTGGCGGCAGCGTTGATTCCCTTCTTGGAAAATGACGACGCTAACCGGGCCTTGATGGGATCGAACATGCAGCGGCAGGCGGTGCCATTGCTGCAAGCTGACGCGCCGTTGGTCGGCACTGGAATGGAAGCGACGGTTGCTCGGGATTCGGGCGTTGCGATCGTTGCTAGCCGTTCTGGCATGATTGACCAAATCGACGCAACCCGCATCGTTATTCGGGCGACTGAAGACACCAATGCAGCGGCACCTGGCGTTGATATTTACAACCTGCTTAAGTTCCAACGCTCCAACCAAAACACCTGTATCACTCAACGGCCATTGGTTAAGGTCGGTGACGTGGTCAGGGCTGGAGACATCATCGCCGATGGTCCCAGCACGCAGTTTGGTGAACTGGCTCTGGGCCGGAATGTCCTTGTGGCCTTCATGCCCTGGAACGGTTACAACTTCGAAGATAGTATCCTCATCTCTGAACGGATTGTCCGAGACGACGTCTTCACCTCGATCCATATCGAGGAATTTGAAGTCATGGCTCGGGATACCAAGCTTGGTCAGGAAGAAATCACTCGCGATATTCCCAATGTTGGTGAAGAGGCGCTGAAGAATCTGGACGAAGCCGGTATTGTGTACATCGGCGCTGAAGTTAAGCCGGGCGATATTCTGGTCGGCAAGGTCACTCCAAAGGGCGAAAGCCCGATGACCCCCGAAGAAAAACTGCTCCGGGCGATCTTCGGCGAAAAAGCTTCGGATGTTCGGGACACCTCGCTACGCCTGCCTCCCGGTGTCGCCGGAACGGTGGTCGATGTTCGAGTGTTCTCGCGTCGAGGTGTCGATAAAGACGAGCGCGCGATGCAGATTGAGCGTGCGCAAATCGAGAAGCTGGCAAAGGATCGTGACGACGAAAAGGCGATTCTGGAACGCAGCTTCTATACTCGACTGAAAGAAATCCTTCTCGGCCAAGTCGCAGTCAGTGGACCTCGGGGTTTCCCCCTGCAGAACCGCCCCCTGACCGAAGCAGACCTCAAGCCCTACACCCATGGTCAATGGCGCCAAATCAGCGTTACCGGCGATCAGGTGATGGAAGACATTGAGGCGATGGGCCGGGCTTTTGACGAGTCCATCGACGCTCTCAAGGCTCGCTTTGAGAATAAGGTTGAAAAGCTCCAGCGTGGCGATGAGTTGCCGCCTGGCGTTATGAAGATGGTTAAGGTCTTCGTTGCCGTGAAGCGTAAGCTTCAGCCCGGCGATAAAATGGCCGGTCGCCATGGTAATAAGGGCGTGGTGTCCAAGATTATCCCGATTGAAGACATGCCATATCTGGAAGATGGTCGTCCGGTGGATTTGGTCCTAAATCCCCTGGGCGTGCCTTCCCGGATGAATGTCGGGCAGATTCTTGAAACACATCTGGGGTGGGCTTCGGCTGGTCTTGGGCGGCAGATCGGTGAGATGCTGGACAAGCTGCGCCATCGCTCGCGCAAGGACGCCTCGGCAGCAGCGCCAGGAGCCTTGGCCCTACGAGAGCATCTACGAACTGTCTATGGTGAACGGCAGTTCCAGGCTGATGTCGCCGATCTCAGCGACCCCGAGTTGATGGAATTGGCGAACAACCTACGAATCGGTGTTCCTTTCGCAACCCCCGTCTTCGACGGTGCGCGAGAGGAAGACATCTGCATCATGCTCGAAAAGGCCGGACTTGATCGTTCGGGACAGGTCACCCTGATCGATGGTCGAACCGGCGAAGCCTTTGACCGTAAGGTAACTGTTGGCTATATTTACATGCTGAAGCTTCATCACTTGGTTGATGATAAGATTCACGCTCGGTCGATTGGCCCTTACAGCTTGGTCACGCAGCAACCCTTGGGCGGCAAAGCCCAGTTTGGTGGCCAACGGTTCGGAGAAATGGAAGTGTGGGCACTTGAAGCTTATGGTGCCGCTTACACACTTCAGGAAATGCTCACGGTCAAGTCCGACGACGTGTCGGGTCGGACCAAAGTCTACGAGGCGATTGTTCGTGGCGATGATAACTTCGAAGCCGGCATTCCCGAGTCCTTCAACGTCCTGGTCAAGGAACTGCGGTCGCTCGGTCTCAATGTCGAATTGAACCAGCGCACACTTTAAGACGGAACCGAATCCCCTCCCCACCAAATCGGGGGCGGGGATTCGGGAGTACGTAGCGGTCGAGTGATCGAGGCAGGAGAGAACGTATGAACGAGTTGATGAATGTATTCGGTCAAGTCCCTGGGCCGCAGAGCTTCGATCAAATTCGCATCTCCATCGCCAGCCCGGAACGGATCCGGTCCTGGTCGTTCGGCGAGATCAAGAAGCCGGAAACCATCAACTACCGGACTTTCAAGCCTGAGCGGGACGGCCTATTCTGCGCTCGCATCTTCGGGCCGATCAAGGACTATGAATGCTTGTGCGGTAAGTACAAGCGGATGAAATATCGCGGTATTATCTGCGAAAAGTGCGGCGTTGAAGTCACGCTGTCTAAGGTACGACGCGAGCGGATGGGCCATATCGAATTGGCTTCACCAGTCGCCCATATTTGGTTCCTCAAGTCCTTACCAAGCCGGATCGGGTTATTGCTCGACATGACTTTGAAGGATTTGGAACGGATTCTCTATTTCGAAAGCTATGTGGTGATCGAGCCGGGCTTAACCCCGCTTAAAGAGCACCAGCTTTTGTCAGAAGAAGAGTTTGTCGTCGCCCAAGACGAATATGGCGAAGAGAGCTTTAATGCGGCTATCGGGGCTGAAGCCCTTCGCGTGATGCTCTCAGCCCTGGACATGGAACAGGAAAAGCTGACGTGTCGAGAAGAATTGCGAGATACCAATTCTGAGGCCAAGCGCAAAAAGTTGGTCAAGCGCCTCAAATTAATTGAGGCTTTTCTTGAAAGCCAATCGCGCCCAGAATGGATGATCCTTGAAGTCATCCCGGTTATTCCGCCTGAACTGCGCCCTCTGGTTCCTCTTGATGGCGGTCGTTTTGCGACGTCTGACCTCAACGATCTGTATCGCCGCGTCATTAACCGCAACAATCGGTTAAAGCGGCTGATCGAACTCAAAGCGCCCGACATTATCGTGCGCAATGAAAAGCGCATGCTTCAGGAAGCGGTCGATGCGCTGTTCGACAACGGACGACGGGGACGGGTGATCACTGGGGCCAATAAACGGCCCCTGAAGTCGCTGTCGGACATGCTGAAGGGGAAGCAAGGCCGGTTCCGTCAAAATTTGTTGGGCAAGCGCGTTGATTATTCCGGTCGTTCGGTCATCGTGGTTGGCCCGGAATTGAAGCTTCACCAGTGCGGTTTGCCGAAAAAGATGGCGCTGGAGCTATTCAAGCCCTTCATCTACGCTAAACTTGAACTTTATGGCATGGCTTCGACCATCAAAGCCGCTAAAAGAATGGTCGAAAAAGAGCGGCCAGAGGTTTGGGATATTCTGGAAGAGGTGATTCGCGAGCATCCGGTTCTACTGAACCGCGCACCGACGCTTCATCGACTGGGGATTCAAGCCTTCGAGCCGGTTCTGATCGAAGGCAAGGCGATTCAGCTGCATCCGTTGGTTTGCACGGCCTTCAACGCCGACTTCGACGGCGACCAGATGGCGGTCCATGTGCCGCTGTCCTTGGAAGCCCAGCTCGAGGCGCGGGTGTTGATGATGTCCACCAACAACATCCTGTCTCCCGCCAACGGCAAACCGATCATCGTCCCGTCTCAAGACATCGTGCTTGGCTTGTACTACATCACCATGGAACGCGCGGGCGAACCGGGTGAAGGCATGGTGTTTGTCAATATCGGCGAAATCCAGCAAGCCTTGGATGCCAAAGCGGTTAGCCTGCACGCTAAAGTTCAAACCCGCTATCACACGGTAGATGCGGCAGGAAAACCGATTACAGTTCGGATGGCCACAACGCCCGGACGGATGATGCTGTCCGAGATTCTGCCCCGGCATCCGGCGGTGCCGTTCGATATGATCAATCGGGTGTTGACCAAAAAGGACATCACCAACGTCATTGATACGGTCTATCGCCATTGCGGTCAGAAAGAGACGGTGATTTTCGCGGATCGGCTGATGAAGTTGGGCTTTGCTCAAGCCTGCAAGGCCGGTATTTCGTTCGGCAAAGACGATCTGGTGATTCCGCCGGCCAAGGGCGTTTTGGTCCGTGAGGCTCAAGATCGGGTTAAAGAGTATGAGCAGCAGTACCAAGATGGTCTGATCACCCAAGGCGAAAAATACAATAAAGTGGTCGACGTTTGGTCAGAATGCACCGAAAAAGTAGCCGTGGAGATGATGAAGGGAATCTCCGATACTACGAAGTCGGGTCGCTACGTCAACGCTGTATACATGATGGCTCATTCCGGCGCCCGTGGTTCGGCGGCGCAGATTAAACAGCTTGCCGGTATGCGTGGCCTGATGGCCAAGCCGTCCGGTGAAATCATCGAGACTCCGATCATCTCGAACTTCAAGGAAGGTCTGACCGTGTTGGAGTATTTCAACTCCACCCACGGCGCGCGGAAAGGTCTTGCCGACACCGCACTCAAGACCGCGAATTCTGGTTACCTCACCCGTCGTTTGGTGGACGTGGCGCAAGACGCGATTATTGTCGAGGTTGATTGCGGTACCAAGCGGGGGATCACCGTTAAGGCCGTAATTGATGGCGGCGAAGTAATCTCACCATTGGCCGACCGAGTATTGGGTCGGTCTGCGGCGGTGGACATCACCGATCGCCTGACCAATGAAGTGATCATCGCCGCCGGACAACTGATCGACGAAGCCGGAGTCGAGATCATTGAAAAAGCCGGAATCGATTCGGTCTTGATCCGCTCGGTTCTGACCTGCGAAACTAAAGATGGCATTTGCGCCGCCTGCTATGGTCGAGACTTGGCGCGGGGAACCACCGTCAATATCGGCGAAGCGGTTGGCGTGATTGCCGCACAGTCGATTGGCGAACCTGGCACCCAGTTGACCATGCGGACCTTCCACATCGGCGGTGCCGCCCAGCGTGGTGCCGAGCAAAGCCAAGTCGAAGCGTCGCTTGATGCCAATGTGCGCATCAACAACCGCAATGTGGTGATGAATAGCAGCAACGTCCCGGTGGTGATGGGCCGAAACTGCGAAATCGTGCTGCTCGACGATGCCGGACGGGAACGCGCTCGCCACCGCGTGCCTTACGGTGCCAAATTGCTGGCCGACGAAGGTCAAGCGGTGACGCGGGGCCAACGTTTGGCCGAATGGGATCCCTACACCCTGCCGATCATCACCGAGCGGGAAGGAACGGCGCACTATATCGACTTGGTTGAAGGCATTTCGGTGCGTGAAGTGGTGGACGAAGCCACCGGCATTTCTTCTAAAGTCGTGGTTGACTGGCGCCAGCAACCGCGTGGCGCCGACCTTAAGCCTCGGATTACCTTACTGGATCCATCTGGTAACGTCATCAAGCTGCCGAATGGCCTGGAAGCGCGCTACTTCATGTCGGTTGACGCGATCTTGTCGGTTGAGAACAACGCTCACGTCAAGGCTGGCGATACGTTAGCTCGTATTCCGCGCGAATCGTCCAAAACCCGCGATATCACAGGCGGTCTGCCTCGGGTGGCGGAACTCTTTGAAGCCCGGCGACCGAAAGATTTTGCGATCATTTCGGAGCTGGATGGACGGGTCGAATTCGGTAAGGACTACAAGACCAAGCGTCGGATTGTTGTCCGCAACGATGAAACCGGCGATGAGCGGGAGTATTTGATCCCCAAAGGCAAGCATATTAGCGTGCAAGAGGGTGATTATGTGGTCCGTGGCGATCTGCTGATGGATGGCAATCCGGTGCCTCATGACATCCTGGCCGTGATGGGTGTCGAAGCTCTGGCCAACTACCTGATTAATGAAATCCAAGAGGTCTATCGTCTCCAAGGCGTCAAGATCAACGACAAGCATATCGAGGTCATCGTTCGCCAGATGTTGCAGAAGGTCGAGATCGATGACGGCGGCGAGACGACCTTCCTGGTCGGCGAACAGGTGGATCGTGACGAGTTCGATGAGGAGAACCACAAGTCGGCACGGGAAAATCTGAAGCTGGCCACTGCGAAGCCGGTTCTTCAGGGCATCACCAAAGCCAGCCTTCAAACCCGTTCCTTCATCTCGGCAGCGTCGTTCCAGGAAACCACCCGCGTCCTGACCGAAGCCGCCGTCTCGGGCCGAATCGACAGCCTCGAGGGCCTCAAGGAAAATGTCATTGTTGGCCGCCTGATCCCAGCGGGCACCGGGTCGGTAGTTAATCGCTTGAAACTGGTGGCGGCAGAGCGCGACCGGGTGGCGATGCTGCCTCAGCCGGCCCATCCAGCCCTTGGGTCTGAGGATGAAAGTTCGGCTGCCTGATAACAGCGCAAAGCCGTTCTATATCGTCGAGTCCCATTGACGGGAGCGCGGGTAACGGCCCGCGCTCCCGAAGTTTTTGGGGGCTCTCTCCCATGGGCGCTAGGATGGCGGTATTTTCTCTGGCTTTCGCCCGGACAAGCGCATGGAGACAAGCAAGCACCGTCGCAAACCAGGCTCGGCGCACAACAACGCGAGAAGCTGATGCCCCCCGCTTGCCTTTATCTTTCGATGATCTGAAGCAGGTCACCAGCAAAAGATAGACATCCACAGACCAACGGCCCTCCGAAACCACAACCGGCATCCAGAGTCGTTGTATAGTCTGCGATCGTCAATCCGCCGTGAGTGGGGTCATACCCTCGAACGACTCGGGCAAAGCCGCCATACCGCCGATTAATCCGGGTAAAAGACTCGGCCCCCCACCAAAAGGCGTCCCCTTGGGCCTCAAAGGCGCGACCGGCATCCAAGCCGCCGCTCACCAGCAGCACCCCGCCGGTTCCATCTGTCGCCCCACCTGACACATCCAAGGCTGCCTTAGGTTCGCCGGTATAAGCGGCCCGGCGCAACCCGCTGAACAACGCTTCATGACCGGGGGCGAAACGAATTGCTTCTCGTAGGGCATTATTAAATCGCGTAATGGTCCTGACCCCATCGCGCGCTGCCGCTATTGCCTTTTCAGCGGTGGTTCCGTAGGCTTCCAACGTCGAGCCGATGCCTTGGCTCAACATCCAGGCCATGATTTCGCGGGGATTGGGGGCCAGTTGCAGTTGCAGCAGCTTGTGCCACATCTCCTCCTGGCCGCCCCGTAAATAAACGATATCGGAGGCCAACACACCCGATACGGCCAGCAGAGCTCGGCGAAACAGCAACAGCTCCTCAATGGTCGCGGCAACCGCTACGCCACGACCAATGAGATTGCCGAGATAAACCAAACGATCCCCCGGTCGAAATCTCTGACCAAGGTCGTCATGCAACGCCCCTAACCGATCAACCTCGGCATGAATAGCCGCCACTGCCCAAATTCTGCGTGGGCGATGGAGATCGACAAAGCGCTGACCATCCACCATGAGCTACACGACCAGCCTTGCAGCTTGCGCTCGCATCATCCGAATCCACTAACCGTAACACTCAACCATCAGATATGGCACAACGACACCATGCCGCGCTTTAAGCCCTCTAACGCCGGCTTATGCAGCCTTGGTTAGAACCTGTTCCAGCCGCTCGGTGGCCTTTAACTCGTCGATCTTTTCAACGGCGGCCAGCTCGCGCGCCAACCGCTCCAGCGCCGCTTGGTAAATCTGCCGCTCGCTATAAGATTGATCGCACTGATCCCCACCCCGATACAGATCCCGTACCACTTCAGCAATCGAGACCGGGTCTCCCGAGTTGATCTTGGCTTCGTATTCCTGCGCCCGCCGACTCCACATGGTCCGGCGCACCCGTGAACGCCCCTGAAGGGTCTCTAGCGCAACCTTGATTCGATCCTTGGAGCTGAGGCGACGCAGCCCCGAGTTCTTCGCCTTAGCTACCGGCACCTTAAGCGTCATGCGTTCTTTTTCGAAAGTGATCGCATACAACGTCACTTCTTGCCCAGCAATATGATGCGTTTCCACACCTTCAACGCGACCGACACCGTGGGCCGGATAGACCACGAAATCTCCGGCCAGGAACTCTAGCTTTTGCGACATTCTGGTTGGCTCTCACTGTGTGCGTTGGGCAACGCGGTTTACCACGTCCCCATAACCGGGGATCCGGCCAGTCGGCGGTTCCGGCCATAACCGGGCTATCGTCGACAGGCTGCGGCCTGTTGCAGCCATGGCTTACACCTTCCCTACGACCGGCGATCCGGAACGCTGGGGCACCCCTTCGCCAGGGCAACCGCTTCCGCCTCTATGTATAGCGGATATGTCGCGAAAGTTACATACTCTTGAGCCACCACGGCGCTATACCGCGCACACACAGACAGGGTAGCTGTTATGCTTGGTACGCATAACAGCACGTCTCCTGCCCTGCGCCATCATTCCAACGACGCCTGGTTGCCATCACGCGCCCGGCTTGTCCGAGAAGAACTTTGCGAACTTATCGTCCACAGCTTTAAAGTCATCGGCGTCGGCAGGAGCTTCTTTCTTCTTAGTAATATTGGGCCACATTGCGGAATACTGCCGATTCAGTTCGAGCCACTTTTCTGCGGAGGGCTCGGTATCCGGGGTAATGGCTTCCGCCGGACATTCCGCCTCACACACGCCGCAATCGATGCACTCGTCAGGATTGATGACGAGCATATTTTCGCCTTCGTAGAAGCAATCGACAGGGCAAACTTCAACGCAATCGGTGTATTTGCACTTGATGCATGCTTCGGTAACAACGTAGGGCATTCCCCTCTCCCACACTCTGCTTTGCGGCACCACCAACGGAGGCCCCTCATCGGCGCCTTCCGTACCACGCTACCGCCCCTCCGACAACCCTTCCGTCCGGCACCACGAAACGCAGACCCGTCGAGGCAAGCCCCTTATGGCGATTGACCGCCGATCATGATCCCGGCCAGAACCAACCAACCAAACCAACGATTGGACTTAAAGCGCAGCAGGCAGTCACCGGGATCGTCAGGATTCCACGACCACAATTGCCAAATCAATTGTACTGCCGCAAGTCCCAACCCGATAAAGCATAATGGGTTTAATCCGGCGGCGGCCTGGGCTAGACCTAAACCGATAATCGTCACGACGTAGAACCCGGCAATCCATGGCCGACTGTTCCGCCCCAAGCGCAGCGCAGTCGATTTCACGCCGATGCGGGCATCATCTTCCTTGTCTTGATGGGCATAAATGGTGTCATAACCCAAAGTCCAGGCAATGCCCGCCAAGTAAAGCCAAAGTGATGGCATCGCCAAGTCGTTCGTGACGGCAGCCCACCCCATCAAGGCGCCCCAATTGAAGGTCAACCCCAAAAAAGCCTGGGGCCACCAGGTAATCCGCTTCATGAGTGGATAGGTAAAGACCAACAGCAGCGACGCAACGCCAAGGCCGATTGCCATCCAGGGCAATTGCAACAGGACAATCAACCCTAACAGCAGCAACCCCACAATAAAAACCAGGGCTTGCCGAACGGTGATGGCACCACTTGGAATAGGGCGCCCACGCGTTCGTTCAACCTGAGCATCCAAATCACGATCTAGAATATCATTGACCGCACATCCGACCGCCCGCATCACCACGGCTCCTACAGCGAACATCCCGAACAGCGCCAGCTCGTGCAGGTCGGGCCATCGGGGATAGGCCAGCGCGAGGCTCCACCAGCAGGGAAACAGCAACAGCCACGTCCCAATTGGACGATCCAGGCGGGCCAAACGGAGATACGGGCGTAGCCTCGCCGGAACCCGGCGATCGATCCAGTCGTCTCGACCGATATCCGTGTGGCCAATGTTCGCATCACCGATTTCTATTGAGGCGGTCGGTTTGTCGAATTCGCACATCGCTCCCATATTCCTTAAAGCGGGTACACGCCGTCCCCGGTAGCCACGAATTAAAGAGCCTGCCCCAATGCCGAATGCCCGCTGCAACGACCCGAGCCCAAGCATGATAAGCGCATTCCAACACCCCTGTAAAACGGGCGATCGGAATTGCGGTGAGCAGAATCCTGGTGTGACTTCCTGAAAAGGGGTTAGGCTACGGAAACGGTGGAACTGGAGAAAGAAGGGGACGGATTCGTGATCGGGCCAACAGCGTATTTCCACCGCACCTATGACGAGACGATGGGGCTTCTGATTGAGGCTCGCAATTACGCCATTTATCACGACTCAATCGATTCTCGAACACTCTCACCCCAGACCCGACTTCAGGTGAGCTATGAGTCCCTACGCGTCACCAGCCGCCTGACGCAGGTCATGGCGTGGCTGCTGGCCCAAAAGGCCGTGCACGCGGGGGAATTAACCCTGGAACAGGTGGCTAGTGAGGAGTATGCGCTTTCGGGCGGCACGGTCTGCACCGATCCTTCGGGACCGGAAAACGAGGCCCTTCCGAACGGCCTTCGGAGCCTCCTCGACCGCAGCCTACGCCTCTACGTCCGAGTCGCACGACTAGACCAACAGGTCCGCCGTTACAACCTGGAACATACAGAGATGCAAAGGGAGGGAGCAGCCCCGTAGGTGCGAGTGTCAGTCTTTACAGGCTCTGTGAGCGTCCCGGAAGCGCAATCTCTCCCCCGCTTTAAAAGAAAGAGTGGGCAACGCGCTTGTGATCCAGGAACATTCTCTCGCCTCCGGGGCGACTCCTTACCCCCGCGCCGACTCGGCAACGGTTGCCGTTGCCGCTTCTAGTCTCTTCAGTTCATCCTGAGCCGCCGTCAACAGGGCTGTAAACTGTTCGCGATCGCCACTGACTTGGGCCGCAAAAGCCTGAAGCTCTCCGATAGCAACCGTCAATTCCGCCTGACGCTTACCCACGGCCCGCAACTCAAGCAGCTTGGCCTTTTCGGCATCCGTGAACAACAGCGGGCGACCGATGATCCCCAGCGCCATCAAAAGCACCACCAGAACCATGACCCCATTGAGCCCCAACAACCCCAGCACCAACAGGCGCCCCTGGCCGCTCCGGTGATCGATCTTGCTGGTTCGCAACTGCACGGCATCAAGCTGGGCCTGCATGGCCGCAAGCTGGGCCTTAAGGCTGGCGACTCCGCCAGTCACGTCGGCCAGCGTCACCGGAGGAGGAGCCGACTTCCCCGGAGCCACACCCTCCGGCGCAGCGCCGCCACCCCACAACGACGACACGCCTTGAACCACACTGTCGAAAAAGCCGACATGCCGGGATTGAGAAGCCGGGGCGGCTGACTGAGCCAAGGTCGGGGCGGACTGGCAACCACAGAAAACAAACAGCGTCGTCAATCCGACCAGCAGCAATCGAGTCATAGACAAAGCCCCCTTTTTTCCAGACGCCCGCAACCTCAGCCAATCGACTAGCGCTTCAACCCGAAGTTGGCGAACCGCTTGTTGAACTTGGCAATCTGGCCGCCGGTATCCAGCAGCTTTTGCACGCCGGTCCACGCTGGGTGAGACTTGGGGTCGATATCCAAGCGCAGCGTGTCCCCGGCCTTGCCCCAGGTGCTGCGAGTCTTGAACGCCGAGCCGTCGGTCATCACGACGTTGATCTCGTGATAATCCGGATGAATGTCGCTCTTCATGTCTGACGATCCCTACAAAACGGTGGGGCCTTATAACCGCTGTGAAGGGATGGCGCAACAGCTTCGATAGAAAAGGCGCACACCACCCCGGTCCCCCGGCCCCGCTCTTTTACGCAGCGCCAACGGTGGTGGATGGTGATGGGCGGCCACGGCAGTCCGAAAGCCGTTTTTAATCAACTCACGGGTCGTCGATTGACGATCTTCGGGGCTGTCGGTGGCCCGACCGGCTTTGCCACAGTCGGCTTTGCTGGCGCCCCAGCGCCTGGACGGGGCGGAACCGTCTGCGGCCTGGGGTTGGCCTGCCCTTTTTGGGACTCGCCGGACTCTCCGAACAGCCAACGTCGAATCTGCCCTGGCACGCCACCCGAATCATTCCCGGATCGAACCGAGACACCAGCCCCACCAACCCCAGCAGCCCGCAACAGGCGCTCGCACTCTTCCTTATGATGATCCAAAAGAGCCTGGCGTTCGACGGCGTGATGTCCGATCAGCCGTGACACCTCGGCTCGCGCCACATCAACCTGCTCGCGCAGGTCGCCCACCCGGTTGCGAAGCTCATCAATGGTGGCATCGGCAGCCGCCAGATTGGCCACCCCCTGGTCATGATCGCGCTCGGCAACGGCCCGCTCCCGCGCAATTTCCTGCTCAAGGCGCAGCAGCTCGGCCCGCAGATGTTCGGCGCTCTGATCGCCGATCCGTTCGCGCAGCTCGCCGATGGTGATATTCGCGGCGGTGAGAGCGGCCGTTAACTGGTCCTTTTCCCGAACCGCCGCTGCCTGCTCCTGCACGCGCTCCTGTTCGACTCGTGCCAATTCAACATGCGCCGCTTCCAACCGCCGATCTCGTTCGGCGAGCGCCGCCAACAGCCCTTCGACGGAAGGCAGAGTCTCATCCCCAACGGGCTTCGACTCGCCGCCCTCCTCGACGACAGGAGCAAAAGCGGCTACCGCCGGAGCCGCAGACGTCACCGGAACGGAGACGGCCACAACAGCCGCA
>Ga0302265_1000130_pt1 | contig 50096 bp, 40 predicted proteins | sample III_Bog_E1_1_FD_194556 | JGI IMG/M metagenome (GOLD analysis project Ga0302265, IMG submission 194556) | Peat permafrost microbial communities from Stordalen Mire near Abisko, Sweden - III_Bog_E1_1 | ecosystem: Environmental > Terrestrial > Soil > Wetlands > Peat | place: Sweden: Abisko...
AGCCCATCTGCATTGACTTTGATTTCAATACTGACTTCACGGTTTACCGTGCGGCTGATTTCTACAAAACCGGTTCCTGAAAAACCGTGATACGGCAACCCTGACTGAGGCAGAACTTTTTCAATTTCATAAACCTGAATAGCTGAATCAGGATAGTCCATAACCGGTTGACTTGCAAATGAAGGAATGCCGGCTTTATTAACTGCTATAACCTGAAAATCACCGGATTCATTTGACTTAATCTGAAAGGATTCAGATGTTGTTACGTTCCGGGGTTGTCCGTTTTTCAGTATCCTGTACTGAATTGCACCTTCAATAGCCTGCCATGAAAGTTTTCCGTTTTCAAAATCAGGTATTGGTGTAAGGGGTGAAAATTCATTTTTTACCATGTTGATGGATTGTTTTTCCAACTCGTTATTGGCAAGTACAATTTTCAGTGTATGTTTACCCGAAAGGGTAGGAGGGATGAGGTGTGTCTTTTGACGTTGACCGTCCAGTTCTAAGGTTGCAATCTTATTCCCGTATCCGGTAAGTTCAATATCAAGATTAGCATTCCTGTAGTTGAAATTGCTTAATTTACGGTTTGCTGACATAACTTTGGGAACAAAAGGCTCAAAACGTAGCCCGTTTTCTTCAAAACGAATGCCAAAAAGTACTTTTAGAACAATACTTATATTGCCTGATAAACTCCACAACATATTACTCGAATTAATCTGTGTACCGGCATAATCGCCGGTATCGGCTACAAAATTTTCTTTGTTTGTCAGGAACATGGCGCTGGCACGGTATATGGAAGCGATACTGTGAAGAACACTTTCTTCATTTCCGGTTTTGGCTCCGGCCCATAACCAGTAGGTTTGTACAAAAGGCCACACGGCATTGTTATGGTAAGGAGGAATATCACCTATTTGCGGATAGATGCAGGAGATACCGAAATCAACAACAGGGACATTTTGTACCACTTGTTTTTGACGGGCTTCATCCGCTACATTAAATACGACACATAATGCTTCCCCCAATGCCTCGGAACGGGGAGAGAGTATCTGATAATTCCGTCCATAAAGATATTGTCCGTAATATTTCTTTTCAGGCATCCAGAGTTGGGAGTTGATAGCTGATTTTAATGCCTCTGCTAACTGAGAGTATTTTTTACCGGTTTGTTTTTCATTCATCAATTCAGCCATTTTACCTGCCACTGTTAGTGCCTGAAAATGCAATGCATTGGTACCTAAATTTTTACTTTCGAAAATATCAGCGGGTTGCATCCAACGCGGATAGGTTTGTTCACGCCAGTCGAGGAAGGACGATTCACCCTTAACAAGACCCGTTTTGGCATCATGATCGACCATAATATCATCTTCAATGGAATTTTTAATGATGGGATATACTTTCTTAAGCCAGTTCCTGTCACCGGTTACTTTATAAATTTCCCAGGCTGCAACCGCCCAGATCATACGATCGGTAGAGACCGGCCATGCTCCGCCGGTACCCGTATCCTGAATAATCCGGCCGTGGGCATTTACTTTACGCATCAGGCTGTTTTGTGATACTTTAGGCTGCATACAGGCCATAGAAAGGATAATGCTGTAACTCACATCCCTGGTCCATACGCCGGGCCATTCAATCCCTGTTCGCAGGGTGCTGTCAGTCTCAATGGCTTTTGTCATTTCTTCCACCGACATATTGTAAATGGCCGACTCAAGTAAATTCGGAGATTGATACCGGGGAAATGCGGATATGTCTTTCGTCAGTTTCCATGTTTTGATGTTGACTGCCTCTTCTTTTAACGGATTTAGTATTAATACGACTTCATAGATTCCATCACCATCAGGATCGGTTAATTGCAAGTCGGGATGACTGGTCAGGTTATCGAAATTCCAGACCATGGGTGCAGTATTTCCAACAACATACACTCCTTTAAAATCGGATTTATAAATTTTTGTTCCATTGAAATTAGTATAATACCCTTTTTCTTTAAATTGTGCAAACACCGGACGCATATCCAGTCGTATTTTCAATAGAGTGTTTGGTTTTAAATAGGTATTGGCAGGTATTTTTTGAATCCCTGTAAATTTTGTTCCATACGAAATAAGGGGAGTTTCACAGTTGCCATTTTCACTCAGACATAAAAACTCATGATTCACTCCAGGAAGCATTTCATTATCGAGTCCGTTAATCGAGAATTTAAAAGCAACAAGCGGACTTTTAAAAGCAGTTGCCCGGCTCTGATAATCCGATTGGATTTCGAAAGGTGAGAGGGCTGTTGCAGTATAATTTCCCTGAACCACATGATTATTGAATACGCTGAATGCATCAGATGAATAGTTCGGCTTATCAATAACCTGAGCGATAGAAGTGATTTGTATTCCGCAAAATGTTATAGCAAGAATTAAATTTCGGTGTTTCATTTCGAATAGTGTAAAAGTTGACTGATAGTTGATTTTTAATATTAAAGAGCTAAGTACATGACAAAAAAATAAGCAACAATCTAATTGATTCTTATTGATTAACATAAAACTAAAAGAATTACCACATAAGACACAAAAGAATTACATAAGCAATTACATTTTAAAATAAATAAAACAAATATCAAAAATACTAAAAGCGTTTAAAGCTAATATTAAAAACCGAAGGTTCTTTTGTGTGCTTAATATAGATTTTGGTAGAATATAAACTTAACTTTTGTGATTCTTTTGTGATCCCGATAGCTATCGGGATGGTGATGTTTTGCTTTAATATATTTATTTTGTGACTGTTAGTAATTATATTGTTTTTTGTCATGTACTAAAATTAAAGAGACTTTCAATGAATTTATATAACAGGATGGTTTCCGATTCCGATTGGGCTTGCAAACTGAACATTCTCCATTATTCTGTTGCTTTCTTTCTGTTTTGCAAGCCGTGAAATTGATTCGGGTGAAATTGTTTTATAAATTATTTTGCCTTGATGATTAAATACAGTTATAGTGAGATTTTTGCCTGTTGCTTCAAGTTGTAAAATTGTGTTTTCCGGAATCTGAATTTGTTTTAATTCATAGGGGAAAACATCCACTTCTACGTTTGGATTTATTTTACCAAAATTATAACGGTATTCGACCGTTTTACCGGATATATAACTTGCATGAATCAGGCAGTTTTTTATCGTAAAGTTATAATCGAGCTTCTTTATTTCAGCAGGAATGCGTGGGGCCAATGTAAGGGTATTTTGAATCATGTCCGGACGAATCCCCAGAAAATACTGATACCAGACACGGATATGCTCCGCATTTGACCATGCCTGCAAATATGTTCCGGTTATTTTTGGCCAGCTTTTCCCTTCGTGTGGATAAGCATCCATGTTTTCGCTTAAACCGCCAACGACACCAAGAGTCAATAGCTGCCTGTTCATATTCTTAAATAATTTATAAGCTGTTTCAATTTGACCGGATTCTATCATTCGTTGCATGGCAATTCCATTATTCCACAACCAGATAGTTCCCCGGTGATAGGCAGCATCTTTTGGATAATTTTCGGGACTGATATGAAAGGGATGAAAGAATTTATCCTGACGGTTGAGTGATGCAACACCCCAGGGATATACCAGTTCTTCCCAGGTCCTGCGGATCAACTCCAGTTTAAAGGCTCCATCGGCTACCAGATCCAACGCATAAAGCTGATTGGGCCGGAATGTGAAATCGGCAGTGTTTTCACGGGTTAACCGGTCAGCCAGATAATCATGTTCATTATCACGGTAATCTTTTTCGAAATGATATTTTACGTTGTCTGCAATTTTCTTCCATTTGTGCATGTTGACAGTATCATTCATAAACCGGGCAAAATAGACTCCTGCACAAAGCTGTTGGTACCATAGGGCCTGAATATCATTTGCTCTCGATCCGCGTGGAGTATAAGCAACCAGATTCCCATCACGCGCATCCATCCATGTTTCATTATCTGCATGAAGCAAATATCCTTCAGAATCCATCCTGTTTATTACTGAACCTTCAATGCTGTTTTGTACAGCCGGATAAAGTTCTTTAATCAAACTTACATCACCCGAATACTTTACGTAATCCTGCAATTCAATAATAAAACGTGGCGTTCCATCAGTGGTGTGGTAATCGATATTTTTTGGATTGACAATATTGGGAACACGGCCAAAGAAGGGTGAATTTCTATCGGTATTTTGATATTCGGCAAAAGATTTTAAAATCTTACGGGCAGTTTCAAACTGGCTGGTTATTAAGACGGCACCCGGAAAAGAAATAAATTCATCCCTTCCCCAGTATTCATTAAACCAGGGTAATCCTGCATAAATTCCATTTCCCTGCTGTTTTGTTACCAACTGATCCATGGTGGACTCAATCCAGTTCATTGCCAAAGTCAACGAGTCATTATCGCTTGTAAACAGAGTATTGGTAGACAGATATTTTTGCATCCGTTGAATCCGTTCAGACTCGAGTTTGACCAGTGATTTCCTTGTATTGTCCAGTAAGGATGATGCTTCCGTATCAGTTTTCCCTACTGCAATAAGAAAACCTTCCGACTTACAGGAAGTAGATAGAATGTCGTTTTTCAGTTCAATGGGATAGTTCTTTTTAGGACCAACTGCAATAATATAATTTCCTTCATTGGAAGAATAAAAAGCCATGTTGTTTTTGCAAAACAACCTTTTGACTTTTTCTCCTTTCAAAACAATTCCAATCTGCTTATCAGTTCCCTTGAGACTAATTTCAATTACGTTTCTATTATCCAGCATTCGTAAGTCCTCCACCCATTTCGAATTGTAGGTACGAACCAGTTTATAGGGGTAAACAATAACTTCAGCCTGTTGCATATCTAATTTTACATCACCAACAAACAATTGATATCCGCTGAATATCCTGTTTTTAGCAATATTCATTCCTTCAAACCATGACCATTCAGGGTGATTGTTTTGATGCGTCTGGGTATAATAAAAAGCTGCTTCTTTGTTGGTAAATGAAACAGGCCGGTTTGCAGAAGCCGGTACTACTATTTTCATTCGATCTAACATTCCTGTTTGTTTGTCTTTTGATGTTGCATTTACAAATCCAATGGCTGTAAAAAGTAGTGTAAGAGTAATAAATGGAGCGATCGTTTTAATAAATGTCATAGTTGTTATTTTACCGTTTTGTTGATTATTTAAAGGAAGGGATTTGATATTATTATCAGCAAAAGCTCCTAAAGTTTCAAAAAATTCAATCTGTTAGTTTAAGAGATTATTTTATCTTAAGCAATAAAAGGGAATAAATAGTGTACTATTATTTTAAATAAAACTTCATAAACCCTCAGCTCTATCACCCTCTCTTACTCCCCTCCTTTTGGAGAGAGTTTGGGTGAGGTTGGGAGAGGGCAGGGGGAGAGGTCGGATTTCAAGAAAAATAAAATAAGACATTATTTTGATCCAACTGCTTAGGACACTTTGCTGATAATTATTTATTTTTTTACTTCTTAATGATAATTTTTGCAAAAGAATCACTTCTACTCCAAATGATTCTACAGGTTTTGGTCAGCTTGTCCCAACTCCAAACGGGTTTTTCAGTGTTTGATTCCGCCTGTTTGTCCAGTTTGTCAGATCCAATGACTTTGAGCTTAGTTGCATTCATCGAAATTGATGTAGGAGCTTTATCCAGATGAATTTTGATTCCAAAATTACTGTTTTTATTTGAATTCCACCCATTTTCGTTTTTGGTTGTAATATCAATATTTAATTCGTCTTTAGTTGAAATACATCTTATTCCGGTTTTACCAAAGACATCTTTTTTATAATCATTTGTTTCACCATCGTCTTCGTAAAGAGTGAAATCAGCTGTTCTACCTTCGGCAGCAGGAAAAACATTAAACCATACCACACTATTTTTATTCTCGCCAATATATTGTTGTACAGGTATTTCCGGAATAATGGAACCACGTTTTACAAACATGGGAATTGTACTTAAAGTAACCGGATAAGTAATCCATTTTTTACCCTGATAAACTGTAACCCCATTATTAAAATCTATCCATTCACCCTGAGGTAAATAAACCTGTTTCACGGAAGCTTCTTTTTCAACTACAGGTGCTACGAGTAATTCTTTTCCAAGTAAAAATTCACTTTCCAGTTTGAAAGTTTCTGTATCTTCAGGATATTCAAGGAATAAAGCTCTTATCAAAGGCAATCCTGAATCATAGGCATTCCTTGCATACGTATAGAAATAAGGATGTAGTCTGTATTTCAAATTGATAGCATCACGACATATACGCTCTGCTTCTGTTCCGAATGTCCAGGGTTCTGCAGCATTATTTCCTTCATGATGTGCACGGCTCAAAGGATTAAATATTCCAAATTGCATCCAGCGGATATATAATTCAGCCATTGCATCCCGGTCTTTAATATCGCCGCAATAACCTGAAATATCAGTTGTCCAGAATGGTATCAACCCCATTCCTGCCGATTGCCCCAATGTAACCTGAGCAGCCAGCTTATTCCAACCGTTGAGCACATCATTTCCATCCCCCGAATCGCCCGACCAGCCAAAAGTATAACGCTGCATGCCTGCAAAAGCAGAACGTGTCATTTGGAATATCCTTTTGTTCGGGTTTCGTTTTTCAAACTGTTCGGTCACTACTTTATCCCATGTCAGGCCATACACATTATGAATTTCGGCGTGCATACCTGAATGATGTTTCATGAAAAGCCGTTCTGTACTTTCTTCATTGCACCAGGCCGGTTCACCCATATCGGTCCAGAAACCACGAACGCCATCATTTAGTACTTTCTGTTGATTTTTACCCCACCAGTCGGCAACTTCGGGGTTGGTAAAATCAACGACTCCACAATTACCACCCCATGGCCACGGCATATCGTAGCTTTTACCGGTACGAACATCTTTGACAAAATAGCCTAATGAATCAGCTTCACGCCATTGATTGCCATTGTTTTCAGACTCATGCCAATCTTTTGAATTCCCTTTGGAAATCACCGGATCCTGGGAAACAATCATTTTGAAGCCTAAAACAGCCAAATCGGAGACCATCTTTTTGGGATTTTCATAGGCTTTTTTATTCCATTCAAAATCCTGAAGGTTTTGAGTCCAACCAATATCCTGATAAATAATGTCGCATGGAATTTGGCGTTTCCTGAATTCGGATGCAACCTCACGTGCCAGCTTTTCATTGGTATACAGACCCCGGCATTGTGAAAATCCCAATGCCCATTCAGGTGGCATAATGGGTTTACCGGTTAATTGTGTATATCGCTCAATAATTTGTTTGTATGACGGTCCAAAGATAAAATAAAAAACCATTTCACCCCCCGGAGATGAGAAAGAATAATAATCACCTGAAGTTGCACCAAAATTAAATTCACTTTTAAAAGTATTATCATAAAAGATGCCGTATCCTAAATTACTCATAAAAAATGGAATACTTTTGTATAAAGGATCTTCATCGGTAGCATAGCAAGGTCTGTCACTATTCCACATTCTGAACGTTTTTCCACGACGATCCAGGCTACCGCTTTTTTCGCCCAATCCGAAGAAATGCTCATTTGGGCGTAATGTTTTGTAGGTTGTCTGACGCAAAGAATCTTTTATATACCCTTTACCTTGAAAATCTTCGAGTAAGAGTTTTTGATACTTATCAAAAAAGCGGATTTGGAACGGATTTTTATTGATACGTATAATCAATTCACCGGTATAAATTTCATAGCTGCCGGTTTGTTCGGAAACAGACAAAACGGTTTTGTTATCAATATCTTCATTCACAACAGCAAATGATTCATTGTTCCGTTTAAAATCGCCTTGTTCATACCATAGTTTTATAATGCCGGGACTGCACAATTTGATCATCACATTCACATTGTTTTCACAATGAAAAACTGCCTGTGTGCCCGATACTTCATAAGTAAGGCATTTGCCTGCTGTGACTTTATTCTCAGAGTAAGATTGTGTCAAGATCCCCCCAACTGACAATATCATTATTGACAGGTATATTTTTAAGCTTTTCATTTTCTGATTCTTTTTGTTTTAGTTTAATATTCAACAACTACCATATCCCAGTATTGAAGTTCCGGGAGGATAAAGCTGACTTTGTTTCCTGTTTGTGCAAAGTTTAATGAACGTGAGGCGCCTCCAATAAAGTCAGGTGAAGCTGTCCATATTTTTTTAACGGGAATGGTACTTGTAAAAACAAGTTTTGCATTTGTAATCACAACCGGTGAGGTCTGAATTCCGGTATTATCTCTCCAGTTTTGTGTTTTTGAATTTGTAAAATTGATGAAATGAATAACCTGGGTTGAATTTAATTTCTTTCCAAAAACTGCTACATATCCGGCAGCGGCAGGCCAGGGTGTTATTGATATCTTTTTATCAATTGAACTTATATCAACGGTATTGAACGAACCGCCATCCCTAAGCAAGTTTTGATATGCCACCAGAAAATCATAATAATTAACCAATAAACTCTTCAAATCATCCTTCATACTCAGGTTATTATTGGGGAAATACTCTTTGCCCAGCATGTGTTCTCCTAATTCCAGGTGAGCACCACCGAAGGCAAAAATAACTGCATTTGTCATTAAAACTGACGGAGTATTGAAATATCCTGCGTTATTTGCCAGATCGTAATTCATATAAGCGGCCAACACAGTATTCTTTGTATTGTTGCTTAGGGTATTATTTTGTTCGATTAATGTGGCCAGATCGCCATAACTATCGGATGGACTCCAGACTTCGGTGTACAGGAAATCCGTTGCAGCACTTGCCATGCCTTGCTGACCAAATTGTTCTACCCCGTTCATTACATTGTATTTCTGCGGATTGGAAGTATGAACTGCATTTATAAAAGGTTCAAATGTTTGGGAAAGATTTAAATAAGTCCCATCGTATGTGTAACGGCTTCCCCGGTCGCCAAGCTGATCCATATGAAAACCATCAAAGTTCAGGTATTGATAAACAGTATTGATTTGATGAATGAAATATTGTTGCCATCCTGTATTCGAAGGGTCCAGTAAATAGATATTACTCAGAAATGGTGATGAAAGTGAAAAGATATCCATATTTGTATGGGTATTGTCGGTGTAAATGTACCATTCATTATTTACTCCATCAGCTTCGGCATTATTCCAGGCTCCATAAATGAGGTCATAAAACATGGCTTTCATGTTATGATTATGAGCAGCAACAATGTATTTCTGAATTGTACTGAAATAAGTGTCTCTGTTTGCTATATCTTTCCACGTACTAGCAGGTGCGGAGTTTACTATTGGAAGCGGTTCGTGATGTTTATTTTGCCAGTCGTAAAACTGAAGACCGTTAATATGATATTTATTCAGATTTGTGATAACAGTATTTATACTGTCATTAGTCAATTGTGAATACCCTGACAAGAATCCATAGCGTGGAAATTTTGTCCAACTTGACGAAACATCTATTCCAACAGTAGCATAGATTGTCTCTACCCCATTATTGGTGGCATACACTTCGGCTATATAACCTTTGAAATCAAAAGTAGGAGTTGTCCATGTCCAGCCTGAACCGGTAACATTAGCTTCAGAAATTACTGTATTCGAATTTTTATATCTCACTTTGGCTGTTGCAGGAAGTGAAGATTTTTCGATCATGAAAGTAACAACATCGCCGGGATTATAAACGGCTTTATCTGTTGAAACTGATACATTCATATAAGCCGGAGTTACAACATTAACCGGAGCATTCGGAATGACTTCAGGATTATCAGATGATTTGTTACATGAAAAACAACTACATAAAATTACAAATACTATACAGTCAGGAAATAATTTCATACAATTTATTCTGAGATTTGATATTAAAAAAATGATTATCCGCAATGTGTCCTTCTAAAAATCCTTCATACAAAATCCGAAGGATTTAAATATGAATAGTATGTATGCAATGCATGGAAAAATGATATCTTTATGAACATAACCCGGATAGGGGTTGAATAACATGATATAAATACATTAATTGAAAAAATCAATGAAAAATAATTGGATTAAATTTCATTAGAAATAATTGATTTAGCTATTCAACCACTCCGTGGTTGGTGATCTGCATCAATAAACGTCCATGCATTTCATACATGGCTAATCAAATTCAATTCCTTCGGAATTAATAGACAGAAAAAAGTATTGTATTTTATTTAAAAAAATGATTATTCACACTATGTATTAATTAATATTCTGGTAATTTCGAACTTACGAAAGTATCATGATCATTTATTTAAAACATTAGGAGCTTTTGCGGATAATCATAAAAAGAAATAACGGGTTGTCAAATAATTGCAGGACAACCCGTTGAAAACTAAACAACTATTGTTTTACATAACTTAATGCCAATGTCTCGATATTAGCTGTGATAACATAATTCCCGGCGGTTGTGATCGACCATTTATTGTCATCAGACTGGCCACCAATATGACGGTACATATGAGTGTCATCTGTTCTCATATACATATCCTGACCCCAATCTGAATCCTGATTCACAGGAAATTTAAACCCACCGACTAACATAGGACCATTATAGGTAAATATACAACCATCGGTAGCATCTTCAGTCATTTGAATGGCACTGGTAATCGTCCAGCCAATAGGTGTTGCATCTCCTACTATATAAAGTTTCTCACGATAAATACTGATCGAATTGTCCAATAAATTAAGGGTTATGGTGTAATATCCTTTTTTAGCGATCGTCCAATGGTTATCGTCAGCATCTCCTCCGTGATGCAGGTATGCATGCGTATCATCTGTTCTCTCATACATATCCTGGCCAAAATCAGCATTTCTGTTCACCGGAAATTTGAAACTGCCAGCCAGCATGACACCCTGATAGGTAAAGATGAAAGGATTGGTGCTATTCTGTACCAGTTGAGTTGCTTTTGTTACATCCCAACCGTTTGGTGCTGCATCGCCTATCATAAAAATGGTGCTATAAGGTGGTAAGTCTGCTTTGATAATAGATACAGTTAAATCCAACAGGCTGACTGTTACTTTGTAAACGGTTGCTTCAGTTATATCGAACAAATTGTCGGCCTGACCGGCATCGGTTTGTAAAATTAGTTGAGTATCACTGCTGCCTTTATTATATGATGGAAGAATTTGTCCAATGGTAGTAATAAATTTTAATGAACCCACATTTAATACACCCTGATAAACAAATATAGTTGGATCGGTTTGAGGGGTTAGTTGTAGTGCATTATTCAAATCTGTTCCTTTCGGAGAAGCACTTCCGTATAAATATAGGGTTTTACTCACAGGTTTGTATGTCGTAACGGAAATAGTTATAACATTCGATGTATCCGTTACAACCGGATCAGAATAAACAGTGGCGATAACACGTGTTTCCAGATCAGAAGCTGAACCGGCAGTAATGCCCCAGCGTGTCAGCAAGCTGTCATTTAATGCCCCAACGTTAAAACTGTTTATATAAATCCCTTTCCCCATATCCAGGCTGATGGCCTTTGAAAATCCGTTCCCTTTTTTATCCACCTGTAGATTATACGATATTGATGAACCTGTACCATGGTTTGTGCCTGTCGTCCAGGTCAAATCAACAGCTGCATTATTTACATCTTTCTGATTCAAAACCAGACTTGTTTTAGAAGCAGAAAGTGTAAGTGGCCCCGATTTAAAAATATCGTCAGGCAGATTTAGATCGCAGGCAGTCAGTAATCCCAGTGCTAAAACTGTAGCCAGAATCGTGGCATTATATTGTTGGAGCTTTTGTTTAAAAAAACTCATAATGATTTGTTTCTTCATAATATTAATTTATTTTATTTTTTCAATAACCCTTTTTCAATTTAATTCTTAATTCTTAATTAAGTTTTAATATCCTGTATTTTGAGTCATATTTGGATCGGCATCCATTTCAGTCAAAGGAATTGGGAATAATAAATACTTTGCACTCATATTTACTCTTCCGATGGAATGCAGAAAATCAATACCATATTGACCGTTATTTATCCGGATCAGGTCGAACCAGCGTTGTCCTTCAAATGCCAGTTCCATGCGACGTTCGTGCAGGATTTTTTCTCTCAAAGTTGCCTGATCAAGTCCTGTGACATTTAATAACCCTGCTCTTACACGCACTTTATTTAAGGTGGCACCCGGGTCGGTGGCAAGTAACTGGGCCTGGGATGTTTGTCCAAGCTCATTCAATGCTTCGGCTTTCATGAGCAAAATATCCGCGTATCTTAGAACCGGAAAATCTGCAGGACTGTTGTCGTAAGTGGCGGCAACAGACAGAGGCACCAGAAATTTTCGCAAATTATAACCGGTTGTTGAATAAGAACTCTGATAAGTCAATCCGGCGAACTGTGGACATCCCTGGTAAAGAACCGTTACATCTTTCCGTAAATCGCCCGGTTCATAAGCATCAACGAATTCCTGAGTGGGTTGATCCCAGCCCCAACCTCCTGCAACCATGTTTGAACCTCGCGGACCGGTATAGGTACTAAGCCATGAGGACTGATTTTCATCTGTCCAAAAACCATATCCGGCATTCGCTGTATGTTGAATTTCGAAGAGTGATTCCTGCGTATTTTTATTGGTAGGGTCAAAATTGTCTGCATAATTAAGATCTAGTTTATAACCTAAAGCAGTTACTGAATCGCAGAGATTTGCAACATGTTGCCAGTTGTTTCCTAAACATAAATAGACTTTTGCCAACATTCCAATAGCTGACCCTTTTGATGCACGGCCTACATCGGCTCCTGAATATTGTTCGCGCGGAGGCAACAATATAATGGCATTATTCAGATCTGAAATCATCTGGCTGTATACAGTTGCTTTTGGAGTCCTGAACGGATGAAGATCGCCACCCGGTACAGTGGGTGTAAGTTCCAAAGGAACATTGCCAAAGAATTCTGTCAGGATGAAATAGTAATGGGCACGGAGGAAATATGCTTCTCCTGAAACGCGATTTTTGACGCTTTCACTGATATTCATTCCCGGCACTTTCTGCAGGATTATGTTACAACGTAAAATCCCTGGCCAGGGACCTCGCCACATATCCTGTACTCCGGCGTTATCAGTTGATGTTACAAAATTTTGTTCGTCCTGTGTTTCAATACCATCAGTGCCACCTCCGGCACCTACAATACTGTTCCCGGCCATAATGTCGGTAGTCCACATACGCATATTGTACAATTTAGGCCATTGTAAGGGTTGATATGCCCCATTGATGGCACCTATAGCATCAGCTTCAGTCTGAAAGAAATTAGATGAATTAATCGAATCTTCCGGCACTTTGTCCAGAAAATCGCTGCTACATGCGGTGATGAATACTGCCATGACAGCAATAGAAAAATATTTTTTGAGTTTCATATTCATTTTTGTTTTTTGTGATTAAATTCCAAGGTTAACGCCAATACTATAAGTCCGGGTTACAGGGTAAACATTACTATCTATTCCATTTGAACCAACCTCAGGATCAATTCCGGTGTATTTAGTCAATGTGAACAGGTTTTGTGCAGACAGGTAAAATCTGGCAGTTGAAATATGAACCTTCTTCAATAATAGCACAGGAATTGAATAACCGAATGTTACATTTTTAATTCTCAAATACGAACCATCTTCAATGTATCGATCGGATACTCTGGTATTCTGATTCGGGTCGTTAAACACTGCCCTTGGCATGGTGTTGCTGGTCCCTTCAGCGGTCCATCTGTTCAATGTTGCTATTGTTTGGTTTTGTGCTACGTCCATGGCTTCGCTCCAAAGCCGGTTGGCATTGAAAATTTTATTTCCGGCCACTCCTTGCAGGAATATACTCAAATCAAAGCCTTTGTAAGCAAATGTATTATTCATGGCAAAAATGAAAGTTGGATTTGGACTGCCCAGATACGTCCGGTCTTTGTCGTTTATGACACCATCGTTATTCAGATCTTTGAATCGTATATCTCCGGGCGAAGTCCGGTTGTATGGATCGCTTCCCGGAACCTGAGTAGCATGACTATTAACCTGAGCCTGATTCTGAAAAATTCCATCGGTAACAAAACCGTAAAACTCATTGATGGGAAGTCCGGCTTTAATTAATGACAGATTGTCATTCAACCCGATACTTCCGGTTGTCAAAGGCACGGTATCATTTATGCTGACTACTTTATTATGATTATAGGCTAAATTAAATGACGTATTCCATGTAAACATTCCTGTTAAGTTTTTAGTGTTGATGGTGATTTCAACTCCTTTGTTTTCCATACTGCCTGCATTGATCGAAGGAGTAGTCACATCAGAGTAACCTGTCGTAACCGGGACAACCATTGGAACTAACATATTATCGGTAAGTTTCAGATAAGCGTCTACTGTTACATCTACCCTTTGATTGAATAAGGTGGCATCAAAACCAATATTGGTTTGTTTCTGACCTTCCCATTGTACATATGGGTTTGGCATGACGGTTGGAACTACTGCTGAAACGACATTATCATTGAAATTATATTTGTAGGTATTCAATGAAGAGGCAAATGAATAATTTCCGATATTCTGATTTCCGGTTACACCATATCCTACACGTATCTTTAAATCATTTACAAAGGTGATGTTTTTAAAGAAATCTTCCTGTGAAATACGCCATGCCGCAGAAGCGGATGGGAATGTTCCGTATTTGTTTCCAGGGCCGAAACGCGACGAACCATCACGGCGAATAGTAGCTGTAACCAGATACTTGTCATTGTATGCATAATTTACCCGGCCCATTAAGGAAAATAATGACCAGCTGGAAGTGCTTCCTCCAACAGTTGGTTGTGCAATTCCATTGTTTAATTGTTGGGTTACATTGCTGGCAAAATTCTGAACTGAACCGTTCATGAAGTCATATTCATTTTCCTGTGCACTGGTACCGGCCATCACTCCAATCCGGTGTTTGTTGAAGGTGTGATCATAACTGATGGTATTATCCCATAACCAGGTCAGGTTTTTATTGTATTGTTCGGATAAATATGAAGTTGGATTTACACTGGAATCCCATGAATAATTGGGTGCCCAGGTACGTGAGTCCCAGAAATTAGCCTGAAGTCCGAATGTCGATTTAACTTTCAGGTCTTTTAATATTTCCAGCTCTCCAAAGATGGATCCCATCAAATTATAACCATTGGTAGCATTGTCTACTGTTTTAGCCAAACCAACAGGATTGACGATATCTCCTGCATTGACAGGCTGGCCGATAGGACCTGAATAACCTCCGCCGATATCATAAATTGGTTGGGTGGGCAAGGCAAACATGGCGTTTTGAATATTATAATTCCCGTTTGTTTTGATATCATGATTAAGTGTCAGGCTGTTTCCAAAGCGCAGAAAGGAGGTGATTTTACTATCAGTATTCAACTGAAAAGTATAGCGTTTGTATCCTGTATTAATAATAATTCCATCCTGATCAAAATAATTGCCGGAGACGTAAAATTTGGTTTTATCATTTCCTCCTGAATAATTCAAGGTGTAATTTTGCATGGAAGACGTTTGGAAAAGTGCTCCTAACCAGTTGGTCCCGACGCCCAGGCTGGATGGATTGGCAAATTCAGGATTTTGTGGTAACCCTGCATTAGCCATCATGTCATTGTGCAGTGAAGCAAATTGAGAGGCATTAAGCATTTTAACCATATTGGCAGGACTTTGTGATCCGTACGAATAATTAAAGTTTAATTGCGATTTACCGCTGTCTCCATGCTTTGTTGTAATGATAACAACCCCATTGGCGCCACGGGCACCATAGATGGCTGTTGCAGAAGCATCCTTTAGAATTTGAATGGATTCAACGTCATTCATATTCAGCTGATTCAAACCACCATCAATGGGAAAACCATCGATAACGACAAGAGGATCACTGTTATTGATAGTACCAACTCCACGAATCCTGAAGGTTGCATCAGTTCCCGGGACACCGGAAGAAATCACCTGTACACCGGCTGCACGGCCTTCCATGGCATCGCTTACACTGGCAACAGGCAAAGATATCAAATCACTGCTTTTAATGATAGCCACTGAACCTGTGAGATCTTTTTTGCGTTGTGTACCGTAACCGACTACTACAACTTCATTCAACGATTTTGAACCTTCAACCATAACAATTCGAAGGCTGTTAAGTCCATTGGTTTCAATTTCCCGGGAATCATAACCAATATAGGATACTTGTAAAACCGGATTCTTTTCAGAACCAACAGGAATTGTAAATGCTCCTTCATAATTGGTTATTGTTCCGGTTTGAGTTCCCTTAATCAGAATACTTACACCAATCAGCGGTTCTCCTTTAGCATCGACTACAATGCCTGACACAGTTTTACCGGTAGTTTGTGCAACTAAACAGGGTAAGGTAAATAGCATACTACAGAAAAAAAGTATGCTGAATAGACTTCTTCTCAATTTTACCATGATTTTATTATTTAAGGTTATAAAAAAAAAATGTTTGAAAATCTTTTATCATCAAAAACCTAATCGATTCTCAGTTTCCAATTTCAAATTCGACTTTCGACAATGCAAATATAGATTCTTTCAATAGGTTATATTTTCTTCAACTGTAAAATGTAGTACAGATAGAGATTCATGAAGTATATATACTTGTATATAAACTTCATACTATATTTTATAATGAAATAAAAGTAGTGGTTTTGAAGTAAGAAAAAGGCCTTCAGGTGTTTTTTTAACTCTGAAGGCCTCTCTGTAAAAGCAGACTTTTATTTAGTATTCGTTCCTATACGCATGACGTTTGCCTCAAATTCATCTCTTTTTCCAAGTGCTTTATTCCGTAATTTAGTCCTGTAATTATAAATTGTCGAAAGTGAATATCGCAGGAAGTGAGATATTTTTACACTATCGGTGATGCCAAGGCGTATAAGAGCAAATATTCTAAGTTCAGTATTCATAAGTTGTCCCGGTTTCAACTGAATGTCTTCATGATCTGATAACAGTCTTTTAAATTCTTCAACGAATGTTGGAAAGAGTTGAAGAAAAGAACTGTCAAAATTATCATAAAACTCTTTTAACTCGTCTTCAATAAACTGTTTCGATTTAATAGAATGCAATAATTCATCAATTTTGCCTGCTACAGCAGTTTTATTCAACAACCGGCGATATTCATCCAACTTGTCGATATAAACGGAGCATTGATCCATATACCTTCCTATGTATTCCTCTTTAATAATATTAGCCTCCAGCAAGGTGTCATTAGTAACTTTCAATTCCTGGTTTGTGCCCGAAAGTTCGTGGTTTACATCATTCAGTTGATCGTTTGCTATACTTAAATCCTTTCGTGTTACAGCCAGTTTTTTCATTTGCCTGTAAACAAAAAAGATGGCAACAATCAGAAAGAGAGACAGCAAGCTGATACTAACCAGCGAAATAATCAAATCACGCTGACGTGCCTGTGTTTGCAACTGATATGCTTTATCAATGATAGGCACCATTGCCGAAATTTCAATGGTTCGCAAGCGGGCATTACAAAAGAGTGCATCATCCAGTGAACGTCTGATATACTTGTAAGCACGGTCAATATCACCGTCTTCATACAAAAGAAACGCCAGACTACGTAATGAAATATATTCTTTATTCGCCGATTGAATATCGTAATTAGCTGAAATGGCCAACCAACGTTTTTCAAGGTCCCGTTCTTTTTTTCCGTGATATGCTTCTGATATACTGTAAGCAATAATAGCCCGGTCGTGATTGTTTTCCTTAATGGTCGGGAAATAGGGAAGCAGAAGTTTTAAAGCCTTATCATATTGCTTTTTGACAATCAACTGATCGGATCTGACCATAACATAAGGTCCTGAAGCCGGAGGATTAACAGCCAGCAACGAATCCCGAAAAGCAGCAGTCCTGGAATCATAGCGTGCTTTTTCCTGACTGGAGACAGCATAATCGGACATTGAACCGTAAATTGTCCGGTATATATGAAAATAATAAGCTCTCAGATAAGGGGAAGTCTTTATATCAACATCATTCAGAATATCCATGGCTTCTTTGTACATACCTAAAGTCCCCATAATGGAAGCAAGATTTAACCTGGCATCATTGAGCTTTACAATGCCTTTCAATTTTTCGGCTATAACAAGTTTTTTTCGGGCATAAGTCAATGCAGAATCCGAAGTATACGACCGGTATTCATCAAAGAGTTTTCCACAGATGATGTACCGTTGCTCATCATCTGTTGTTAAGTTCAGCAGATCCTTCAGTTGATTTAATTTTTGTTCTTTCAGGTTTGAATACAGCTGATAGTTTTCGATTGTCTTATCCAGTACCCGCAGCAGGGAATCCATTTCGCTCCTTGCAAAGAGGCATAGCGGGATCAGGATAAACAGGACGATTGAAAATACTTTTTTCATAAAAATGAAATTTATTTCTGCAAATATAAATAAATTTGGTGAAGAAAGTTAATTCCTTTTTGGTTTTTGATTCTATGCATCCTCTTTATTCCCCCGGTTTACCTAAAATAATTTCAGACTTCCTTACCTCATAATAGATATCAAGAAGTTACAATGTTCATATAACAAACTTGGTTGTCGCAGTTATTGTAATTATTTTTGTATTCTGTCAGTAAATTATTAATATTAAGAAGGACTAAATCAAGTTTACTGAGCCTTAAAAATAAAAAACTGACAATTAAACATGAGAGAAGTCTGGAAGTCTGAATTTATTGTTATTGATTACTTTAGCTGGATCAGAAATTTTATTTTATCTTATTGGTTTTATCCAAAATGATAGTATATTTGTATTGCAATCTCTTAACTGATTCGCTATGATCATTACAGTAAAAATAAATACAGATACACTTGCCGGAAAAAGGCTGGAAAACGAACTTCGTCGTTTTCCTGAAGTTGTTGAGTTTATCGATTCAACTGTCGTTACAGATGCTATTCCCGAAGGATCTTCTTCCCTTAAAGACGGTTTTGACCAGATCAGAAAACATATTCTAATTAATTCAGATACTTCATTAGGGAAAAAACTTATACATAAATTAGAGTCCCATCCTCAGGTTGTTAAACTCGAATATCCATATCCTACTGACGACAATGGAATAGAGATTGAAACAATATCTGCTACTGAATCAGCAAAACTTGCATTCGAAAAATTGGGAGAAAAATACAATCGTACATTCGATAATAAATATACCCGATGAAGAAGTATGCTGTTCGTATTACGAAATCGGCACAAAACGATATTTATCAGATAATTGATTACATTTCACAAATTTACAAAGCTCCACTCACTGCCGAAAAATATTTAATTGAATTATACGATGCTATTTTCTCTTTAGAGAACTTTGCCGAATCCATCCGTATATCTATCAGAACCGACATATTAAAGTGTGGATTAAACGCCAGAACTATAGCGTTTAAGAAATTAATTATTGTCTATACTGTTCATGCCGGAAAAGTCCTTGTTCAAGCTGTTATTTCTGGTGCATTAGTGAAAAATTGAGTTTCTTTGAATATCCTTAATTAGCTCTGTTTCTTTTCAATTTCCTCCTGCTTTAGCTATGTTTTCCTTTTTCAAGAAAGTGTTGAAGCCCAATCCTATTGATTTTGCACCTGCTTTTTGCCTCCTGACTTTTATGTTCCGTTATTTTTATTTTTCCCATTACTACTTCATTTATCAGGAACACATAATTTCCCTGTCTTCAAATCAGTTGTGCCTAACTCCATAAATGTAGTTGATATTCAAAATGTATCTCTTCTTCATCATCTTCATCACATAAATCAAAAGAATCACAGTTCAGACAATGTGCACAAATCCTTCTTCTTGAATTATTTTTTTGATTTTGTGATTCTCTCCACGCACTTTAATAAGAGTGGAAAAGCCGGTTCTGCCATTCCACCATGATCATATCCATTCAGTTCAAACAACACCGTTTCCTTATGACCTGATATTTTCATCATTCGCATTAAATAGGCATTCTCTTCATACCTGCCCAACAACTCCATTTCCCGGTCTCCGGTAATTAAAAGCAAAGGCGGAGCATCTTTACGGACATAATATAACGGGGCAAATTCATCCACAACGGGTTGTGTCTCCTTAATACCTCTTTCTTTCCGAATGGTGAAATGGGTAATGGTTTGTCCGCTAAATGGTATCAACCCGGCAATGTTATTCGCATCAATATTATACACGTTTAACCATTTCTTATCCAGTCCGATCATAAGTGTGAGGTAACCACCTGCTGAATGACCGGAGACGAAAATAAGGTTGGGATCACCCCCGTAACTTTTTATATGACGGAATGTCCAGGCTACTGCTGCAGCTGCATCTTCTATATACTTCGGGCATAGAACGGTTGGACTTAACCGGTAACCAACTCCAATTACACATATCCCTTTATTTTTGAGTGCTAAAGGAATTTCTTTTTCACCACCCGTTAATCCACCGCCGTGAAACCAAACGACTGTTGGAAAGTTATTCACGTTTTTCGGATAATAGATATCCAACACACATTTTTCAGTCTGATACTCATCCGGTTTATTTGAGGGACTTTCATAATAGGAAATGTTTTGTTTTAAAATATATTCCTTATTCTGTGCAAAAATCGTAAGAATTGAAGTAACAAAAATCAGGAAAACAAAATTCTTTTTCATTGTTTAAATCTTTTGATGAAACTGATTGAAAATTAATCTTTGTATCGTTCAGGATAGAATGGAGATCTGACAAATGTAGTAAATGTTTTAAAAAAGTAAGAATATCAGCTGTCTTTTCTTTAAAAACGAGATGATGGAATAACAGGTAAGTAAGTTGAACCAAATAATGTCATTTTCTGAATAGAAAATATGTTGAGGCAATATATTGTTTTTAGTAGGTAAATAGTTGAAACCATTAAATATCTTATTTTAATCTCCACTCCCCACTCACCCTCGTTTCCTAAAGAGGGGGAACTGGTTTTACGTTTCCAACATTTAATTCTGAAGAATTTGTTGCTGTTTATCGTTATAAACGACTGTCCACTAGCCCCTCGTTAGGAAACGAGAGGCAGCATGGGCAGCATGTTTAAGCCAAATGCTCATCCTGAAAATTCAGGCAGCTTCAGCCAAAGTTACCTTTACCGGAATCTTTTTGCCATTTCGTAGTATATCCAGATCAACAATTTTTCCTATAAAACTTTCATTTAAGTTTAGGTATAACTCATCCACCGAAGTGATGGGAATATTATTAAACCCAACAATAATATCACCGCTCAGAAGCTGGCTGTTTCCTGCTTTACTGTTGCTTTCAATACGCTCTATGTATATTCCTTTGTTTATGTTCAGGTGATTGTATGTTACAATTCGCTTTGACAGGTTTATTGTCTGGCCTTCAATCCCCAGATATGCCCTGCGAACCTTTCCTTCCATAATGAGCTTTCCAACCACATATTCCGAAGTATTTGAACCAACAGCAAAACACAAGCCCTGCGCCGATGCAATAATAGCAGTGTTTATACCAACCACTTCCCCTTTCGAATTAATAAGCGGTCCACCTGAATTTCCGGGATTTAACGCTGCATCGGTTTGAATGATATTGTCAATCAGACGTCCGGCATAGCTCCGCATAGAACGTCCCAATGCACTTACTACTCCGGCTGTAACGGTGTATTGGAAGCCATAGGGGTTTCCGATGGCCACTACCAGTTGCCCTACCTTTAATTTACCCGAATCGCCAAATTTTACTGACGGGAAGTTTTTACCATAAACCTTTATAACTGCAATGTCTGTGGATGGGTCGTTGCCTTTCAATTCAGCCTGAAAAATATCGCCATCAGGAGTTCTTACTTCTAATTTTGCAGCCTCTGTCACCACATGGCTATTCGTTACTATAAAACCTTCGGACGATATAAAGAAACCTGATCCACCTGCTTCTTTTGTATTCCCGTTTTTATAAGCCAGTATCTGAACTACAGCAGGACTCACTTTTTCAACTGCCGATATAACTGTGTTTGAATACGGATCGAGGGTTACATCCCCGTGCATATTTTCTTTCGAACCTGAATTCAATTCGTTTTCTATGTTATATGATATAGTCTTTATTTTTTTCATCGTTTTAATTTTTTAATTTCAAAAAACGATTACTAAAAATACACCAAAATAAAAATAATGACAATCTGACATGCTTGTTGACATGACATTATCGATTACATACAAAGGTCACCAAAATAATGTTGCAACGAATTTTTATACTCAAAAAAAAAAGTACAGCAATAGTCAACCCATTGCTGTACTTCTATAGAATTTACCTTTAAACAAACTGACTACGGATTCAATTTTTTATAATACTCCCGAATGGCATCATTATTAGCTTTTGCCCTGGTTTCACTTGTACCGAAAGTAAGTTCAGTTTTTCCTTCCTTTAACTGCCGGAATATGGATTCTACAAAATCGTCCACAGATGGGTATCCCATATTTCGGTTTTTCCCGCCACTTATACCTGTGTCCAAAGCCGGGGGTATCAGTTCAATGACTTCAACACCTTTCGATTTCAGGGAGTGCCGTAAAGAGAGGGTGAATGACCGTAGAAATGCTTTTGTCCCACAATAAACAGCAGCTCCCGAAACAGGTACAAACGCCAGGCCTGAGGTAACATTTATAATTGTATCTAAGGAGGTTAAGTTCAGAAACAGGGTAGTCAAATGAATGGGCGCCATGACATTCGTGGCTATTTCGTTGTTTGCCTGTTGGTAAAAGTCAGTGTCCATAACATTTATCCAGTTCATAATACCAGCATTATTGACCAATATATTCAGGTCACTGTGGTTTTCAGCGACCCAATCATACAGTTCTATACGCTCTGATTCAATGGTTAAATCGCATACTTTTGTAATCACTGAAGGAAATTTATCTGTCACTTCCTTTAATACCTCCTCCCGTCTTCCACAAATGATAACTGTATTGTTTTCCCTGACAAACCTTTCGGTCAAACCAAGGCCAATACCGGTTGCTCCACCTGTAATCAGGATTTTATTGTTTAATAATTTCATATCCCTGGTTTTTAAAATTTGAGATTACAAAAGTTGAAGATAAAAATCCCAACGGTACGGGACTTAATTTATAACATTTAGCCACTGTAGAAGTTTATTTTAACGGGGACTTTCAAGAAACAACTATATACCATATAGAAACATATAGCACATCCATAATGTCTGGAGAACACATAGAAATTCTTAAGAAACAAATTTATACTGCCACAAAGTCACAAAGAAGCAAAATGTAAAGAAATTTAAAATCATAAGCTTAGCATTCGTCATCTGACTGACAGAGTCTTTGTGGCATAATTTACTCAATTGAATGAATGCCTGAATTCCAAAGGCGACAAGTTGGTTTTTGTCTTGAATAACTTACTAAACGACTGCGGATGTTCAAAACCTAAATCGTAAGCAATTTCACTAACGGTAAGGTTTGTAGTAGAAAGCTTTTCTTTGGCTTTTTCAATTAATTTATTGTGAATATGCTGCTGTGCATTTTGTCCGGTTAAGGAACGCAACATATCGCTTAAATATCCAGGCGATATGTTTAAGTGTTCAGCCATATATTGAACTGAAGGCATTCCGTGACTTAATGCTTTATCGGTGTTGAAATAATCGTCCAACATTTCTTCGAGCTTTTGTAACAAATCGCAGTTTACTGCTTTCCTGGTTATGAATTGTCGCTTGTAAAAACGATTACTATAATTCAACAACAATTCGATTTGTGAAATAATTACATCCTGACTAAAATCATCTATTCTGCTGTTTAGTTCTTCTTCAATGATCTTAAAAATAGAAATGATCGTTGTCTTTTCAATATTGGATAAATGAAGTGCTTCATTGGCAGAATAGGAAAAGAAGCCATACTGCTTAATTTTTTTTGCAATTGGGTATGTCAACAAAAAATCAGGATGGATAAGCAAAGTATAACCAGAATGGTCTCCGTTATTATCACTATTTGCACTTACTTGATTTGGCGAAACAAAAAACAACCCACCTTCATCAAAATCATAATAATCTTGTCCGTATTTTATTTTTCCATGTAGGTTATGCTTATATGAAATTTTAAAAAAATTAGAAATATGAGAACCAGGTAAATTATCAGCCTGAAATTCAAATTTTGAAGTATCTATTAAACTTATTAATGGATGTACGGGCTTTGGTAGTCCATACATCAGATGCACTTCTGATAAAGATTCAAATTTATAAGGAGTATTTTCTTCTTTTTTCATCTTGTAAATTTATAAATTTTCTACCAGGGAATTTCGCCTGTTTCAGTATTCATATCTTCGGAGAAAAACTTACCTGTTGGACCGTCATTGCCAATGATAGCATATTTAACAATTCGTTTCCCTACATCTTCAACAGAACCTTTTCCAAGTTGATGATTGAAATCGGTTTTGGTAGAGCCTGGACTAACTGCGTTAACTTTAAAAGGCATATCCCGTAGTTCATAAGCCAAAACAACGGTGTACATATTTAACGCTGATTTTGAAGTTTGATACACAACCCCTTTGAAATTGTAATAAATATGTGTTGGGTCGCTGTGCAAAGTAAGCGAACCCTGACTGGAACTTACATTTACAATACGTGGTTCCGGAGATTTTCGCAATAAATCCAAAAATGCTTGCGTAACTCTTATAACTCCATACACGTTGACTTCATAAACTTGTTTAAACACATCTACACCTGTACCAGTTGCAGTGTGCATTATAGGTGTATTTCCGTTAAATGTTATTCCATTGATACCTGCATTATTAATAAGCACATCCAATACTTCTGTTTTTTTGCCTATTTCAGTACGGGCAGTATTTACCGATTCCTGATTGGTTACGTCTATCTCTACAGCTTCTACATTTTCAAGCCCTTCAGCTTTCAGTTTTTCAACGGCTTCTAAGCCATTCTTTAAATTACGGCTACCCAGGTAAACGTAATACCCTTTTTGTGCAAGTTGCCTTGCGACTTCTAAACCAATACCTTTGTTCGCTCCTGTAATTAATGCTCTTTTCATTTTTTCGTTTTTTTTTAATTTGAATTACAAAGGTCATCAGATATCAAATAGTAAATGTTGTCTGATTGAGGAAATGTGTAACCAAATTGAGAAAATCAGATAATTTCAAAATTAGTTCTGGCTTTATTCATTCTTTTGTATTAGTTAAACGACTGTCTAAACTTCGAAGGGGTTAGATTTGTTTTAATCTTAAATAATTTGCTGAACGACTGGGTATGTTCAAAGCCTAATTCATAGGCAATCTCACTTACCGATAAAACGGTTGTGGACAGTTTCTCTTTTGCCTTTTCAATCAGCTTATCGTGGATATGTTGTTGGGTGCTCTGGCCAGTCAGTACCTTCAGCAAATCACTTAAGTAATTGGGCGATACGTTTAATGCCTCGGCTATATGCTGGACGGTTGGCAACCCTTTATTCACCAGGTCATCGCTGTTGAAATAATTCGTAAGGAGTTCTTCCAGGCGATCCAGGATTTTATGATTGGTTATTTTCCGGGTTAAAAACTGACGGTGATAAAACCTGTCGGCATGCACCAGCAATAGTTCCAGTTGGGCAATAATAATATCCTGGCTGAATTTATCGATGTTGGATTGGTATTCTTGCCGGATGCTTTGCAAAATACCCACAATGGCTGTCTCTTCTTTATCCGAAAGAAACAGGGCTTCATGGACTGCATAATCGAAGTATTCGTATTGCTTAATGGTTCGAGCCAACGTGGTATTCCAAAGGTAATCGGGATGGACAAGTAATAACCATCCCGTACGTTTTATTGGCACATCTTTCTCAATCTCAATTCCAAAAACCTGGCCGGGAGACATGAAAAACATAACTCCCTCGTCAAAATCATATCGCTGTTGTCCATATTTGAATTTAGCACTGCAATTCCTTTTCAATGAAATGGAATAAAAATCAAATACCAGACTTACCGGTTCAATGCCTGGTTCACGTTGCACAGATTCAAGATTTATCACACTGATCAAAGGATGCTCGGGTTTTGGAAGTCCCATTACCTCATGATATTCGCTGATCGTATTAATTCTGTGAGGTTGGGTGTTTGCCATACTATAATTAATGAAAAACGAACCACATTAGACACAATAGCTCACAATAGAAAGTAGTAAATCTAAAAATAGAGTTTGGTATTTTCCTTTTGTGTTTTATTTGGTTTTTGTGTCCTGGTTTGCCTATTGTGGTTTGATATATTTGTATTATTCTAATTTATTAAAATAGATTTAATAAGATAATAATGTAGTCGATTTTTGCTTTATAATTACCAGGGTATTTCCTGTTCTTTGAAAAATCTCCCCGTTACACCATCTGTATCCAACGTGACATGTTTTACTATAAATTTCGCACCTTGCTCTACGGTTTGCAGTCCTTTGTATTGGTTGAAGTCGGTTGCAGTATATCCGGGGGTAACACTGTTTATTTTAAAATTGGTGTTCCTGAATTCATTTGCCAGCATCACGGTAAAAGCATTCAACGCGGTTTTGGAACAACTGTATACATCAAAGAGTTCATAATTGGGTTTTTGCCTGTTATTATGAATGGTTAAAGAGCCCAATTCGCTGGAGACGTTTACAATGACCGGTTCGGTTGATTTCTGTAAAAGAGGAATAAACTGTTGTGTTGTTTGTACGGTACCAAAAAAATTAGTTTCAAATACTTTTCGCAGGTTTTCCATGTCACATGTGGATATATTTTGTGGCATTTCTCCGGCAATACCTGCATTATTTATTAATACATCTAACCCCTCTATCTTAGTTTCCAATTCCTGTTTTGCCTGAATAACAGAATGGATATCCGTGACATCCATTACCAACAATTCAACATTTGAGATTCCCAACTCTTTAAGTTTGTTAATGGCTTCTAACCCTTTCGCTTTGTCCCTGCTGCCCAGATAAACAAAATAACCCAATTGTGCCAATTGTTTTGCAGTTTCAAAACCAATTCCTTTATTTGCTCCTGTTATTAATACTGTTTTCATTTTAAATTTGTAAGTTATTGTTGATTATAAACTGCTGCAAATTCTTTCGCATAATCTGCCAGCTTTACTCTGCCCAATGTAGGTTTGTTACGAAAATAATCTTCATATAAATCTCCTGTATTCGTGCTTGCATTCATTTCCACCAGGCCAGCGGCAATTTTAGGGTTAATCCCTGCCGCAATCATGCCTTTTAGCATTTGTTCATCCGGAATAACGATCCATTTCAAATCAGGCTTCCCGATAGCAGCCCCCAACAGACTTGCCAGTTCGTTACAACTGATTTCATCACTGGCTACATAACGTATTTTTCTACCTGCAAAAGGTGTTACGAGTTCTTCGGCAACAGCTGTAGCAATATCCAGTGGTGAAACCCATGGTTTTTTGTTATCACCGCCATAGTTTGTTGCAATCACACCCTGCGTTTTTATAGTATTTATAAAGCCCAGCAGATTGTCGTAGAAACCAACGGGGCGCATAAAGGTAATAGCTACTTCCGAAGGCAAGGTCTTCAGAATTTTTTCCACATTGTAGTGAAACGCAAGAAGGCCGTTGCCTTGATCGGTATGAGCACCAATGCTGCTGAGATGAACTACGCGCTTAACGCCCGACTGCTGAATAGCCTGTTTGTAATTATTGCCAATCTTGTTAATTGCACCGATAATGTCAATATTGGGGTCAAAGTATCTGCCGGAACCAAGTGATTCCATAACATACACTGCATCGGCACCTGTGAAAGACGCCGATAGAAAATCAGCGTCTTCCATAGAACCGATTGCAGCTTTAGCACCTAATGCTTCGATGGCTCCCTGTCTTTCCGGGTTACTGCTGATAACAGTAACCTCATGTCCTTTTTGCACTAACTCAATGGTCAATGGCTTTCCGATATGTCCTAATGAACCTGTTACTATAATTTTCATAATTCTTTTTTTTTATATTAGTATTTTTTTATGATGCAAAATTACAGCGCAACAAAGCATTAAATGAATCCAAATCTACTGTTGTTGTAGCCAAAACAAAGAAAGCTAATCATATTTTTCATAGTTAGTCAAGCCGACATCCGTTTACAGCTAACTTCCGGTGGAATTACTTTCTGTTTGCTGTTTTTTGTCTTTCCAATTCCACCGGTTCATTTTTTCAGTTTCTTGTTCGTCTGTTGGTATATCGACTTAATATACTACACACCTGAAAACATAAAATGCATCTATCCTGAACTGTCACTGCAAAACGATTTGACAAAGCATAAAGTTCATATGAGTTTTCCCTTTGTAATATTTTAATTTAAAACATTGAAATAGTGGAACTCAGTTCCTTATAATGCAGGAGAGTGAAATTATACATCTCACTCTCCTGCACTATTCTTTTTAGCTTAAATTTTAATTTATATCCTGATTTACAGGACAAAAAGTTTTAATATTATTTTACTTCTTTATCATCTATCGTAACTTTCGCATTCGTAAGTGCTAACTTGTTTTTACCCCAACTTGTCATTATATTGCAATTCACCAATCTAACGTCATTTGCAAAGAAAATGCCGAAAGGGTTATCAGCGTCTATATTGACATTTTGAAGAAGAACATTGGAAATAGCAGATTCGGGTAATCCCCAGATTAAACCGGCCCGTTTCCCTTTTTCAACTGTTGCAGTAATATCATAGAATGAAATGTTATGATAGGTCGGTGTCAGCCCGGTAACAGCTGCCGAAGGATACATTTCGGCGATCTCAGGCGTTATCTTTTGCAGATTCCTGTACATAGGCTCTTTTGCCATATAGGTGCAATAAATCAGAATTGGGATACCAACGTTGGTCATATGCAGATTCCGATATGTTAAATTCTGAAGTATTCCACCCCGGTCACGATCGGATTTGATGCGGATTCCACATTCTGTATTCGTGAATGTGCAATTTTCAACTGAAATATTCGACACGCCGCCTCTTGTCGGACTGCCTATCGATACGCCATGTCCATTACCATATGTACAATTTGTAATAAGGACATTCGACGTACCACCTCCGCATGTAAAGTCATCATCACCTACACTAACGTCACAATGTTGTATCAAAATATGTGTTCCACTCACATCACAGGCATCAGTATTATGACTTGGATTAACAGGATCGGTTGATGATGGGGCACGAATAATAACGTTCCGTACAGTTACATTGGATGATTTAGCACCTACTGTGATATGAAACATGGGCGAGTTCATCAGTCTCACCTGTTCAATCAACACTTTGTCGCATTCCCTGAATGCAATCATCCGGGGACGTTTTACGTTTTTGGTTTTTGCATAGGGCCACCAGGGACTTCCTTGTCCATCGATCGTTCCCTTTCCTGATATCGCAATATCGTGAAGTTTGGTGCCACTGATAAAATTTAAACCTTCACTGGTACCACCGGGATATTTATCTATTGGTAACATCCTGAGTACAGATGCAGAATCTATCTGCAAGTCCAGGTTATTCGTAAATTGCAACGGACCGCATAAGTATACCCCTGATGGCATTTCAACCTTGCCACCTCCGGCATTCCCTGCTGCATTTATGGCATCCTGGATGGCTTTGGTATTATCTGTTTTGCCATCGCCAATTGCACCATAATTTCTAATATTGAATGTTTTATCAGGAATTGTTGGAAGCGTTGGCGCAATATAGGCTGATTGTGCTTTGGAAGCAGAATAATTAGTACCTGCAAAGGACAAGAAAGTGATTAAAAATAAAGAAATAATCCGAAATGCTTTCATAAAAATATATTTTAAGTAAATTGATTTCAATATATATAGTTTATAGAAACCTGTTGATTAAGATAAGAAAATGATTGTTTTTAAAATATTTAAATACAAACAGATCATTCAAATTTTAACACCATTGGCTCAAAGCTCAAAGCTCAACGCACAATGCTCGGAAAATTATTTATCGAAATTAATCTTTTTGAAATCTCCAAGTTTCATGGCTTTTTGCCGGTACTTCATGCCGTCAGTTTTTTCACTTCTGGCATAACTTATACGGCTCAGACCAAAATAAGCAAAAGCTTCACATTCATTCCCATAGACTCCGTAAGGGACTAACTTACTGATCCCGGAAGTATAATATTCCTGAGCGAGGTGAATGTCATGATATTTTTTCTCTTGTATGATACCCTGAAAAATGATGAGTTGTGCCTGGGAATATTTATTCTCTATTCCTTTCCTTGAATGATCGATTAGTTTCTCAGCTTCATCATAGTTTTTCATAAGCAGAAGATTTTTTATATACAGAACAATGTATAAAGGATTTTCAGGATACATCTCATGCAGAGTCTTACAGAAATGCAATGCCTGCGGGTATTTGTTCTCAAAGTTTAAATAAATCCAGATAAGTATGAAATTGGATTCAGCCCTTAACACAACTGCATTTTTGGCTGCAAAATGGATTTCTTTTAATCCTTTTTTCATATTTCCGGCAGGAAAAAAAAGCGCAAGAGTTTTATAGACAGGATATACCTTCGGATAAGCCTCGACATAATAATTGTAAACTCCGGTATAATAATATAAATCAGTGCATTCTTTGGTGAAAGAAAAAGATTCTCTTAGATATTTATAAGTTCCTGTAGCAAGTGGAATCACTTCCATTGTAAGGTTATTATCATCATAATATTTTAAAAGCATTCCCCTGGCACACAAATTAGTCAACAGATATTCTGCTTTAGATTCACCATTAATGCCTTTTTCAGATAACCGGATACATTGACGCAAATCATCTTCAAATGAAACGTGGGCAGGGTTTGAATTGATCAGTGGAAAATTTTTCCAGTATGTCAGAAGACCTTTGAGTAGGTATGTAACTGGATGCCAGGGATATAATTTACCGATCTTTAAGCTAATTTCACTGGCAATATCAAACTGCTGGTTATAAATGCAATCAATATCCCTTTTAATCAGGTTCAATGCAGTCGAATCCTGAAGCACTTGTGCTTTAGACGTGTTTGAATCCAGAAATACAAACACTAAAATGAAAGTCATTAATATTTTAATCCTACCTGACATACCCAGAAATATAAATTAATTGAATTGAAATTATTGACCTTATATGAAAAAACAGCAGTTAACCTCAAAGCAAGATCTTTTGATCAAATTTTAAATATAAAATAATAAGTACTAATATAATGTCCTTCTTTTGAATTTAAAATGAGATATTTAATTGTTCCAATTACTTAAGTATACTCCACAGGGGAATGTAATATCTCTTTTTACTCGTAAATAAACTATTAACACTAACAAAACAACATAAGCTGTAGTATTCTGTTCTTTGTTTTTTTATTAGGCCCTACTCCCCCTCGTTTTCTAACGAGGGGTAAATGGTTTTACATTTTCAACGATTAAAGATAAAGAATTCGATGCAGTTTATCGTTATAAACAATTGACCACTATCACTTTGTTGGGAAACAAGGGGCCGTATGGAGATTTACGTTATTAACAATCAATAAGAAAAGATTTATCTTCACACTCAATGCTCAATGCTTCAGAAATACTATTTGTCGAAATTAATTTTCTTGAAGTCACCCAGTTTCTTTGCTTTTTGACGATACTTTTTTCCGTCATTCTTTTCACTTCTGGCATAACTTATTCGGCTCAGGCCAAAATAAGCATAAGCTTTATATTCATCCCCATAGTCTCCGTAAGGAGTTAACTTACTGATCCCGGAAGTGTAATATTCCAGAGCGAGGTGAATGTCATGATATTTTTTCTCTTGTATGATACCCTGAAAGATGATAAGTTGTGCCTGGAAATATTTATTCTCTATTCCCTTCTGTGAATGAACGATCAGTTTTTCCGCATCATCATAGTATTTCATAAGTAGAAGATTTTTAATATACAGAGAAAGGTATAACGCATTCTCAGGATACATCTCATGGAGAGTCTTACTGAAATACAATGCCTGCGGGTATTTGTTCTCAAAGTTTAAATAAATCCATGTCAGTATAAAATAGGATTCAGCCTTTAATACAACAGAGTTTATGGCCGCATAATGCAATTCCGTTAATCCGGTATTGATATCTCCGTGATGGAAAAAAAAGGAAACAGGTTTATAGGCAGGATATATTTTAGGATAGGCTTCACGATAATAATTATAAATGCCGGTATAATAATATAAATCTGTGCAGACTTTGTTATATGAAAAAGATTTTCTCAGATATTTATAGGTCCCTGTAGCAAGTGGAATCACTTTCATTGTAAGATTATTGTCATCATAATATTTTAATAGCATTCCCCTGGCAGACAAATTAGTCAACAGATATTCTGCTTCATAAGCAGCACTGCATTTCTTTTCTGATAAACGGATACATTGACTTAAATCTTCTTCAAAAGTAAGATGGACCGGGTTTGTATCGAGCAAAGGATAATACTTCCAGTATGTTAGAAGACCTTTGAGTAGGTATGTAACGGGATGTCCGGGATATAATTTACCGATCTTTAAGTTAATCTCATTAGCAATATCAAACTGCTGGTTATAAATGCAATCAATATCCCTTTTAATCAGGTTCAATGCAGTTGAATCCTGAAGCACTTGTGCTTTAGACGTGTTTGAATCCAGAAACACAAACACTAAAATGAAAGTCATTAATATTTTAATTCTACCTGACATACCCTGAAATATGAATTAATTGAATTGAAATTATTGACCTGTATATAAAAAATAAGCTGTTAACCTTAAAGCAAGATCTGTTGATTAAATATGTAAATATAAAATAATAAGTATACTCCACCTGGAATGTATTATCCCTTTTTATCCATGCATAAACTAATAAAGCTAACTAAAACAACATTAAGCTGCAGTATTCTGTTCATTATATTTTATATTTACTAAATTTTGTACCTGTCTATAGAGGTTCTGTAAAAAGAACATTAAAAAAATCAAATGCATACAAATTGAAAATTAAAGTAGAATAAGGTTTAGTCATAGTTATATTTTTTTTCTATGTAGGTTGCCAAATAAAAATAAGGTTTTATCCTTTAAAAACCTTATTTCCAGATATTAAACATTAATAGAAAACCTGAACGCCACCAAACCCAACCTTATTAGCTTATTTTAAAAAGCAAATCTACTTTCAAATCGTAAAAATTTAGTCCAACTTTATTCCTTTTTACACAGCCTCAATAACATGAGCTATCGATCGTTTGATTGATGTGATTGGATTACTTTCCAATTCTTATTTATCTTTTCATAGACAAATGTCCAAAAGAATTTTGCTTTAAATGAATTTACGGAATTTATATCAACTTCTGTGTCGCCAATAGCTGTCAATAATACAATACTATCCGATAAAACAGTGATTTTCTCATTCTGAATTGTAATGTTTTGTTTTGTTACATTTTGAATTTTTGACTTCGCAATAGTTATCAATGAATCAAACCGCGTATAATAGGAGTTATTTGAAATAAAACCGGCTTGATAGTGATCGTCAACACCTTGAGCTAATTTATCATAGTCTAAGTTGTCAGCAGCAATTATCATACTATGAAAGACAGAATCTACCTGTTTTTCAATTACTGATTTCTGTAGATTTGTTGTGTTTTGTCCTTCTGATTTTTCAATGAGTCCTGATAAAAGGAAACAAATTAGTGAAATAGTTAGTGTTTTTTTCATAATCATTCGTTTTAAAATTTTACTTTAATTCTACTTTGCCAGATTAAAAAAATAACCATACAATAAAAAAAGAAAAAACAAATACATAATCACTTTAGTACACAATAGAAAACTAAACTAAACTCAAAACACAAAACCATAAAAACAGATTAAAAAAGAACACATTAATAGAATAAAAGAAACAATAACAGATTCTATCTGCAATCTTGTTGTTTTTAAATTTTTATAATGTGTCAGTTATTTCCCTTTTGTGTTATGTGTCTTTTATGTGTCTCAGTATTTTGTATTTTTCTATTGTATTCTTTGACTATTGTGTTTGTGGTTAGCTGGTGTTAAATTGTAAATTGTAAATGACTAAATTGTAAATTATTCTATTGTGGTTATGTGTTTTGAGTATTGTGTGTACTATTGAGGTCCTGATAAAACGGGATGTCGCAAGCTCCATTAGAAGTTTTTGTTGTTTTTTATTTTAGTAAAGTAGAATTATCAGATTATTTTAAAGTGGCTACATCTAATATTTTAAATGCAAACTCTTCGATACATAGGATTAGTAATCAGTATACTTGTTCTCCGCTCCAAAAATACGAACTCCGTTTAACTTCTGCAATATATTCCGTATTTATTTTAAATAAGCATAAAAAATCTGAATCCGGAAGATAAAAAAACCGTCACAACAATCCTGTCGAAACGGTTTTAGTAAAGCAGGAGAATTCCATTGTTAAAGGGATGTAACTCCATATTTGTTCAATCTGAATTGAATCTAAATAGAATGTCAGAAGTGCAGTATCTGATAACTGAAATAATCCGCTAACCAACTCCGGGTATTATTCAGGTTGTTTTTTTTCTTCGGGAGAGATTATATTGTCTGATTTTGACATTTCATTTTCAATCAACCATTTTCCATTAAGATAATGCCATTGAGTTAAATAAGTACCGGTTGCAACCGGTACTGAATTAAGACTAACAGTCCAGACTCCTCTGTCAATTGCAATGAAATCCGAAATGACTTTTGAAACTGATTTATCTTCAGTAAATCGCAACCCTCTGTCGTATAATTGCCTGAAATAGTCATGAATACTTTTTCTGTCATGTATGGTAGGATATTGATCGGGCATCATACAGGCATTGTCGAGGTAACGAATGCTGATTGAATCTATCTTCCCTGAGTTAAACCAGTTTTTGAACTTTAAAGCAGAGCTGGTTTCTTCTAACTTTTCACGAATTGCTATTCTGTTCTGAGCCTTGGCACCTGAACTAATTACAAATAACATAACTATGCAAATAGTTATGAATGGGATCGATAAAATCATTAATTTCTTCATTTTGTTTGTTTTTAAATTGAATAAATCTAAAAAATATTTATAAGTTTGCCCGAGCCAATTCATAATTACAGATCCGGTTTTTGTAAATCTAATCGATTGATATTTAGTTGAATCATAAATGGTACAATCCAAAGCTTTGAAGATTGCCTTCACAGTGTAACTACGTGGTGTCACTTCTCCGGATTCAATCCGTTGAAGAGTCCTTACATTAATATTACATTTTTCAACCAGCTCTTCCTGAGTTAAGCCTTTTGCTTTTCTAAGTTCAGCGATTCGTTTACCTAAATCCGGTTGTTTCATATTTCATTTGAATTTTGAGCAAAATTATTCATCATACACAAACAAACCAAAAGTTATTATTGTATTTATCCCGACATTGTCTCGACATTTATATAAGTGTCTGATAGAATTGATGATGCATTGGTCTAATTTCTAAAGCAAACAACAATTCTAATATTAAATTAACATAATCTTTCAACTAACCACTACTACCAACTACCAACAACTTACTACCAACTACCGACTACTATCTACCACTTACTCCTTACCTACTATTACCTACTTACTAATTACAATATCTCCCACAATGGCTTTCTCTGTCATTTCGAAAAGCAATTTATAATCACACCCTTTGATCTCGATAGGAGGATGAATCGTAAATTTAAGGCAGTTTCCAATGTCAAAAGGAAATAAACGATACCGAAAGACTTTCCATGAATTGTTGATTGTAACAGGAACCACCCATGCATCCGGAGCATATTTACACAACATCTTTAATCCGCTCGAAGCGAAAGTTCCGGGGACACCATTTCTGGAACGGGTTCCTTCAGGATAGATGACAGCCGATCGGTTTGTCTTTTGAATATATTCTGCAAGCTTTTTTAATTCCGGTAGTGCCTGTTTTGGATCCTTCCGGTCAATCAATACAGACCCGCCATGATTAAGATTGTAGGAAATGCTGGGAATCCCTTTCCCCAATTCAATTTTACTCACAAATTTAGGATGATAGTTCCGCAGAAACCAGGTCATACCGATGATATCATACAAACTCTGATGATTCGACACAAATATAAGCGGCTTGTCTTTTGGCAAATCAGCTTTGAATTCTATTTTGGCAGTTGTGACTATCACTAATAAGACGCTCATCTCCAAAAAACTCAACACATCCACACTTTTTTTATGCGCTTTGTAACCGAAAACATTAAAGCAAATGTACTGTATCGGTTGAAAAAGACAGATAATACAAAAGAACAGAATACAGAATACAACTGAGAGCGGATAGGAAATTATTTTTTTCATTGTAAAATTAGTTGGTTTTTATTTGATGGAGATTGTTAATTAAAAAATCCCCTTTTGGTGAACTTCTCCATTAACCTGATAGATACTGCAAAAGTAATAAAATTTGTATTTTAAAGAATAAACTAACCTTAAAAATGTTGATTGTTTGAAGGATAAGTTCATTTTGTTCTTATTCTTTACTACATTTTCCTGTTTATGAAATTACAGTGTTAATAGGAACCATCCTTTATGACAGAAAGGAATAAATCCAATCCAACTGCTTTAGAACATCAATGTTTTAAGTACAAGAAAAAAGATTGACCTATTCTTTAATAAACAGGTCAATCTATTTTTTTCTGATACTTAAATTTAAAATGATAAATTATTGTCCCTGAAGCTGAATTATTCTATATCCAGCAATTTTATTTCAAAGACAAGAGTGGAATAGGGTTTTATAATTGTCTGCTCCTGATTTCCATACCCCAATTCCTGAGGAATATAAACTTTAAATTTAGATCCTACCGGCATGATTTTTAATATCTCTGTCCATCCTTTTATAACATTCCTCACCTGAAATACAACCGGTTTAATACTGTTTATGCTGTCGAACGGGGTTCCGTCAATAAATGTCCCATTATATTGAACCTTTACAGTACTTGAATCAGTAGGGAAGGGCCCTGTACCATAGTTGCCGATTTCATATTGCAAACCTGAATTTGTTGTCTTCACCCCGGGTCTCTTCTTATTATTTGATAAGAATTCCTCTCCTGCTACTTTATTCAATCTATTCTCCGGTGTCAATGGTTTGTCTTCAAGTTTTTTTACCGCTTTTTGTAGAAATTCTATTGCGTCTTTTGATTTCATTACCCTTTCATTGCCCCTCATACCATCAAATAATCCTAGTTTTATCAGCTCATAATCAACTTTAATGACGGCATAACCCATTAACCCTGTTATGATTTGCTTTTTTAATTGAGTGCCAACCTTACTCCCAATCTGACTTATTCCGAAATACTCATTCGTAGAGTCATTTCTGACAAGCTCGTTATCAGTTGATTGATAAGCAACATCCATGCTTTTCATAAAGTTCGTAATGGCCTGATCAGCCTGTAAATTTTTAAAGTAATAATTTTTAATGCCATCACCGTTCGCAAAACCAAGAGCATAATTTAAGCTGTCATTTTGAGTCTTTAAACTTACTTTTGAAATATTCTCCTGTGCAATACAATTTGTTGAAACCATAATCAAAAAGACAATTCGCAAAGTAGTTTTCTTCATAAATTTAGATTATTATTGATGTGTTTTATATGATAGTAAATTCTGATTCAGAGAATAGAATTAAAGTGAAAGCAGGAGCAAAAGCAGACATATACCATTAAGAAGCCTTAATTAATTTTAATTTACTAAAAAAATAAACTTTTAACCACAAGAGAACACAATAGAAAAACACAAAACTCTTAACCTCAAAATAATCCAATATAAAAACATAACCACAATAGTCACAATAGAACACAATAGAAAAACACAAAACAAATAAAAAAGAACACAATAGTAAAATACCTGACGGTATTTTAAGAATTTAAGCAAACAAAATTAGTAGATGTAGTCAATCTTTTATGGTTATTTTTTTAATCTGTTAAAGTAGAATTAATAAGCTTGTTTTGCAATATCTGTTTAACTCCCATCAAATGATAATCTGTCGATTATCTTCCATCTGTTTTTTGTCTTTTTCATCAAAATAGTTTCTCCTCTTGCTGCTTTTGGTCCGCATTCAATATAATACTTTGCAATAGCATAAATTCTGTTTTTTGTGAATATTGTTTTACTGAATTTACAAATACATTCCTTGTGATAAGTTTTTTCAATAAAATAGTAATAAGGATTAAAAATGATTGTCGAATCAATCTTCATCATTTTCAATCCTAAATGATTAAACTTACTCATAGAATCAGGACTGATGACTTCGAAATACCTGTTCTTTCTGATAATGAATGTATCTTTGGATGAATTCCTGAATTGACTTCTATTAAAACCATATTTCTTTATCAATCTTGAAACGCTAAGCATTGAAGCCCCTGTTGATTTTTCAACCAGAGGCGAAATTACAAATGAAGTATCCTTTAGGATTGAAATTAAATTTCTGTATAATTCAAGTTCGGGAGTTGATATTATTATATATTTCTCTTGCTGTCCAACTGCTATGAGACTAAATAACATGATCAAACAAGTAAGAATTATCCTATTTTTCATCGTTGATTCTATTCGTTGCTATTTACAAACCAGACTTCGTTTTGAATAGGTTCCTTTCATCTCCATTTGAAATTATTAATTTAACAATACAATGTGCGTATTCAGTCTTTTTTCCAATTCAGGGACATCTATTTCTTCTAACGTTGCTTTACCCGAATTACTAAACCAACCACAGAAAAGAACTTTCTTTGTCGTTACCGATTGTACTACTTTCCAACAATAGGAAGGTACAGAGATAGTGCCGATTTTTTGATTGCCAAAATAGCCACCGCAAATAATATATAACTTCTCATTTTGCGACCATTTCCGTATCAGCGTTTCTTCTTTTTTCCAGACTCCCCTGTTTAAATTCGGAGTTTGCGGCAAACAATTGTAATAACGGAATGTCAGTTCATCTTGTGTACAATCAAAAGCAAAGTCTTCGGCATTGGCAAGGTGACCCTTATCGTAGTTTTTGCCTTTATAATCAGAATCTGTAGCACATTGCAACCTTGAATCATCATTTTTAAAACTGAATCCCTGACGATTGCAATTTCCGCCTCCTTTATATAAATAATAACTTACATACCTGGGTTCGTGAAGTGCATTACTAAAGTTAGATTTATAAATACCTTTATCAACAACGATTTGAGTGAAAACTACAGTCTGAATACAGACAATCAAAAAGAAAGATGTCAGAATTGTTTTCATACGATTTTGATTTTTATGGGTGAAAATAGATAGAACAAAGAACAAAGAGCCAAGAACAAAGAAGAAAGAGCCAAGACTGAATATACTGTCGTTTAATAATTCGCGAATTATTATTTCAGATTAAATTACTTGTTCTATATTGAATGTGCCTGATTCGATTTTAACTAAAAGTGAACTCCTACTATTCAAACCTGAAGAAAAAAGAACTGCTCATTACTAATAAGTCCCAATTGAGCAGAAATTGCCATCAGTGCTATTTGTATAGTTGTAATGTACTTTTTTCATATTTCACTGATAAGAAATATACTTCAGCTTTACCAATTCCAGCTTTTGATTTAATTGATTTCATAAAAAGAGATCATAGAATTAAAATGTTGTCATAGGTCTATAACTGTGCTTTTCTATTATTCAAACAAATTTCCAACTGTTAGGATGTACAAAGAGATTAAGAACTGACAGGATTCCCTATAGTTGGATTCACAGCCCAATCTCTTCTTTCCTTAGTCTTTACAATCGAATTTAACTCAATTTAGCACCAAAAGTACGAACTATTTTTTAACTTTCAAATATATTCTATATTTATTTTAAAATAAATGGATTAGAACTGAATTTAATAAACAAAAAAACCGTACTGACATGACTGTCAATACGGTTTTCAAAGGAATAAGAGTTTGTTCTCCAATTGTAAAACTAATTGTGAGGCAAATTTAATTGGGTTTCTAATGCATCTTTAATAATTGCATTGATTGATCGTCCGGATTGTTTTGCTTTCAATGCAATCTGACAATGTATTTCGGAAGGTATTCGAATATTAAGAGTCCCGCTATATGCTTTGCGGGGTTTTATACCAAGTTCTTCACAACCTTCCAGGTAGCTGTCAATAGCATTTTCAAAATCAGTCTTTAATTCATTGATAGATTGACCTTCGTAAGTGATACTATCTTTGACCATACCCTCCACTTTGCCAAACAAACAATTGTTAGCTGCATTGTAATCAACAGTTCCGATATAACCTTTATAGTTTAAATTATCCATAATCTCATTTAATTAAAAAATTGTTCTTTAATTTGGTGTAAACATCTTTCAAAAGTACTCAAAATAATAAAATGATCTATTTTTTTGAATTTAAAATGAGATATTTAATTAGTTGGATTAATATAAAATGATTATCCTCAAAAGCTCCTAAAACTTCAAATAATTAATTTTGTTATTTCACTTTTATAATTCCGAAGGAATTGAATGTGATTAATATGTATGAAATGCATGGAAGTTAAATAATGTAAATCACCAACCACGGAGTGATTGAATAGCTAAATCAACTGTCTTCAAGCTATTCAATCCAATTTTTATCTTATTAATTATTTCAATTTAAATATTTATATCTTGTTATTCAACCCCTATCGGGGTTAAGTTCATATCCTTATCATTTTTTCCATACATTTCATATATGGTTATTCACATTTAAATCCTTCGGATTTAATATTGAGGATTTAAATTAGGACGCTTTACGGATAACATTTTAATTTTCATGAAATCCGATCTCTTTCCCTGCCCTCTCCAACCTCACCCCAACCCTCTCCAAGTGAAGAGGGAGTAAGAGATGGTTATAGAGCTAAGACTTGATGAAGTTTTATTTAATATACCAGGACAATGTTTATTTCCTATTATTTAATTGTTCCATTTGATTTCTTTATCCGATTTGTTATTCCTGAACTGTCAGATAAAAGCTTGGGCTTGTTCCATCATTCCATATCCATTTCGATTCACTTCCCCATCTTGTATAAGAGCCTCCTTGTTTTTGTTTTTGATTAAACAGAACACAGTATACCTCTTTGTTATTCACTTTTATAAGTTTGCTTTTAGATGATTCTGTCACATTTACCCATTCAAGTGTCAATGCAATATCACCGTTGAAAACTAAATTGTATTTTTTCAAATCAATATCTATCCAACCTGAGCTTTTTGTCGGCAACAGGATAATTTATGAATTTGCTGACTTTGTTACTTTGTGTATTTTCAATAAGTTGTTTTCATATATACCCCCGGCATCAACACGAGTAATGTCGGCAATTGACAGCATGAGCATTCCTCTGTCTAAAGTCGACATTGTTCCAAATTCCTTTAAAATAATTGTTTCAGAATCTATTTCTTGAATCTGTCCAATAATTGACCAGTCGGAATTAATGTTTTGAATTTGAAGATTCACATGTTTGAATGTCTTGTCAACTGATTTAAGAATACTTTCAATTGACTTAATATCTATTTCAACAAACCCTTTGATATTTTTTTGACGTGAAATTAATTTGAAGGCACTATTTATACCATTGTTGTCCCATTTAATTCTGGTTATATCTTCTCGTCTGAATACTATGATTCCGTTATATAAACTGTCATCATTATAGTGTTCCAACAACAGAAATTCGTCGTTAAAATCAATGATAAAACCATAGAATGATTCATCGAAATGGTCAGTAAAGATGTCTACAAATGTGTCATTTGTATGGAGTGACTTAAGTGTGTTGTCTGCTATATTCATGTTTGTTTTTTTTTATTTCCACCATTATTTATTTTTTTTGAATTGTGCTGTTAGTCCGTGTTTAATTATTTGTAAACTTTGGATAGTTTAGGTTTTTAGCGAAGCAGAATTTGTCTTGAATATTAAAAGAGTTTTAAACTAATTGTATAATTAATACGTAGTTTTAGCTGTCAGTTTTTTCAGCATACTTTTTCCGATTTTCTCAGTGAAGTCTATATTTTGTTCAAACTTTACCCGACTGGCAACTATTCATAAAGCTTGGCAAAAAAAAGGGAAATATTGTTAAGTTATTGTGATTTCAAACCAAATTCTTATCTCCAAAGTCTTTATAATCCAATCTGACTCAATTCCGCACCAAATGTACGAACTCTTTTTTAACCTAAGAACATATTCTATAATTATTTTAAAATAAGTGTATATGTGCTGAATTTAAAAAATAAAAAACCGTACTGACATGACAATCAGTACGGTTTTTATATGAGTAAGAAATTGTCCTCCAATTAACCAATTAACTAATCAACCAATTAACTAATCAATCAATTAACCAATCAACCATTTCCTGCTTAATGAGAATGCTTAAAGGTTTTAACCCTGGAGAAATCGGCTTTTGTGAACCTGTCGACACACAGGCTAAAAAAGAGGACGCACATAACGATAATAAACAGGATACTCATAAAAGGAGTAATAATAAACCCGTTTATATCAAAAGCTACCCCTGCCTTAACCAGTCCGGCTGCAGGCATATTCTCGAGGTGCAGGGCTACAAAACGGAATGCAGCAGTAGTGTAAGTCAATGGATTGATGAATACAAAAGGCTTCAATAATCCAGGCAGGGCCATAGTCGGGATAAAGGCACCTGATAAAAAAGTCAACGGAAAGGTAACAATCATAATCAACAGTTGAAAATTGCTCGATTCCTTTGTCAGGGTTGCCAGGTACAAACCCAGGGCTGAGAAGGTCAATCCCACCAACAACATCAACCCGACCATGGCAATCCCATGGACCAGATCAATATCCAGTCCCATAAAGATGCCGATCACTACAATGATCAGACCCTGGATGACAGATACCGTCATGGCGGAAAGGACATGACCTGTCGCAATTTGCCACCTGTTAACGGGTGCCACCAGAATTTCTTTCATAAACCCACTGGTGATATCCTCCAGGATATTCATTGAATTGCTCAGGGCAGACTGAAATACAGTCATGATGATAATACCTGAAATCAGGTAATTCATTGGATGATCCAACCCGCGGGCTGTCGATTTAATCACAAAAGAGAATATAAACAGGAATAACCCGGACATAAAAAGGTTCAGGAATAGCTTCATCCGGTCCCTGCGAAGCTTTATCAAATTTCTGGACAATATGGCTAAAATCGGGCGTATCATTCTCGTATTTCCTTTCCTGTTATGGCAATAAACACATCGTTCAGGGTGCCTTTGTTGATTTCTATATCTGTTATTGTTTCTTTAAATGTCGAGGTGATAGATAATACATCCTCAGTATTGGTGGCAAAAATGATCACCTGACCGTTTTCACTGAGGTATTTTATGGAACGTTCGGTTAAGTACCGGATCAGGCTGTCGGGATTTGAAGTCTTAATCTTCATTGTGGTGCCGGTATATTTCTTTTTCAGGTTGGCAGGGGTGTCGTGCGCTACAATTCTACCTCCATCAATGATGGCCACCTGGTTGCATATTTCAGCTTCGTCCATATAATGGGTTGTCAGAAAAATGGTGATATTCTTTTGTTTCTGGAGTTTGTGGATATAATCCCACACATTGGCACGGGTTTGCGGATCCAGGCCGGTTGTCGGTTCATCCAGAAACAGGACTTTTGGAAAATGTACCAGCCCCCGGGCAATTTCCGCACGCCGTTTCATCCCACCTGAAAGGCTGTCGACCGATGATTTTCGACGGTTCTTAATATCAACCAGGTCGAGTACAAAATCGATCCGCTCTTTTACTTCAGCTTTGGGCACCTTATAAAAATCGCAATGAAGTTTTAAATTTTCTTCCACAGTCAGTTTTCCATCGAGTGTTGATTCCTGAAAAACGATGCCAATATCTTTTCGTACTTTATCTTTTTGATGAGTTACATCATGGCCGTTGATTTTTAATTCACCCTGTGTCTTTTCCTGTATGGTGCAAAGGGTATTAATAGTGGTACTCTTGCCGGCCCCGTTCGGTCCAAGGAATGCAAAGATGGTTCCCTGTTCGACGTTGAACGAGATATTATCTACTGCTGTAAATGTCCCGAATGTTTTTGTGAAGTTCTTCACTTCAATGCTGTTCACTTTCAAAATTGAATTCCTTTCATTAGTCAGGTTGGTAAATTTTTTATATTATTGTTGTTTTGTTAGTAGGTTGGGGATGTCTCAATTGTGATATGTAATCAGATGATTATTGTGACATCTATTTATGCCATGAATTATTTCCACCAAATGGAACATCCCGACATAAAGAGTTACAAAAGCACTAAGTTTTACAAAAGAGACATAAGCTAATTGAGATTACAAATCGATTAAAAATAATGCTTTAATGTTATTCAGTTTTCTCCTGATGGTTAAACCTTCCCCGCCATTCATTTTTCATCTTGTCTTTTTCCTCCTGACTCAGATTCATCCACTTTTCCCTCATTTCATGCGTTTGATGGATATGCGATCTGTTATGATGATTCAACCCAAAACCGCCAAAGAGTATTTTTGACAATACCAGTATTCCCAATGCCTGCCAGAAAGTAATGAGATGGACACCCAACACTTCCGGTAATATCGCATTCCACAGATACATAACTGCGCAACTGAAAATAAATGCGCCTGCAGCTACGGCAAACGGAATGAAAATAACTCTTTTCAGTCTGAAGCGATTCCCATGTTCTTGTTCTAAACCCATCTTGTTTCTCATGTTTCCTATGTTTTAAATTAATTGATATTTATATACTATTTTGAATTGCTGTATGATAGATAACTTTGATTGATCTAAGTCTTTTACTCCTGATATTAATCGAATTAAACAAAATTGGAATTCAGCATTCATTTTGTACTGATTAGTTTTATTGCTTTTTCAGGACATACTTTTTCGCATTTTCTGCACCCGATACAATTCTCCGGATGGAGAAGCATTGCTTTTTCTCTTCCGTGAAAACGGGTTTTAAGTTTTCCTGCAAATGTTAGATTCGAGAATTCAATCCCTGTGATTTTTTTCATTTCTAATCCATGTTGTGTACATGCTATTACACAGATTCCATCCGAGTGACATTTATTCAGGTTAATAACAGGAATAAATTTCGTTTCCTTTTTATTTGTTTTGCTGTAAGTCATTATTTATTTTTATTACTTTAAATATTTCCCTTATTTCTACTTTACTAAAATAAAAACAAACAAAAACTATTAACCACAAAAGTCACAAAAGAACACAATAGTAAATACCTAACGGTATTTTAAGAATTTAAGTCCAACAAGATTATTGAATTCAATTTATCTATAGTGAACTATTTCCGATAAATCGGAATCTTCGATGGATCTAAAGAGGCTATTTTTTTATCTGGTAAAGTAGAATTATTCATTTTTAATCACTTATGAAGTCCACCAATCCTATATTGCTTTAAAAATTAAATTGTGTACTGCCTGATTAATCGTTATAAATATCCTGAAGAAGTTTTCGCAATTGAGCAACAGCATACCGTTTGCGTGAAATAATAGTTTTTATGCTTTCACCTGTCATATCGGCAATCTGTTGGAGAGTCATATCTTCCAGCTCATTCAGGACAAATACCTGCCTTTGTTTTTCAGGTAATTCGCTTAGAGCTTTGAAAATAGTCTCTCTTATATAAGCCGTATCAAATTCTGTTTCAGTTTCAATAGAGTCAGAAAGCAAAGCCTCCTGAAATATCATATCGCCATCATCATCTTCATATATGAAATCTTCCAGTGACAGTGTAGTATGCTTCCGGCTTTTATCGATAATCCTGTTCCGGCTTACCCGGTAAAGCCAGGCACTCAGTTGTTCGATAGGTCCTGTGTCGATCATGCAGCTGAGTTGAACCCACACATCCTGAAGGATATCTTCGGCGTCTTCGTCATTTTTTACGCGTGAACGTATAAAACTGAACAATCGCTTCCCATATTGCTGGACGGCATATTGAATACTTTGATGTTGTTTTGGATCTGGCAAAGCAGTTAATTCGTCCATATAGTAAGGTAGACGAGCCACTGAAGATATTACCTTAAATGAAATATGATTCTTTAAAATAGTTTTCAACCCGGTTCGCAGATTTATAATTTGCAAATTTATTCCGTATTGGCCATTCGGGAAATGGTATATCTGTGAACGTACGATTTTTCACGACGAAAACAGAATATTCTGATTTGTAAAGGTTGGATAAAATGCACTCTCTCTCTCTCTCTTTGCAAACTTTAAGGTAAGTATGTTTGATTGTTTTATTTTGGATTGGAATTATTTCAACTTTACTAAAAATAAAACACAAGAAATACATAAATACGAAAATTATTTGCAATTTATTACCAACTAACTACAAAACGAGGACACAAAAAAAATTAAGTAGAAAGAAAAAATATATAACCACAAAAGGCACAAAAGGACACATAAGAAAAATACCTAACGGTATTTTTAGATTTTAAAATCAACAACCAGATTGCAAATAGAATCTATTGTGAACTATTGTGGTTATTTAATTTTCTGTTGTATCCTATTTGATTAAGTATATTAAACTGTAGTGGTTAAAAAAAAACGGGATGCCGCATGCTCCAATAGATTTATTTGAATTCTATTGATTTACAAAAGCTTAATAAGATCTGTTTTATCCCATTGGAGATCTTATTGGACGTTATATGGAGTGGGGGAGAAGTCCTTTTTTATAAAAAATGAATGATTATGTATTATTTTATTCCAACTACATTCAAAATACAAATGAAAAGAGTTATTTTTACACTCTTTAAACCATTTACTATTTTATCATTTGCTAAATCTAATCAACATATTTAAAATGAAAAAAACGTATATCAATGTCATTCTCTGCGGTCTTGTCATGGCAACAGTTACACCTTCGTGCAAACAGTCAAAATATTCAACAGAAAAAGGGGATGCCCTGACTGCCCATATTGACTCTACGACGAAAGCCGGGACTGATTTCTTTCAGTTTGCCAATGGCAAATGGTTCAAACAAAATCCTATTCCTGCCAGTGAACAAAGTAACGGCATCTTTCAACTGATCCAGGATACCATCAATGCCCAGGTTCGTAAAATATGCGAATCTTCGGCAGCCATTAAGCATGCTGAAAAGGGAAGCAACAAACAGAAAATCGGTGATTTGTTCTTCTCGGGAATGGACAGCACCCTGTTGAACAAAAAAGGAATCAGTGATCTGAAAAGTGATTTTGCAACAATTGATAGGATAAACGACCTGAACGGTATTATTAAAGAAGCTGCTTATATTCATACAGTCTCTTCGGCTCCGTTGTTTAACCTGTATATTGCCCAGGACGACAGAAACAGCGGTAAATACCAGGTGTATATCAGCCAGGGTGGACTGAGTCTTCCCGACCGCAGTTTTTATTTTGATACAGATCCAATGGCTAAAACCATACGTGATAAATTCATCATTCATGCAGTCAATATGTTCAAAATAATGGGGGTTGACCCATCTGCCGCTAAAACTTCTGCCGTCCGGTTAATGGAAATGGAAACCAATATTGCCAAAACATCCCGCAAACGCGAAGATACCCGTGACCCGATTGCAAATTACCACAAAATGACATTCAAAGCGTTGGCAGCTTTAACACCAAACCTGGACTGGAAGATCATTATGAATGCTTCAGGTCTTACTAAAGTGGATAGCGTCGTGGTAGGACAACCTGAATTCCTGACCGCACTGAACAACTATCTGAAAAAATATACGGTAGCCGACTGGAAAAATTACCTGAAATTCCAACTACTGGAAGGAGTCGCAGAGTATATGGATGATAAGACCTTTTTGGAAGATTTCAGTTTTTATTCGACTACCCTAAGGGGAGTAAAAGAACCTAAACCCAGATGGAAAAGGGTAGTGGAAGTTACTGACGGCTCGCTGGGTGAACTGATAGGGCAAGTGTATGTTACAGAATACCTGCCAAAAGGAACCAAAGAGAAACTGGTTGAAATAGGTAATGCCATTAAAACGGTTTTTGCCGAACGGATTAAAGCCCTTGACTGGATGAGTGCTATAACAAAAGAAAAAGCCCTGAAAAAACTCCATGCAGTGATTATGAAAGTAGGGTATCCCGACAAATGGAAAGACCTCAGCGCCTTGCAGACAGATCGTTCATCGTATGTGAAAAATGTGATGAATGCCAATAAATGGGAATTTAACTACATGATACACAAGTATGGCAAACCTGTCGACCGTACAGAATGGGATATGGAACCGCAGACTTACAATGCCTACTACAACCCTTCGAACAATGAAATCGTCATCCCCGGTTGTAACATTTTAGTTCCCGGTTTCGAAGGAAAAATGGCCGATGATGCTCTCCTGTACTCGATCATTGGTGCCACTTTCGGACATGAAATCACCCATGGATTCGACGACCAGGGTTGCAAATACGATGAAAGGGGCAACCTGAGCAACTGGTGGACAAAAGAGGATAGCCTGAAGTTTAATAAGAAAACGAAAATGATTGTGAAGCAATTCAACGATTACGTGGCTGTCGACAACCTCCACATCAATGGTGAACTGACACAGGGGGAAAATATTGCCGATCTGGGCGGTGTAATCATGGGATACGAAGCATTTAAAAAAACCGCACAATACAAGAATAACGAATTGATTGCCGGGTTGAATCCCAGCCAACGTTATTTCCTTGGTTACGGATTAGCCTGGATGCTCAATATGCGTCCGGAAGCCATGGCAAACCAGATCAAAAGCAATGAACATGCCCCCGCTAAATGGAGGGTTCTAGGACCGCTTTCGAACATGCCTGAATTCTATTCAACCTTCGGCGTTAAAAAGGGTGATGCCATGTGGCGTCCTGATAGTCTGAGAGTAAAGATCTGGTAATGATCCGGCCTCCCCTAACCCCTTCGACCTCACCCCAACCCTCTTCGTGAGGAGAGGGATGTAGTGAGGTCGATGATTTTTCTGTGATAAAAGAAGATCATGATCGGTTAGTGAAGCCCTCAATAGTTGTTGCGATGCCCTTGTTCTTTTAAATAAATCAACATGATCTGAAAACTTAGTGAGGGTTTCAATTGATGAGGAAAGAGACAAGAATTAAGAGGTCGTAAAAGTTGGAGAAGGTCGTAAAAGTGTAAACAAAATTCAGGACGAGACACTATAGGACAAATGTCTGTAGATAAAAAATTCTTCTTTAAGCTTTGAGCCGGTCGAAGAAACTATTGATGAGGACACTGGGTGTCTTGAAATCGTATTTGCCCTGAAAAATATACAAGGAAATCCGCATACGTCAATTTTCAAAAACAGAATTTTCCTGATCACTGCCGGTCACAAATACCAACAGAAAACATTCACGACTTCACAAGACTCAGTTTGTTACTGACTGTATATTTCCGGTGTATTGATAATCATTTTATTATAAGTTTTTGAACACTTAAGTTTTGTCCGTTTATTATTTTTAGTACATAGATACCATCGAATAATCCTGAATTTATAACAGATTCCGTCTTGGTAAGAGATGAACTATAGACTAATTTACCCTGTAGATTATAAATCTGAACTTGTGATTCAGGGGCCGAATTTTTAAGTGAAATTGTAAATTGGCTATCTTTAGTCGGATTAGGGTATATGCGTATATCATCAGGGGTTGAGTTTACCTGCTCAATACCAGTTGCCGCTGTGTAAACAGGCATCATCTTTTGTGCCCATAACCGTTGAATACTGGCTGCTCCTGTGGCATTCGGATGAATTCCATCGCTGTTTAACTCAGTTGGATGAGCGACAAAATAAGTGAAAAGATCCGGGCCTGCAATAAGATTATTTTGAGAAGTTAAATCATCTATTGCATTCAGGAATGCCTGATGAACCTGCCATCCTGCCAACACAGAGTTTGTTGCAATCATACGGGCAATGATGGGTTGAATTCCGTAAGCTATACATGAATCAATAACCAACTGCATATTTTTTTTAAACAGTGTTACATTGGCGTTGGTTCCTCCCCAGGCATCATTGGTGCCCATTTCAATGGCCCAAAAATGTGTATTCCCGGCCATTAGTAAGTATTTGGGTAAATTTTTTACAAAGTCACTGCTTGTAATACAGCCAATTCCACCACGTATCATTGCCGGATTATATCCTGAAGCACCACGAGTAATAAGATCAGCAAAATTTTGGGCAGGAGGGGTTCCTTTATAGGTGTTTGCAGTGATACTGGTCCCGGGAAAGAACCACACATCAGAATCTCCGTTGGAAGCATCAAATACTTCCAGCTCATCTATCTGGCCTCCCCCTTTTATGATTTGCATTTTTA
>Ga0302265_1000134_pt1 | contig 49399 bp, 41 predicted proteins | sample III_Bog_E1_1_FD_194556 | JGI IMG/M metagenome (GOLD analysis project Ga0302265, IMG submission 194556) | Peat permafrost microbial communities from Stordalen Mire near Abisko, Sweden - III_Bog_E1_1 | ecosystem: Environmental > Terrestrial > Soil > Wetlands > Peat | place: Sweden: Abisko...
GAGTTTTCGATGGGGATGACGGCGCAGTCGACGGCGCCTCGCTGCACGCGGTCGAAGACTTCGAGCGAACGGGCACAGGGTACGATGGTCGCGCGCGGCAACATGATTTCCGCCGCTTCGTGGCTAAAAGAACCGAGTTCTCCCTGGATGGCAATCTTCATGGGCTATCTCCTCTGCGAGCATCGCTTAAGATGGTTCCGTGTCTGCACTCTTGTTCCGAATCGAGGCCGACGGCCCCATACGCATCGTGCGACTTACTTCGCCCGACGGAACCAATCGCCTGACAAGCGGTTGCGTGCGCGCGCTGACGGGCGCCATCGGTGAATTGAGAGACGAACTGAAAAGACACGTCCGACCACTGATCATAACCGGCAATCGGCAGTTTTTTTCTGTCGGCGCCGATCTAAACGAAATTGCAGCGCTGACAGGCCCTGAAGCCTATGAATTTTCAGGTATGGGACAAGCGCTGATGAACGCCATTGCCGGCTATCCCGCGCAGGTCGTCGCCGCGATTGAAGGCCACTGCATGGGCGGAGGTCTGGACCTCGCGCTGGCCTGTCAGCGCAGGATTGCCGCGCCCCACGCCGTCTTCGGTCATCGCGGCGCCGCCCTCGGCCTCATGACGGGTTGGGGAGGGACGCAGCGCTTGCCGCGGCTGATCGGGAAGGGAAGAGCGATGGAACTCTTTGTCGCCGCCGAAAAAATCTCCGCGGCGCGAGCTCTGGAAATTGGATTGGTGGATGCGATCGCCGACGATCCCGTAGCGGAGGCTATGCGCCGACTGCAAGTGAATCGCTAACTCCTTGCTGCGACGCTCAGTGAATTATGCCTGCGTCACGCGGGCGAGGGCGTCCGCGCCACATGTGGGCCTACACGACCAGGGACCAGTTCAGAAACGCCCACAGCCAAACCAGATTCAGGCATCCGAAGGCTGCTACATAGAAACTGAATTGCCGCCGGTTCCAGTGGCTTTGCGCGTAGCTTCCCAGAGCCAGGAACGCGGGGTAAACCGGGAGCAGATAGCGCACGGCGCCGACCGCTGGCCGCCCCGCATACAGCAACATCTGGAGAACCACGGCCAGGGCGAAGAGTTTGTCCTCGAGACGGACTTCGTGACGCAGGCTGAGCGCCACCACTAGGACGATGAGACCGAGCCGGATGGCGAGAAGCGCATCGTGTTGCGCGATGGGCGCTCGCAGCGATTCCCACATGCCCACCCAAGGCGGAGCGATCGCCATCCCCTGGTGCAGCCGATAGGCTTCGACGACTGACGGGCGTCCCGACCAGCGTAGCCAGCTCCAATAGCCCAGCACGCCGAGAGGCGTGAGGAATACGACCAGCGAGGCGGCGCGCCGGCTCCGCAGCGCGAGGATGCACAAGGGGATTGCAACCAGCACGCCGGAGGGGCGGCCTAATCCCGCCAGCAGCCCGCACAGCACTGCCGGCCACCAGCGACCGGCGCGCGCGAAAATGACCGCCCACACGATCAGAGCGATCGTCAAAGATTCGGCGTATCCGGCGAAGAGGGCAAAGCTGGCAGGCCAGACCGCGAGCAGGAGCAGCATGCGGATTCGCCCGGTCCCGGTCAGGCTGGGGTCGGCGAGGCGCAGCAATCCCCAAAAGAAAAAAAACGCCCCTGCTGTCGACACACATAGGGCCGCGGCGGTTGCGGGGAGAACCCAACTCACGATCCGGATCGCCGCCGGATACAACGGATAGAAGATCACCGCCATGGGCCGGTCGTAACCATGTTGCGCGATGCGCAGATACCACAAGGTGTCGAAGCGTTCCCAAATCCCGAGGAGCGCATAGTGCAGACCGTGGGGCGAGGGCAAATTGTCGGTGAGCGCGTTGCTGCGAATCAATGCGGGGTCCGGCCGCAGAAAAAGCGCAAGCGCGGCGGCGGTCGCGGAGAAAACGACTCGCAAGGCAGCCGTAATCGCCAGCGCGATCTGCCAGTCTGGCCGGGATGCGAGTTTCCGCGACATGGTTCGATTGTAGCGCCGCGCCTTGCGGCACTTGCAGAGGTGAGTGGTTGCTCGCCGCCGACGGCCCCGCTGGTATAGTAAGGAGTTTCGTAAATACCGAAGAGTCTGCCCTCATGCGCGAGCGTACAGAATCTACTGCCATCACGATCGACAACGTGCTCCCTACCAAGGTCGACCCCAGCTCTCTTCGCTTCGAATCGAATATGCGGGCGCTGGCGGATCTAGTCGCGCAGGTGCGCAACGAAGAGGAAACCATTCGCGAGGGCGGCGGCTCGAAGGCCATTGACAACCAGCACGCCAAGTCGCGGCTCACGGCGCGGGAACGGATTCAGCTGCTGGCCGATCCGGGATCGTTTTTCGAACTGGGGCTCTATGCCGCTCACAAGATGTACGAAGAGTGGGGAGGAGCGCCGGCGGCGGGCGTGATCACGGGACTGGCGCGAATCCAAACGCGCATGGTCATGCTCATCGTGAACGATGCCACGGTCAAGGCGGGCGCGTTCTTTCCGATGACCGCGAAAAAAGTGATTCGCGCGCAAAACATCGCGATCGAAAATCGCATTCCGACGATTTATCTGGTCGACTCGGCTGGAGTGTTTCTGCCGCTGCAGGAGGATGTTTTTCCCGACACAGACGATTTCGGGCGCGTCTTTCGCAACAATGCGGTCATGTCGGCCCTGGGCATTCCGCAGATTGCGGCGATCATGGGCATGTGCGTTGCGGGGGGCGGGTATCTCCCGGTGATGTGCGATCACGTTTTGATGACGGACGGGAGCGGGCTGTTTCTTGCCGGGCCCGCGCTGGTGCAAGCTGCGATCGGGCAGAAAGTTTCCGCCGAGGAGTTGGGTGGAGCCGCGATGCACTCGGCCATCAGCGGCACGGTCGATTTCCGGGAGCCGAACGACGAAGCTTGCATTAACCGTATCCGTTCGCTGATTGAAAAGTGGGGATACCGGCGGCAGTCTTTGTGGGACCGCAAAAAGCCGGTGGACCCGGCGATGCCGGCGGAAGAAATTTACGGCGCCTACGATGCCTCGCCGGCGCGTCCGTACGATATGAAAGAAATTCTGGCGCGCATTGTGGATGAAAGCCGCTTTGACGAGTACAAGCCGGAGTATGGCAAGACGCTGATCTGCGGATATGCGCGGATTGGGGGCTTCGCCGTCGGCATTGTTGCCAACCAGAAACTGCACGCGCATCAGACCGACCACGAAGGCCATAAGCGCGTGGAGTTCGGCGGCGTCATCTATACGGAGTCCGCCGAAAAGGCTGCGCGCTTCATCATGGACTGCAACCAGAATTTGATTCCGCTGGTATTTTTTCATGACGTGAACGGCTTCATGGTTGGGCGCGATGCGGAGTGGAGCGGCATCATCAAAGCCGGAGCGAAAATGGTGAATGCGGTATCGAATTCCGTCGTGCCAAAGATCGCCGTGATTGTCGGCGGCTCGTTTGGCGCCGGACACTATGCCATGTGCGGCAAAGCGTTCGATCCGCGATTTGTCTTTGCCTGGCCTACGGCGAAATATGCGGTGATGAGCGGGGATGCTGCCGCCGGGACGCTGGTGGAAATCAAAGTGAAGCAACTGGAGCGTAGTGGCAAGAAATTGAGCGACGAAGAGAGAAAAGAACTGTTCGATTCGACGAAGAAAACATACGAAGAGCAGACTGACCCACGTTATGGCGCCGCGCGGCTTTGGATCGACAAGATTATCGATCCGATGGAAACGCGGCAGGCCATCACGCAGGCGCTGGAAGCGGCGTCGCTGAATCCGGACGTGGCGGAGTTTAAGGTGGGAGTGCTACAGACATGATTCACCACGGAGACACGGAGACACGGAGCAAACTTCTTCATGAGGAGCTCACTGAGAAAATCATTGGCGCCGCCATCGAAGTACATCGCGCGCTTGGTCCGGGTCTGCTGGAATCTGCCTACGAGGAATGCCTGTGCCGCGAACTGCATCTGCGCGAGTTAGCATTCCAGCGCCAAGTGTCGCTTCCGGTCGAATATAAGAGCGTCAAGCTGGATTGCGGTTATCGCCTCGACTTGGTTGTTCAAGATTCAGTCGTCCTTGAGCTGAAGTGCGTGGAGCACATTCTGCCAGTCCACGAAGCGCAATTGCTAACGTATCTCAAGCTGGCCGGCAAACGCGTCGGCATACTCACTAACTTCAACGTCGCAACACTGGTAAGAGGCGGCAGTGAGAAAGGTGTTATGAGGTTTTTTGGTTCTCTCCGTGCCTCCGTGTCTCCGTGGTGAAGATGCCTGAGCCAGTCAAACTCGTAGAGTGTCCCCGCGATGCCTGGCAAGGGCTCAAAGGGCAAATCCCTGCCGAGTTGAAGACCAACTATCTTCAGGCGGTGATCTCGGCTGGATTTAAGCACATTGACGCGGTCAGTTTTGTTTCTCCTAACGCCGTTCCGCAGATGGCCGACTCGGAAGAAGTTCTGAAAGAACTCGACGTGCCTGGCGATGTGGAAATCATCGGCATCGTGGTCAACGAAAAAGGCGCGCAGCGGGCGATTGCGACCGAGAAGGTGCGTACGCTCGGTTTTCCGTACTCCATCTCGCCGACGTTTTTGCAGAATAATCAGCGGCAGAGTTTGGAAGATGCCATCGAGGAACTGGAAAAGATCGAGAAGAAGGCGGACGAAGCCGGGGTGGGAACGGTCGTCTACATCTCGATGGCGTTCGGCAATCCTTACGGCGACGAATGGAGCGTCGACGAAATCGTGGCGGCGGTGGGCTTGCTTGAGTTGCAGGAGATTCGCACGATTTCTCTCGCCGACACGGTAGGGCTGGCGCCGCCGGAGAAAATTCAGGAAGTGGTTTCGGCGGTGATGGCCGAGTATGGTTACCTTGAAATTGGAGTCCACTTGCACAGCCGTCCCGATCAGGCTACCGCCAAGATCGTTGCGGCCTACGACGCTGGGTGCCGGCGTTTTGATTCCGCCATCGGCGGTCTAGGCGGATGTCCTTTCGCGCAGGACGCACTGGTGGGGAATATTGCAACGGAGACGGTAATTGAGGCCCTGGGCAAACGCGGCGCGCAATTGCCGCCGCTCAAGTCGCTGGACGCGCTGGTGCGAGTGACGGCTGAAATCGGGGCGAGGTACACAGCCTCAACGGCGGCGGATTGAGAATGCACAGAAAACTACTATGAATTACAAAACGCTCACGCTCACACTCGACTCCGCCTTGGCCACCATCACCCTCAACCGGCCCGACAAGCGCAACGCCGTCAGCTACGAACTGATTGACGATCTGATCCGCGCGCTGGACGAAGTGAGCAAGTCTTCCGCTCGCATTTTGATTTTGACCGGCGCGGGGAAGGCTTTTTGCTCGGGCCTGGATCTTGACGACCTGAAAGCCCTGATCGGACGTACGCCCGCGCAAAATCTGAAAGACTCGCGCACCATGGTCTCGCTGTTCCGTTCGCTCTATGAATTTCCCAAGCCGACGATTGCCGCGGTGAACGGCGCGGCCGTTGCGGGAGGCACGGGACTCGCGCTGCTCTGCGATTTCACGCTGGCCGTGCCAGAAGCCAAGTTCGGCTACACCGAGGTGCGGATCGGATTTGTGCCGGCCATTGTATCGACGTTTCTTTTGCGTCAGGTTGGCGAGAAGATTGCCCGCGATCTTTTGCTCACGGGACGCATCTTCGACGCGGCGGAAGCGCTGAAAATGGGGCTGATCAACGAGATTGTCCCGGCGGAAAAATTGCTCGATCGCGCTCGCGAACTGGCCGCGCTGTTGGCGGAGAACAGTCCCTTGTCGCTTCTTCATACCAAACGCTTGCTGACCGACCACGCGCGCGCGCAGCTCGATACGCAAATGGAAACGGCGATTCGCGAGAATGCCGGGATTCGCGAGAGCGCCGATTTCCGCGAAGGGATCACGTCGTTTCTGGAAAAGCGCAAACCGAAGTGGACGGGCCGATGAACGCCAACGACTCGACGATCGATAGTCCGACGGTGAATGAGACGCGCATTCGCGTCCGTTACGCTGAAACCGACCAGATGGGCGTCGTTTATCACGCCAATCATTTCGTTTGGTTTGAAGTGGGGCGGGTCGAACTGTTGCGCCAGCTTGGCTTCAGCTACAGAGATATGGAGCGCGAGGACGACTGCTTTATTGCCGTCGTCGATGCGCAGTGCCGTTACAAGGCTCCCGTGCACTATGATGACGAGGTTCTAGTGCGCACGCACCTGAAACAGGTTCGGGAAAAAGTGATTCGCTTCGGATACGAACTGCGGAAAGCGGAGACCGGTGAGTTGCTAGCCGAGGGCGAGACCACGCACATCGTGGCGAATGCGCGGATGAAAACTCGTGCGCTGCCCGAGAAATACCTGCGGGTGTTCCGCGCCGCCATTGGGAGATAGCTTTGCAAGCTCTGCATATCAACGGAAACGATCTGACGTTGGAAGACGTGCGCGAAGTGGCGCGCATGGAAACGCGCCGGCCTGTGCTTCTCGATCCCGACGCGCGCGAGGCCGTTGATCGCGCCCGCGCCGTGGTCGACGCGCTGGTCGCCAACAATAAAATTTCTTACGCCATCACGACGGGCGTCGGCAAGCTCAGCGACGTGCACATCGTGGGCGAGCAGGTCCGCGAACTGCAAGTGAATCTCGTGCGCTCGCATGCGGTGGGCGTGGGCGAACCGCTGGCCATCGCCGACACGCGCGCCATGATGCTGTTGCGCGCCAACTCGCTGGCGAAAGGCAACTCGGGCGTGCGGGCCATTACCATCGACACGATTTGCGAGATGCTCAATCGCGGCGTGACGCCGATGGTTCCATCGCAGGGAAGCGTGGGGGCGAGCGGGGATCTTGCGCCGCTGGCGCACCTGGCGCTGGCGCTGATCGGCGAAGGCGAATGCTTTGACGAGAAAGGCGCGCGCATCGCCAGCGCCGAAGCGTTGAAGCGCGCTCAGATCAAGCCGCTGGTGCTGGAGGCGAAAGAAGCGGTGTCGCTGATCAACGGCACGCAAGCGATGCTCGCCATCGGCGCGTTGATGCTGCTCGATGCGGAGACGCTGGTCGACTCCGCCGATGTGATTGGGGCGATGGCGTGCGATGCGCTCAAGGGAACCAACGTCGCGTTCGATGAGCGCATTCAAAAGGCTCGTCCCCATGCCGGGCAAAGCAAGACGGCGGCAAATCTGCGGCGACTGCTGGAACAGAGCGAGATTCGCGACTCGCATCGCGACTGCGGCCGGGTGCAGGACGCCTATTCGCTGCGCTGCATGCCGCAGGTGCACGGCGCGGTGCGCGATACGCTGGCTCATTGCCGCCGGGTGTTTGAGACGGAGACGAATTCGGCGGTCGATAATCCGCTGGTGTTCGTGAAGAACCCGAAAGCGATGGACGGAGAGGGCGACGTGCTTTCGGGCGGAAATTTTCACGGCGAGCCTCTGGCGTTCGCGCTCGACTTTCTGGCGATTGCCTTGAGCGCACTGGCGGGCATCAGCGAGCGGCGATTGGAGCGCATGGTGAACCCCGCGCTGAGCGAAGGGTTGCCGCCATTTCTCGCGCCGGGCGCGGGAATGAACTCGGGTTTCATGATGCCGCAAGTGACCGCGGCCGCGCTGGTGAGCGAAAACAAGGTGCTGGCGCATCCAGCATCGGTCGATTCGATCACGACGTCGGGGAATAAGGAAGACTTTGTCTCCATGGGGATGACGGCGGCGAACAAACTGAAAAGAGTGGTGGAAAACACGCGCAACACGCTGGCCATCGAGGCCATGGCGGCGGCGCAGGCGATCGACTTTCTGGCGCCGCTCAAGACGTCCAAACCCTTGCAGCAGGCGCACGCGGCGATCCGGGGGGTGTGCCGGACGATGGACAAGGACCGCGTGATGTATCAGGATTTCGCGCGCCTGGCGGAGTTGATCGCCAGCGGGAAGTTGGCCGATGTGGTGCATTGAGAAGGCTGCAAAACATTGCACAGTTTTCTGCTTTTTCTGTCGCTCGACGTGGTCAAAAATAAAGACTCGCCAAAACTATTGCCAACCGTGTCAGAACGGTCTAGGATTGCGCAATTCGCTCAACGGACCGGACTTGTCACGGGCGTTGTGTTCCACCGCGGCACATCGGGTTCACACTTCAATTCACATCGTCCGACGTCTTGGGTCAGGGTGTCCGTGTTCTTCGCGGCGCGCGGCTCCCGATTTCGGATTTCACCCACATTCTGAGGGAGGAAGTAATGAACCACAGGAAGACAGAAAATGCAGGGAGCAAGTTTCGTGGGCTGGGCGTCGTCGTTGTCGTAGCCATGAGTTGCGCGCTGCTGTCGGCCAGCACGGTCGGCGGCAAACTCGTTGCACACAACACGCCTGGCTATGTCTCCAACGCAAAGAGTCTCGGAAGCGAGGATCCGGCCAAGACGATTGAGGTCAGCATCTGGCTGGCTCCGCACAATCGCAGCGAGCTCGACGCTTTGGTGGGTCAACTTTACGATCGAACCTCCCCGAAGTATCGTCAATTCCTGACCCGGTCACAGTTCGCGGCGCGGTTTGCACCGACAGCGGATGAAGCGAAGACCGTGCAGCAGTTTTTTGAAAGCCACAATCTGCACGTGGTGAAGGTGGGTGGGGACAACTTCTTTGTGAGGGCGCGAGGCAGAGTGGCCGACGTACAGACGGCGTTCCACGTACAGCTCAACAAGTACCAGGTGGGAGACAAAGTAATCCGCTCCAACGACCGGGATCCCTATATTGACGGGCCAGCCGGGGCGCTGGCGAACTCCGTGGCTGGATTGGATACGGCCGTGTTTACGCATCCGCTGATGCAACGACCGAGCAGTCCTCCCAATGCCAAACCCAATGCGGCGGGTAACTCGAAAGCGGCACCGTCCATAACCCCGCTGTTCAGTAACATTTGCTTCAACGGCACGGAAACCGAGACGTTCTCGACCAACGGGAACGGCTCGCTTCCCATCGGGACCTATTCGGGAAACCACCTGAATATGATCACCACGACCACCCCGGGATGCGGTTACGAGCCGCAGGACATTCAGACGGCGTATAACCTGACCGGCCTCTATAACGAAGGCTATAACGGCGCGGGCCAGACGATCGGGATTATCGACTGGTGCGGATCGTCCACCATCCTGAGCGATGCGAATGCGTTTTCCGCCTATTTCGGATTACCAGCGCTGACCTTGGGAACAAACTTCAACATCACTTATCTTCCGACGCAGAGCGACTGCATCTCCGCGGATCAAGTGGAGATCAATCTCGACGTGGAGATGTCGCACACGATCGCTCCCGGCGCAAACATCAACCTGCTCGTTCCTCCCTCGGCCAGCTTCCAGGACATCGACCAGGCATGGTATACCGCCATTGACGACGGCTTGGCCAATGTCATCTCCGGCAGCTATGGGGCGGAAGAACTGTATGTCGCTACGAGTGAGCTGGCGAACGGTAATCTGATTTCCGAGGTTGGCTCAGCGCTTGGAATCTCCTCGAACTTCTCTTCCGGCGACAGTGGTAACTTCACGTTCGGCTTCCCACAGTACTACCCGGCGTCGGTCAGCTATCCGGCGGATGTTCCCTATGCAACCGGGGTGGGTGGAGTGACGCTGGCGTTGAACGGGGACGGTTCCATCGCCTGGCAAGCGGGTTGGGGGAACACGGAAACTCTGCTGGCGGAAGAAGGGTTCATCGCCGACCCACCCGAGAACTTCGGCTTCACAGGCGGGGCGGGCGGCGGACCCAGCGGTTACTTTGCCAAGCCGCCGTATCAGAAGCATCTGGCAGGCAAATACCGTCAGGTTCCCGACGTTTCGTGGATGGCCGATCCCTATACCGGGGTTGCGATCCTGATCACGGTTCCGGATGCTGTTCCACTACAGCAATGGCAAATCTGGGGAGGAACGAGCGTGGCGTGTCCGCAGTTTTCGGCACTCTGGGCGATCGCGAACCAGGAAGCCGAAGCTGGGGGCGGAGGACCGCTGGGCCAGGCCGCACCCTATCTTTACAACATGCCGGCGGGAGCGATCTACGACGTTGTTCCTCAGAAGTCCAAGCACAACGTGACCGCGAGCATTCAGGAGCCCGGCCTCACCAACGTCTACACGGCGGCGGAAGTGGCTGGGGTGACAGGACCGTTCATCAGCGCGATTTGGGACTATGCTTTTTACGAAGACACCGCGCTGGTGATTACCTTCGGCACCGACCCGGGCCTGGAAACGAAAAAGGGCTGGGACAACATCACCGGAGTGGGAACTCCGAATGCGCAAGCGTTCGCCGATTCCTTCTACGCACAATAAATGCGGTCGAGTATTTGAAAGCTGCCCTGCCATCTTCGCGGATGGCAGGGCTTTCTTGTGGGCGGGAGTTTTTCGAGGCGACGGAACAATTGCGGGAGACATTTTTGTGGCGCTGCCAGCGAGATCCCCTTTCGGCAGGCTCAGGGTCGGGATGACAAGACTGATGAGGAGCTGAGGAGGACAACACTTAGGAGGACAAGATGAAATGAACCCAGTTAGTAAACATTGCGCGGCGGCGCGCTGATTCACTGGTTTCTACGTGTTTTCCGGTTGATTAACGCCGCTCGGCCATGGTTTTCCACAGAGGTGCATTGTCTTTCACATTTTTGTCTTGACTTCCACAGGCCCGATCCAGCAGATTACACGCTAGTTGGCTTTGAGAGTAGCCCCCGCTCTGGCACTCGCAAACCCTGAATGGCAACTACATTAACGCCCGTGGACTCACGGGAAGTTGTACGGTGTGATCGTTGTTCCTTGGTGCAATTCCGCACATCTAACAGCCTTTGCCGCCGTTGTCATCTTTCATTGGATGAGGACGAGGCGGAGCTTGCCGCAATGACTCCGGTGCCAGAAGTGGTGCCGATCAACATCCATTCCAACGGACGCGGGCATCTGAAGCTGGCGCAATCGATCCGGTCGCTGCGGTTGCGCAATGGCCTGAGCCAGCGGCAGTTGGCGCTGCGCATGTCGGTGCCGCGAACTTACGTATCGAAGATCGAAAACGAGAAGGCCACGCCGACTCTGTCGTCTCTGGAACGGCTGGCTCGGGCCCTTGAGGTCAGCGTTCCGGACTTGCTTTCTGGCGGAGAACGAAACCGGCAGGAGGAAGTACGCGAGTTAATGGAAGATCAGTTCGTGGCCGAAGTGATGCCGTATCTGTCGCAGCTGAACGGGATGCAGATGTCGAGCATTCTGGCACAGGTTCGGGATCTGACCGTGCGACCGAGACGGAGCGCGTAAGCACGAGGCAGAGCCCCGTCACGACGTCAGCATTTTGAGTTTTATCCGGGCACACACCAACTGGACAGCCGGGGCTCTCAAGCTCCGGCTTTTTTTGTCGGAAGCAGCTCCCCCTGCGGAAAGTATCGGGAATACGAAGAGCCAAGGCCTTCATCGGCTCGCGCTCGATACGCCGGGCAATGCCATGCAGCACGCTGCTCGTAGAGCGGCTCCCAACAGACGTACGACTTCAGCCATGTACTCCCAGAGTCGACAATGATGTGAAATGTCATCTGGGAGAGTTGCGTTGCGAAGACGACCCCAACCCAACCGGTCGGTACGAGCATTTCGTGGATTGTTGCCGCGCGTGCTTAAATGAAAAGTTGGGCGCCAGGTTTTGCGCTGTCCCCCGTGCGCGGCATACCAGCCGGAATTTCAGAACGAAATGCAGATCACCCGCTTCGCTCGGGATGACAAAGGTGGGGAGGGATGGCGAAAAGCAGGTTCTTCCCCTTCGACGGGCTCAGGGTCAGGATGACAAATCCCTGGCAGGCTAAGGTGAAGCGGGAAGGTCCGATGGAGGTTTCTTGGATTTCCAATTCAATGAAGAGCAACTGCACCTGAAGAAGAGCGTGCGCGAGTTTGCCGAGCGCGAGATTGCTCCGCACGTCATGAAGTGGGACGAAGCGGCAGAATTCCCGCTGGCGACGATCAAGGAATTGGGCAAGCTCGGACTGATGGGCATGATCTTTCCGCCCGAATACGGCGGCGCGGACATGGGCTACGTGGAGTATGTCACGGCCATTGCGGAGCTTTCACGCGTCGATGGCTCCGTGGGCATCATCGTCGCGGCGCACACGTCGCTTTGCTCGAACCATATTTTTCTGGCGGGGAACGAGGCGCAGAAAATGAAGTATGTGCCGAAACTGGCGACTGGCGAGTTTATCGGCGCCTGGGGGCTGACTGAGCCTTCGGCCGGGTCGGATGCCGGCAGCGCACGCATGACGGCGGCGCGGGCCAAGGGCGGATGGGTGCTGAACGGCACCAAGACGTTTATCACCAATGGCCACTATGCGGACGTGTTGGTCGTGCTGGCGGTGACCGACCGCGCGGCGCACACGCACGGGCTTTCGGCCTTCATCGTGGAGAAAGGCGCGAAGGGATTCCGCGCCGGGAAGAAAGAAAATAAACTTGGTCTGCGCGCCAGCGACACGTCCGAGTTGATTTTCGAAGATTGCTTTGTGCCCGATGAAAATCTGCTGGGGAAGGAAGGCGGCGGCTTCATCGACGCCATGCGCGTGCTCGATGGCGGACGCATCTCGATCGCCCCCCTCTCGCTCGGAATGGCGGAAGGCGCATACGGCGCGGCACTGAAGTATTCGAAAGAGCGCGAGCAATTTGGCAAGGCGATTTCGGAATTCCAGGCGATCCAGTGGAAGCTGGCCGACATGGCAACGGAAATCGAAGCCGCAAAGCTTCTGACCTATCGTGCGGCGGCGATGAAAGACGCTGGGATGAAGACCACGCTGGAATCCTCGATGGCCAAGCTTTATGCCAGCGAAGTGGCGGTGAAGTGCGCCAATGAGGGCGTGCAGATCCACGGCGGCTACGGGTTTATCAAGGATTATCCGGCGGAGAAGTTTTACCGCGACGTGAAGCTGTGCACGATTGGCGAAGGGACCAGCGAAATTCAGCGGCTGGTGATTGCGCGGCAGCTGCTGAAGGATTAAATTCGGCTGTTGGCTGTTGGCTGTTAGCTTTTGGCTCTTGGCTCCTAGCCCTGCTGCCGATGCCCGAAGTAGGTTGATTGCTATGAGGCTGCGATGATCAGCGGAGCCCACATCATCATTTACAGCAAAGACCCTGAGGCGGATCGCGCCTTCTTCCGCGATGTGCTTAAATTTCCTGCCGTGGACGCGGGTCACGGGTGGCTCATCTTTGCGCTGCCGGCTGCCGAAGTTGCGTTTCATCCCTCCGAAAAAAACGACCTGCACGAGCTGTACTTCATGTGTGACGACCTGCTGGCGACGATGAAATCGCTGAAAGGGAAGAAAGTGGGGTGCGGTCCAGTGCATGAGGAGCGCTGGGGCAGTGTGACCACGATTGTTCTGCCGGGAGGCGGGAAGATCGGGCTGTATCAGGCGAAGCACCCGACGGCGATCAAGGGCTGAGATCGGATGAACACGGTGTGGCGTTGGCTAGTGTTTGAGAGGTTGACGCCGGCCGTGGCGGATGTGCAAGACTAATACCGTGTCGTCCTCAATCGTGAAAAGAATCCGATAAACATGGGGTGTGTGGCCATAGAGCAGATGGCGCACTTCAAAAGGGAAGAGGGCGTCCTCCGGAGCGAGGGGGCAGCGCTTCGGAAATTCAGCAACTGATGCGATGGCATCTTGTAGCGCTACAAACCACCGCATGCCAACGTCCCCGGCATGCTCAGACAGCAGCCATTCAAGCACTGCATCCGCGTCTTGTTCGGCTGCTTCGGTTGTTTCAACGCATGCTTGCGGCTTAGGTCGGCGAGAAATTTGGTGGCGGGTCTGGTACGTCCGGACTTCACATCCTCGTAGCCGCGACGAATGCCCTCGACAGCTTCCACGAAGTCCTGTCGCTCCCACTCCAGGTAGATGGCCAGAGCATCGTCGAGGGCCGCAGCAGGGTCTTGGCCGCGCCGCTTGGCGTACTCTTCCAGTTGCGCTTTACGTTCCGGCTTGAGTGGGATCATATCCATGGGCTGGTTTCCTTCCACTCATCGTAAGGGGTTCGGTGGTCTGAGGTCAAAAGCAATCTGTCGGCGGACGAAGGGCTTAAGTGGAAGCACCATTTCCGGCTTTCCCCGACGTGCTTTACACTGACAGTTTGAAACAAGACTCCAATCCATGGATCGACCGCCTCCGCTCCGGCGACCCCCGTGCGCTGGCCCGCGCTATTTCTACGGTCGAGAACCGCGCTGAAGGCTGGTCCGAGCTGCTCAAGGCACTTTTCCCGTATACGGGCAAGGCGCGAGTCATCGGCCTGACCGGCCCACCCGGCGCGGGCAAGAGCACGCTGGTCGATCAGCTGGCCAAGCACTATCGCAGAGAGAAGCAGACGGTGGGCATCATCGCGGTCGATCCGACCAGCCCGTACACGGGCGGAGCGATTTTGGGCGACCGCATCCGCATGCAGGATCACTACAGCGATCCGGGGATTTTCATTCGCAGCATGGCCACACGCGGATCGCTCGGCGGGTTGGCGCGCGCGACCGCCGACGCGGCGACCGTACTTGACGCTTCCGGGCGCGATCTGGTCATGATCGAAACGGTGGGCGTGGGGCAGGACGAAGTCGATATTGTGCGGCTGGCCGATGTCACCATTGTGATTCTTGTGCCCGGCATGGGCGACGATGTGCAGACGATCAAAGCCGGGATCATGGAGATTGCGGACATCTTCGTGATCAACAAAAGCGACCGCGAAGGGGCCGAGCGGGTAGAGCGCGAGATTCGCGCCATGCAATCGCTGGCCATGCGCGGCGACCGGTGGACTCCGCCGATTGTGAAGACGGTCGCGAGCGAGGGTGTGGGAACCAAAGAACTGGCGGCAGCGATTGCGGAATATGAGGCGTTTCTGAAGAAAGAGAATCTGGCCCTCAAAAAGAACGTCGAGAACTGGCAGTTGCGGCTGGTCGAGATGCTGCGCGATGCCATGCTGGAAAAGGCGCGCAAGCAGATCGACGGCGGCAGCCTGGAGCGTTATGCGGCCGAAATCGCCGAGCACAAGCGCGATCCGTATTCGCTGGTGGAGGAGATTGTGCGGGGCGCAGAACGCACATAGATTCGATGGAGGGACGGGCGTCCCCGCCCGTCCAGCCGGGCGGGACGCGCGGCGCTCCACCGGAAAAATTGTTTCACAGTGGAAGGTAATTTATGGAATTCAGCATTGATCATCTCGGCATCGCGGTGAAGTCGCTGACAACGGCGAAATCGATTTATGAGAGGCTTGGCCTGACGGTTTCTCCTGAGGAAACCGTTGCGCAGGAAAAAGTCCGTCTGGTCATGGTTCCCGTCGGCGAGAGCCGCATCGAACTTCTCGAAGCGACTTCGGACGATTCGGCCATTGCCAAATTCATCGCCAAGCGCGGCGAGGGGTTGCATCATGTTTGCATGCGCGTTCCGGATCTGGCGGCGGCGGTTGCGAAGCTGAAGAATGACGGAGTGCGCCTGGTGTCGGAAGAAATCAAGACCGGAGCGGGCGGACACCGGTACGTGTTTGTGCATCCGCAGAGCACGGGCGGCGTGCTGCTGGAGTTGGTCGAGTGCGGGCACTGAATGACGCTATGAAGCTTTTGCTCGCTGTCGACACGTCCGGAAAGAACGGTAGTCTGGCGCTGGCGCGCGTGACGGCGGGTGAGCGTGCAGTTGACGTGCTTGAAGTTGTGCCGCTCACGGGCGGCGCGTTTTCGGCGCAACTGGTGCCGCAGATTGCCGCGGTGCTCGAAAGGCACGGACACACGAAGAACGATCTGGGAGCATTTGCCGTGGCCAATGGTCCGGGATCGTTTACTGGGTTGCGCGTGGGCTTGGCTGCCATGAAAGCGCTGGCGGAAGCGCTGCAGAAGCCGATGGTTCCGATTTCATTGCTGGAATCGGTCGCGTGCGGCGGGTCTGGGCAGGGGCGCGTTTTCGCCGTGCTCGATGCGGGGCGGGGCGATGTGTATGTCGGCGACTATGATATTGACCGGCAGACTCCTCTGTGCGCTCGCATGCACAGTGAACGCTTGCTAAGCGGGAAAGCGTTCCTCGAAGAAGCCGGCGGCGCTGAAGCCAAGGGGAAGGCGATCATCACGCCCGACGCCGCACTGGCCGCGGCATTCCTAACCTCGGGACTTGAGGTTGAGCAAATCGACTATCCCAACAGCGCGGCGATTGCGCGGCTCGGATGGGAGCATCTGCAGCGCGGTCAGACCGTGCGTCCCGAAGATCTGGAAGCCAACTACATCCGCCAATCGGACGCTGAAATTTTCTCGAAGCCGACGCCGCGATAGGATTTGACCCACATAAACGGTGACCTTCCCCATCCTGCTCGATGAGCTTGCCTCGGCTTCGCACGGCATGCGAGGCTAGAGTGTATCGTTGCTAGGATCACGAGGCTAGGATCACGAACGCGGAGTGCCCGACACGGCGCTGCGAGAGGTGCGGAGTCCACCGCAGCCATGCGTATCGATGTAGCTGGAATTTTCATACTTGTCGTGGCGGCCCTGGCGGCACCGCCAGGTGTCTCGCAAGAGGGCGCGGATGCGGGATCGCGCGGTTCGCATTCGGAGATTACCAGCGTATCGGTCTTGGAACACGCCGACAGCGTCGATGTGGAAGTTGCGTTTAGCGAACTGGTGCAGCCGGAGGTGAGCCGGTTGGAGCATCCGGATCGGCTGGTTTTCGATTTTCCGGGGTGTGATCTGTCGAGTCCGGGACAGCGCTTTGTGGTAAGCAGCGGCGGCGTAGTCGCGGTCAGCACGGCCGCAGTCGGTGGCGCGACGCCAGTCGCGCGCGTTGTGATCGAACTCAGTTCGGCGCAAAGCCGTGCGCGGACGGCTGCCGGAAACAAGCTGGTCGTCGGTCTGAGTACGAGCGGAAATAACCTCACGATTGAACTCGGCGCAAGCGGGGGAGGCGGACATCCGGAGGCAGTTCGCGAAGCAGGCAAACCGGAGGCGCCCGGCCAGTCGGTTGCCGCCAAGTCCGCGGAGGTGCCGCCGCCGATGCCGAGGGTGCCGCCGGTTGGTGTGCGATCGGATCGCGCGGCGCGCGAGTCTGCCGAGGCAGTGGCGCCGATGCCGAGTATGTCGGGGGTTGGTCTCCGGTCAGATCGCGCGGCCTCTGCGCCGGCAGTGGCGGTTGCGCCAATGCCAAGCTCTCCGCCACTTGTGCTGGGATCGGATCGAGCCGTACCCAAGTCTGTCGAGGTAACGCCGCCGATGCCAAGCGCGCCTACGAGTGTTCCGCGATCGGATCGAGTGGCGGTTGAGTTCCCAAAGGTCGCGCCTCCGATGCCGACCAAGACATCTTCTTTGAAGGTCCCGCGCACGGCAGATGTCCCGCTGAATGCCTATGTGCTTCTCGACAAGGCGCGAGGTTTGACCGTCCTCGATTTGGAAGCGTTGGAGGCCAAGGCGCAAGCTGGCGACCCCGAGTCCGAGACCAAACTGGGGCTCGCTTACCATGCCGGCACATTGCTCAAGCATGACGATGCGGAAGCGCTTCGTCTTTTGCAGCGAGCCGCGAATCGCGGCTTTGTCGCCGCGGAGGAAGCCATGGGAATCTTCTGCCAGTCGGGCTTCGGGATGCCTCCGGACAAGGCGCAGGCGGCGGCGTGGTATACGAAGGCGGCGCGCCACGGATCGAGGGACTCGGCCACCAATCTGGGGTTGATGTACTCCAGAGGCGATGGCGTTCCGAAGGATCCAGCCGCGGCGGTGATGTGGTTCCGCAGCGCCGCCGAGGCGGGCGACACCACCGCGCAGTTGAATCTCGCCGGGTTGTACCACCGCGGCGAGGGAGTGCCGCGGGACGACGACGAAGCGACGCGCTACCTGACCAAAGCGGCGGAACAGGGGTCGATTCCGGCGATGCTCGAACTGGCTGGTTGGGAGCTGCGGCCGGAGCACGGCGGCAATGTCGACGATGCCATCGGCTGGCTGAAGAAAGCGGCCGAACAAGGCGATGCCACCGCGCAGGCGGAGTTAGGCGACATCTTCGTCGACACGAAACTCGGACGGCTGGACTATCCACAGGCTTTCACTTGGTACAGAAAGGCGGCGGAGCAGGGCATGCGCGAGGGCCAGTTTGGACTGGGAGCGCGATATCTGCTCGGGCAGGGGGTTCCGCAGGATATGCAGGAAGCTCGGCGCTGGCTGACGCCGGCAGCCAACCGCGGACATCCTTATGCGCAGTTTCTGCTGGCGAGGATGCTGGAGGCGGGCGAAGGCGGGCCGGTCGATGCCGCGGGGGCAGCGAAATACTATGAAGCGGCGGCGAATTATGGCGTCGCCGAGGCGCAATACAATCTCGGAATGTTGCTGGCACGCGACCACAACCATGAGACGAGTCTCGTATCCGCGTACAAGTGGTTGGTTCTGGCAGAAAACGCGGTAAAGCAGAGCGCGGAGGCCGCGCAAGAGGTGCGGAAGTCGCTGACGCCGCAGCAATTTGACCAGGCCGAACAGGCGATTAACGAGTGGCGAGCGGCGCACGTTCGGCGGCCTGCGGCGCAGTAGGCGGCAATCGCGCAATCAGCGACGCAGGGCGAACAGACGCAGGGCGTTTTCCCGATAAATTTTGCGGAGAACGTCGTCCGGAAGGTGCAGGCCGTAGATGTTCCAGCGACCTTGCCGCGATGCGTGGGAGGGATACTCGAAATATTCGTCTGCGGTTTCGAGAAAACGGAAATGCAATCGGTACATCTCGATGGTGGGCACTAAATCGGTGCCGAACAGGATTCGGTCGGCATGTTTTAGAAAAAAATCGCGGGCGGTATAGGGTTGACGGCCCAGTTCGGCAGTCCTGGCACTCATATCGACAAAAACATTCGGGCAAGTGGAAAGCAGGCGGTCGAGATAAGTCAGGTTCTCCGGTTTCTCGGCCATGTGCGCGGCGACGAAGGTCGTGTTGGGATGGCGCGCAAACACCCGGTCCCGCTGGCTCAACAACTCGTCTTTACTGTAGTGCGATCCGTGGAAGCCCCAGTCGGGATGGGCGGCCAGTTCTTCATAGCGCTCGTTGAAGCGGTCGATGGGAAGAAAGAACGCATCGGGATCGGCAATGTGAAACATGACGGGAACGCCGAGTTTTGCCGTTTCCTCAAACAGCGGGGCAAGTCGCACATCGTCAATGCGGAGCAGTTCACCATTTGACTCGCGGAGTTGCAGCCCCAGGTCTTTCCAGATTTTCAGCCCGCAGGCGCCAGCCGCAACAAAGCGCCGTAAACGTTCAATCGCCAGTTGGAAAAAACCGGGGTGGTGCAGGCCGTTCCAGTCCATCCAGGCAATGGTCGAGAAGCGCTCGGGCGCGAAGGCATGAAAGCGGCGGAGAATGGCGAGCGCTTCCTCTCCCACTTTCATGGTGATGTTGACAGTTCTTTCAATTCCGCATTCATCCATGATGCGCAGAACATCGGCGGGATCTTGCGCGTCGAGGTGGTTGTGGAAGTCAATCGCGGCGAACTTCGCTCTGGGCACGGAATGCGCCGGGGCCACGAGCATCGGGCGCGGCTGGAAGTCACCGAGGCGAAGATCGACATCCACCTTGGCGGAGACCATCGCTATGAATTTGTCTGTTTCCGACATGGGTCCGCCTCACACGGTATGATTTGTCGATTGTCGTGCCGACGACAAAGATCAATACTAACCTTTGGTTTCGATTAGTTGCGAACACTCTCAAGATCTTCTATAGACCCGGTTCGCATTGCATTAGTATCAAGGATCGAATGGAACGAATCACGCGCAGTTCATTGTCGTTTCTTCTCCTCGTTTCTCCCGTTCGAGGCAATCCCGATTCTCCGATGAACTCGCGAAGGCGTTCCGGCATGGCATGGTGGATGTGAAGACAGAGAAACGAATTGGCTTGGCGCGAGCGCTTTCCAAGATGGGCTATTGCTCCCGGTCGAAGGCGACAGTTTTGATTCGCGCGGGGCGAGTCACTCGAAATGGACGGATCGTGCGCGACCCCGAATGCCCGATACGACTGCCGCAGGACCGGATCGAGGTTGACGGCGTGCCGCTCGGCAACGCGCCGAAAATTTACCTCATGATGAATAAACCGCGCGGTGTGGTGACAACCGCGTCCGATGAGAAAGGGCGCAAGACGGTTTACGATCTGCTGGAGCCGGGATTGGCTTGGGTTGGTCCCGTGGGCCGGTTGGACAAGGCGAGTGAAGGGTTACTGCTGTTGACCAACGACTCCGAATGGGCGGCCAAGATCACCGAGCCAGCGAGTCATTTGGACAAGAAATATCACGTGCAGGTGGACTGCGTTGCCGACGCCGATCTGTTGGCAAGGGTGATCCGCGGGTGCACGGTGGAAGACGCTGCAGTCGGCGCTCCGGCTCAGTCCGGTGAACATCTTCGCGCCAAGGGAGCGAAGCTTCTGCGGCACGGCGATAAGAACAGTTGGCTGGCGATTACGCTGGACGAAGGCAAGAACCGGCAGATTCGCCGTCTGCTCGAAGCGCTGGAGGTGCGAGTGTTGCGGCTGGTACGAGTGTCGGTTGGGCCGGTCGAGTTGGGCGATCTGAAGAAGGGCTTTACGCGGAAGCTGACGCCTGGCGAAAAGCGGGCTTTGGACCGGGAACTGCAAGGCATCCGCTCATGAACATTCCGCACAAGTGGAGAGTCAATCTGCGATGGAGATTGTCAGATCCGTGCCGTAGTATTTAAATGCATGTATCGACCAGAAACGAGGACTATGAGCGCCGTCGTACAGAACAAAGGACAGGAAAACTCCACGCTTCATTTCTCCGCTCTCGAACCGCCTCGCCGCTATCTGTTCGGACCGGGGCCCAGTATGGTTCACCCGCGGGTCTATGAGGCGCTGTCGAAGCCAATTGTCGGGCACCTCGATCCGTATTTCATCCAGGTGATGGCCGACGTGCAGCAATTGCTCAAGACCGCCTTCGGAACTGACGGAGGCGCCACGCTGGTCATTTCCGGCACGGGCAGCGCGGGCATGGAAGCTGCCGTGGCCAATTTCATTGAGTCCGGAACCAAGATCGCGGTGTTTGCCAACGGATATTTCTCCGACCGGCTTACGGAGATGGCGAAGCGCCACGGCGCCGACATCGCGCGCTTGGAAAAGCCTTGGGGAGAGACCTACACCGAGAACGAAGCGCGAGAGTTTATTGGTCGCGAAAAACCGAAGGTTGTGGCGTATGTCCACGCCGAGACTTCGACGGGAGCGTTGCAATCGGGCCAAGCCATCTGTGCCGCCGCTCACGCTGCGGGCGCTCTGGTGATCGCCGATTGCGTCACCTCGCTCGGCGGCGTGCCGGTGGAGTTCGACCAGACCGGCATCGACATTGCTTACAGCTGCACGCAAAAAGGGCTGAGCTGTCCACCGGGATTATCTCCGATGGCGATTTCGCAGCGGGCCATGGAGTGGCTGCGGGCGCGTACTTCTCCGGTGCGCAGCTGGTATTTCGACCTCAAGCTGATTCACGATTACTCCACGGTATCGCACCGCTATCATCACACGGCTCCGATTTCGATGTTCTATGCCCTGCGCGAGGCGCTGCTGGTCATTGCCGAAGAGGGAATCGAGAACCGCTGGGCGCGCCATCGACGGTGCCATAAGCTCTTTGTCGATGGCATCGAAGCGATGGGCCTGCGCATGCACGTTCCCGCAGAGCATCGCATTGCGACCCTGAATACGGTGTGCGTTCCGAAAGGAGTTGACGAGGCGAAAGTGCGAAAACGGCTGTTGGACGAAGCGGGCATTGAGATCGCCGGCGGTTTCGGTCCGCTCGCGGGCAAAGTGTTCCGCATTGGCGTGATGGGGCCGTTGGCCACCGAAGATAACGTGCAGTTTTTCCTGAAAGAGTTTCGAAGAACCCTCAGTGCGGAGGGTTACTCGATCTAGATCCATGCCCTGTGGCCAGTAGTCGCGGCTCGCCGATAAGGGGACGGATTCGGCAAAGAGCGTTTACCGGCCTCGCCGTTCGCGCACATCGTCACGGTGTCTCACTTTTTCTCAAATAGCGTTTCCTCGATCAGTTCGCAGAGAATGTGTCCGGTCAAGATGTGCGCTTCTTGGATGCGCGGGGTCTGATCGCTGGGAATGCGGATGCAGTGATCGACTGCGCTCGGCAACTTTCCGCCGGTTCTTCCGCTCAGGCCCACGGTGACGAGCTTTTTCTCGCGGGCCACGTTCAAGGCGCGCAGCACGTTGGGAGAATTGCCGCTGGTGCTGATGGCGAAGGCCATGTCACCGGCGCTGCCGATTCCCTGGATCTGGCGCGCGAACACTTCCTCAAAAGAATAATCGTTGCCAATGGCCGTCAGGACGGAGGTATTGGTGGTCAAGGCCCATCCTGACAGGCTTTGGCGCTCTTTGAGAAACCGTCCGCTCAATTCGGCGGCCAAGTGCTGGGCGTCCGCGGCGCTGCCGCCGTTGCCGAAGAACAGGATCTTGTTTCCGGAGCGGAGGCACTTTGTCATGGTATCCGCTACTTCGACGACCGCGCCCAAGTACTCCGCGGATTCCAACAGGCTCTGCATTACCGACGCGCAGTCGCGAATTCTGGCGACCGCCAAAGACTGCGCCGTTTCCGCGTTCATAGAAAATCTCCGATCCACCGCCAACCTTCACGAGGTCGCGCGGGGTTGGATGTCATTGTCGTGCAATATGTCCTGCGATCTGTACTGCAATTCGCCCTGCAACGGTTCCGCCATGCCATATTCAAAATTGATGCGCTCCTGTTCGACCACGAGCGGACGTTTCTGCACTAGGGTATGGATGGTGCCGATGTACTCGCCGATAATGCCCATGAACAGCATTTGGATTGACAGGAAGAAAAATACGCCGATGACCAATGGGGCGACGCCTACCGAGAAGCGATGCCAATAGATCAGTTTGTAGACGAGGTACCCCAGCGATACCAGAACGGAAACCAGCGCACCCACAAAACCGGAAAAAGTGACCAGCCGCAGCGGCACCTTGGATAGGTTTGTGATCGCGAGCATCGCCATGTCGTACAGCGAATAGAAATTATTCTTGGTGATGCCGCGCTTGCGCGCCGGCTGGTGATACGGAATTTCAAAATGCCGAAACCCCGCCTCCGCGATCATGCCGCGAAAGTACGGATAAGGATCGTCGAAGCTCTTGATGACTTCCACCACCTTGCGGTCATACAGGCCGAAGCCGGTGTAATTCTCGTAAGTTTCGACTCCCGAGAGGCGCTTGACAAGCCGGTAGTATTGCTTGCGAATCCAGAACATCAGACCGCTTTCCCCGCTCGTGACCTTGACGCAGATCACAACCGGGTAGCCTTCCTCCCACTTGCGGATCATGTCGAGAATCATTTCGGGAGGATCCTGCAAGTCGGCCACAATCCCTATGACGGCATCTCCGCCGGCCTGATATAAAGCGTGCATGGGCGAGCGGACATGGCCAAAGTTGCGGGTATTCCGGATTATTTTCACGTTCCTGTCCTGGGCAGCGATCGCCTTCAGTTCGCCCAGGGTGTTGTCGGTGGACGCATTGTCGATAAAGATGTGTTCGTAGCGGTAGTTTCCGGCGGCGGCGACGGCGGCACGCACCTGGAGGTACACGTCGCGCACGTTCGCCTCTTCGTTGAAACAAGGCGTGAGGATGGTCAGGGTCTTAGACATGGTCTTGGACACGGTGCTGACATCGATTGCCGCTAGGCACGTCGCAGACGGCGTTTGGGAATGGCATAGCAAACACCCTCCCAACACTCTTCTGCGTAGCGCCGTAAGAATACATGGTACTCGGGTGCAATGGATCGGATGAGGTCCGGTATCTGCCAAAGGTGCTCGCTGCGGTGATACGTGCAGATCGCGAGCACAGGTTGATGCCGTCGTAACAGCTCGCTGCCCCCGGCCAGCGCTTCCGGTTCCGCGCCTTCAATGTCCATTTTGATGTAGGTCGGCGTCATCGGCCACTCGATGTCATCCAGGCGGCGGCACTCGACCGTGGATCCCGTATCCTCCGTTGTCACCTGCGAAGTCACGGTACCAGTGCCAGCAAAGGGGACTTGGCCGCTGGCGTTCCCGAGGGCGTAGGGCATTACCGTAGCATGATCGCCGAGGCCCATTGACTCCAGGTTGGCGGCCAACGCCGCTTGGTTCAGTGGATCGGGCTCGAAAGCGAACACATGGCGGAACGCGCCGCCCCAGTGACGATGGAAGCTCCGAATGCTCTCTCCGTCGAAACTGCCACAATCAACGAATACTTCCTCGGGAACCGGCGACAGTAAGTCCATTGGGAAGTAGGTCTCGTTCGCGTTCAGCGGCGGCGACAGCGCCGAAAAATCCAACCAATACCGCCAGAGCAACTGTTCGCGCAGTTCGCGCCGCGACGGTTCATCCGCCAACATGGCATAACATTGCCGGATGCGGTCGGACTGTTCTACAAGCCGATGTGGCAGTTCGAGACAGCATTGCGGAATAAAGATATCGGCGTGCTTCCAGAGCAGTGGCGCAAAAGGCACCACCCGTCGACAGCCAAGAGATGTAAGCTGGCGACGAACCAAGGAGCCTTGATAGATGGTGACGACAAAGCACGCGGTCTGGCCGTACCGTTCCACGGCTTCCGCGGCAGAGAGCACCGGGAGTCCCGCAACCTGACGATGCCAAAGATCGCGATTGTTGTCGGCAAAGGCCAGCGGCTCAACTCCCGCTTGGCGCAGCCCGGCCAGAACGCTCTTGCCCAGCGGCCCCGCGCCAAATAACACAATCCTTTCGCCCAGCGGGCTCGCAAGGTCGTCGAAGGAACGGCGCTCACGTGCCCGCACGGAGTCTGGTGGCTCCGCCTCAATACGGTGCAAGATGTTTTCAAGTTGCTCCACGTGGTTGCTCGCGGGCGGCTGGGTAGGAGTCACTTGCCGGCTCCGATTTCGTTCTTCTCGTCGAACCTTAGCGATTCGACGTCGATGTCGTGATTCCGCTCGTACCAGGCATAGAGGTCCCTGATCGCGCCCTCGGTATCCCAAAACCGGTACTGACCTATTTCCGTGAGCATGCGCGAGTTGTCGGCCGAGTACTCGGGAGCCATGCCTTCGTTTAGGACTGAAACATTGGGACTGCGGCCCGAAACCTGACCCGAGACCCGGGCGATCATTCGGGCTAATTGGGATAGTGCCACGGGCTGTCCGGTGCAGACGTTGTAGGCCTTGCCGCGGGCGTCATTCTCGATGAACCACATCGTCAGCTTGACCAGGTCTTTGACGTAGAGGTAATCGAACGCGATATCCTGCCGCAGTAGAATCGGCAATCCTTTGAGCGCGCGGCAGCAGGCGTTGGAAATGAAACGCACGGTGTAGTCTTCGTAGGCTCCGAAGACCCCGAACAAGCGCAGATTCACGATCCGTTCGGAGCGCTCGATATATTTAGCGCAAATGTACTTGGAAAATCCGTAGGCATCCCGGGGCACGCGGGTATCGAAATCGTCTTCCCGGACTCTGGGCGGCAATTGAACGCGGTCATACTCCGCGCCGGAACCGAAGTGAATCATCTTTCCGAATTGCGACTGGTTGCGCACGAGAGTGAAGAACATGCGGCAATTGCGGTCCAGCAGGTCCGGGGGAGCGGGTAAGCGCCGGTTCGATCGAGTGGTGGCGGCATGAACGACGACGTCGAAACGGTGAGCGCCGAGGTATTCGCGCACCGCTTGCTCGCTGAGCAGATCGAGTTCCGCTGAGGACGGGGCCAATACCTGATAGCTGGAGGCAAGCTGCTCCGCCAGATTGCGTCCGATGAACCCCGCCCCGCCGGTGATCAGTAGGCGCATCATGCAGGCTCACGGAACGAAAACTTCTTGTGCCCAAAGAAGTTGTAAACAACCACAACGACCATCAAGAAAGCTCCGGCAATGTAGGGAGCCTGGGCAAAAAAGCGTGTGTTATGCCGGATCAGGACTACGAGCGCGGGCAGAGCAAGCAAAGCGAAAATAATGCCGCCGCTGTACACCGCAACGCAGCGCATCCATTCGCGCAGGTAGTTTCCCTTGGTCTTGAACACGAACCATTTATAGCCGAAGTAGGCGACGGTGATGTTGAGCAGGCTGGAAAGCAACGAGGCCCAGATGTAACTGTGGGGAACGATGGGATTCAGAACCGCTGTGAACAGCGCGAACGTGCCATAGCCGAACAAAGTATTCCAGGCGCCCACCAGAAGGTAGCGCCCGAACTGGCCGGGCGGAACGTGCCGGGTGAGTGACGCGCTCCATTGGGTCGCAAGCTCTGAAAGGCTCATCTGTTTCCATTTTTACACGAGCTGATTGCCCCGCGAATATTGGGAGCATGGTCAGGCGGCGCTGCACAGGCGATTTGCTGGAACGGCATAGCATACCAACTGCCATCCATCGACGTCATGCGCGCGCAAGAAGAAACGGTAGTCTTCCACCAGTGTGTCGATGAAGAGCGGGATCCGCCACAGATCGTCTTGCTTGTGGTAAACGCAGATGGAAAGAATCGGGCGGTTTTTCTGAATCGAGCGGCGAGCGCCCGCGAGCGCGTCGAGTTCAGCCCCTTCGATATCCATCTTGATGAAGGTGGACCCGGCGGCTGGGGCTAGCTCATCAATGGGAATGCACTCGACCACCACATTGCCGTCGGCCGCAAGCTTGGCGCCTTCGCCGCCGCCCGCCTGAAAGCGCAGTTTGCCCCGTTTGGCGCCCACGGCCACGTTCAGCGCGCTAATCCTGGAGGCGACAGGGGTATCGAGCGTGCCAATCCACTTCGTAAGACAGTCGAAATTCTCCGGGTCCGCTTCGATGGCGACAATTCTGGAGAAGGCAGGATTTCTGCGGATCACCTGTTCCGCCGTGTCTCCCGTGTAGGCGCCGCAATCGACAAAGACTTCGCGGTCCTCGATGCGATACAAGCTCTCCAAGAAATACGATTCTTCTTTGACTGGCGGTCCGAGGGCGTTTTGGTCGCCGAGCGCACGCCATCGCACGTGGTTCAGATATTCCTGCCGCGAGGCATCATCAGCCCACAGGGATGCCGCTTTACGCACATCGGCCGCTTGCTCGTACAGCTTGTGGGGCAGATCCTGGCAGAAGTCGGGTAACAGTTGGTCGGCGAACTTCCAGCGCAAGAATGCGGTGGAGTCGACGTGGGTACATCCCATGCTTTCGAGCTGCGTTCGGCTGTCGCGGTAATAGTGGCCCAGCGACCAAATGGCGATCAGGAACAAAGCCGAGCCTCCATACTGCGCGGCCGCATCTTTGGGCGACAAAACTGGAACGCCGTCAACCTGCGATCCCCACTTGGACGGGCTGTTGTCGGCAAAGGCCAGCGGCTCCACGCCGATGCTGCGAAGGCATTGCAGAACCTTACGCCCCAGGTTTCCCGCGCCGAATAGCACCAGACGATTCCCGCATCCCGCCAGCGAGTTGTCAAAGGCCGAATTCTCACGCTCGCGCACACTGCTAAGGGGCTCACTGAGGATGCGATCAAGTTCGACTAGGTATTCGTCTGTCGCTGCCATTATCACTCGCTCACCGGCTCCACGATCATATTCTGGGCAAATTCGTCGCGATCGAGGAAGGGCCACAGATCCTCGAGGGGCTTGGAGACGAACGATCCATCCGGACGTTGAATCGAGGTAACGCGCGGAGCCCTGATCTCGTCGGGAATGATGTGCACGTCGCAAACCACCGGCCCGCGGCTGCGCAGAACTTTGCGGACGGCGGCGCGCAAATCCGATTGACCTTCTCCTTGACCTTCGATCACCGCGGTCTTCAAGCCGTAGGCGCGAGCGACCTTGCGATAATCGGGAATCGACACGCCAGTTTCGGGACTGCATCCGATGTTGGGGGCGCCGAAGTAATTCGTTTGACTGGCGCGAATCGAAGCGTATCCCTGGTTATTAAGGACGAAAAGCTTGATCGGCAGTTGCAGGTGCGCGATAGTGGCCAGTTCCTGGATATTGAGTTGAAGGCCGCCGTCGCCGTCGACGCAGATCGTTTTCTTGCCGCCGCTGCCCAGGCACACGCCGATGCTGGCGGGGATGCCGTATCCCATGGCTCCGAGGCCGGCGGTGTGAAACACGCGGCGGCCTTTGCGCGCGCGGTAGGCTAGCAGGAACACTTCGATGGCGCTTCCCGAGCTTCCGGAGACGATGCGGTCGTTCGGTCCGGCTTCCTGCCCGACGACCTCGGCCAGGTGATAGAGACTGACGAGTCCGGGAGCGCGGTGCTCGGGCAAAACGACGGGATAACGCGCCTTCCAGTCCTGGCAGCGTTGGAGCCACGGGCTGCGATCTTTATTCTTATCGAGTGCGGAGCCAGCCTGCCGCAGCATGTGGTCGATAAACGCGCGAGCGTCGGCACAGATTGGATTGTCAATGATGGGATTGTCGATGGCGCCTTCCAGCTTGCGCAGTTCCGCCGGGTCGATATCGACAACCGTCTTGTAGGCTCCGCGGGCGAATTGATGAGGATCCCAACCCATGAGAGGCGGGTCGAGACGAGTTCCGATCACGAGGACGAAATCGGCGTTCTGGAGGGCGAAATTCGCGGCGCGCGATGCTACGGTGCCGGGGCGGCCGACCAAGAGCGGATCGTCGTCGTCCAACAAATCCATCGCCATCCAGGTGAGGCCGACAGGGACATTCAAGAGACGCACAAGTTTTTCAAACGCCGCGGCCGCGCCGGAAACGCGAACACCATTTCCCGCAAAAATAAATGGCCTCTCAGCCCGGTTTAGCCGAGCGATCACTTCGCGTACTTTGGCAGCTAAGTCGTTGTGTTCGCCGCTTGGCGACTCGCCAGGATCAAAGCCGCGCATGGAATCTGGATCAACCGGTGCAGCCTGAACGTCAATGGGAATGTCGATCCAAACCGGGCCCGGTCTTCCAGTGAGAGCCAGGTGTACCGCTTTTTCGAGATGGTAGCGGATGCTTTGCGGGTCGTCGATGGTCACCGCGTACTTCGTGATCGGTTTGATGATCGAGACAATATCGACTTCTTGACTGCCGCGCTGTCGCACTCCGAGCGGAGTGCCATCGGGACGGAACATGCGGTCGGCGCGTTTTACCTGTCCTGAAAGAACGAGCATCGGAGTCGAATCAAGCCAGGCGCCGACGACGCCCGTGATTGCATTCGTGCCGCCGGGACCGGTCGTAACCATGGCAACGCCCAGGTTATTCGTTGCCTTCGAATAATTTTCCGCGGCGATGGCGCTGGCTTGTTCGTGATGGTTGCAGACGAAGGTCAAATCGCTGCACCGGGCGAGAGCGTCGTTCAAGTGCATGGCTCCGCCGCCGGTGAGCAGGAAAACGTGCTTCACCCCCTGCCGTGCAACGAAGCGCATAACATAGTCAGCGAGTCTCATGCTCTCCTAGCGAACCGATTTTGCCGCCGTTTTGGTAGACGCGAGCAACATGTCCACAACCTCGCGCACAGCGCCGTTGCCGCCGGTGAGTTTGGTGACCACCTGGCAAAGCTTTCGAATCCGAGGACGCGCGTCGGCGGGGCAGGCGCTGAGACCGGCGATGCTGAGCGCGGGCAAATCGTTTACATCGTCTCCAATGAAGCAAATCTCCTGCAAATGCAATCCGTGCTTTTCCGAGAACGTGCGCAGTGCACTGGCCTTGTCCTTGCAGTTCTTGTAAACGTCGCCGATCCCAAGCTTACTGGCCAGTCGATCGACGAGCGGACTGGCCTCGCCCGAAATCAGCGCGAGCACCATGCCCGATTTTCGCGCCAGCGAGAGGCCCATGATGTCGGCAAAGTGAAAGCGCTTCCATTCTTCACCGTTTGGACCCCACCAGACGCCGCCGTCGGTGAGCACGCCATCGACATCCATGGCGATGGCCTTGATCCTCGCCACAATCGCAGGAGCCTTATCCGGCTTCTTCCGCCGCACTATGCCGCTCCCACGCGCCGAAGCTTTTTGATGATCGGTTGCTCGCGTTCCAGCACTCGCTTGACGCCGTCACCCTTCGATTTTTCGATCAGGCGTATGTCGCGAACCAGGCGCGTGATGCCGTTCGGTTCGAGCGATGCGGCGTGGTCCGAACCCCACATGGAGCGATCGAGTGTAATGTGCCGCTCGACGATGCAGGCTCCCATCACCGCCGCCGCGACGCTTGAAGGCAAACCGGTTTCGTGGCCGGAATAGCCAACCGGCACGCCATAACGATCTCGCAGCACGTCGATCACCTGCAGATTCAATTCTTCGTAGTACGCGGGGTACGTGCTGCAGGCATGCAGAAGCACGAGATCCTGCTTGCCCAGAACCTCCACCGCGTGGTCGACTTCCTGGAGCGTACTCATCCCGGTCGACAATACGATCGGCTTGCCGACCGCGCGAGTATGGCGCAGCAGGTGGTCGTCGGTGAGGGATGCGGAAGCGATCTTGAAGCAAGGGACTTGAAACTGGGCGACGAAATCGACGGAGGCCTCGTCCCAGCAAGACGCAAACCAATCAATCTTGACCTCGCGGCAATAGCGGTCGATTTCCCGATACTCTTCGAGTTCGAATTCGAGGCCGCGCTTGAGATCGCCGTTGGTGGCGCCAAAAGGGCTTTCCCGGGGCTTTGCCAGTTCCTCCGGCGTGTAGACGACATCGATGGTCCGCTTCTGAAACTTCACAGCGTCGCAATCGGCGCCCAAGGCTACGTTGATAAGCTTCTTGGCGAGATCGATATCTCCATTGTGGTTGATTCCGATTTCGGCGACCACGTAACAAGGTCTTCCGGGGCCGACCACCTTGGAGCCCAGCCGAACCTCCGGAAGCGGGGAGGAATTCTTATTATTTTCTTGCGGCATCGGAAAGTACTCCTTTTGACGCGATTTCGTCGATCGATTCCAAAACGTAATCCAAAATGGCCGGCGTAAGGCCAGGATATATGCCAACCCAGAAAGCCTGATTCATCACGCGGTCGCTGGTTGCCAGATCGCCGACGACGCGATAGTTGAGGCCAGCATATGCAGGTTGCCGAATCAGGTTGCCGCCGAACACCTGGCGAGTCGCGATCTTTCTGCCTTGCAGGAACTCCATAAGAGCATGCCGTGAGAAGGGAGCCGTCTCGCGCAGCAGAAGCGGAAATCCAAACCAGCTGGGATCGGAATTCGGAGTTGCTTCCGGCAGAATGAAGTGCGCGTCGCCGTTCTTGTCGCGGAGCCCGGCCTGCAAATATGCAAAATTGCGCTTTCTCGCGTCGATGAACGCCGGCAATTTCTTCAACTGCGCAACGCCCACGGCCGCCTGCATGTCGGTGGCTTTGAGATTATAGCCAACGTGCGAATAGATGTATTTGTGATCGTAGCCGTGCGGCAACTCTCCCAATTGCCAGTCGAAACGCTTGCCGCAGGTATTCTCTTTACCAGGAGCGCACCAGCAATCCCGTCCCCAGTCGCGAAAGGATTCGACCAGCGTGCGCAGCAGCGGCTTGTCGGTCAAGACGCACCCGCCTTCGCCCATGGTGATGTGGTGAGCAGGATAAAAGCTGACGGTCGCGAGATCGCCGAAGGTTCCGACTTTTTGTCCGCGATAGGTTGAGCCGAGCGCGTCGCAGCAATCTTCGATCAGCCAGAGATTGTGTTTCTTTGCGAACGCGGTTACGGCATCGAGGTCGAATGGATTTCCCAGCGTGTGCGCAAAGATGACGGCACGTGTGCGGCTGGAGAGCGCCGCTTCGAGTTGGGCGACATCTACGTTGAAGGTGGGAACCTGGACATCGACGAAGACGGGAACCAGTCCGTTCTGCAGGATCGGATTGACGGTAGTGGGGAAACCCGCCGCCAGTGTAATGACTTCGTCACCGGGCTTCAGCCGTCGATCGCCCAATCTTGGCGAAGTTAAGGCTGTGACCGCCAGCAGGTTGGCCGAAGAGCCAGAGTTCACCAGCACCGCCTCGCGCACGCCAACGAATTTTGCGAACTCCCGTTCGAACTGTTCGGCGAAGCGCCCGGTGGTCAGCCAGAAATCGAGCGATGAATCGACCAGCAGTTCGAGTTCTTGTTTATCGAAGACTCGGCCGGCAACGGGCACAGGGGACGATCCCGGCACGAAGTCGGGGGCAGGGAAGGCCTCATGGTAATACTCGCCCACGAGTCCGCGGATGCGGTCGCGCAATTGGTCGGCTCGGGACACTACTTCAGCGCCTCCCGATACCATGCGATGGTCTTTTCCAATCCTTCATCCAGAGTGAACATCGGTTTCCAATTTAATTCCGTGCGTGCCCGCTCGGCGCTCAGAAACTGATGCCGGATTTCATTCGAGGCCTGGTTCTGAATCTCTGGCTTTAACTTCGATCCCATTTTCAAGAGAATGGCATTCACCAGTTCCAGCACGCTGATCTGCGCTTCATTGGAAAAATTATAGGCGGTGCCGCAAAGTTTGGAATTTTGGAAGAGCCGCTCGGCCAGCAGCATGTAGGCCGCAGCGCCATCTTCCACATAGAAGTAGTCGCGCACGAATTTGCCGTCGGAGCGAATGATAGGTCGTTCGCCGCGAATCACTGAGCGGATGGTGCCGGGCACCACGCGGTTCCAGTTCAAGTCTCCGCCGCCGTAAAAATTGCCGCAGCGCGTGATCGCCAGCGGGACGCCAAAGGTGTGCGCGTAAGACTGCGCAATCAAGTCGGCGCACGACTTGCTGACATCGTAGGGATGCTTCCCCTGCAACGGCATATCTTCCTTATAGGGAAGCACCGCCTGATCGCCGTACGCCTTGTCCGAAGAAGCCAGGATGACCGACTTCACCACCGGCGATCGCCGGCAAGCCTCGATCAGATTCCAGGTTCCGCGGACGTTGCTCTCGAAGGTCGAAAGAGGATTGCGGTTGGCGATGCCCACGATGGTCTGCGCCGCGAGATGAAAAACGACTTCGATCTCGTACTCGCCCAGCACGCGCTCCAGCAGATAGGGACTGCTCAGGCCGCCGCGCACCACGTTGACTCGCTCGGCAAGTTCCTGGTGCACGAATTCGCTGGCGGGAACCCAGTCGCGCACCAGCGTCGTCACGGATGCGCCCTGCTCCAGCAGGCGTTTCGTGAGCCATCCGCCCACCAGTCCCGTGGCGCCAGTGATAAAGACGGCACGGTCTCGCCAGAAGCCGTTCTTCATTTGATTGTCCCTGCCAAATTATTCCTGCCAAACCTTCCAGGGCGCCTGCTTCGCGCTCCAAAGCTGGTTTAAGTACTCATACTCGCGGTACGTATCCATGGCGTAGAAGAACCCATCGTGCTGATAGGCCATCAACTGCCCTTCTGCGGCAAGGCGCTCCAGCGGTTCCTTCTCGAAGATGCATTCGTCGCCGCCGAGATAATTGAACACGCGGCGATTGAGCACGAAAAAGCCCGCGCTGGCGCGGCCGGCGATCTTTGCCTTTTCCTTAAAACTTGTCACGCGACCGGTCGACTCCGACTCGATCACTCCGAAGCGAGAACTGGGCGTAATGGTGGTGACCGTGGCCAGTTTCCCGTGACTCCTGTGGAACTCCACCAGCTTTCGGATATCCACATCGCTTACGCCATCGCCATAGGTCAGCATGAAGAGATCTTCGTCTTGACCAATGTACTTCTCAATCTTCTTCACCCGTCCGCCCGTCATCGTGGTCGGTCCGGTGTCGACCAGGGTCACTTGAAAGTCTTGTTCGCGATGGACGTTTTTGTATTCAATCTTGGAGTTCCGGCCGAGGCAAAGGGAAAAATCGTTGTTCATTGCCTCGTAATTCAGGAAATATTCCTTGATCATATTGCCGCGGTAACCAAGGCAGAACACAAAATCGGTGAAACCATTGTGCGCGTACAACTTCATGATATGCCACAGGATCGGACGACCGCCGATTTCCACCATGGGCTTGGGCCGATACTCGGTTTCTTCGCGCAAGCGAGTCCCGAGCCCTCCGCACAGCATCACGACTTTCACGAGACTCTCCTGGCAGGCGCTGGTTTCCCGAAGCTAGAATCCGGGCAAACTGCACAAGGTTAATCTATCCGCAGTGCATCCGAATTGCCAAGAACACCATGCGCGTGAGGTTAGCGCTTAGGGTTCCGATTTCAATAAGTTGTACGCGGGATGCGAATTGTTTCGCAGCGGAAAGCGGTTCCGGATCGAGCGTTTCTCCGCACAGCGAGCGGGTTTTGCCGCTTCGCGGTTCGCCGTCTGCTCCCGGTTTGGGGCACAATACCTTGCGAATCTTGCGCGTAATCCCTATGCTGGGCTGGCAACGCAATTGCCAATCGTCCACTGGGAATCTGCGCGCATCTTAATTCTTGCGCTGGTTGACGGCTGACCGGTGCAATGCGACAAACCGGAGTACGCTCCAACGGACAAACGATGGAACGACCGATCTTCAAGGCAATCATAGTCGGCGCCGGACCGGCGGGCCTGACTGCCGCTTACGAGTTGTCGAAGCAGCATGCTCCAGTTGTTGTTCTCGAGAGCGACCCCCAATATGTTGGCGGAATTTCTCGAACCGTCAACTATAAGGGTTTCCGCTTCGATATCGGAGGTCATCGTTTCTTCTCCAAGTCTCGGGAGGTGGAAGAGTTCTGGACCGAGATTGCGGGCGAAGACATGTTGGATCGTCCGCGGTCGTCGCGCATTTACTACCGAGGACAGTTCTATACCTATCCTCTGAAGCCGTTCGAGGCGTTGTCGAAGCTCGGCTTGATCGAGTCGACACTCTGCATGGTTTCGTTCCTGGCCGCGCGCCTCCACCCCACGCCCGACCCTAAGACCTTTGAAGATTGGGTCACCAACCAGTTTGGCAAGCGCCTGTTCCGCATCTTCTTTAAGACCTACACCGAAAAAGTGTGGGGGATGAGCTGCAGCGAGATCTCCGCCGATTGGGCGGCGCAACGGATCAAGGGCCTGTCGCTCGGTTCCGCCATCAAGCACGCGCTTTTCTCGCATAAGCCCAAAGACCGCAAACAAATAGTGAAGACGCTCATTGACACCTTCCGCTATCCGCGACTGGGCCCGGGAATGATGTGGGAAGCGTGCGCGGAGAAAGTCCGCAAGCTCGGAGGCGAGGTGCTGCTGGGCCGCAGAGTCGTCGGCTGCCGCTTCGACTCCGCGGCGAATCTCTGGCGAGTGACCTCGCGCAGCGCCAACGGCGATTTGGAAGAATATCGCGCCGAGCATGTGATCTCATCGATGCCCATCCGGGAACTGGTGGCGCAGATCGAACCGCGCCTTCCCGAGGCGGCGTTGCAGGCTGCTCGCGCTTTGCGGTACCGCGATTTCCTCACGGTTGGACTGATCGTGCACGACCGCGGCCGTTTCTCCGACAACTGGATTTACATTCACGATCCCAGCGTGCAGGTCGGGCGCGTGCAAAATTACAAGTCGTGGTCGCCCGAGATGGTTCCCGATCCCGCTTGTTGCTCGTATGGGCTGGAATATTTTTGCTTTGAGGGCGATGGACTGTGGACGACCAGTGACCGCGAGCTCATCGAACTGGCCCAGCGGGAAATTCAACAGGTCAATCTCGCCGCCAGTGCGGATGTGGTCGATGGCTGCGTCATCCGCCAGCCCAAGGCGTATCCGGTATATGACGACGCGTATCAGCAGCATGTGAATACGATTCGCAAAGCGCTCGACGCAGCCTGTCCAACTCTTCATTTGGTGGGCCGCAATGGCATGCATAAATACAACAATCAGGACCACGCCATGATGACCGCCATGCTTACCGCAAAAAACATTCTGGCGGGCGAGCGGAAATACAACGTCTGGGCGGTAAATCAGGATGCCGAATATCACGAGGCGGGCGCGGCGGGCGGGCAAACCGCGGATGTGGAGACTCGCGTTCCAGTCCGGAACGGCTGTGCCAACCTCTCGAAATCGACGCTCAAGGAAGAAGCTCCTCATTTATGAGCAGCGTCCCGAAGCAGCGCAGCGAATTCCAAGATTTGCACCGTGTCACAATCCCTGAACGCGACTTGCTCCCTTCGCCTGCTGCGCGGAGGGCCACAGTCTTGGCGGGCGCGACGGTTACCGCCCTGGTCACATTGTTTTTTCTCCTGCTCTTCTGGAATCGCTTCCTTGGGATCAGGTCCGGCGATGGCGGCTTCACCGGCGGAGTGTTTTTTCTAAAAGGAATACTGCCGTATCGAGATTTTTACTGTCCGGTCCCGCCGCTGTTCGTGCTCCGCAGTGCGGCGGCGCTTGCGATCTTCGGAAAGCTGCCCATCGTGCTCAGGGCCTTCGGTGTTTTTGAGCGAGTGATTCTTTCGTTACTTTTATACGGCTGGCTGGTTCGTTTCTTTCGTGTGAAGGATGCGGCATTGGCCGCTATGGTCACCATGGTGATCTCGACCGGCGACGTCGCCGATCCCGTGAGTTCCTACAACCACTTCACGATTATGCTGGCCATCGCCAGCGGTTTCGCCGCGAGCTATGCTCTCGATCAAGGCCGAAAAAAGCGTGCTCTGCTGACCATCGGGTGTTTGGCCGGAGTTCTTTCGCTGTTATGTCTCGCATCCAAGCAAACCATTGGGCTCGGCGTAACCTTTGCCATTCCGGTGGTGGTGGGCCTCTGCCTGATGAGTCTGGAGGGAGTTCGTAAAGCAGCGCAGTTTCTGGCCGGATTTTCCGCAGGTTGGCTGCTTGCGGCAGGCGTCTTGCTGGGCTGGATGATGCACTTTGGCATCCTTCACGCATTTCTGACGCAGAGTTTCATTCAGGGCCCTGCCGCCAAAGCGTCCCATCCAGCCGACCTCCTGGTCCACACATTTGCGACTCTGAAGGACCTCTGGTGGGCGGCACTGAGCGCGGTGATCGTGCTGGCGATCTGGTGGCGGCCTTTGCGCCGGTCCGAAAGCAACAAGAAGGAGGATACGACCGCGAGTTCGCTGAAGGGCGTTCTGCTGGCGCTCATTCTTGGGCTCGGTGCCATCGCGGCCTCATCCCTGGTACTTCTCCCCTGGGACTCCCCGGCATTCCAGGTTTTCCAGCCGGAACTGCCGGCAAAACCAACAATCTATGCTTCTCTCATGGGAAGCGGCCTGCTGCTGTTCTACTACTCATGGCGATTCCTGAGCCGAAACTTATCGAGACGGCAATCGCAGTTCGCCCTCTTTGCGTCCATCTCGTTCGCTGTCGCGTTCATGACTTCCCTTTCTTTTCCTGCGTTTGAAGCCATGACGCTCCCGGGGCTGGCGCTGATTCTAGCGGTGTTCTTGAATGATTTCGAAGGCTGGCGGCGATTCGCTGTTTATGCCGCGTGCGGAATCGTGCTGTTCAGCCAAACCCAAGCCAAGGAAAGAATGCCGTTCGGCTTTGCGGATTGGATCGAACCTTCAGTGAAAGACGCGACCATGGCATCCTCGCTGCCCGAGTTGCGGGGATTCTTACTTCCACCGAGCACGGTCGATTTCGTCGATTCGACCATTCGCATCGTGCGGGAGCACTCCACCCCCAACGACACGATCTTCGTTTATCCAGAACTTGGATTCTTCTATGGCGCCACCGAACGAAGGCCCGCGACATTCTCTGCATCGCACAACATCGACGTTGTTCCAGATTCGTTCGCGAAGCAGGAGGCGGAGAGGCTGCTCCGAGCCCGGCCGGCCGTGCTGATCTACGGGCGGCTGCCGGAGCCATTTTTGCGCGAGGAAGAGGAGCATTGGCGCAACGGGCAGCGGAGCGGTCAACGCGATCTGATCGCCGCGGTCGAAACCTTGGCGCAAGAATACACACTCGCAAGGACCTTCCAAGTGTTCGGGCACCCCGTTGATGTCTTCGTGCGACCCTAGGGGATCTCTGATTGAGTCCCGGGTTTCCCCGTGCCTCCCCGTGTACCGCACGCGCAAACCAATCCTTAACTTAAACTCAGTCGTCCCTCCGGGTCTCTCGACCGATAACCCGGTGCTATAGTGTGAGATCATCCGAGTCCGGATAAGACGCACTCAGAGTTGACCCGAATTCCATGCGAAATTTCACCGTGGTCGACACGCTGGGGACGCTTAAGGCATGCGCCGCTCTTCTCCCATTCATGTTCGCCCCAGGGTACGTCGCGGGATGGGCGCTTGACCTTTTCGAGTTCCGGCAGCGTCGTCCAATTCTGCGCCTGATTCTCGCGGTCCCACTCTCCATCGCCATCTGTCCGATGCTTTCGTATCTGCTGGCACGATTTGTGGAGCCGGGGCTCTGGGTGTTCTATCTCGGTGTGTTTGCGGCCTGCATTCTGCTGCTGGCGAAGGATGTTCGTCGTGCGAGGCTGCGGCCGGTTGCAAAATATATCTGGGTCGCGTTGGGACTGGCGGCGGTGTGGGGAGCGGCAGCCATCGGATCGATGGTCGATCTTCAAATCGGAGACAAGCTCTATCCGCCGATTGTCGCTTACGATCACTCCGTACGCACCGCCATGACGGTTGCGGTTGCGCGCGGCGTCCCGCCAAGTAATCCTTTTTTTGCTCATGCGGCGACGCCGCTGCGCTATCACTATTTGTGGTTGTTGTTTTGCAGCCTGCCCATGAAGGCGCTCCATTTACCGCCGCGATTCGTCGTGTATTCCGGAGTCGTCTGGTGCGGCCTGGGCCTGATGTGCACGATCGCGCTTGGCCTCAAGTTCCTGTTGGGAGTACAGGAAGGCATCGAAAGGAAAACTCTGCTCGGGGTGGGCTTGCTCTGTGTGACCGGACTCGACATTCTGCCGATCCTCTACCTTGGGCTTGTGCAACGGTCGTGGCTGGCCGACATGGAGTGGTGGAACGAATCGCAGATCACCTCTTGGATTGGCTCCTTGCTGTGGGTGCCGCATAACGTCGCCGCGTTAATTGCATGTTTCGTTGCATTCTTGCTGCTGCGCCATCAGGCCGACGCGAATCGCCGATGGGCCACGGCTCCCGTGATCTTGGCGGGGATGGCTTTTGCCAGCGCGGCGGGGATGTCCGTTTACGTTACTTTCACGTTTGTGGTTGCAGTGGCTCTTTGGCTGCTGGTGTTGATCGCGCGGAAGGATTGGCTGGAGACAGCAATGTTCGTGAGCGCGGGTGCGGTGGCGCTGCTGTGGGCGCTCTCGTACCTCATTGACCTCCGCGGTCCCGGCAGCGCTGGTATTGGGACGCCCGCCGCAGGAGGCGCGTTCATGGAGTTCGCGCTGCGCCGGTTCAACATGGGGATCGATCTCACCCGATACGCCGGCATCCGCCTGCAGACGCCATTCGCGTTGCGCGTCGCCAATGCCATCTTCCTGCCCATCAACTATGGGCTGGAACTCGGATTCTTTCTCGCCGTCGGCGGGGTGCGGCTGCGGCGGCTCATGCGTGGCACGATCGCGGCCAGCGCCAACGAACTCGCTGCCTGGACGCTGGTCGCGGCCAGCTTCCTGATCGGCACATTCCTGCGTTCGAGCACCCTCAGCAGTAACGACCTGGGATGGAGGTGCTTTCTTCCCGCGCAACTGATTCTGCTGCTGTGGGGTGCCACGATGGTGCATGATTGGTGGTTCCGCGGCGACGCGCCACCAGCCGCGCCGCATCCATGGGCACGCTGCGCGCTCGCAACCCTTTTGATTCTCGGCATACTCGGAACCGGTTATCAGGTATTCATGCTGCGCATGTTCCCGGTCCTCGTCGATCGGCAGGACAACCATGGTGACTTTCGAGGACCGAGCTGGGTGGCTCCGAACCGGCAATTCGGCAAGCGGGCCTATGCCCTGCGTTCGGCGTACGAGGCCCTCGACGCGCAACTGCCTTCTTCCGCCGTCCTGCAGAGCAATCCGGTCACGAAAGACCTCGTTCTGCACATGCTGTATTCAGGCCGTGACGCCGCCGCCAGTGATGGCAGGTGCGGAATCGACTTTGGCGGCGACGCTGAGGTCTGTGCCAGTCGTGTGCGGAAGCTCACCGCTTTATTCCGGTTTCCCGATGGCAGCAATTTAGACGCCGTGTGCCGCGAGTATGGCATCGACGCGGTTGTAGTGGAAGATGCGGACCAGGTATGGCGAGAGCCGTCGTCGTGGGTTTGGAGTCGGAGCCCAGCAGTCGCCAACGATTTTGTCAGGGCATTTCGTTGCGGCGCGGCGGCGAATAGCATTCAACGCTGAACGGAAACCGGACTGCTAATGCCGGGATCATGATGGGAGTTGTTGGAGAATTTGAGGCCTCACAGTTTCCGCCGCTACTGATCCAAATTTGCGCCAACCCAGAGCCGCAATCAAATTGGAGGCTCAGCGGACTTTCCGAGGCATTGCGCCAACCATCAGACGGAGTTCGCCATCGGCCCTTTACGCGTCGTTGCTTTTCATCGCCTTCCAGATCCGGCCAAAGTTCTCGACCGTGTACGCGGCGCATATCAGAAGTATGGCGATATGGGGAGTTCCATATTGACCGTGATACGACTCCAGCAAGCAGAACGCAATAATGGTGCCCGTCGTTCCCATGGCAAGCGCAACAGCGATCACATCACTTGTTCTAATCCCAAAAGCGCCGCTTAGCAGGATCAGCGGGGCGAATAGAACGTAGGTAAGGGTCACAACATAAAAGGCGGTGAGAAAAGGAGCTTGAAGCATTCCTGCCAAACGGATTATTTGCAGGCCGGTTGTGCTCTTTAAAACGCTGCCGCCCTCCACCGCCATTGGATCGACTGTCTCGTCTGGTGCCGGGAACTTTGGCGCGAAGTCAAAGCTATCACGCACAAAGCTGTCGGCGGCGTTTTGTAGATAGCCGAGTGGATGTTTCTTGATCAGCTTCCAGTCAACACTCTGCAAATAATCGACCCACGCAACCGTATATAGATTTAAAGGCAGTCTCCGTTCATCGCTTGCCCAGTGGTAAATCCAATTACCCAGCTTGCCTCGCCGGTCGTTGGCCAGACTGGGAAACGGCATTTCCGACGCACGCCTTGTGAGTTCCCCCAGTCCCCGCCACATATATTCACGGTTAATTTCGTGCTGGTTATACAGAAGGTAGTACTTCGTCATGATCGTGCCGAAAACTTTGTCCTCGGGATCAACCTGGTCAAACATGTTATAGACAGGCTGGCTCATCTGAATGCCCATCATGTTCGTCATTCGGAAGTGGCCGCTACCGATGAAATTGCAGGTCATCCACGCGAAGATAGGCGGAGCGGCTGAAGTTGCGATTAACAGACACACCACGAGCAATCGGCGGGCTAGAACGGCGCGCGAAGGCACGAAGTTAGAACGAATGGAAAATGCGGCAGTTACGAGCACGATGACGACAAAGAAAACAAGATTGTCCGGACGAACGAGTGCAGCAAAAGCAACCGCCAAACCCAGAAGTATGGCAAGCGTTCTTCCGTTTTGCCCCCTATTAATGTGCAGCATCATTGTCGTGTAGAGCCAGATTCCCAGCAAAAGCGAGAACACGGATAACGACAGCGTAAGTATCGCCATGTCAGCTACGCAAACGGGGGTTGTGATGGCGAAGAAAAGTGCTGCAATAAAGGCGACGTTGTTTCGTACACCAAGTGTGCGAAGGGTGTCGTAAAGGAGATAGACGTCGACCAATCCGAGAACACATTGCAGGTCGCGCACGGTTTCGGCGGATGAAATCGACAAGGTCATGGCGGGCTGCGCACCGGACAACCATTGGCACAATCCCAAGAACAGAGGGTAAATGGGTGTTCTCATCCCGTCGCTGAAGTAACCATGCGCCCATTCGACCATCGGGCGCGAGTAGTGCTCGCTATCTAGACCCCACCAGGGTTTAAAAGTGACCATATAAAGCACCCGGATTACGACAGCGACAATAACAATTATGAGGGGACGCCAATCCCACGACTTTTGAGGTCGGTGGTGTTTTTCTGCAATCATCTTAAATTCCACTTGGTACAAATCTCGCCGGCCAGGTCAAGGTCATGTTCCCCAATTTTCGTCTTCACTTGTTCAGTGTCGAATTTTGATTCTCGCGCCCTTGCAACTCCAGCATCCGTTGCCGCACTTCGTCAGCCATCTTCATCTGTCCACTCGCCTCGTAAAGTCGAGCTAGCCTGTCCCAGCGCCGCGGAACCCCGGGCGTCCTCTGGATTGCCTCCTGCTGGAACGTGATCGCTTCATCCCACTGTGCGAGCAGCCGATGCCCCTCCGAGCGGCCTTCCGCGAGCTCGGCATAGACTTCCGGAGCCAGCGATTCCGCGCCATTGCGATACGGGCTGCTTTTCTCGGCCCGGTCAAAAGCCGCCAGCGCGTCCCGCGGATGGTTCAAAGTAAGTTGGAGCTTGCCCATGGTCATGTAGATATTGAAAGGCTGAAGCGCCAGCCCTGCCGCGTGCTCCAGGGCGTCAAGAGCAGCCGCGTTCCGGCCCTCGCTCCCGTAAACAGAAGCGAGAGAGTGCCAGACTCCGCCGTTTTCGTTGATCGCGAGCGATGCACGCAACTCCTGCTCGGCTTCCGCGTATTGCTGCCGCCGCTCAAAGAGTAGCCCCTTCAGCAGGTGAACGTTCGGATCGCCGCGATCGAGCGCATCCCCGCGGCCTAGAGACTCCTCCGCGTCGCCATCCCGATGCAGAATAAAAAAAAGTTCTCCGGAATTCAGGTAGAAGTCGTGAAGCGCCGATCGCGAAGCCGAAGCCGGAGGAGCGAGCGCCTGAGTGGAGCAATCAATCTGGAGGCGTCGGATCAACGAAGAATTGCCGGGTGTGTTGCGCAGAAACACCAGCGAGACGTCATCCATGTAAACGGGACGCCAGCTTGCACTCTGGCAAAACTTGTACGCATCCATGTTTCGCAAGCCACGAAGGTTGGCCGTCGCAACCAGCAGAACATTCAGATTCCAGCGCTCGGCCTCTGTCTGCCATGCCGGGGAATCTGGGTCTTCGCTGTAGAGGTTGAACTGCTCCATCGAAAGATCGGGATTGTTGCCGCGCCCATCGATGAAGTCGGGATACTTCGGGCCCAGGCTCCACGCGGCGTAACCACCAAGCTCGTAATCTTCGAAAATGTTTCCCGGAAGCTGTTCCCGCCGAATAAAAGCCGCCGCGCGGGCAGGGAACCACGACGCTTCTCCAGTTCCGAACCTCAAATCGGGATTGAACACGACGTAAGTGCGGTTCGAGACAAAGTCGGCAATCCGCAACAGCGCGATCGCGCAAAAGACAGCCGTCAAGAGGATGGCGGCAGATGTTGGAACTCGAAGCACGTGCGGAGAGTTATTTTTTGCAGAGCCATCCGGGCGCTCGTCGAAGAGTGCCTCCAGCGCTCCCGCACCCAAAGTTACGACGCAAATTGCGAACAGCGCCGAATACCGCGCATGACTCAATGCGGCATAGAGTGCCACAACCATAACCAACCCGGCGCCCGCCTGCCGCTTCCAGAAAAGGATCGCGGCCAGAATCGCCGCCAGCAGAAGCAGCCAGGTAAAGCCGAACTGAGCGTGCCGCACATCGATGAGCTGATACAACAAATGGGTTGATATGGGCACGCCCATGAACTCGCCAATCGCGTTGTTGCCATTGATCTTTCCCTGACTCGAACCAGCGGCGCCTGCCATGTTGAGCGCCGCCGCATAGATTCTTGGTCCCCACGGATTCACCAGCGTGACCGCGCCGCCAGCCGCGAGCCAAGGCCATGCCCGCCGTAACCGTAAGCGCACCGCCTCGCGCCGCTCCGCAAACACAAAATCGGAGAACTCCATCAGCAGGTAGGCTCCGATGGCCCCGAGTCCCGCGATGAATCCCGGGTGCAGATTCACCCACAACAGCATGATCCCCGGCAACAGCCAAAGCCGGCAACGCACTCCTCGGTGATAAGCCCAGAGTTCTCCAAGAAAAAGAGCAAAGAAAACCGTGCTGAAAAGGTCCGCCCGCGGAGCGGTTCTGGCGGCGATCGACCCCACCGCAAGCAGCGCCAGCACGGTGCTCCCCATGTCTCGACGGCGAACCAGGTACGCCACGACCGCCAGACAGGCCAGCGCGCAAAACCAGCTCAAACCGGCGTAGCCAAATGCGGTATATGTGAGGTAGAGCAGCACGCCCGCGAACGGTGGATACATCCAGGGCGTGCCCGCGGCAGGAAACGAAAGCACGTCCGTACGCGGAACCTGGCCATGCTTCACGACCCAGCGGCCCGTCGCCAGATGCCAGCCCATGTCGCTATCGCCCACCGTGTGCAGACCCGCGCACAGCGCGCTAAGCAACACTAGAGAAACCAGTACCAGTCTGGCTGCGCAATAGGATTTGTCCGAGGAAACTTGCATGGAAGATTGCGACTCGTAAAACCAGCGCTTCATGTTCAATATAAACCGATTGTCCATTCGCGGACTGGGGCGATGAGACGGATGCAAGGCAAAGCATCGTCTTGATAGACTCCTCTTTCATGTGATCGCCATCACATCCCCAAGTGACACAGAATGCTGCCGCTCGGGTGCTCCGCCTTTAAGGTGAGTGAGCGAAAGCAAAGCGCAACAAAGCGCAGTCAGCGGGCGGAAGTATCGTATAGTCTTGACGTTCGGCAAGAGCCGACTTTGAGCAAACCGGCAATGGGGGAATCAGGGATGGAAAACGAAACCAAAGCGCAGCCACCTGCGGCTTCGGCTTGGCAAGTGAAGCAGGTGTATGCCATGGCGGTCATCAGCCTGGTGGTTGGGTTGGCGATTGGCTACTTGTTTCGCGGGTCGCAATCGCCCGCGCCGCCGCCACCTGCACCCGCCGTATCCCAGCAGTCTCCCGCCGCAGGTGCCATGGGCGGCCAGACGCCAAGCCTGGATCAGATGAAACAGATGGCCGCCAGCAAAGCCGCGCCCCTGCTCGAACAACTGAAGACCGACCCGAACAATACCGATCTGCTCTCCAAAGTCGGAGACTTGTACCAGGCGACCCACCAGTTCAAGGAAGCGGCGGCCTATTACGACAAGGCACTCCAAGTCGATCCGAAGAACGTCCCCACTCGCACCAAGTTGGCTTCCTGCTTCTACTACCAGGGCGATGTGGACGGGGCGATCAGCCAATTGCAGCAATCCCTACAATACGATCCCAAGGATGCCAACTCCCTGTTCAACCTCGGCATGATCAAGTTGCAGGGAAAAAAGGACACCAAGGGCGCGCTCGCTGCATGGCAATTGCTCTTGAAGTCAAATCCGCAATTGAGCGCGGAGCGCAAAGCCATGGTGCAAAAACTGATCGCGGATGTCCAAAAGCAGAGCAAGGGCTAAAAGCGCCCATTGCGTCGTGCGGCGTCCAACATGCCAAACAAGATTCTGAAGGAGCAATCACGACAATGACGGATACAAATCAAACAACTCCCGCCGAGCAATGGACCAGCGTGCAGGCCTACGTGTTGGCGGTGATCTGCCTGCTGGTGGGGATCGCCGGCGGCTGGTTCATCCGCGGATCCCAGAGTCCGGCGGCCGCCGTTGAAACCGCCAGCGCGCCGGCGCCTGCTCCAGCCATGGGAAATCAGGCTCAGCAACCGCCAACTCCGGCTCAGATGCAGAAAATGGCCGACTCACAGGCCGCTCCATTGATCGAGAAGCTCAAGGCGGACCCAGCCAATGCAGGACTTCTGGCCAGCATCGGCAACATCTACTACGACACTCAGCAGTACCCCGCAGCCATCGACTACTATCAGCGCGCGCTGAAGGTCGAGCCAGCCAATGCCGGCGTTCGTACCGACATGGCCACCGCGTACTGGTATACCGGCGACGCCGATACCGCCATCGCGGAATTCCAGAAATCGCTTTCCTATGAACCGAATAAGCCCAACGCGCTGTTCAACCTCGGTATTGTTGAGTGGCAGGGCAAGATGGATATCGGCAAAGCGACCGCCGCGTGGCAGAAGTTGCTCGACACCAATCCGAACTATGAAGGCAAAGACAAGGTTCTGGAATTGATGGCGCAGGCCAAGAAGCATTCAGGCGTAAAGCCGGGGACGCCGGCGAAACCCTTGCAATAGCTTCCACCAGATGGAAGGCCACACCGTGAGCAGTTCTTCCCTGGAACAATTCGAGGGCAATCTGCGTCGGAAGCCCATGCTGCTGGGCCTACTCCTCGTGTTCGCTACGATTCTGTTGTATAGCAGCGTCCGGCATCACGAATTCCTTGACTTCGATGACTCCCAGTACATCACGAAGAACATTCATGTCAGCACAGGATTGAAGCTCGGCAATATCGCCTGGGCTTTTACCACCTTCTACGCGGCCAACTGGCATCCGCTCACGTGGCTCTCTCACATGGCGGACTGCCAACTGTTTGGCCTGAATTCCTCGCCGCAGCACCTGGTCAATGTCGCGCTTCATGCAGCCAATGTTCTACTGTTGTTCCTGCTGCTGCAAAGGGCCACCGGTGCGGTTTGGCGCAGCTTTTTCGTTGCAGCGCTCTTTGCGGTGCACCCCCTGAACGTGGAAACGGTTGCCTGGGTGGCCGAGAGAAAAAGTCTGCTCAGCGCGTTTTTTTCGCTGCTCACGATTGCCGCCTATGGCTGGTACGTTGCTCGGCATGGTTGGAAGAGGTATCTGCTCGTCCTGGTCGCCTTTTCCATGGCGCTGATGTCTAAGCCCATGGCAGTGAGTCTCCCGCTGGTCCTGTTACTGCTCGACGATTGGCCCTTGCAACGCTACGAAGATCTTTCATTTCGAAGCCGGTGGGTGCGTTTGTTGCTGGAGAAGTTGCCACTGTTCTTGATGAGCGCCGCAAGTTGCGTCGTCACCGTGATCGCACAGCGTTCCAGTGGTTCCGTGGTCGATACCTCGGCGCTGCCCCTCTCGCTGCGCCTGGGAAATGCCCTGGTGTCCTATATTGCCTACATTGGGAAGACGTTCTGGCCCGCCAATCTGGCAGTCTTCTATCCTCATCCGCAGCACTCCTTGCTCTGGTCCGACGTTGCCGCAGCGGCGGTGATTCTGTCGGCAATTACCTTGGCGGTGCTGTATTTTCACCGCGCTCGTTACCTGACGGTGGGCTGGTTTCTCTTTGTCATAACGCTGGTTCCGGTAATCGGAATGGTTCAGGTTGGCCGCCAAGCGATGGCCGACCGTTACGCTTATGTCCCCTGCATCGGCTTGTTTCTCATCGTCGCATGGGGATTAGGCGACGCACTCGACAAGGCCGCCGTCCCTCGATTTCTGCCAGGCGTGGCGGCACTGTGCCTGATTTTGGCATTGGCAGCGGCAACTCTCCGCGATCTGACCTACTGGCAGAACGGCGTCAACTTGTTCACGCACGCGAAAGTCCTAGCTGGCCGCTCGGATGCTCACCTTGAAGCGGCTCTCGGCGATGCGCTCGTTATCGCCCATCGATACAACGAGGCCTATGAGCATTATGGAGAAGCGTGTACGTTACTCCCGCGCGACGCGCAGTGTCGTTACAACATGGCGGAGATCCTGTTTCATCGCCATCAACTCCGCGACGCGCTGGAACAGTATCAGATCGCTTTGAGCCTGACCGACAGCAAGGACATGGCACTCTCATGTTTGACCAATTCCGGCGAGATACTCTTGGACCTAGCAGATTACGAAGCCGCAGTGAAGAGCTTGGCAGGAGCGTTGCAGATTGACCCGAACAATAAAAAGGCGTTGCAACTGCGCCAACGGGCATTGGATCAAAGCACTGCAATCCGTTAAGGAACTCTCAGGTTCAGTGTGTCGCACTTGCGGCCGCGCAAGTCTGTGTGAGAAAGGGCTGCCCTCATTGCGCAACCGGCGGGTTCCTCTCTATGTGACGACGATCACAATCGGCTGTGACGATGGAGGCTGCCCACCCCGCGCGCAACCCGTATCTTGAACCAACAGATGCCTTCAACGGGTAGAATTCCAGTCATAGGGATGGATTTATATATGAATGCCAGGATCTTCCGACTCTCCCACGCACTCGTCCTTGCTGGTCTTTTCGTTTTCACGATCGGATTCGCCCACGCCGGCGATGTTTCCCATCTCTCCGGTTCATACCAGGTGATCCACAAGACCGACGTCGGCTCCCAAACCCGCGTTCAACTCCAACTCCACCTGTCGAACCACGGGCAACGCGATCTCCAAATCCAGCGGATCACTGTTTGGGACTCGCCTCATCATCCTGGAGGCAAACCCCAAGCCTGCTCGCTGCTCGTTCATCCCGGCTCTTCTGCGAGCACCACGCAAGAGTTCACTCTGCCGCGCTCGGAATACCGGTCGTGGACCCGTTCCAAGCGGCTCAACTTGCTCGTAGCCGTTGAGGGCCCCGCCGGCCGCAAAGCGACCGAACTGGTTCGGCTGGATCGGACTTCCGACGGAAAGGCGAACTGACCCATGTCCTCCCCCAAGATGATCTCCCCCAACACGACCTTCCCCAACAAGCTCGCTTCGATCTGCATCGCCGTCGCGTTCGCACTCAGTGCGCCGCAGTTCTTGTTCGGTCAATACACGATCAACACCATCGCCGGCGGCGGCCCGAATCATATCGCTGCACTCAGCGCCAGCACCGGGTATCCCGAAAGCATTGCCTTCGATTCGGCCGGCAACGCCTACATTGCCGAGTCGTATGCCAGTCAGATCCTCGAAGTCTCGGTGGCGGGCACCGTCACCGTAGTCGCCGGAAACGGCACGGAGGGCTACTCCGGCGATGGCGGCCTCGCGACCAGCGCCGCTCTTAATCAGCCAGAAGGTGTATTCGTCGATAGTTCAGGAAACATCTTCATTGCCGACACTGAAAATTCTGTCATTCGCGAAGTGCTGGCCAGTACCGGCAACATCCAAACGGTCGTGGGCGTGAGCTACGATGCCAGTAACGGTAGTGCGTGCCAGTCCGGAGGCGACGGCGGTCCCGCCCTCAGCGCGAACCTTTGCCTGCCTTATTCCGTATTTGTGGATGGCTCCGCCAATATCTTCATCGCCGATTTCGGCAATTCCACCATTCGCGAAGTAGTTGCCAGCACCGGCAACATTCAAACCGTCGCCGGCACCCCCGGCACCCCGGGCTATATCGATGGCGTGCTGGCCACTAGCGCAGAACTCGATCTTCCCGCAAGCGTTGTTCTCGATGCAGCGGGCAACATCATCATCGCGGATACGTTCAACTCGGTGATTCGTGTCGTGAATCCGGGCGCGCAACCCGTGACCATCGCCGGTACCTCCATTCCGGCGGGCTTCATCACGACCGTCGCCGGCTCTCAATACGATCCAGAAAGCTCCGTTTGCCAACTGACCGGCGATGGCGGTCCTGCGCTCACTGCATTTCTGTGCCTGCCGTTCGGCGTCTTCGTGGATAGCTCGGAGAACATTTTCGTAGCGGATTACGCTAACTTCGCCATTCGCGAGGTTGCTTCCGCCGGCACCATCTCGACCGTCGCCGGCACGCTCGGCGCCGATTGCCAGACCTATGCCACGACAAAATGCGGCGATGGAGCCGCTGCGACCAGCGCCCAACTCAACTATCCCAGCGGCGTCGCCCTTAACTCCGGCAACCTCTTCATCGCCGATACCCAGGACTTCGAAGTCCGTGAAGTCACCGGCGGAAATATCCAGGCCTTTGCCGGCAACGCCACCGAAGCTTATTCCGGCGATGGCGGCACGCCCACCAACGCTGAGCTGAACGACCCAGGGGCCGTTTTTGTGGATGCTTCCGGCAACGTCTTTATCGCCGATACCAGCAATTCCGTA